>JAESFT010000268.1_pt1 | contig 43825 bp, 37 predicted proteins | sample 9269451 | NCBI WGS metagenome assembly JAESFT01 (sample SAMN14502557, study PRJNA617106) | algae metagenome | isolation source: Scytonema hyalinum WJT4-NPBG1 and co-occurring heterotrophs from well... | place: USA: Mojave Desert, Joshua Tree National Park, California | collected 2006-05-25
AAACGGAGGCAAGGATCGAACTTCCGCCCGGAAAACACACCCTGCAGCTACTGCTTGGAGACCATGATCATGTGCCTCACGATCCCCCGGTGCATTCAAAAAAAATAACGATCACTGTGCGATGAGGTCCGATCATGAAAAACTATCTCGCGGCTGCGGTACTGATGCTTCCCTGCTTCGTGGCGATCGCCGGCGGAACCCCGGCGCCGCCTAACGCGCATCTCTATATCGGCTGGCCCAACAACGGAGAAGTGATCGCGGCGGGGAAGCCTTTCCGCGTATGGTTCGGCCTGCGCAACATGGGCGTCGCGCCGAAGGACGTCAAGTATCCGAATACCGGCCATCATCATTTACTCGTCGACACCGACCTGCCCGCGGCCGACCAGGTGATTCCTTCCGACAGGAACCACCTGCATTTTGGCGCAGGCGAAACCGAAACCATGATTGAGCTGCCCCCGGGCAAACACACGCTGCAACTTCTGATGGGTGACGACAAACACATTCCCCACAATCCACCCATTTATTCGAAAAAAATCACGGTGATCGTGAAGTAGCAAGCGGGTAAGCGATGAGTACGCCACATTGCACCGACATCGGCACGGTCTTTGCAAAGGAAGCCAGTCAAGGGAGCAGTTGAAGTGGCGGTGCCGGCTTGATAAACAAACATCCATAGCGGGCGGCGGCGTCGATCGAAGGCGGCAAGATGGAACACGGAACAGCGAACGCCGACGCGAACGGCGCGGTGACGGCTTATCTCGAATGGACCGGTGACGGAAGCGCCAGGCCAGTCGTGTTTCCGATTCATGATGAAGTGGTGATCGGGCGCGAGCCGCAGGATTCGCTCGGCACGGAAAAGTTTTTCTGCATCCCGAAGCACACCATCAGCCGCCGCCATGCCCGCGTGCGGCGGCGGCACAATACCTACTACATCGAGGATCTGCATTCCTTCAACGGCACCTTCGTGATGGGCAAGCGCCTGTCCCCGGGAAGCTGGCATCCGTTGCGCGACGGCGATGAAGTCATGGTGTCGTCCGCGCAAATCGTATTTCACTCGCTGATCGCGCCGCCGGGCGACAGCATGCCGACCATCATCGCCCGGTCGGTGGATGCCGCCGATATCACCCGGTTCATGAAGAGCGCGCCGGACGTGACCCAGGGCGACGTGCAGCGGGTCGTGAAGAAGCTGCATGCGATGGCGCAGGTCAGCATTGCCCTCGGCGTGGTCAAGGACAGCGCCACGCTGACGGAAAAGATCATGGATTTCATCTTCGAGCTCTTTCCGCTGGCCGAACGCGCGTTCATCGCCTTGCGCAAGAATGAAGGCGAGCAGCCGGTGATGGTCGCCGCGCGGCGGCGCGACGGCAGGAACGAAGATTTGAAATCGGTGCGGCTCTCGCGCACGCTGGTGCAGGAAACGATGGGCAAGAAGCACTCCATCCTGTCCGTCGACACCTTGTCGGACCGCCACTTCGGCGTGCAGCACTCCATCATCGCGCAGGCCATCCGCAGCGTCATGTGCGTACCTCTCATCCTGGAGAACGAGTGCCTCGGCCTGATCCAGGTGGATACGTCCTCCGATCCGTATGCATTCAAGGAACAGGATCTGGAGATGCTTACCGGCGTGTGTGCCGAAGCGGCGGTGGCGCTGAAGAATTTCCAGCTGTATTCCGAGATCGAAGGCTTGCTCGACGGCTTCGTGCGCGCGTCGGTGCAGGCGATCGAGGAACGGGACCCGATCACGGCCGGCCATTCCTTCCGGGTCGCCACCTATGCCGAGCACTTCGCGCGGGCAGTGGACCGCTCGGAGGAACCCGTGCTGCGGCAGGTCCGTTTCACAAGGGACCAGTTGCGCGAGATCCGCTACGCCGCCTTGCTTCACGACTTCGGCAAGGTCGGCGTGCGCGAAAATGTGCTTCAGAAAGAAAAGAAGCTGCATCATCATGAGATGCTGCTGCTGGAACACCGCTTCAAGTATGCGCGGGCCTGCCTTGAAAAGCAGGCCTACCGCAGGCTGGCGGAAATGCATGCGCAGCAGGAATTGAGCATCACCGCATTCAGGCAGGTCAAGCGCGAGATCGACGAGGGTCTGCAGCTCGAGTTTGCCCGCCTGGACACCTTTCTCGACTCGATACGGCGCGCCAACGAGCCATCCATATCGGCGGGCGAACAGGCATTCGACCTGCAGAACGTCCTCGATTACGGCTGCCATGAATCTGACGAATCCTTCCTGTCGCTGCTGGCGCGTTCCGAATTCGATGCGCTGGGCATTGCAAAGGGATGCCTGACGCCGGAGGAACGGCGGCAGATCGAATCGCATGTGGCGGATTCCTATTCGTTTCTCATCCTGATTCCATGGACGAGAGACCTGGCGGGCGTGCCGTCGATAGCGCACGGGCACCACGAGAAGCTTGATGGCTCCGGCTATCCGATGGGACTGCGGGGAACGCAGATCAGCACGCAGACCCGCATCCTGACGATCTGCGATATTTACGATGCGCTGACCGCTTCCGACCGGCCGTATAAGAAGGCCGTGCCGGTGGAAAAGGCGCTCGACCTGCTGTCGGCGGAATGCCGCGCGCAAAAGCTCGACGCCAACCTGTTCCGGGTGTTCGTCGAATCGAGAGCGTGGGAGGCCACGCAGGACCGTATGACTGCCACGCCCTGACCGATCCCGACAACACACGATGCCGACTTGCCAATCTTCACCGGCCCGACGCCGGGATTTCCGCCAGGGATGAGGACAACATGCTTAACACCATACTTTCATGCAATGCGACCCGGAAGCGGGGGCGACGGGTTGTCCCGCATGCGACCATGTTGCGGCGGCAATGCGTGGTCGCCGGACTATGCGCCGCCGTCCTCGGCGGCTGCGCGGATGTCAGCATGCAGCCCTACCAGCGTCCCGAAGCACCGATGAAGACAGCCTGGACGGAGCGGCAGGAGGCTGCCGTATCGCCGACGGCAACCGTCACGCTCGACTGGTGGAGGGAATTTCGCGACCCTTATCTCGACTCCCTCATCACGAGGTCAATCCAGAACAACCTTGACCTGAGGATCCTCGCCGCCCGCATCCAGGTTGCCTCGTCGCAGATCGGCGAGGTCCGCGCCAGTGCGCTGCCGACGCTGGACGCCGGCGCGGGCGCCAGCTTCGAGAAGAGCACCGGACGGAAGTTCTCGAAGGACTTCAATCTCGGCACCCAGGTCAATTGGGAAATCGATGTCTGGGGCAAGGCGCAACGGGGCGTGCAGGCGCAAACCGCCCAATACCGCGCGACCGAGGCGGACTGGCGCGCCGGGTATCTGAATCTCGTCGCTGGCGTTGCCACTACCTATTTCCAGATTCTCCAGCTCGACCAGCAGATCGAGCAGCAGAAGCGAACGCTGGAAAAGAGCAGGGAGATTCTCGTCACCTACGAAGCGATGCACCGGTCCGGCCTCCTGCCCAATACCCGGGTATTGCAGCAGCGCGCCGAGATCAACCGGCTCAGCAACGATGCGCTCGAGCTGGCGCGGGGACGGGAGCTTGCGGGCAATGCGCTGGCGACCCTTCTCGGCGTGCCGGCAGGGGAGTTCCGGGTGCCGGTCGGCTTTCTGCAGGAGAAGGTGCAGTTGCCGCCGGTGCCGGCGGGATTGCCCGCGGAACTGCTCAAGCGCCGGCCGGATGTCGTCGCTGCCGAGTTCAGGGTGCTGGAAGGTTACAACATGGTCGGCCAGGCGAAGCTGGCGCAGCTTCCCTCGATCAGCCTTACCGGCCGGGGCGGCACGTCGAGCTTTGCCCTGACGGACCTGCTGAAATCATTCACCTTCGGCATTCTGCCCAGCATCAACATCCCGATCTTCGATCCTGGCGTCAAGGCCCGCATCAAGACCACCGAGGCACAGACCAAAGTCGTGGAGGAAGAATACCGGCGCACGGTCATCGGCGCGCTGGAAGAGGTGGAAAACGCCCTGGTCAACCTGGATGCCCATAAGAAGCAGCGTGTCGAACTGCAGCAGCAGATCGACAACCTGCAGGTGGTCGCGGCGCAGATCCGGGCGCAGGTGAAGGAGGGCGTGGTGTCGCAGCTCGAAGTGTTCGAAACTGAGCGCTCGCTGCTCGGGGCCCAGCTCGCGCTGCTGGCAAATCATCAACAGATCCTGTCGGATACCGTCACGCTGTACAAGGCGCTCGGCGGCGGCTGGCCTCCGGTGGAGGTGGCGGCGGCGAGCGGCGCATCGGGGATTACGGAGGCGGCGAATCAAAATGAAAAATGATTCCGCGGCAATTGCGGAGATGCCGCCGCGGGCGGAGCAGGGATTCGCCGATTTCGATATCGTGCTGCAGCCGGTATCCCATCCGGATCTCGGCGAAATACGCATCGAGGACAACCTGTTCGCCATCGGCCGTACCGAGCCGCCTTTCGTTTCCTACCCGCAGGACAAGGTGGCGGACCTGTCGCGCCGGCATGCCAGGATTTTCTGCGAGTATGGCGTGCTCTACATCGCCGATCTCGACAGCAAGAACGGCACGACCGTCAACGGCGTCAATATCCAGCAGAAGATCAGCAGGCTGCATGACGGCGACGAAATCTGCTTCGGCCGCTCGCTGACTTACAAGCTGAAGCTGGGTACGCGCGAACGCGCCCCCCGTCACACGACCCGCCTTGTCAGCATGACCCTGACGCCGCAGAAAACCGAGACAGGCATCCAGCCGATCGTCATCACCCAGCTTCCCTTCCTCGTCAGCAAGAGCGACGATGTGTTCGGCCGCTACAAGAACGAGTTCCCGCACCAGGTGGAATACCTGTCGCGACGGCATGCGCACATCTTCATGCGCGGCGGTTCGCCCTGCGTGGAAGACCTCGGCAGCACCAACGGCACCTTCGTCAACGGCAAGCGGCTCGAAGAGCATGCCGCATGCCTTTCCGACGGCGATGTGCTCGCATTCGGCGGCCATCATTTCGTCTACGTCGTCAGCCTGCAGAAAGACACTACCGCGATCGACCCGACCGTCACCAAGATCAGCGACCCGCCGCCCAAGGTGGCGCCGCCGGTGCCGGACGCGATGGACAAAACGACCTTCATCGCCGCGCCGGATTCCTTTCTCGACATTTTCTGCATCGAACCGGCCGGACAGACGGAGGAGGAACCGGTCAGCGAGGAAAGGAAAGACGCCGACGGAGCGGCGAAGGAATCGCGCAAGCCGCGGTCCAGGGGGAAGTTCAGCTCGATGGTGCGGGGCGCCGCACAGGCGCTTCACGATGGCGAAACGAAGGGCAAGCGGCGCACGCGCTGGTGGGCGGCAATCGCATTCGCAATGGTGTCGGTGGTTGCCGTGCTGGCATATTTTCATGCCGGCGGCGAAGGGCAGTTGAAGGAGATGGTCGCGCAGGGGGAATACGAGCAGGCCGCGGTGCTGGCCAGCCGTGACCTGGAAGGCGATCCCGACAATGGCGGATTGCAGGCGCTCGCGACGGAAGCCTTGCTCAAGGCGCATCTGCCGCGCTGGCTCGAAGCGCTTCAGAAAGGCGATTATGCGCAGGCAGGCACGATGCTCGCCGCGATGAGGGAGATCGGAAACAGCAACAAGGATGTGCAGCCGCTGCTCGCCGAGCTGGAGTGGATGGGCAAGCTAAGCGAATTCACCGCTACCCGGAAGCAGGCCGACGCGCCGATCCGGATCTTCGCTGATGAAGAGCAGATCAAAGCGCTGCTCGCCTACTGGGATGAGGACACCAGCGGGCACCAGCGGTCGCTCGCGCGCATCGTGTCGCATGTTCCTGAATTCAGGGAGCCGTATGCAACCGCGTTGAGCCATCTGCGCCGGCTGCAAAGCGAAAACGCGGTGTATCTGGCGGCGATGGACCGGCTCAAATCCACCATCGATACCGAACTTGGCCGCGACAGGCCGGCGGCGCTGACCGCCGTGCTCGACGACTATGCGGAAAAGTATCCGCGCATCGGCGGCATGGATGTGCTGCGCCGGGATCTGCAGCAGTACATCCGGATAGACGAAGCGATGCGTGACCGGCAGATCGCGCCGCTCGCCCATCATCTTGCGACCGTGCAGTTCGCGACGCCGCCGTTCAAGGCAAAAATGGAATCGCTGGCAACGTCCGGACGGTTGCCGCCGCCTGACCTGCTCGCCGGCTACACCGAGGCGGCGAATGCATGGAGCCGGGGGGATTCGAAAGCTGCCTTGTCCATACTGGAGAAGGTGAAAGGCGGCGCATGGAATGACAGCGTCGTGAACGATCTGGCCCGCAGGCAGAACGTGGTGAAGCAGTTCGCGGCGTTGCAGGGCGCACGCGCTGACAAAGGGTTCGACGAACGCCTGTTGTCGTTCTATGGCGTACTCGACCCGCGGGAAGACAATTACTTCATCCGCGCCGTGGAGAGCGATCTCGTCGCCAACAAGGGCAGGGTGCTCAAGCGCGCCGAGGAAAAGGTCGCGCGCGCCGCGGCGCTCTGGCGGGAATACCAGGAGAACGGTGCGATCGATGCGGGTCTGCGTATCGAATCCGGCATATCGGAACGGTTCCGCACGCAGGCCGGGCTGTTGTCACGGGCGCATGATGACGCGGTCCAGGGTGTGCGGGTTCATAAACAGATGAAGGCGGCGCATCCGGCGCAATGGGAGACGCTGCAATTCGAGATCGAAGCGGAGATGGCGCAGCAGCGCAATGCCTTGCTGGGATTGCAGGGCAATGCGGATGGAGCTGCACTGAAGGCGAAGATGGACTTGTTAAAGGTGGCAGGGAAATAAACCTCATCCCCTTAACAGCGACTTGCTGCCATCAAGGGGAGAACAGATACGGTGCAAAGAAAGGCTTGTATGAATGTGATTTCGATCGTTGGCTTTAAAAGTATCAGAGAACGGTTCCTCCGCTCAGCAAAGGGGAAGAAGCCGCTCCGCTTGCAAGCTTTTCACCTCGCGAAGATTGGCCCTGTCGCCCGGAGCACCTGACCCATGAAAGACACCCCTCTCAAACCCCTGTCCGAAGCGCTCGAAGACCACAGCGCGGAGGGAATCGCCCTGCTCAGTTCCGAGCCGTGGCGTCTGATGCAGGCGGTGATTCTGGCGATGCTGGGTCTCGTGCTGACCGCACTGTGCTGGTCGTTCTTCGGCCGTGCCGATGTGATCGTGTCGGCGCAGGGCAGCCTGATGCCGGACTCCGAGGTGCGCCGCCTGTATGCGCCTATCGACGGTGAGCTTGCCAATCTCTATATCGCTTCCGGCCAGCCGGTCCTGAAGGGCGATGTCGTCGCGCGCCTGAATGCACGGGGCGCGATCGAGGCGGCGACGCGGGCGCTGGAGGCGCAGTTGAAGCTCGAAGACGCGGAGCGCGAATGGAAGCAGTTCCCGGAACGGAAGGCGATGCTGGAACGCCGGGTGGCGGCCCTCAAGCAGCAGATCGAGGTGGAGGAACGCCAGCACGAGAAGCGCATGGCCGACGGGACATCGAAGCTGGCGGAAGGGCAGCGGGCGCAGGCGCAGGAGGCGCGGACCAATGTGGAGGAGGCGCGCCGCGCCCGCGATGCCGCCAAGGACGAGGCCGACAAGTTCGGCCGCCTGCTATCCCTGCCGGGCGGCGGCGGCGTGTCGGAGCTGCAGGTGCAGGCCAAGAAGAATGCGTATCAAGCCGCCGAGAACGCCTATCGCGTCGCGCAGGCGCGCTTGAGCGAAATCGGCGCGCGGCAGAGCCTGGAATTCGAGCAGGCGAAATCCCAGCTTGAAGTCAGCGGCCAGGAGCTTGCGAAGCTGCGCCTGCAATATGAAGCGGCGGTGCGGGAGATGACCGGTGCGGAAGATAAATTGCGTCTCCAGGTGCAGACCGCGCGCCTGCTGGCGGATGCGGCCGCGCGCATCCGCTTCGAAAATATCGACAAGGATAATTTCCTCCTTGTCGTTGCGCCGGTCGACGGCGTCGTCACCGACGTGATCTCCACCCAGCAGGGCGACAAGGTGCAGGCCAATACGCCGCTGGGCGGCATCGCGCCCAAGGATGCGCGCCCCATCCTCAAGGTCGAGATCGCGGAGAACGACCGCGGCTTCCTGCGCGAAGGTATTCCGGTGAAGCTGAAGTTCAACGCGTTTCCATATCAGCGCTACGGCCTCATCGAGGGTACGCTCGAATTCATCTCGCTGACGACCAAGCCCTCGCAGCAGACCAAGCAGCCGGTCTACGAAGGGCGGGTCAAGCTGGACCAGGACCATTACGTGGTCGGGGAACAGACGTATCCCTTGCGTTACGGTATGACGGCAACGTCGGAGATGGTGGTGCGCCAGCGCCGGCTGATCGACCTGGCGCTCGATCCGTTCCGCCAGATCGGCGGGTAGCGCCTTACGCCGCCTTCGTCGCCAGATGCGACAGCGAGGCGACGAGATCTGCGAACCGCTGGCCCTGGATCATGATGTGGTCGCGGAGCAGCTCGGCGGTGCGGTCGCCATCGCCGGACACGATGGCGTTGACGATGGCGTCGTGCTCCGAAAACGAGGTCGCGACCCGATTGCGTACCCGTAGCTGCAGGCGCCGGTACGGCCGCAGGCGGCGGTGCAGGTTGCGCGCCTGCTCGGCCAGAAAGGTGTTGTGGCTGCCGGTATAGATCAGGTGGTGGAACACCTCGTTCAGGTAGTAGTAATTATCCGTATCGCCCGATTCATGCGCCTCCCGGCACGCCTCGTGCGCTTTCAGCAGCTCGGCATGCTCTTCGGAAAACATGCGCCGCGCGGCCAGCCGGCCGCACACCGCTTCGAGTTCCGCCATCACTTCGAACATTTCCACCAGTTGCTGCGGCGTGATTTCCGCGACGACGGCACCGCGCCGCGGCCGAATGACGACCAGGCCCATGGAGGCAAGCTGGATCAGCGCCTCGCGGATCGGCGTGCGGGAAACCTCGAACCGCGCGGCGAGTTCGGTTTCATCCAGATGTTGGCCGGGGCGCAGCTCGCCGACGGCAATTTGTTCTTCGATGGCATCGCGCAGAAATTGGGAGCGGCTCTTCATGAATCAGGCAAGGATAGGGTTGAGCATCGGTACGACGATGTTGACGCGCTTTTGTATACATCATCACCCGATATGTATGTGCAAAGCGTGGTTTTGCATGATTTTGGCATTTCCAACAGCAAACCGCCTTCAAAAACCAGGGAAATTTATTAGCAAATTTTCAAAAGCAAAGCCTTTTTTGAGTTTTATCAAGCAAATTGCATATTCAAAAATGGCTTATGTATACATGAAACCGCATTTTGTATAAATTTACTGAAAACAGACCGCGAAGCGGCCCCGACCAACCTCCTTTCTGGTGGAGACAACCATGATGTTCAAACGCGCATTGCTCCTGTTAGCCGGTCTTGCCTTCTCAGCCACATGTGCCGCGCAGGCATGGCCCGACCGCCCCGTCACCATCATCGTGCCGTTCCCCGCGGGCGGCGGCACCGATGCCTTTGCGAGACCCCTGTCGGCACAATTGACCAAGCAGCTTGGAAAATCGGTGATCGTCGATAACCGCGGCGGCGCGGGCGGCACCCTCGGCGCCAGCGTGGCCTCGAAAGCGCAGCCTGACGGCTATACCTTCTTCATGGGGGCCGCGCACCATGCGATTGCGCCGTCGATCTATCCGAAGCTTGACTATGACATCCTGAAGGACTTCATTCCCGTCGCCCTGGTGGCAACGCCGCCGCAGGTGATCGTGGTCAATGCGCAGCAGGTCCCGGTGAACGACCTCAAATCGTTCATCGAGTATGCGCAGAAGAATCCGGGCAAGGTGAATTTCGCCTCCGCCGGCAACGGCACGTCGCATCACCTCGCCGGCGAGCTGTTCAAGATCCAGACCAAGACCCAGCTGACGCATATTCCCTATCGCGGCGCCGGCCCGGCCCTGCAGGACCTGGTGGCGGGGCAGGTCCACATGATGTTCGACGGGCTCGGATCGTCGGCTTCCCATCTCAAGGGCGGTCGCATCAAGGCGCTGGCCGTCGCTTCCTCCAAGCGCGCACCGGGCTTCCCCGACATTCCCACCGCCGCCGAGGCAGGCGTCCCCGACTATGAAGTGTCGACCTGGTATGGCCTGTTCGCGCCCAAGGGCACGCCGCCGGAACTCGTGGAGCGCATGGCTTCCGAGGTGAAAAAAGCACTGGCGACGCCGGAGCTGCAGGCGAACTGGACCAATGCGGGTTCCGAGGTGCCGACGATGTCGCGCGACGAGTTCGGCAAATTCGTGGCATCGGACGTGGCCCGGTGGAACAAGGTCGTGAAAACCGCAAACGTCAAGCTCGACTGACGCGAGCACGCGCAGGTACACAAGTCCAACCCGAGCCGGAGAAACGAATGGGTGCGCCCGACCGCATTTGGAACCAGCAGCAGGCCAACCGGGCGCTCCGCCTGGAACGCGTGCGCAGCGCACTGGACGGCGCATTGTCCGGCAAGGCGTGCCCGGCCGGCCGCATCGGGGATCTGCTGCATGCGGTGCTGGAGCCGGGGGACCGGGTCTGCATCGAGGGAAACAACCAGAAGCAGGCCGATTTTCTCGCCAAGGCATTGGCAGGCCTCGATCCGGTGCGGATCAACGGACTGCATATGCTGCAGTCCGTCATCGCGCTGCCCGAGCATCTCGAGGTGTTCGAACGCGGCATCGCCTCCCGCCTGGATTTCTCCTTTTCCGGACCGCAGGCGGCCCGCCTTGCAAGGCTGACGGCGGCGGGCAAGCTGAACATCGGCGCGATCCATACCTACCTCGAACTGTTTTCGCGCTACTTCATCGATCTCACGCCGCGCGTGTCGCTGGTGGTCGCGGAAGCGGCCGACCGGGACGGCAACCTGTACACCGGGCCGAACACGGAGGACACGCCGGCAATTGTCGAGGCGACCGCATTCAAGAGCGGCATCGTGATCGCCCAGGTCAACCGGATCGACGACACCCTGCCGCGGGTGGACATCCCGGCGGACTGGGTCGATTTCGTCGTGCAGTCGCCGACGCCGTACTACATCGAGCCGCTGTTCACCCGCGATCCGGCGCAGATATCCGAGATACAGGTGCTGATGGCGATGATGGCCATCAAGGGCATCTACGCCGAGTACCGCGTCGAGCGCCTCAACCACGGCATCGGCTTCGACACTGCCGCCATCGAACTGCTGCTGCCGACCTATGCCGAGTCGCTCGGACTGAAAGGCAAGATCGCCAGGCACTGGGCGCTCAATCCGCATCCGGCGCTGATCCCGGCGATCGAATCCGGCTTTGTCGAATCGGTGCATTCCTTCGGCTCCGAGCTGGGCATGGAAGCCTATATCCGCGCCCGGCCGGACATCTTTTTCGTCGGCCCGGACGGCTCGATGCGCAGCAACCGGGCGATGTGCCAGGCCGCCGGCCATTACGCCTGCGACATGTTCATCGGATCGACGCTGCAGATCGACCTGCAGGGCAATTCATCGACGGCCACCATCGGCCGGGTCGCCGGCTTCGGCGGCGCGCCGAACATGGGCGCGGACGCGCGCGGGCGGCGGCATATCAGCCCGGCGTGGCTGCAGGCCGGACGGCAGGCGCGCGACGGCAGGAACCTGATGCCGCGCGGGCAGAAGCTGGTGGTGCAGATGGTGGAAACCTTCCGCGAACACATGCAGCCGGCGTTCGTGGAAAAACTGGATGCCTGGCAGCTTGCGGAACAGGCGGGCATGGCGATTCCGCCGGTCATGATCTACGGCGAAGACGTGTCCCACGTGCTGACGGAGGAGGGCATCGCCAACCTGCTGCTGTGCCGCAGCGACGAGGAACGGGAGCAGGCGATCCGCGGCGTTGCCGGATATACCGCGATCGGCCTCGCGCGCGACAAACGCATGGTCGAGAACCTGCGCGACCGGGGCATCATCCGGCGGCCGGAGGACCTCGGCATCGACAAGCGGCTTGCCACGCGCGACCTGCTCGCCGCACGGAACATGAAGGAACTGGTGCGCGCGTCGGGCGGACTGTACGACCCGCCGAAGCGCTTCAGGAACTGGTAGGCACATCATGGAAACACTGACATTCCGCTTTGAAAACGGCAATCGCAAAAGCGGCGTGCAGCCGCTGCTGGTCGGCGTCGTGAGCTCCGGCAATCTCGAAGTGCTGATGGAACCGGCGTCTCTCGGCGGCGCCTGCGAGATCGAGGTAAAAACCGCCGCCGTCGGCTTCGGGCCGATATGGAACGCGGTGATGGCCGACTTCCATGCGCGCTGGCCGCTCGCCGATACGCGCATCTCCATCAACGACATGGGGGCAACTCCTGCGGTGGTCAGCCTGCGCCTCGACCAGGCCGCTGAATCGATGTTCCGGGGAACGCCATGAGCAGCTATCTCGAATCGAGCGCCCGCGAGCGCATCCACCGCCTGCTCGATCCGGGCAGCTTCGCGGAAATCCTGCCGCCCGCCACGCGTTTCACCAGCCCGCATCTCGAACAACTGGATGCCCCGGTATCGTTCGACGACGGCGTCGTGATCGGCAGCGGGCGCCTGCATGGCACAGCGGTGCTGGCGGCGGCACAGGAAGGCGGGTTCATGGGCGGCGCGGTCGGCGAGGTGCATGGCGCGAAACTGGTCGGCCTGCTCAAACGAGCCATCAATGAAAAGGCAGGCGCCGTCATCCTGCTGCTGGAGACCGGCGGCGTGCGCCTGCATGAAGCGAATGCGGGGCTGATCGCCGTGTCCGAAGTCATGCGCGCGGTGCTCGACACGCGCGCCGCCGGCATTCCAGTCATCGTCCTCATCGGCGGCGCCAACGGCTGCTTCGGCGGCATGGGCATCGTCGCCCGCTGCGCCAACACCATCATCATGTCGGAGGAAGGGCGGCTCGCCATGTCGGGACCGGAAGTCATCGAAACCGCGGCGGGCGTCGAGGAATTCGATTCGCGTGACCGCGCACTGGTGTGGCGCACCACCGGCGGCAAGCACCGCTATCTGCTGGGCGATTGCCACGTCATCGTGCCGGACGACATCGGCGCATTCCGCGACGCCGCCTTCCGCGCGATACAGCAGGCCGACCTGTCGGAGGTGGCACTCACGCTGGCCGAACTGGAAGCCGAACAGGACCTGCTGCAGCAACGGCTTGCGCGGTTCGGTGAACTATCCGATCCGGTCGAGATATGGACCGATCTCGGCATTCCCGATCCGGCTGCGGTGCCCATGCTGGACGCCGAGACATTCAACACGGTGTCGCAAACCTATCGGACAGGACGCTGAACATGGACTGGCAGACGCTCGCTTCGCACTTGTTCCCGGAAGGGCATGACATCACCGAACAGGATTTTTTCCTGTCGGGTACGGCAAACGTGTCCACGCAAACGGTGACGATCATCGGCACCACCGGGCACACGCCGATCGGCATCGAGATCGCGCTGGCGCAGGCGAAGGCGGTGCTGGACACGGTGCGCTCGCATCCCGGTCGGCCCATCGTCATCCTGGTCGACACGCAGGGGCAGCGCCTGCGGCATCGCGATGAAATGCTCGGCATCAACAGCTATATGGCCCATCTCGGCAAATGCATCGAACTGGCGCGGCGGCGCGGCCACAAGGTGATCGGACTGGTGTACGACCAGGCGCTGTCCGGCGGCTTCATTACCAGCGGCCTGCTGGCCGATGCCTGCTATGCGCTGCCGGACGCCACCATCCGCGTCATGGGCCTGCCGGCGATGGCGCGCATCACCAAGGTGCCGGAGGAAAGACTCACCGAACTCGCAAAGGACAACCCGGTATTCGCACCCGGCGCGCACAACTACCTTGTGATGGGCGGACTGGAAGCCATCTGGGACAAGGATCTCGCCGGAAACCTGCGACGGGCGCTGGACACGGTGACACAGGCGGACCGGCGCAGCGAACTCGGCGCGGCGCGCGGCGGCAGGAAGTGGTCGCAGCGGGTCGTGCAGGCGGTATTGGCGGACGGCCATGCTCGCGCGGCATAGCCTTGCCTGGCTGACGCCGGAAGGATGGCGGGAGGCCGAAACAGCATGTGGCGCGGGTTGCCGTGATGTCATCGCGCGGTGGCGGCAGGCAGACTGGCCCGCGATCGTGCGCAGGCGCGATGTGGATGCCACGGACGATCAATGCGCTGTCGGACTCGCGCTGCCGCCGGACCCGGCGAGCGGATACAAACGGCGGCTCGCCTTGCAAGCCACGCTTGCGCACGTCGCCAAAGTGCTGCCGCCGCTGGCAATGGAGGAGGCGATTCCCGCCGCCCCGGCGTCATGGCGGAGTCCGCTCGCGGAACTGGAGCTGGCGGCCGGCGAGGCGGGCGTGGCGCTGCGTGTCTACGGATCGCTTGCGCTGCAGGCGCTCACCGGGCAGTCCTACCTGACGGCGTCATCGGATATCGATGTGCTCTGCTATCCGGTCACACGCGAGCAGCTGACCGTGATGCTTGGGCTATTGCAGGCGACGGCGGCGCAGGTGCCGCTCGATGGCGAGATTGTTTTCCCTTCCGGTCAGGCGGTGGCGTGGAAAGAATGGCTGGCGGCGGACAACGGGCCAACCGGCGTGCGTGTCCTGGTGAAGGACTATCGCAGCGTCTACCTCGCCAAGCCTTCGGAATTGCGCGACACGCTGGAGACGGCATGACAAACGGCATGGCCATGGTATTGCATCTTCCCGCGAAACGATTGCCGTCGCCGTTGCGATCGACCGTGAACCCGGACAGGAGTTTCTGCGTGGAAGTCGGGCGCATCGCCATCGCCAGCCTGCATGACGAACTCGTGCTCTATCCAAAGCCCGGTTTGGTCTCGTTGGTCGACAACGGCAGTCATGAGGACATGAATGCAGAGACGTTCTTCCGCAGCCTGTTCTCGCTGCGCCACTATTTCGTCCGGATGACCGAGGCAGGCCTGCGCGACGCGCCGTTTCATGCATTGAAGGCGCTCGGCATGGAAGCGGAAGCGCGCATGCTGCGGGCGACCGGCGGCATCAATACGCATCGCGGCGCGATCTTCGCGCTCGGCATGCTGTGCGCAGCCACGGGCCGTTGTCACGGTAGAGGGGTTTCTTTTTCTCCGCCCGCAATCAGGCAGACGCTCATCGGCGGATGGGGCACGGACCTGATCGCTCATACGCGGCATGGCGATGCCGGGTCGCACGGGGTGCAGGTGGCAAAGCGGCACGCAGTCACCGGGGCACGCGAGGAAGCGGCGCTGGGCATGCCGTCGGTGTTCAAGGTCGCGCTGCCGAGGCTGCAGGTCACGATGGCGACGACCGGATGCTGGGAGCGGGCGCGCATCGAAGCAATGTTTGCATTGATGGCGAGCGTCAGTGATACGAATGTGTATTACCGGGGCGGGGAAGCGGGCGCGCAGATCGTGAAGCTGTGTGGCAGCGACTTCCTGGCACGCGGCGGTACGGCGGCCGCCGACTGGAAGGAGTATGCGGTTGCCTGTCATCGGTACTTCATGGAGAAAAGGCTGTCGCCGGGTGGGGCGGCTGATTTGCTGGGGGCGGCCTGCTTTGTGTATAAGGCGGTGCGGCGGTTTGGGTAGCACTGCACAACTGCGTCACAAACCATCTCCGGACTGCTCCTTCCTCCTCTTACGGAACGTGTTTAGGCCGCAATCGCACTTCATTGTACTGACGAATACATCGACACCCCGCAGCACCGCTCGGAGCATCACCATGACAAAACATCTCGCACTGCTGTGCCCAGGCCAAGGCGGCCAGCATGCGCGGATGTTCGACATCCTCGATAACGCCGCCCGCGCCACAACGCTGCTCGCCCAATGGTCGATCGAAGAAAAAATCAACCTTCCCTTGAATACCGCCCTAAGTAATCCGTCAGCACTATTTTCCAACCGCATCGCCCAGCCCCTGATCGTCGCCGCGACACTCGCCACATGGGAAACACTGAAGCCAGCCCTTCCGTTACCCGTCATCGTCGCCGGCTACAGCATCGGCGAGCTGTCTTCCTATGCAGTTGCAGGTGCCATCACGCCACCCGAAGCACTGTCGCTGGCGGCGGTCCGCGCATGCCTGATGGACAGCTGCGGAAACGATAAGCCTCAAGGCCTATTGGCGGTGAGCGGCATGCACCTGTCATCCATCGCCGACTCGGCGACACGTGCCGGATTGTTCGTCGCCATCGAGACCGGCGCGGACAGCGCCATCGTCGGGGGACTGCGCGAGCACGCGCTGGCGTATGAGCAAGAACTGCTGAAGACCGGCTGCACGGCGACGCTCCTGCCCGTGGGCATCGCGTCGCACACGCCGTTGATGACCCCTGCGGTCGCGCCGTTTCTGGAAGAACTGCACAGGATGCCTTTCGCGGACCCGGATCATCCAGTCGTTGCAGGCGTATCTTCCGAAGTCATCCGGCGCAAGGCCGACGCCATCGGCACGCTCGCGCGCCAGCTCGATCAAACGATCCGCTGGAAGGACTGTATGGATGCCTGCGCGGAAGCGGGCGTCACCATCGCGCTTGAACTGGGACCGGGTGCTGCGTTGTCCAACATGATGCGGCGTGCGCATCCGCATATCGACTGCCGGTCAGTCACGGAGTTTCGTTCCCTGGAGGGAATCAGGAAATGGGTGGACCGTCACTTCGACGAGTGAGGGATCATTTCTATGCGTCATCGAATTGGGAGGAGCACCAACGCGCAACGAGCCAATCCATACGTAGTGAATAAGGCTCTGCGCAATCGATATCGGCAACGTCGATGCCGACCACCAATAATCAGGAGACCAGAATGATTCATGCTCAATCTTCACGACAACCAAAGCGGCTGATGCTCACCCTCACCGCCGCTTGCTGCGCGGCAGCGTTCACGCTGCCTGCCGATGCGCGCGTGACGCGCATCGTCATTGACGAACAGAAACCACTCGCCAATGCAACCGGCCAGACCATCGCCTATGAACAGATCTCCGGCCGCGCGTTTGGCGAACTCGATCCGCGCGATCCGTTGAACGCGTTGATCCAAGACATCGAACTCGGCAAGGACCCGGACGGCAAGGTCCGCTATGTCGCCAGCTTCGTGGTAACCAAGCCGGTGAACATGGATCAGGCCAGCGGCCTGCTGTGGCACGACGTGCCCAACCGGGGAAGTCCGACGACCATCGTCGTGGCGGAGCGCAACAATGGCGACATCGGCCTGGCCAGCGCATGGCAGGGTGACAACGCCGGCACGGTGACCGCCGGCCCGGACGGACCCACCGCGTCCGGAACGCTGGTCCGCGACACGATGACGGTCGATGGCCGTCATTGGCTCAAGGTCCCGATCGCGAAAAACCCGGACGGCTCGACCATCACCGGCATGGTGTTCGGCCGCATCATCAACCGTTCGGGCGTCGCATCCCAGCCGCTGATCGTGCAGTCCAATCCGGTGCCGTATCAGCCCGTCACGCTGGACAACAGTCCGCAGTACGCGAAGCTGGTAACGCGCACCGGCGAAAGCATGGAAGGCGTCGTCACGGGCGAGGTCGAGGTGCCGCGCACGGATTGGGCATGGGCGCGCTGCAGCGAAACCAATCCGTTCCCGGGCACGCCGGACCCGACGCAGATCTGCGTCAAGGGCGGCTTCGATCCCGCCAAGCTGTACCAGGTAACCTTCAAGGCGAAAGATCCCTACGTGCTCGGCATTGGCTTCGCCGCCTGGCGCGACGTTGGCGCATTCTTCAAGACTGCCGCTGCCGACGATAGCGGCACGGCCAATCCGATCGCCGGGCGCGTCACCCACAGCATCGCCCGCGGCGTGTCGCAATCCGGCAATTACCTGCGCGGATGGCTGCACATGGGCTTCAACCAGTCGGAGGACAGGCGGCAGGTGCATGACGGCATGTGGCCGATCATTGCCGGCCGGCGCATCGCCCTGAACTTCCGCTGGGCCCAACCCGACGGCGTGCTGGAGCTCTATCAGGCCGGCAGCGAAGGGCCGCAATGGTGGAGCAAGCATCCGGACCAGGTGCGCGGCCTGCCGCCCGCCGGCATTCTCGACCGCTGCGAAGCCACGAAGACCTGTCCGAAGATCGTCGAGCATTTCGGCTCGGCAGAAGTGTGGGCGCTGAAACTCACGCCGGAGTGGGTCGGCACCGATGCCCGCAATGACTTGCCGCTGCCGGACAACGTGCGCCGCTACTACATCGCCAGTTCCACCCATGGCGGCGGCGCCGGCGGATTCAACACCAGCCTGAATCCGACCCCGGTCGCCAACTGCCCGGGCAACAACTATGGCTCGGCTGTGCTGCCCGCCAACCCGGTGCCGCATACGCAAACCGTGAACGCGCTGCGCGTGCATTTCCGTAACTGGGTGATGAAGAACACGGCGCCGCCCGACAGCGTCTATCCGACCCTGAACGGCAGAAGGGCGGACGGCGAGCAGAACCGGGGCCGCAATATCCCCGACCTGGTCGAGGCCAACAAGGAGGCGATGGGCTTCCCCACCATCCCCGGACTGCGTGCCACGGCACCGGAGCCCGGCTTCATCATGCCGGTGCTGGACTATGACTGGGGCCCGCTCTTCAACTACACCGATGCCTCCGGTGTGCCGACCAATGCGCCGCCACCGATCAAGCAGGTCATCAAGATGCTGGTGCCGCGCGTGGATGCGGATGGCAACGAAGTGGGCGGCGTGCCGGTCGTGCTGCTCGATGCACCACTGGGCACCTACCTTGGATGGAACATCACCGCCGGCGGCGCACGGCCATTTCATGCGGGCCAGATCTGCAACTATGTCGGCGGCATGGTGCCGTTCGCCAAGACCAGGGCGCAGCGGCTCGCCAGCAACGACCCGCGTCCGTCGCTGGAGGAGCGCTACGGTTCCCATGCCGGCTACGTGGAAGCGGTGAAGAAAGCCGCGGCGAACGCGATGGCACGCGGCTTCCTGCTGAAGGAGGATGCCGATGCGCTCATCGCGGCGGCTGAGGCCAGCGATGTGCTGAAGTAAGCGCTGAAGTAAGCGTTGAAGTAAGCGCTGAGGTAAGTGTCGGAAGCACAGCACGGCCGGCGAACTTCCGGCCGTGCTGATGTACTTGCATTGCTGCGCGCAGCGTTTACTCCGCTCGGCGGTCAGGCGGCTCGCCGGCGAAAGAACGATACGACAATCGCGCACCGCGGCAGGCAAGCTTGCCATGCTTCTTCATCAGCCCTCCGTGCCCGCCGATCAACGCATCACGTTTTACCGGATGCCAGGAGCGCTTCCGTGACCGCCAGCAGTTCGGCGATGCTCGCCGGCTTGGTCAGGTGTGCCTCGAAGCCATGACTGGCCGCTTTCACCTTGTCCGCTTTTTGTCCATAGCCGCTGAGAGCGATCAGACGTCCTTTCCATTCCTTGTTCTGCGACCGGATCGACTGCGCCAGCTCAAAGCCGTCCATATCGGGAAGTCCGATATCCAGGATGGCGATATCCGGGTTGAATTCATCGACCAGACGCAATCCCTGCGCGGCGCTGTGACCGATGCATACATCATGTCCGGCGATGCGCAGCGCCTCGGCGATCGTGGTGGCGGCGTCGACATTGTCGTCAATAATGGCGATGCGTCCGAGATGTTCGCTCTCGGGCGGCTCGCTGTCGTCGACGCGTGTGGAAGGCTGCGCGCATGTCGGGAGCAGGATTTCGAAGGTGCTGCCTTTGCCCGACCCGCCACTTGCGGCGGATACGGTGCCGCCGTGGCGCTCAACGATATGCCGGACGATCGCCAGGCCGAGGCCCAATCCTCCCGATGCGCGGGCGAGTTGTTGGGGACCCTGAAAGAACGGCTCGAAAATCCGCGCCAGCGCTTCCTTCGAAATCCCGGTGCCGTGGTCGGAAACGGCGATACGCACCGTGGAGCCTTCGGTCGTGGCGGTAAGCAAAATATTCCCTGATGGATCGAACCGCAATGCATTGGTCAATAGATTAGTGATTGCCTGGACCAGGCGGGACATGTCGCCGCGCAGCCATACCGGGCTTTCCGGCAGCCGGACATTGATGTCCTTCGCCGACGGCAGCGAAGCCACTGCTTCCATTGCCTGTTCGATCACCGCTGCAAGCGATACTTCCTCGTTCTGCATCTCGAGACGGCCCTGGGTGATTCTCGACACGTCGAGCAAATCGTCCACCAGCCTCTTCATGTGCGCAACCTGCCGGCTCATGATCTGGCGTTCGCGGCTCATGGCCGTATCGCCCCTCAGCTCCATCAGATGAAGTATGGTGACCATCGGCGCAAGCGGATTCCTCAACTCGTGTCCCAGGATCGCCAGGAACTGGTCCTTTGCCTGGCTGGCTTCCTCCGCCCGCGCAAGCGCTTCCTTCAAGGACGCGAGCAATCGCTCGCGCTCCGTTTCCACGTCCGCTCGCTCGAGGGAAGCATTCCTTAAAGCGTTTGCCAGTGCGTCGATTTCCGGATAAGGGCTTTGCGCGATATCGACCGGTTTTCCCTGCTCGAAAAGAACTGCCTGCTTCCGTACCGTCTCCAGGGAATCCAGAATCTTCCTGGACATCCGGATTGCGAGTAGGGTACACAGGGCGAGCGACACCAGAATGCCGAAGGCGTAGACGGCGAGCGTCCGGTACGTAGCCGTCCTCAGTTCGGCTGTCGGTATGCCGACGGCGACGCTCCAGTTGTAGTCGACCAGCTTTGAATAGCCGGTAAGCGATTCATCGCCTTCCAGCGTCTTCGACATGCCCGTACCTTCCAAAGCATTCTCCGCCATGAGTGCCGCAAGGGACGGGGTTGCCTTGGTGGCAACCGTCTTTTCATGATCCTTGGAGCGCGCGACGCGGTTCCCTTCCTGGTCGAAAACCGAGATGGCCCAGCTCCTCGGGACGTTTTGTCGCTGGACGATTTCCAGCAGCCGGTCGGGCTTTATGGCCGCTGTAAGAATGTAGGTAAGCCGTCCGTCGACGATGACGGGCACTCTCACCGGAAATGCATAACCGGGCACTTGTCCCATGGCGATCGGTCCGACGGCTGGCGCATTGGTTTGAATGACCTGCTGCAGGCTCTTCGGGTCGATGACCCGGCCGCCTGGCTCACCAAAAGGAAGAACCGTTTTAAATATGACCTCGCCGCCCGCATCGGTGAGGATGACTCCGCTCCAGCTTTCTTTTGCCTTTACCGCTTTTTGCGCTATGTCGTAGAACTGCCTGGTATCGTGTTCATTGAGCGCCGTCGTATAGGAAAGCGTGCGAAGGGAACTGACGGTCGAATCGAGTTCCGCATTCACTGCTGACGCCAGCGCGCGGGATAAATCCAGAGCGGACCGCTTCATTTCCCGTTCCTGCTGGCTGATCGTCGTGCCGATACCCCATGTTCCGACGATAGCCAGCGGAATCAGGCCGATGGCGGCCAGCTTGAAGAGTGATTTGCGTAGGCTTTGCGTGCGCTCGGGCATGTTGAATTAATCATGGTGATGCGTCGATCTGTTTGACGCCCATGTCAGGAAGACAGTTGCGCCCAATCATGAATAAAAAGATTTTACTCCAGCAGCGGCGTCCGAACCTTGAATGCGTGCTACCTGGCCAGCTCGCTTGATGGCGCGCTGAAACGTCTGCTCGTACATATGATGACGACGCACGATGCCGGAGCGCGGATCGGTCGACTCGTGGTCCGAAGGGAAAAGTTAGAACCATCCCCATTGCGTCGCCGCCTTCAAATACTTGCGGTCAAGGGCATCGGCCGACATCACACCGGGACGGGATCCGGCCCGGTCTGCATCGTAAAACAGCCGAGCCGGGTAATCTGCTCCCTGAGCGGCGCAACCAGTGCAAGCGGCAGCATCGTCACGCGATCTTTACGACCCTTAGCTTCACGAATCATGATTTCGCGCCGACCGAGATCGACATTCTTGATCCGCAACGTCATGCGTTCCATCATTCGCATGCCGGTGCCGTACAGCAGTCTGAACATCAGGGCATGAACGCCTTTCATCTCCTCCAGCACCGCAGCCACTTCCCACTCGGTCAGGACGGTCGGCAGGCGCGCTGGCCGGTTGGGGCGGTAAATATCCTGCAGCCAGGGGAAATCGGTTTGAAGAACCTGCTTGTACAGGAACAGCAGCGCACACAGGGCCTGCTTATGGGTGGAAACGCTCACGTTCCGTTCATTGGTCAGATGCGATAAAAAAGCCGCGACCTCCGTTGCTCCCATATCCATGGGATGCCGAAGGCCATGGTAATGGATATACCATCGGATCCAATAGACATAGGCTTCTTCCGTCCGTAAGCTATAGTGCTTGTCGAGAATGCAACGTTTGACTTGATCAAGGAGCTTCGAAGGCTTTGCGGCAGCGAGCAGATGCGCCGTGTCGCTGGCATGTATGGAAGGTGTCTGCATTCCGTGGTTATTTAGTAGTGTATGAAAAACAGCCTGTTGACGAAATGCAGTTCTGATAACGCTTCTGCGCGATTTAATATTTCAGGTTAGGCGGACAAGTCGCCAGGTTAGACAGAAATTTTTTTACCCTAAGTGAAGTTTTGCGTCATGACTACATCGTTGAAGTTTGATCCGTCGTCTGGCGGTCTCATGACAAATGCTGGAGAGCCGGTTTTTGATCCGCGTGACAGGCGCAGAACACTTCCGAAAAGTGTTAATGGCTCTTGTCCTGTAACACCTCTATTCAAAGGTGAAGAAGATGGTGGTATGAGCGTTTCAGTCAAATTATGGAACATGCAAGACCGTCCTGTGCTTCAAATTTATGCGGCACACGAAAAGTTTGGGACCGGTTTGGACGACTGGTCGGAGGAAAAGGAAAAGCAAGGGGTAAGTTGGTTAGTTGCCTATCTCATGGCGTGCGGTGCTCCGGTTGGAACACATGCCTGGGGTGAAGTGTCTGCGACCTATGATCCAAAGAGCGCAAGTGGCGCGGCACGGGTTAGCTATGTCACATAACCCAACAATTGACACGGTCGCGGAGCGCCGGTCATCTCCGCGTTAGGCTTTCCGATGGTCCGAACTGCGATTGTCTTACACGGTAAGACAAGTGCCGGAAAAAGTAGCCTCGCAAGAGCGCTTCAAGATGGCTCGGATGTGCCCGTCTTCCACGTCTCGCTTGATGCATTTGTGGAGATGTCCCGCAGACGAGACATGAGGACAGAGGACGAGTTAAACCAGGCGTTGTCGATCTATCATCACAACTTGGCATCAACCTTAACCCGAATAAACGAAAGTCATTTCAATATTGTGCTCGACCTGGTACTACGTGACGAATCTGCGATCTCAGCTTGTCTGGATGCATCGTCGGGACGACCTACGTTTGTGATCGGTGTCTTTTGCCCGCTTGAGGTACTCGAAGAAAGGGAACGGAATCGATCCGATCGGGGCAACGGTATGGCTCGGTCGCAGTTTGGGCATCCCGCTTATGACCGGGAATATTCAATGAAGATTGACACTTCAAAAGTTACCCCGGAAGAAGGTGCGAGGATGATTTGGGACTTTGTTCGTACACAGATTGCGCCTAACACAGCGGTGAACACCGACTCGCTTACCGCGAGCCGGTTACCTTAGCGGTAGACCGCAGCTATAGCGAGGCAAGCGAGATTCGATATGCCGATAGACAAAGAAAAATGCAAGGCCTACTGGACTGCGTTCGTTAGTTCGCTTCCTGACGGCGACCCAAGAACTCATGCCCAGCCCAATGCCTTTGGCTTCGGCGGCGAAGGCGAAATCGCAGATAAACTGGCAGCGCTCGTGCTGGCAGGTAAGAAGCGAGCAACAGCCAGCCTGCCAGTGGAGTACACGTCCATTGGCGAAGCGATTCCCAAGTCCGGAGACCTAAGCATCATCCTTGACGGCAGCGGAAACCCGGTCGCCATCATCGAACGCACCTCAGTAGAGGTCGTGCCGTTCCAGGATGTCACCGCTGAGTTCGCGGCCATAGAAGGCGAAGGCGACGGTAGTCTCAAGTACTGGCGAGAAGCGCATACCTGGTACTTTGGTCAAGTTTGCGAGAGACTGGGTGGCAAGCTGGACGCTTCAACTCCTGTCCTGTGTCAGTGCTTTAAGGTGGTTTGGCCTCACACAGCCAGTGATGTGGCTGCGGCCTAACCCTTCCATCAAGAGGACATCGCCCGGCAAGTTGGGCGCCGCCTTTTATGTCAAACGTTAGCTTCAAAGGAAAACATATGTGGGTTGGGCTAGTCTCTGAAAAGCAGCACGAGTCGCTAGTAGAGCTTCTGTGCGAGGTACATGCCTATTACAACAACGGCTCTGTCATATCTCAAGATATGGTCCGTGAACATCTCTTTGAAAACTTGCTAAGCGAAAAATCTCCCCATCACTTGATCGTTGCAACAAATGACGACGGAAAGGTAGTCGGGTTGGCAGCAATTACGCTGGTTTATTCGCTCGTAGACTTTGCAGTCGACCAGCGTAAGCACTGTCAGCTGAAAGAACTATTTGTATCGTCTTCAGCGAGAAGCCAGGGTGTAGGAAAATCGCTTATGTCGTGGATGGCAAGATTCGCTTATGACAAGGGTTGTAGGCGTATCGACTGGCCCGTTAGAACATGGAATGAAAGAGGAATTTCTTTCTACGAGCGTCTCGGTGCTAAAAGAGTTGAAGATCGGATTAGCTACAGATTGTCTGACCCATGCGTGAGTGAGCTTGCTTTTGAAGCTAACCCTTCATTCGACGCAGGTGACCAAGGTCGCCGGTCAACGTAGGCGTTGAGGCTGTAGAATAAGAATCTGTTCAGACTGAAGCACCTGCCTTCAGCCGGGTTATTGTGAAGCAAGACCCCTCAACCGTTGAGGAGGCAACAATGGCCCGCTACAAATCGGTGGATTACCACCAGACTTGCATCATCCCCGTTTCGTTTGCCGCACAAGTCTTTCCTGGCACCTTCGAACACACGCTCGCCGAGCTCATTGATCACGAACTCGACCTGTCCATCTTCGACTCGCGTTACCACAACGATGGTCGCGGCGCACCGGCCTGGCACCTTGGCGTGCTGCTCAAGATCATCCTGTACGCGTATGCCAGAGGCATGACTTCCAGCCGCGAGATAGAACGTGCTTGCCGGGAGAACATCACCTTCATGGCGCTGTCGGGCAACAGCCGTCCCCATTTCACGACCATTGCTGGTTTCATCAGCACCATGCACGAGCAGATCATGCCGCTGTTTCTTGAAGTGCTGCTGGTGTGTGATGACATGGGGCTCATTGGTAAAGATATGTTTGCCATTGATGGCTGCAAGGTGCCGGCCAATGTCTCGCGGGAATGGAGCGACACCAGGGAAGAACTGGCCGCCAAGGTACGCAAGATGGAGCGGGCAGTCCGCAACATGCTCGCCACCCATCAGCATGCCGACAGTACCAACAAGACTCATAGCAATAGAAAGAGACAGGAACAGTGCGTGCAGGCGCTGCGCCGCAAGATCAACAAGATCAAGCGTTTTTTGATGGACCATGACGACAAGCCCGGCAAGGGTAGTGGCGGGCCACGCAAAAGCAACGTGGTGGACAACGACTCGGTCAAGATGAAGACGGCGCACGGCACGTTGCAGGGCTATGACGGGGTGGCGACCGTCGATGCGAAGCATCAAGTGGTGGTGCATGCGCAAGCCTTTGGGGTGCCGCAGGAGCATGACCTATTGATGCCGATGGTGGAAGCCACCAGAGAGAATTTTATCGCCATAGACCGTCATGCCAACATCTTCCAACGTACTGCCCTGGCAGCCGATAGCGGCTTTCATACCGAAGCCAATTCCACTGCGTTGTTCGCCCAGCGCATCCAGGCATATGTGGCCGACAAGCTGTTTCGCAAAAGGGATGAACGCTTCAGCGGTGTGGCCAAATACAAGCAACGGCACCGGTCCGAACTCAGGCAGAGCCGCCATGGCATCTATCGTCCAGCAGATTTCGCTTATGACCCAGACTGGCAGACCTGCGTTTGCCCGGCTGGTAAAGCTTTGTACCGCAACGGGCATAGCTGCCATATCAAGGGAAGTGAGTATGTGAAGTTCAGCGGGCCGGAAAATGCACTGCGTGCCATTTGCATTAATAGAGAAATGCCTGAGGCATCCGCAGCGAACAGCCGTACGGCAAGTCGTGTTTCTAAAGGCGAAAGCGACTGCACCCGCATGCCGCTACACCGCGCTTATGAAGGAGCGTATCGACAGTGACGAAGGCAAGCAACAGTACGGGCGGCGATTGGCGGTTGTGGAACCGGTGTTTGGTAATATAACCAGCAACCTGGGATTACGACGGTTCAGCCTGCGCGGCGAAATAAAGGTCAATATTCAGTGGAAGCTGTACTGCATGGTGCATAACCTGCTGAAGATCCACCGCTATGGCATTACGTAGGGGACGTGTCGTCAGAATGGAGAAGAACAAGGCATGGCAATGAAGCAGCATACCGTCATGCAGCACCATCGGGTGCTGTACGCGCCACGATTTAATCTGCACCCTCGTTAGAACTATGGATCTCCTTGTTGCTAGCTACCTTGTTGCTCCGCTGATTCATGGATCAGTTGCGGTGATAGTGCTAGGTACTCTTGGACTATTTTTTCTCTTCACGGTGGTCCCCCTTGCATACGCCTGTGCTGTTTTCCCTGGTATTCCGTTGCTGGTTCTAATGGTACGCAAGGGATGGCTCACAGCAATGAATTTTGTCTTGTTTGGGGTTGCATGCGGTCTGCACGCCGCGCTGTTTGGAATTGCGGCGGTCGGTACAGGGCCACTTGCTATCGTCGTTGGGTTGGTTGCAATCTCAGGTGGTATAGCGAGTGCCTTGGTGATTTGGGCAGTGGGTGTCAGGGGAAACACTGCTCTAACTCGGTATTCAATTCGGGCGTATGAATGCGCCGATTAACGAAGCGTTGAGCGTCACCAACACCGTTCTACCTTTAACACTCAGGCCTCTATGACTGAAGCAGAACTTTCAGCAAAGCAGGAACAACTCGCTGCAGATAGAACAAAGCTTGAGCGCGAAAAGCTCGAGTTTGAGCAGAAGAAGTTGCAGCGCCTAACCATATCGATATCCGCTGTAGCCGTTGTAGTTTCACTGCTGCAGGTTGGAGTGGCTTTCCTTCAAAGTCGCCTTGCTACCGCACAGACCGTAGAGAAGTTCATTCCACATCTGCAGAAGCAAGAAACCAGAGACGCGGCTCTGCTAACCATGGCAGCATTTACTGATCAGAACTTCGTGACACAACTCGGCTGAGAAGTTGAAGGCCACTAGCGTCCTCGAAACTCTCCAAAACAAGGGCAACGAACAGGAGAAGACCCAAGCGTCCGAAGCGCTCACAGCGCTAGACAAAAAAGAAAAGACCTCATAGAGAACATCTTCAACTCCGAGAAGCAAAAGAGAATTGAAGCAACCACAGAACTTGTTCGGCAATGGTCTAGCGATCCAAAGGTTGTTCCTGAGGTAATCGAAGCTGCTAGCACCCGACTAGCGAACCAAAGCGGCGTCATAAACGCCCTTGTTGTCCTACGCAAGGCTTCTCCAGAGACCCTGCGAGCCAACTCAACCGAGCTCTCCGAACTTTTGGAGAAGGCCAGGCCGAACGGGAAGCAAACTGCTGCTCTGGTCAATGAAGTACTTGAAAAGAGGGCTCGAAAGCAATGACGCCCAACCCTTCCATCGAGAGGACGTCACAAAGGCTACGCCGATGTCAAATGTTAAATTTCATGAAACAGAGTTCGCTGCTTGCGTTCAAGTCCGATAGGCTCGCCACGGCTCCCGGCGAGGATGAAGGCAACTAATCCGGGCATCTTTGGAAAGACTTTGGCCCAATGGCTTTCCTTCGTACATTGCGCAAGTAGCCTCGGCGTTGAGAAAGCTATTGCTGAAGACGTCGGCTCGTATGTGGCAATTGAATCGAAACCACACGTATCGACCTTGTCTGTGTGAGCATCGCCGACCACGAGAGCTCTAACTAGCTCGTGTAGCGATGAAAATTGTAGGAATGACACCAGTTATTTGCTCGATCCCGGGCCATAAAATTAGAAGCCGGCTGATAAAAATCTATGCTTAAAGAAAAAGCGATCCACAATCTTTTACGAATATTGCTCCTCTGTTCCTTTTACATTCCTTCAATTTCCGGAGCAACAACATCTGCTCGCTCATCAGAGGCGCCAGGATGTGTCAGAGCTGCCGGCGCGGTACTGGGGGAAAGGAGTGAATTTGGCTATACCCATTTGACATGCAGGGATCATGAATTGATTACCTTCGAAAAATTCATTGGGCCTATTAAAATAAGGAATATCCAAGTGATTGACGAATTACGTTTGCCCAAACCAAGGCGTGGATATGAACTGATTCCCCATCTGTTTTGCTCCTCATCTGCCTACAAAAGCGATCCAATAATTGCTTTAGGTAGATGGAAAAAGGTAATAGATGGGTATGAAGTAAAGAACATACAGCAAGCCTGGCGGTTTAATTTGAGAATGGGACAGATCGACAAGATTCCACCGCATACAGTCGACTGCAGTTCGGACGACCCATAAACCGACCTATGATCTAGATGTGTACATCACAAATTCTCTGCTTGGCCTGTTCCTCGAATTGCATCCAATAGTCGAGAAACCGGAACTCACGCTAGAGCGCTTTCGGTCTGACCGTACCGTCGATGCCGGGCGCTTTACCAGCGGCACTGCGTTGTGCGGGACCGCCGAGGCTTCCTTGCCATGGCCCGCCATGTCGCGTCACCCCCCCCTTGCAGGGCGCGCATCCGCTTGCAAGCGGATGCCGTTTCGCGGGCGGCAGCATGCTGCCTGATTGCCCGCTCCACCCTTGTTCCGCAGGCAAACCACCTCGGCCTCGCCTAGCACAGTCAGACCGAAAGCGCTCTAATGTCATTCAAGCGCGAATACAATCCAAACAGGGTTGATGTAATTTATGGGATTCAAGAATGGAATCCCGCATCCTCGGGTGGTGTTTCCCTAACCCCGTATTCTCGTGGTTGAAGCATGTATAAGAATCAGATGAAGCTGAACTTACTTTCCACGGCGGTATGCGGGTTAATGGTCTTGCCATTGGCAGCATGTTCCATTATTGGGCACAACATTGAGAAGAATATTGGCGTGACCGCGACGAAACCTGAAGGAGCCGGTCGTCCTAGTCTGCCTGCGGATCGAGCTCATCCAAATGTGTTGACGGCCATAGGGGCAGAAATTGACAAAAACGTCGCGAAAGAGGTGTTTAAAGCATTGACTACCGGAAGACAGGCCAAAGACATGGCTATGCGGGACCTGGCAAGATGCCTTGAGGATGAAGTTCAGGTTTGTTCTATAACCACCGGATGTAGCTGCAGGATAAAACGACCTGTAGCAGGACAGTAACGTTCCAGGCTCATTTCAATTTTTGATTCGACATTGGCACGTAATCGTACCGGTCAGTTCGCGGTTCGATGCTCGTAAAACCACATCCCTACATCAAGATAATGTCGTACTGCTCCTGGTGATACAGCGTCTCCACCTGCAGCGAAATCGGCTTGCCGATGAAGTCGCCCAACATCGCCAGATGCGGCGACTCCTCTTCCAGGAACATATCAATCACCACCTGCGATGCGAGGATGCGGAATTCGCGGGGATTGAATTGCTTCGCTTCGCGCAGCAGCTCACGCAGGATTTCATAGCACACCGTGCGTGCCGTCTTCACCTGTCCCTTGCCGCCGCAGGCAGGGCAGGTTTCGCACAGGATATGCGCCAGTGACTCGCGCGTGCGCTTGCGCGTCATTTCCACCAGGCCGAGCGCCGAGAATCCGGAGACCGATACCTTGGTGCGGTCGCGCGACAGCGCCTTGTTCAGTTCGGCCAGCACGGCGTTGCGGTGCTCCACGCTTTCCATGTCGATGAAGTCGAGGATGATGATGCCGCCAAGGTTGCGCAGCCGCAGCTGGCGCGCGATCGCATGCGCCGCTTCGAGATTGGTCTTGAAGATGGTGTCGTCGAAATTGCGGCCGGTGACGTAGCTGCCGGTGTTGACGTCGATGGTGGTCATCGCTTCGGTCTGATCGACGATCAGGTAGCCGCCGGACTTCAGGTCCACGCGCCGGCCGAGCGCGCGCTGGATTTCCTCCTCTACGCCATACAGGTCGAACAGCGGCCGCTCACCGGTGTAGTGCACCAGCTTGGACAGCACCGACGGCGTGTAGGTGGTGCCGAATTCACGCAGCTTGACGAAGTTCTCGCGGGAGTCGACCTGGATGGTGGAGGTGTCGTCGTTGACGAAGTCGCGCAGCACGCGTTGCGCGAGACTGAGATCCTGGTACAGCAGCGAAGGGGCGGGCTTGGTCTTGGCCTGCTGCGTGATCGCGGCCCATGTCTTGCGCAGGTAGTCGATGTCCATCTGCAGGTCGGCGTCCGACGCTTCCTCAGCCATCGTGCGGATGATGAACCCGCCGCGTTCGTCGGGCGGCACGAGGCGTTTCACTTTTTCCTTCAGCATGTCGCGCTCGGCTTCGTTCTCGATGCGCTGCGAGATGCCGATGTGGGAATCCTGCGGCAGGTAGACCAGCATCCGGCCGGCGATGGAGATCTGCGTCGACAGCCGCGCGCCCTTGGTGCCGATTGGGTCCTTGATGACCTGCACCATGATCGATTGGCCGTCATACAGCAGTTTCTCGATCGGCGTCGGGGCCGTCGACGACGAGGAGGGCGTGTCATGCGGGCGCGCTTCCCAGATGTCGGCCACATGCAGGAACGCTGCCCGCTCCAGGCCGATATCGATGAATGCGGACTGCATGCCGGGCAGCACCCGGGCCACCTTGCCCAGGCAGATATTGCCGGCCATGCCTCGCGAGAGCGTGCGCTCGACATGCAGTTCCTGCACCGCGCCTTGCAGGATCAGCGCGACGCGGGTTTCCTGCGGTGTGATGTTGATGAGGATGTCTTCGGTCATAGGATCGTGATGCCTGCCTGATGAAGCAACTGCGCGGTTTCGTGCAACGGCAGGCCCATGATGCCGGAATGGCTGCCGCTGATATGCTGGATGAAGACCGCGGCCATGCCTTGGATGCCGTAGCCGCCCGCCTTGTCGTAGGGTTCCGATGTGGCGCAATATGCCTTGATCATCGCGTCGGTCAATACGGCGAAGGTCACGTCCGAGATCTGCAGCGCCTCGTAGGTGGTTTCGTCGCGCCGCACCGCCACGCTGGTCAGCACCTGGTGGGTACGTCCGGACAAGGCCCTGAGCATTTCGGCGGCTTCGGTGGAGTCCGCCGGCTTGCCGAGGATGCGGCCGTCGATCGTCACGGTGGTGTCGGCCGCCAGCACGGTGCGCACCGGCAGTCGCCGCCAGAGCATGGTCCGGCAGGCGTACTCGGCTTTTTCACGGGTGACGCGGGTCACGTAGTCTTCGGCCTTCTCGCCGGGATGGACTTCTTCGCTTACTTCCGGACCGCGCGGCGACTGGTCTCGCAGCAGCAGCAGTTCGAAGTCGACCCCGATTTGCCGCAACAGCTCGCGCCGCCGGGGGCTCTTGGACGCCAGGTAAATCTTGTTATCAGCCGGTTTCATCGATGTCTACACTCGGTGGTAGGGGTGATTTTGCGTGATCGACCACGCACGGTACAGTTGTTCAGCCAGGATCACCCTCACCATGGCATGCGGCAGCGTCAGGCTGGAAATGCGCACCAGCATATCCGCCGATGCCTTGAATCCGGCATCCAGGCCATCCGCGCCGCCGATGACGAATGTAACATCCCGGCCGTCCTGTTGCCACTGGGTCAGCATTTGGGCCAGTTGAGCGGTCGCAATATCCTTGCCGCGCTCGTCCAGCGCAATGATGCGGGCACCCTTGGGGATGGCTGCCTCGATCCGGGCACGCTCCTGCGCCATGACGGTTTCCGCCGTTCTGCTCCCCGAGCGATCGACCGGCTTGATTTCCTTGAGCAGGATGCGGCATTCGGGCGGCATGCGCTTGGCATATTCATTGAACCCGTCTTCGATCCAGGCGGGCATCTTGTGGCCTACTGCGGCGATGATGAGTTGCATGGGGTACTTAATCCGGCAGGGCGGACCGACGCGCCGCGCGGGGTGCACGGAGTCGCAGTACGGTTCCCGGCCATGACCCCGCCACGGGCCATCGCCGGCATATGCAGGGCAGTCCCTGCGACGCACTTTCCTTCGCGTTGTTCTGCACGCACATCACTCCCGCTGCAACGAATACGCTATTCGGCAGCCTTTTTCCTTGCCGGTGCGCGCTTGGCCGGTGCTTTTGCAGGTGTTTTTGCGGGGGCTTTTTTCGGTGCGACAGCGCTTTTCGGGGTGGCCACCTTGACCCGGCCGCCGGTCGGCACCTTGGCGGCTGTCTTGGCAGCAGTCTTGGCGGGTGTCTTGCGGGCGGGCTTCTTCGGTTCGTCGTCGTCCACCGTGGTCTGGCTGGCGGCGATGTGGCGGGATACTTTTCTTGCCGGTGCTTCCCCGCCGTCTTCGGAGGCGGTACGCTTGGAGATGCGCTTGGCGGCGCCGAGCTTGATTTCCTTTTCGCCCCAGATCTCTTCGAGGCGGTAGTAGTCGCGGATCGCCGGCTGCATGATGTGAACCACCATGTCCCCCAGATCGACCAGCACCCACTCGCCGGTGTCTTCGCCTTCGATGCTGACGATGGTGCCGCCGTTTTCCTTTACCTTGTCGCGCACCGATGCTGCCAATGCCTTGGTCTGGCGGTTCGAGGTGCCGGAGGCGATCGCCATGCGGTCGAACAGGCTGGTCAGATGCATGGTGTCGAATGCGCGGATGTCGTGGCCTTTGACGTCTTCCAGTGCGTCGATTACCAGGGTTTGCAGTTTTTTGATATCCATTAGGTTCTATAGAGGTGATGTTGTTTTATATAGTCTAGCACCCCAGGCGGAATCAGCGAGACGGGCTGATCGCCGCTTTGCAGCGCAGTGCGAATTTGAGTGGAGGAAACATTGACCGCGAGATTCGCGGCGAAATACATCAGGCCATGCGGCGTGGCGCGGATTTGGTCCGGTGTTGCCGTACGCCGTGCGACTTCATGCGCCACTTCAGGCGCGAGGTCCATGGTTTCAAGGCCGAATCCGGGCCGGGATGCCGCGCATATATGCGTGTAACCGAACAGTTCCCGCCATGCGTGCCAAGTGTGCAGGCGCTGCAACTGGTCGGCCCCTACCAGCATCATGACGGAAGCGTCGGGACCGACCTCGGCGCGTACCGCGCGCAGCGTATCGACGGTGTAGCTCGGTCCTTGCCGCAGCAGTTCCTGCGTATCGATGCTGACTGGCATGCGCATGCCTTCGAATGCCAGACGGACCATTGCCACCCGGTGCTCGGCGCTGGTGCGCAAGGGCTGCTTTTGCCATGGATTGCCGGCGGGTATGATCCGCAGTTCGTCCGGGAACAGCAGTTTGGCAAAGTAATTCGCCAGCGCGACATGGCCGTTGTGGACCGGGTCGAAGCTTCCGCCCAGCAGGGCGATGCAGCGCCGGTTCATGCGCTCATACCCAGTTCCTGTGGATCAGGAAATCGGTGTACAGCTTCGCTTCCGGGCTGTTTTCCTCGGGGGACCAGTTGTAACGCCATTTCACGATTGGCGGCATCGACATCAGGATCGATTCGGTGCGCCCGCCCGATTGCAGGCCAAACAGCGTGCCGCGGTCGAAGACGAGATTGAATTCGACATAGCGGCCGCGCCGGTACGCCTGAAAATCCCGTTCCCGTTCGCCGTAGGGCGTGTCCTTGCGGCGTTGCAGGATGGGCCGGTAGGCATCGAGGAAGCCGTTGCCGACGCTTTGCATCATCCCGAAGCTGCTGTCGAAGCCCAGGGCATGAAAGTCGTCGAAGAAAATGCCGCCCACGCCGCGCGGTTCCTTCCTGTGCTTCAGGTAGAAATAGTCATCGCACCATTTCTTGAAGCGAGGATACAGGTCGCCGCGAAACGGGGCCAACGCGTCCTTGCAGGTCTGGTGAAAATGCTTCGCATCCTCCTCGAAGCCGTAGTAGGGCGTCAGGTCCATGCCGCCGCCGAACCACCAGACCGGGTCCTTGCCTTCCTCCGTCGCATTGAAGAAGCGCACATTCATGTGCACGGTGGGTACATACGGGTTGCGAGGATGAAATACCAGCGACACGCCCATCGCTTCCCATTTGCGGCCCGCAATTTCCGGACGGTTGGCGGCAGCGGACGGCGGCAGACTGATGCCGCTGACATGGGAGAAACCGACGCCGGCGCGTTCGAAGACATTGCCTTCCTCAAGCAGGCGCGAGATGCCGCCGCCGGCGATCGGGCCTTCGCCTTCGGGACGGTGCCATTCGTCTCTGATGAATGATTTACCGTCGATTTCCTCCATTGCGCTGATGATGCGGGATTGGAGATCGAGGAGGTAGGTTTTGACTTGGGTGGTATTTATGATCACGGGATTATGGGCAATGTTTTTGTTGCCGCTTGTAGAAACTTACCAATTCTTGAGGCTTGCCAATTTGTAGAGGCTTTTCATTCCCGTGACGGCGGGAATCCAGAGCGACGGAGTGTCTTTGGTAATGCAACGTGTGCGACTCTCTGGCGAGGCTGGCCGGGACCGGCCCCTGCGGGGTACCCGGAAAAGAGGGTGCCAAAGCGGGAAGCGAAACAAACTCGCCTGCGGCTCAGACAGGTTTTGCTTCTTTAGCCGCTTTGACACCCTCTTTTCCGGCACCGTCCAGGCGGAACCCCAACTGCCCTAGCGCTATTTGCGAAGGATAAAAATTTGCTTCTTGGATGCTTCAACTTGGCTGGATTTAAAAGGGGTAGACGTTCTTAAGCCATTCACCCCGGCCGCTTCAACGCCCGCCAGCCAATATCCCGCCGATACTGCATCCCATCGAAACGAATCCTGTCCACCGTGTCATAAGCATGCTTCTGCGCGATCCGCACGCTGTCTCCAAGACCAACCACGCACATCACGCGGCCTCCCGAGGTGACGAGGTGTCCATCCTTCAGCTCAGTGCCGGCATGAAAGGTCACGCAATCCGGCGTTTCTTCCGGGATGGCGGAGATCGCATCGCCCTTGCGGGGTGCGTCCGGATAACCGGCTGCAGCCAGCACGACGCCGAGCGCGGTGCGCCGGTCCCATTCCAGTTCGACCGCATCGAGCGTGCCGTTGACCGCGTGTTCCATCACGGTGACCAGGTCTGTTTTGAGGCGCGCCATGATCGGCTGCGTTTCCGGGTCGCCCATCCGGCAGTTGAATTCCAGCGTCCTCGGGTTGCCGCGCGCGTCGATCATCAGGCCGGCATACAGGAAGCCGGTGAAGGGAATGCCGTCCTTCATCATGCCCAGCACGGTCGGATTGATGATTTCGCGCATCACCCGCGCATGTAGCGACGGTGTGACGATCGGGGCCGGCGAGTAGGCGCCCATGCCGCCGGTGTTCGGTCCTTCGTCGTTGTCCTTTAGCCGCTTGTGGTCCTGGCTGGTCGCCAGCGGCAGCACGTTCTTGCCATCCACCATCACGATGAAGCTGGCCTCCTCGCCGTTGAGGAATTCCTCGATCACCACACGCGCGCCGGCATCGCCGAGTTTGTTATCCGACAGCATCATGTCCACTGCCGAACGCGCTTCGTCGATGGTCAGCGCCACCACCACACCCTTGCCGGCGGCGAGGCCGTCGGCCTTGATCACGATCGGCGCGCCTTTCAGGTTGATGTAACGGTGCGCCGCCTGCACGTCGGAGAAGGTCTGGTAATCGGCGGTCGGGATGCGGTGGCGCTTCATGAACGCCTTGGCAAAGTCCTTCGAGCTTTCCAGTTGCGCCGCTTCCTTCGTCGGACCGAAGATCTTCAGTCCCTGATCACGGAAGATGTTGACGATACCGGCTGCCAGCGGCACTTCCGGACCGACAACCGTCAGTCCGATGTTTTCCTTGATCGCGAATTGCGCCAGCCACGCCGGATCGGTGATCGGCACGTTTTTCAGGCGCGAATCGGCCGCCGTGCCGCCGTTGCCCGGAGCGACATACACCATCTGGATCCGTTCGGATTGCGCAAGCTTCCAAGCCAGGGCATGTTCGCGGCCACCTGAACCGACTACGAGAATTTTCATGGGATAACGATCTGTATGGGTCGTGCAGGCGAGCGCGCCTGCGCGACGTTAGGTAATTCGGTAGGACAGGCAATCACGGCAAACATTACTGCTCGATGATGGCATTGGTATAGACCTCCTGCACGTCGTCGAGATTCTCCAGCGCGTCGAGAAGTTTTTGCATCTTGACCGCGTCGTCGCCGGTAAACTCGGTTTCGGTGGACGGTTTCATCAGGATTTCCGCCACTTCCGCCTTGAAGCCGGCCTTTTCGAGCGCGTCCTTGACCGCCGAAAAATCATGTGGCGGAGTGATGACCTCGATGCCGCCTTCGTCGTCCGTCACCACGTCTTCCGCGCCGGCTTCGAGTGCCGCTTCCATCAGCGCATCTTCATCCGTGCCGGGCGAGAACAGCAACTGCCCGCAATGCTTGAACAGGAAGGCAACCGATCCTTCGGTGCCCATGTTGCCGCCGTACTTGGAAAACGCATGCCGGACCTCGGCCACGGTGCGCACCCGGTTATCGGTCATGCAATCGACGATGATCGCCGCGCCGTTGATGCCGTAGCCTTCGTAGCGGATTTCCTCGTAGTTGGCGCCGTCCAGGCCGCCGGTGCCGCGCTGGATGGCGCGGGCGACGTTGTCTTTCGGCATGTTGGCATCGGCCGCCTTGTCCACCGCGAGGCGCAGCCGGGGGTTGCTGGCGATATCGCCGCCGCCCAGGCGCGCGGCAACCGTGATTTCCTTGATGAGGCGTGTCCAGATCTTGCCGCGCTTGGCGTCGGTGGCAGCCTTTTTATGCTTGATATTGGCCCATTTGCTATGTCCAGCCATGAGAGCGATCTTTCGGATGTGGGGTATGCTAGATTTCGGCGGCGACGTCAGTGTGGAACTGACAAATTGGAATTTTGGCCATTTTGCATGGTCCGAAATAAAATAATTCACCGCTCGGATACAAGCCGGAAGTTTACCATACCGATACCCATATAAATCGCCCAGAAAGTACCCACACCCATGCCCAATCCACTACTGATCGCCAAGAACGAGGACAAGGAACTGGCCCTGCTGCCCAGCCTCGCCAACCGGCACGGCTGCATCACCGGCGCTACCGGCACCGGCAAGACCGTGACCCTGCAGGCTCTGGCGCAGGCCTTGTCGGACATCGGCGTGCCGGTATTCATGGCCGACGTCAAGGGGGATCTGTCCGGGATCGCGATGCCGGGAACGCCGAGCGGACGGATCAAGGAACGCCTGACCATGCTGAAGCTGGACGAGCCTGCCTGGGAAGGCTGTCCGGTGACGTTCTGGGACGTGTTCGGAGAGAAAGGCCATCCGGTACGGGCCACCATCTCCGATCTCGGCCCATTGCTGCTGGCGCGCATGCTGAATCTGAACGATACACAGCAAGGAGTATTGCAGCTCGTATTCAAGATCGCCGACGATAACGGCCTGCTGCTGCTCGACATCAAGGATCTGCGGGCGATGCTGCAGCATGTGGGCGAAAATGCGTCCGAATTCCAGACCGAATACGGCAACATCTCGGCTGCCAGCATCGGCGCCATCCAGCGCGGGCTGCTCGCGATCGGCGAGCAGGGCGGCGACCGCTTCTTCGGCGAACCAATGCTCAACATCGAGGATTTCATGCAAACCGACGCCAACGGCAAGGGCGTCGTCAATATCCTGGCGGCCGACAAGCTGCTGAACTCGCCGCGCCTGTACGCCATCTTCCTGCTGTGGATGCTGTCGGAACTGTTCGAGGATCTGCCCGAGGTCGGCGACGTGGACAAGCCGAAGCTGGTGTTCTTCTTCGACGAGGCACACCTGCTGTTCGATGAAGCGCCGAAACCGTTGCTGCAGAAGATCGAGCAGGTGGTGCGGCTGATCCGCTCGAAGGGCGTCGGCGTGTACTTCGTGACCCAGAATCCGCTCGACATCCCCGACACGGTCCTCGGCCAGCTCGGCAACCGGGTGCAGCATGCCTTGCGCGCCTTTACCCCGCGCGACCAGAAAGCGGTACAGGCGGCGGCGGAAACATTCCGGCCCAATCCTCAGCTCGATACCGCGCAAGCCATCACCGAACTGGCGGTCGGCGAAGCGCTGGTGTCCTTCCTGGATGAAAAGGGCCGGCCGCACATGGTGGAACGCGCCTTCATCATCCCGCCGGCTTCCCAGCTCGGGCCGATCAGCGACGAGCAGCGCAAGGAATGCCTGGCCAATTCGGTGGTGGCCGGTGTCTACGAGAACACGGTGGACCGGGAGTCCGCCCACGAAAAGCTCAAGGGCCGGGTGGTCAAGCAGGCCGCGCCGGACAAGGCCGCATCGAAATCCGCGCGTGCGCAGCAGGCGGAGCCTGCCGCCGAGGAGGGCACCTCGTCCGGCGGCGGAATGGGCGATATGTTCGGCAACGTCATGGGCGGCCTGTTCGGGTCCGGCGGCGGCGCGTCCCGGCGCAAGGACACGGTGGTCGAGGCGGTCGTCAAATCGGCGGCGCGCTCCATCGGATCGACGGTCGGACGCGAGATCATCCGCGGCGTGTTGGGTTCCATCATTAAAAAGCGGTAAACACCGCTTTTTCCCTGTTCCCGATATACCCAGCCGGGCCGCGAGCGGCGCAATGTGCGCAATTGCAGCCCGGCGTACAATCCGGGGATGACTTCCAGCGCAATCCAGCCTTCCGCCCGACAAGCATTTCTTACCGGTCTCGCCATCGCCATCGTCGGCGCCATTTTCTTTTCTGCAAAAGCGATCGTCGCCAAGCTGATCTATCGCTATCAGGTCGACGCCGTCACGCTGATCACTTTCCGCATGCTGTTCTCCCTGCCGTTTTTTGCCGTCGTCGCGGTCTGGAAAGCGCGCACCGCTGTGCCGCTGAGCAACAGCGATCGCGGCAGGATCGTCGTGCTCGGCCTGCTCGGCTATTACCTGTCGAGCTTCCTCGATTTCCTCGGGTTGCAATACATATCCGCCGGACTGGAACGGCTGATCCTGTTTCTCACGCCCTCGTTCGTCCTGCTTATTTCCTTTTTTTTCCTGAAGAAGAAAATTTCACTGGTGGAGTGGCTTGCGCTTGGCGCGGCTTATCTCGGCACCGTTCTTGTACTGATGCATGACGCCCAGGCCAGCGGCACCAATGTCGCCCTCGGCAGCGCCTTGGTGCTGGCAAGCGCAATTTCCTATGCGCTGTATCTGCTGATGTCCGGCGAACTGGTCGCACGGGTCGGTGCCTTACGGCTGGTGGCTTACGCGATGTGCGTCTCCAGCGTCGCATGCATCGTGCAATTCTTCCTCTTGCGGCTGCCGGCCGAACTGCTGCAGCCGATGCCGGTGTATGGCTTGTCCATGATCAACGCGGTGTTTTGCACCGTGCTGCCCGTTTTTCTGACCATGATCGCGGTGGAGCGTATCGGTCCGGCGACGACGTCGCAGGCCGGCATGGTCGGCCCGGTGTCGACCCTGTTCATGGGCGCAATGATTTTGGACGAACCGATCACCGCGATCCAGCTTGCGGGTACCACGCTGGTATTGAGCGGCATTTATTTGCTGTCGAAAAAGAAAACTTAGGAGAAGACATGGATTTCGGAATCAAGGGCAAGACGGCGCTGGTCTGCGGCGCAAGTAAAGGTCTGGGACGCGGCTGCGCCGAGGCGCTGGCGGCGGAAGGCGTGCAGGTGACGCTGGTGGCGCGGACCGCCGATGTGCTGGAAAACACGGCGGAAGAAATCCGCCGCGCCACCGGCGCGATCGTCCAGGCGGTGGCCTGCGACATCACCAAGCCGGAGGGCCGCGCGAAAGCGCTCGCAGCCTGTCCGCAGCCGGACATTCTCGTCAACAACGCGGGCGGCCCGCCGCCGGGCGATTTCCGCGATTGGACGCGCGACGACTGGATCGCCGCGCTCGACGCCAACATGCTGACGCCGATCGAGCTGATCAAGGCCACCGTCGACGGCATGATCGACCGCCGCTTCGGCCGCATCGTCAACATCACTTCCGGTGCAGTCAAGGCGCCGATCGATATCCTCGGTTTGTCCAACGGCGCCCGTTCCGGACTGACCGGCTTCGTCGCCGGCTTGGCACGCAAGACGGTGGCGCACAACGTGACGATCAACAACTTGCTGCCCGGCCAGTTCGACACCGACCGCCTGAAGAAAACGCTCGGCGCGTCGGCCAGCGCTTCCGGCAAGACGATTGAGCAGGTCTTCGAGGCGCGCCGCCAGCAGATCCCGGCGCAGCGTTTCGGCAATCCGGCGGAATTCGGCGCGGCGTGCGCATTCCTGTGCAGCGTGCATGCGGGATATATGACGGGCCAGAATATATTGCTGGATGGCGGGAATTATCCGGGGACTTTTTGAGGGGTAGGGGTTCAAAGAGGGAGCGGTTTGGTTCTGTAGTGCAGATGCAATTTGCGAGCAGGAATGACCTGTGATGTTGACTGACAACTAGCCTAATATTTTTGCAAGGCTCCTTCCCCCGTTCCAAGGGGGGCGTAGCGGGGAATTTGGACAGCATGCCGTCTGCCTGCGTAGGAGTGAAGGTTGAGCGCTGTTGCATACATTAATTTGCCCTCGCTAACCCCACCCTAACCATCCCCCTGCAAGGGGGAGGGGACCTGACAGATGGGCGCGAAAGCGGGCAAGATTTTCTAACTACTTCCTCCAGCGCTTTTTTTGTTGTGAATCCACGCTCTCACCCAAGATCATCGTTTCCAAACCCAATCCCCCGACAGACTTCTTGACCACCCGCACCATGAACAAAAAACGCATCGCCCTCATCGCCCACGACAAGAAAAAAGACGACATGGTCGACCTCGCGTCCGAGTTCGCCGATCTGCTGCGCCAGTGCAATCTGCTCGCCACCGGCACCACCGGCAAGCGCCTGGCCCAGGAGGTCGGCCTGAACGTCGAGCGCAAGTTGTCCGGGCCCTTCGGCGGCGATTTGCAGATCGGCGCCGAGCTGGCCGAGGGCAAGATCGACTGCGTCATCTTCCTGCGCGATCCGATGACGCCGCAGCCGCATGAACCCGATATCAACGCGCTGGTGCGCGCCTGCGACGTGCATGACATTCCCTGTGCCACCAACGTGGCTACCGCACGCCTAGTGTTGCAGCAACTGGTGCCGCATCATGCGGCGCACGGACATTCCCATAAATAACGACCCAGGCAAGGAGAAATCAACATGGCAAAAGCAATCAGAATGACGGCAACCGGCGGTCCGGAAGTATTGGAATACGTGGATGTGGAAGTCGGCGAGCCGGGGCCCGGCGAGGCACGCGTGCGGCAGGCGGCCATCGGGCTGAACTACATCGACGTGTATTTCCGCACCGGCGCCTATCCGCAGACGCTGCCCGCGGGCCTCGGCATGGAAGGCGCCGGCGTGGTGGAGGCGGTGGGGGAGGGCGTGACGCATGTGAAGCCGGGTGACCGCGTCGCCTATGCCGGACGCCCGCCCGGCGCCTACGCCGAATTGCGCAACATGCCGGCGTCCGTGCTGGTCAAGCTGCCGGACGCGATCGACTTCGACACCGCCGCGGCGATGATGTTGCAGGGCCTGACGGTGCAGTACCTGTTCCGCCGCACCTTCCCGCTTCAAGGTGGCAAGACCATCCTGTTCCATGCCGCCGCCGGCGGCGTCGGGCTGATCGCCTGCCAATGGGCGAAGGCGCTGGGCGTCACCATGATCGGTACCGTCGGGTCGGATGAAAAGGCCGAACTCGCGAAAGCCCACGGCTGCACGCACACGATCAACTACAACAAGGAAGACTTCGTCGAGCGGGTGAAGGAAATCACCGGCGGCAAGGGCGTGCCGGTCGTCTACGATTCGATCGGCAAGGATACCTTCACGGGTTCGCTTGATTGCCTGTCGCCGCTCGGGATGATGGTCAGCTTCGGCGCCGCATCGGGACCGGTGCCGCCATTCAGCCTGAATGAACTCGCATCGCGCGGCTCGCTGTTCATCACGCGTCCCAGCGTGTTCAACTACACCGCCAAGCGCGAAGACCTCGACAGCATGGCGGCCGACCTGTTCCACATGGTCGAAAGCCGGAAAATCGTGATCGGCATCAATCAGCGTTATGCGCTGAAGGATGCCGGACAGGCGCATCGCGACCTCGAATCCCGCAAAACCACCGGTTCCACCATCCTGATCCCCTGAGCGCCATGAAAGATCCCCTCGACAATCCCATGGATCATCCCGCCGAGCAGCAGCCGACCGGCGTGGACGGTCCGCCCAGGTTCGGGCGTCTGCTGCTCGTCCTGCTCGCGGCGGTGGCCTTGATCGTGGCATTGACGTTTGCGGCTGAACGCTTCTACTCGTGATCGGGATTGTCGATCTGTCAATCCACTGTGATCCTGATCAGACAAGTGGCATATTTCGCATAGGCAAAGGGTAAAAGGCTAGGTTTTATTGCTTGAACGCAATAAAATCTCCGTTACCTTCCCCTATTGCACACCATGGCAGAGCCTCTCACCCGCCCGCTCGAGCAAGTTCTTTCGCCATCCGGCAGGGCGGCGCTATTCAACAAGCTGGCCGCGGTCGCCGCCGCGGAATCGACGCGCCAGCTCGAGGCATTCGCCGCCCGGCTGTGCGACGCGCTCGCCGCACAAGCCGATGAGGGCGGGCAATCCGCTGATACGGACATGGCCCGGAACGCGCTGCAGCACCTGCGCCGCGGCATGACGACCTTCCACCGGCTGACAGCGGCCTGCCTGAGCGACGCCCTGCTGCAGGAAATCCGCACCATCGAGCAGCCGGTCAAACCGCAGCCGGCATCCGAGGCGATGGACTTGTCGCTGGTCACCTTCGAGGCCATGGAGCAGAAGGTTCTCCTCGACAACCTCGGCCAGGCACTCGAAGACAGCAATGCCGACTCCCTGCATGCGCTGAACCTGCGCATCGCTCATCTGCTGCAGCGCGACGAAATCGCCACCGGGCAGAATCCGTTCCGTCCCGGCGTCTTCCTCAAGGCGGTGTCCGACGCATGGAGCCGCTTCGATCTCGCCGGCGCCCAGCAAGTCGTCCTGCGGCAGCTCCGGCCGGAGGTATTCCTGGCGCTGGAGCCGATTCTGCAGGCACTCAACGACACGCTGGTCGGCCAGGGAGTGCTGCCGAAACTGGCCGGCGCATACCGGCTGAAAAAGTCCGCAAAAAGCCGGCGCCATCTGCCGCTGTACCAGAAGCTGAATCAATGGCTGTCGCCCGGCGGCCAGGATGCCGGCGGCAGCTCCGTCAGTCCGGCCCTGTCGGGATACCTGGACGCGATCCAGCAGGAAGCGCCGGAGCCGCCGAAGGGCAAGGCGGGCGTCATCGATGCATCGCTGTTGCGCCATCTCGGGAAAAATGCGCCGCGCGGCGCGCTCACGCAGGCCGACCGCAACGCGATCGAACTGCTGGCCAGGATGTTCGATTTCGTCTTCCGTGAGCAGCACATCCCGACCGATATAAAGCGGCTGCTGGTGCGCCTCCAGGTGCCGGTATTGAAGGCGGCCCTCGCCGATCAGGAATTCTTTTTCGTCGACAGCCATCCGGCGCGGCGGCTGGTGGAAACCGTGGCCAGCGCGAGCGTCGCCTGCGATCCGGCCAAGGGGCGGGATGACCCGCTGTACCAGATGATCGAGCAGGTGGTCGAGCGGGTGCAGCAGGAATACGACCAGCAGATCGAATTGTTCGATACCGCCGCCGCCGATCTCGAATCGTTCCTGGCGCGCGAAGCGCTGGTGGACGACGATGCCTTATCGCGGGCCATCGCCGACGCAGCCCGCCAGGAAAACATCCAGCGCGCAAAGGAGCTGGCCGACAACGATGTGGCGATGCGCATCGAATCCGGCGAAGTGGCCGGGTTCGTCGAAACGTTTCTCGAAACCCAGTGGGTGCGCATCCTTGGCCTCGCGCATAGCGTGCGGGACAGCAAGCCGGAAGTGCTGCAAAGCGCGCAGAAGACGATGGACGATCTCATCTGGAGCGTCAAGCCCAA
>JAESFT010000269.1_pt1 | contig 43795 bp, 42 predicted proteins | sample 9269451 | NCBI WGS metagenome assembly JAESFT01 (sample SAMN14502557, study PRJNA617106) | algae metagenome | isolation source: Scytonema hyalinum WJT4-NPBG1 and co-occurring heterotrophs from well... | place: USA: Mojave Desert, Joshua Tree National Park, California | collected 2006-05-25
TCGTAGATCGTAGGACAAGGGCTTCGGCATGCGGGCTGGCCTCCCACACCAGCCCACACTCTGAATCAGATCACGCCGCCTCCCGGAAGCCCCTCCGATTCAACACGCGCGAGAACCGCTCTAGAGGCTTCAAGCAGCGCAGCATCTATGTGATGCCGGAAGACGGCAAGAACCTGAACCGCATGTTCCCGGGCAAGCCCGATGGCTCTACGAGCGAGCGGCTGGCACACTGGCTCGTCACTCAGGTCTATCCTCATGCTGATGCGTACCTCGACCTGCATGGCGGGGACTTGGACGAGGCGCTCGTTCCGTTCTCGCTCTTTCCGACTGGCAGCGACGCCTCACGCGAGCTCGCCGCCGTGTTCGGCCTGCCAATCGCGGTCGCTGCCGGCGGGGAAGGCTACACCATCAATGCTGCCCATCGTGTCGGTGTGCCAAGCGTTCTGGCTGAGGTGTCCGGGAACGGGTTATGGGATGATGCGAGTGTGGGCCAGATGACGGCCGGCATCCAGCGGGTGATGCACCATCTCGGCATGATCGCGGGCCCGGTTGAGGCTGCTCCACAAGCAGCTCCTCAGATCGTGACCATGTGGGTACCGCCTGCTCCCTGCCAGGGGTTGTGGTACCCGGCCAAGGAGCTGCTAGACCCTGTGGGAGAGGAGGAGGCGCTGGGTGAGATCCGCGACGTGTTTGGAAAGGTGCTGGCGACGATCCGATCGGAGCAGACGGGCTTCATCCTTTATCGCCTCACCAGCCTGTCGGTGAACCAAGGCGAGGCACTGCTCGGCGTTGGCACTCCCATGGATGCACCTGGATCTCACACGCCACCCCGGTACGCGTGATCCATCTTTGCGCAGGCTGAGGCCTCAGCCTGCGAGGATGATATCAAATGTGCCTGCAAGTGCGCCCTCCTCAATGCCGTTTGCGGGGTCGAGCCGCACCGTGAGGGCTGCGCGTTGGCGTGAGTCACGCAAGCTGGCGTAGAGCCCGTCGCGTTCGTTCAGGGGCTCGCCCGCTACATACATCTGTGTGACGAAGCTACGCCCTGCCAGCGGTGTAACGGCAAAATGGATGTGCGGCGTGCGCCCAGGATAGGCAACGGGGCGGATGGTGCGAAAGCGGTAGGCTCCGTCGGCACCGCAGACGGTCCGGCCGTAGCCCTGAAAGGCGGTGTCCCGGGGTTTGGCGCCGCGGTCGCGCGGGTGCAGATAGCGGCCATTCGCATCGCACTGCCAGATCTCAACCTGTGCTCCAGCCACAGGCTGCCCATCGAGGCTCAGCACGCGGCCTCTGATGTGGGTAACCGTCCCCGTGGCTCGTGCGTCTAGGCCGCGTAACCGGACGAGGTCTTCGTCGACCTCGTCCGGAAAGCTCTCGGGGTAATACGGGCCTGCGGTTTGGGCCGGGGTGATCACCCGGTCGGCAGACCGGGTGAGTGCTCTGGCCGGTAGGGGGAGAAGAAGACTCGTTGTAGTCACCGCGAGGGTTCCGCTCATGAGGCGGCGCCGATCAAGAGCGGGAAGCGTCGGCAAGCTCATGGGGACGTCTCCTCTCATCAAGTTAGGGGTTCTCCCAGGCAGAAAGCCCGAGCTACCCCGGCTTCGCCCCGGATGGACGAAGATAAGCCTCGTCGGGGGAAGGCCAGAATTAGGGCACCGTTGCACTGTGGGCCACGGCTCTGCCGCTCACGTCGGGCGCATGCCCCGGCCAACAGGAGGCGATCACGTTGGCGACTTGAAAGGGGCCGCCCTGCTCCCTCGTTTGGCTGCCGTGCTCTTGCTCGCCGCTAGCCTCGGTCCGGTTACGTTCGCCTGATGCAGCTTCGGCCGGCCCGCCTGCACGCCACCCTGCCAGCAACATCGGGCTCGACTAGCCGTCGCAGCTCCGTGGGTCTGAGGTATGCCCTTAGGATGCCTCTACAAGCTCCTTTGTGCTCAGAGCATCGCGCGTGGCCGCAAAGGCGGCCGTGTTGTCGAAGATGCACCAAGCTTCGCGGTCGGCCGCTTGGTCGGCCAGGAGCTGGTCGGCCATGTGGGCCACAGCCTCGTTGCTGTAGGGCGAGTAGTAGATCCGAGGAGAGCCATGCAGGCGCCAGTAGGACAAGCCCCGCCAGCCGCCGGGCTCGCCAGCGCCTCGCACGGGTGCTGGGTCTGCGGCCACCCGGGCGATCCGGAGCTCATCGAGCAGGCTGTTCACCTCGGGTGTGAACCAGGATCGGTGCCGCGGCTCACAGACGATGCTGCTTGAAGCTCGGCTCCTCAGCTCCCGCAGGGAGTCGTCCGACGTCCCGGCCTCGAAAACGAGGCTTGGGGGCAGCTGCAGCAGCAAGGGCCCGAGCTTCGGCCCAAGGCCGTTCACCTCAGACAGGAAGCGCTCCAACAGGTCGCCGGCTCCCTTCAGCCGTCGATCATGGGTGATGGCTTTCGGGATCTTCACGGCAAACCGGAACTCCTCCGGCACCGAGGCCGCCCAGCGCTCGTACGTTGCTAGCCGGTGGGGACGGTAGAAGGAGGAGTTGATCTCAACTGCGTTGAAAACAGCGGCATAGCGCTCGAGGTGGCTTCCCTGCACGGGGAATGCAGTCCCATGCTCCTTGGGGATGCTCCAGCTCGCCGTGCCAATTCGGATGGGTTTGTTCGGCATGGTCCAAAGCCGGTCTGGGTGGCTCCGTCAGGAGAGGGTTGAACTCGCAGGGTGCCTGAACGCTCAGGCGAAGTCCCCGAGTGTACGCGTGATCTTGTCCTCCGCTGCCTTCTCTTCCGAGCTCTTGCCGCTGTCGATGATCGTACCGGCGAGTTCCTGCTCGGCCTGGGCCCAATGCTCGCGGGGATCACCCGAGCGCCCCTCCTGCTCCCAGATGGCGTAGGCTCGCTCGCGCACCTGCTGCTCGTATTGCTTGTTCATCTTCCGGATCCTCTCTCGTTCCAAGTGTCAGTTACTACAGTTGACCCGGCCCATGACGGCATTGCGGCGGAGAATGAGGTCACCTCGCGAGCCAAAGGCTGCGGAACGAGAGGGGAACAGCGGGGGCACGACCAGTCAAGGGTGAAGCGACGGAGTGGCTGCAAACCCAGTGCAGACCGGGCGCGAATAGGCCGAAGGACCCGGTCGTGACAGCGTGCTCCACAGCGAGCGAGGTGGCAGGTCGCCTCGACGGACAGGACGAGCCAAGCACGGACTCAAAACCCGTGTTAGAGGGGCGGCGACAGTCGCAGCCCGACGCAATGGCTGTTCCGGTGCAAGCTGGTGAATGGAAGCCAGCTTATCAACATTCGTCAAGGCATGGCGTTGGCGGCGCCCTCCCAGCCACACTCGACGACCGCTTGGTTCTCTATAGGATGCTGCCTCAGGCATCGCGTGATCCGGGCCCACGAGCTGAACGGGGGTGATCGCTAGCATGATGTACACCTGGACGACTGATCATGGATGATCCTTCTGCCTTTGCCCAATCGCTCGTTCGACGGAGCTACCGTCCGCGCGTTGTCGTCGTTCCGGACAGGGCCACCGACTTGGATTGGCTTGCGACAGGCATCACCGAGGAGGTGGTCAACGGGCTCTCTCGCATCGCTCGTTTCGACGTCATGTCACACCACTCGAATGTGGGGCTGTCGCCAGACTCAGCGGCCGCGATTGCCGAGGAGTTCGACGTCGAGCACGTTATCGTTTGCCGCGTCGAGGCAGATGCCTCATCGGTGGCGGTCAGCATAGGCCTGCATGACAGATCTGGCGTGCGGCGGGATCTTCATGGACGAGGGCCGCTCGACGGGATCCAGAGCTTGCGCGACAGATTGGTCTGCGACGTCGCGGAGCTGGTCGGTTACACTCCCGTCAGCTCCTTCCGTGGGAACGGTCCGGTTGCACCGCATCTGCCTTCGTCCACCTACCTGGCAATCCTAAAGGCGCTGCAGGCGCTCTGGCGCTTCGACCGAGCTGGGCACGAGCAGGCAACGGCGATTGTCGACGCAGCCGTTCTGGACCACCCTCACTGCGCACCCGCACTTGCTATTCGTGGCTTTCTTGCCGCCCGGGCTTTTAGAAGCGGTTGGATCGCCAGCAGGGAGGATGCGGTTGCGCTGGCACAGCGTGGATGCGATGCGGCTCGCGCCGCGCCTGAGCAGGACCCGCTGACGCTCTGGACGACCAGCCTCTGCGAAGCCATGCTTTTCCGACGCTATCCAGAGGCCGCGGATCTCATCGAACTCGCGCATGTGCTGGATCCCCGGGCCAGCCACATCCTCACGTGGGGGAGCTTGTTTCTTTCCTACAATCAGGAGTTCGCCATGGGAGTGGCCTATGCCTCCAGGTCCATCGCCTGCAGCCCGCGGGACCCCATGGCGGTGACCCAGGGTTTTGGTGGAGCGCTGGCGGCAGTGCATGCCCAAGAATTCGAAATGGCGCTCAGATTTTGTGAGCGAGTGCTGGATCGTGCGCCACGCATGCCGAACGTGCTGCGCATCAAGGCAGTGGCCTGCCAGCAGTTGGGGCGACATGAGGATGCTCGCGCCGCGGTTGCCGCTGTTCGTGCGCTTGACCCAACCGAGACGATCGAAGTCGTCGCTCGTGTGAACCCCTTACGGGAATGGGGTGGCTTCCAGCGCTTTCTGGACGCGCTGCGCGCGGCAGGCTTGCCGGACCGCCTGTAGGCCCGTGCAGGCAGAGGTGCTCTCCAACCTCAGTGTGCACACCTGCAAACCTGATCCTTGGAGGCTTCGGGCGGAGGCGATCAGACAGCTTGGTCGCAGACCGGCTCAGCACCGGATATCGTAGGCTTGTCCCCGGTACGTCGCGCCAATCTTGATCCCGCCCTCGCAATTCACACGCGGCGGTGAGCCTCCAACGGCGTTGTCGCCGAAATGAGCAGTGGTTTCAGAAGGTGCGCCTGCATGCTTCGTTTTTGGAGTAGCCGAGGCTGGCCACTTGTGGTTCGCTGCCAACGACCGGGTTACGGATGGGGGGCGGTCGGCCATGGTGCGCTTCTGGCTGCTGAAGTCGGTGCGAACGCTAATCACTCTCCTGTTCGTGGTGACGTTTACGTTCGTGGTGCTTCGCACCTCGGGCGATCCTGTTCAGTCGCTTCTCGGACCCGACGCTACCAACGAGGAGATCGCCCAATTCCGGTCGGAATGGGGCTTGGATCGTTCCTTGGCCGAGCAGTACATCCTGTATGCGGGTAACGTCGCCCGCGGCGAGTTCGGAAAGTCCTATCGCGACGGGCGTCCGGTGCTGGATATCGTCTTGGAGCCCGTGCCGGCGACGTTGCTTCTGGGTCTGACCGCCTATGCTTTGTCCGTTCTGCTTGGCGTACCGGCTGGCATCATCGCTGCATTGCGGCGGAACTCCATCATTAATCGCGCGATCATGGGCTTCGCCGTGATGGGGTTCGCACTGCCGAACCTTTTTCTTGGCATTCTGCTGATACTTCTCTTTTCACTTTATCTTCAGTGGCTGCCGAGCTCCGGCATTGGCACGGTCGCACATCTCGTGATGCCAGCCTTAACGCTGGGGCTCTTCTCCGCCGGAACGATTGCGCGGTTCACCCGCTCCGCGATGCTCGAAACCCTGTCGAAGCTTTATATGCGTGCGGCAGCCGCCAAGGGTTACCTCGAAGGTTTCGCGCAGATCTACACCGACGTGGCGGAGCAGATCGCCGCGCGGCTCGAACGCCGCGAGCCGAACCCGCTCTCCCAGCAGGCGCCCACCGTGGCGCACGGCGTCCGCTGCATCGAGGCAGCCGTGAAATCGTCGCAGAAGAAGGCCGCCTGGACGGCGCTTCAGACGCAGCGGGCGAATGGCGCAATCAGGCAAGCCCTTTTGTGCAGTCTGCCGTGGATCATGGTGACCAGCCCAGCGCAGGAGCTAACCTGTCACGAAAGGTTTGCTCACAAGGCCGGCCTTCTGTGCCGACGGTAAACTCGTGTACCCAGCAGTGGCGTTTGTGCGCGTATCAAAGGTGCGCACAAAAGCGAACTGGGGAGGGGGTTCCGTATCGGAAGATATGGGCCTGCACATCGATCTGCGCCGGGTTGCTGACCAGCAAATGACAGTTGGGGTCTCGTTCTGGTGCCGGCCGACAGGTCTGGGATCAAGGGCTCACTTGTCGAGGTGTTGAGGCCCGTGGGTCTACGATCGAAGCCCAAAAACCTGCCTCTGAATGTGGTTAATGGCATAAAATAGGGCTTTCGTTGTCCGCGGGTTCACGCATATCCTCGGATTCGCGGCTCAACTGCCGACAAGGCGAGCCGACGAAAAGAACCGCCGCAGAGCGGTCGCAGGAAATCGCCATTCGGGAGGAACTGATGAAACACTTTTTCATTGCTGCCGCCGCTGCGGCTGCAATCACTTTGCCTGGCGCGGCCTCCGCTCAAGAGACGATCAAGATCGGCGTCCTCGTGGCGCTCGAAGGCGCCTTCGCGGAAGGCGGGAAGGACGGCGTGCGCGGGCTTGAGCTCGCGCTCAAGCAGGCCAATAACATGGCCGGAGGCAAACGGATCGAAACCGTGATCGCGCCCACCGACACCCGGCCCGACAATGCCGTGCGTCAGGCCCGAAAGCTCATCGAGCAGGATCGCGTCGACTTTATCATCGGGCCGCTCTCCGGCTCCGAAGGCAACGCGATGCGGGACTTTGCCAAGACGATTCCGGACAAGACCGTGATCAACGGCATCGCTGGCGCGCTCGAGATGACCTACGTTGATCCGGCGCCGAACGTCTTCCGCTTCCACACGAACGGCCTGCAGTGGGGTGCGGGCCTTGGTCAATACGTGTTCCAGACCAAGGGCTGGAAGCGCATTGCTGCGGTCTCGGCAGACTACTCCTTCGGCCATACCAATTTCATGGGCTTCGCAATTGATTATTGCCGGGCCGGAGGCGAAATTGCGGGCCGCTTCTGGGTGCCACTGGGCGCCTCCGATTATGCGAGCGTGATCGCCCAACTCCCCGACAACGTCGATGCCATCTATCTGGGCATGGGGGGATCCGATGCCATCAACTTCCTGAACCAGTGGACGCAGGCAGGTACCGAAGCAAAGATCATCGGCGGCACCATCATGGCCGACCAGATCGTCCTCAATTCCCGAGGCAAGGCCAAAGAGGTGCTGAAGGGCACACCGACGTCTGGCATGGTCGCCGAGGATAACCCGGATCCGGCCTGGCAGGCTTTCCTCAAGGCCTATCGCGAGGGTTACCCCGAGGCCCAGCGCTTCCCGTCACCCACCATCTTCGCGACAGGCTATTACGTTGCGGCGCAGGCGGCGATTGAAGCCCTTAACCAGGTCAAGGGCGACCTCAGCGGCGGACAGAAGGCGTTCCAGCAGGCCCTGTCAAAGCTCGAACTCCAAACGCCGGTTGGTAGGGTGACCCTCGACAACAATAGACAGGCGGTCGGTCCGGTCTTCGTCAACGAGGTGTTCGAGCGTCCCGACGGCTCCCTTGGGAATCGCATGGTCAAGCGGGCCGACAACGTCGCGCAGACCGTCGGGCTGACGGAGGAGCAGTTCCGCTCCCTCGGTCTGCCCTCGCGCGATAACCCGGATTGCGCCAAGGTCCGCTCGATGAAGTGAGGCTGGATCGCGGTTCACATGGGGCGGCGCGCGCCACCCTACCCGCCGCCGGCATGTCCCGCCGGCAACTAGCCTGGCAGTCTGCCCGTTGCGGTTAGCCCGCAACGGGTCCCTCTGCATCCCCCGAGCGGCCGCATGGCCCGCGCGGGGCCTCCTGTCTTGTCCCTTTCCTCCAGCCCGTGACGTCATGGACCGTCTCGTCCGCGATCACCCATTGAAGAGCCTGCTCGGCTTGCTCGTCGCGGCTCTGCTGATCTGGCTCGTCTTCGCGTCTTGGCCTGCCGGGCTTGCCGCAGCGATGGGTCCCAAGCGCGTGTTCCTCAATGCGCTGTTTTCCGGGATCACGCTGGGCGCGCTCTACTTCCTGGTGGCGAGCGGCTTCACGCTCATCTTTGGGCTCATGCGCAACGTAAACCTAGCGCACGGCTCCCTTTATCTCATCGGCGGCTATCTCGGTTTTGAGGTCGCGGAGCGCACCGGGTCCTGGCTTCTTGCCTTTCCCGTGGTCTTCATCGTCGTCGCGTTGATCGGCGTCGTGTTGCAGTGGGCGGTTTTCCGCCGCATGGAGGGGGAGGACCTGCGCCAAACTCTGGTGACGATCGGCATCTCGATCGTCGTTGCCGACCTCCTGCTCTGGATCTGGGGTGGCCGCTCCTATCAGATCCTCACACCCGGATTCCTGGCTGGACCGATGGAGATCCCCATCGTCACGTCCTTGCGCAGTGACGGCACGGCGATCTATCTGCGGTATCCTCAGGTGCGCATCTGGATCCTCTTCGCCGCCCTCGCGATTGGTGTCGGCATGTGGCTCGTCATCAACCGCACCCGGATTGGGATGCTGATCCGCGCAGGCGTGGACGATCGCGAGATGCTGGCCGCGTCCGGTCTGCCAGTGCAGCTCATCTTCATCCTCGTTTTCGCCTTCGGCGCGGGACTGGCCGGTATTGCCGGCATCGTGGGCGGCACTTTCCAGTCGATCTCGCCAGGCGAGGACACCCGCTTCCTGCTTGCAAGCCTCGTTGTGGTGATTGTCGGGGGCATGGGTTCGATCACTGGCGCGGCGCTCGGCGCCCTCGTGATCGGCCTGGCCGAGCAACTCGGGCTCGCTTACGCACCAACCTACTCGGTGGTGTTCACCTTCCTCATCATGGCGGCGGTGCTTGCGTTCCGGCCGCAGGGCCTGCTCGGGAGGGGCTAGGACATGACCGCCAGCTCGACTGCCCCCACCGGCCGCGCGCCCACCCCGATGCCGGACGTCATTGGCGTGATCTCCCGAACGCCGCCGGCCATCTGGGTGGCGGCGTTCGTGCTCCTCAGCATGCCGCTCGTCGCGAACAACTTCGTGCTGTTCCAGATCTTCGGCTGGACCTTTATCCTGGGCATCATTGCCCTGTCGCTGATGTTCCTCGGCGGCCTCGGGGGTATGGTGAGCCTCGCGCAGATGACGATCGCCGGCCTCGCCGGCTACATGGTCGGGATCCTAGGCGCGTCGGGCACCGCGCAGGTGAGCCTCGGGCTGGCCTGGTGGATTGCGGTGCCGGCGGCGATCGTCATCGCTACCGTCTTCGGCACCATGGTCGGGGCGCTCGCGGTGCGAACCGAGGGCATCTACACAATTATGATCACGCTCGCTGTCGCTGCGGCGTTCTTCTACTTCACCCGCCAGAATTACACGATCTTCAACGGCTATTCGGGCCTGTCTCTCATTATTCCCCCGAAGCTCTTCGGCATCGACTGGCGCCAGCCGGTTGCCTTCTACTACCTGGCGCTCGGCGCGGCGACGCTCTGCTATGGCGCTGTGATCTATGTGACGCGCTCACCCTTTGGCATCGCGCTCCAGGGCGTACGCGATAATCCGCGGCGCATGGCGGCACTGGGCTTCAACGTCGTCTGGCACCGCATCCTGGCCTACAGCTTCGCGAGTGTGCTCGCCGCCATCGGAGGCATCCTTCTGGTCTGGCAAAACGCACAGATCGCTCCTGGCACGGTGGGCATCGCGGCTGTTATCGATATCCTCGTCATCGCGGTGATCGGAGGCCTGCGGCGCCCAATGGGGGCTTTCATCGGCGCCTTCATCTATGTCTTACTCTCGTCCTTCGCGCCGGACGTGCTCCAGGCCTTCGGCCTATCGAGCGAACGCTTCAAGCTGCTCATCGGGCTCGGCTTCCTCGCAGTCGTCGCTTTCTCGCCGGATGGCGTGCTCGGCCTATGGGACCGGTTCCGTGAGCGGCGCCGCAACGCGTTGGATCCGCTGACGAGGGCGCCGCGATGAACGCCGTTGTCGCCGTGGACACCGCCCAGCGCCTGGGCTCGGTCAGCACCGCGAACGCCCTCGAGTTGCGGGGCGTGACGAAGACGTTTGGCGCCCTGGCGGCCCTAACGGACGTGACTCTCACAGTGCGCCCCGGCGAGCGGCGCGCCATTCTGGGCTCAAACGGTGCTGGCAAGACGACCCTGTTCAACTGCATCACCGGCGATTTCCTGCCGACCTCTGGCACGATCCGCTTCTTCGGCGAGGACCTGACGCGCTTTCCCGCCCACGAGCGCATCCGCCGTGGGCTGCGGCGCACCTACCAGATCTCGCTCCTTTTCTCCGGGCTCACAGTGGCCGACAACGTTTATCTTGCGTGCCGGGGCGTGTCGCGCGGGCGCTTCTCCCTTCTGCGCCCGCGCAAGAACGACGTACTCGTCACCCGCGCCGAGGAGCTGATCGAGGCGGTGCATTTGACGCGCGCTCGAGACCGGCTCGTTTCGGAAATCTCCTACGGGCAGCAGCGTCAGCTGGAGATCGCCCTGGCTCTGGCTGGGGCACCGCGGTTCGTCCTCTTTGATGAGCCAGCCGCGGGGCTCTCCCCGTCCGAGCGGCGCGAGCTTGTCGAGATCCTCACGAACTTGCCTCGGCATATCGGCTTCATCATCATCGAGCATGACATGGACGTGGCGCTGCGCGTCGCCGAGAGCGTGACGATGATGCACAACGGGCGAGTCTTCAAGGAAGGCACCCCCGCCGAGATCGAGCAGGATCCCGAGGTGCAGGAGCTCTATCTCGGCGGTGCTCATGGCTGAGCGCGGTCGCCTTCCAGCCCTGGAGATCCGAGGCCTCAACGTCTTATACGGCGCAAGCCACGCGTTGCAGGGCGTGGACCTGACTCTGGAGGGCGGCGTGCTCTCGGTTGTCGGCCGCAATGGCATGGGCAAGACGACCTTGTGCAAGACCATCATGGGGCTCGTTGCGGCGGCCTCGGGGTCAATCCGCTTTGGCGGAGAATCGCTCGTCGGGCGCTCCACGGCCAACATCGCGCAGTTGGGGATCGGCTACGTGCCGCAGGGGCGGCGCCTGTGGCGCTCGCTCACTGTCGACGAGCATCTGCGGATGGTTGGCGGAGGGAACCGGGGCGCCTGGACGGTGGACCGCATCTACGCGACCTTCCCGAGGCTCGCCGAGAGGCGCAACAATGGCGGTGGCCAGCTCTCGGGCGGCGAGCAGCAGATGCTCGCGATCTCCCGCGCCCTGCTTCAGAATCCCCGCCTCCTCGTCATGGACGAGCCGACTGAGGGCCTCGCTCCCGTTATTGTCCAGCAGGTCGAGGCTCTGCTCACGACGCTCGCGGAGGAGGGCGGCATCGACATCCTCGTGATCGAGCAGAATATCGGCCTCGCCTGCGCCGTCGCGGACCGGGTCGCCATCATGGTGAACGGCCGAATCGCTCGCATCGCCGCGGCACGTGAGCTTGCGGGGGACCGCGAACTGCAGCAGCGGCTGCTGGGCGTCGGCCGTCACGGCGAGGACGAGCGGGTCGACTCGGCTCCCGCGACTGGCGCCGGGGTCCCGGCAGCCGAGCCTCCGTCCGGTAGACCGGCGGTCGTCAAGGTCTATCTTTCGAACCCGGTGCGGCCGACCCGGTGGTCGCAGCCGGTCCCCGTAGAGCAGATCGAGCGCGCCGCTCGCGTGCTCACAGCTCCACAGACCCAAGTGGTAGCCGCCCAGGCCGAACTGCGGCCCCTCGCGGGGCCTGGGCAGCAGGTGGTGCTCGTTGCCGGCACTCTCGATACTAAGGGCGACGAACTCCGCTACCTACGGGACCTCATCCGCGCCGCCGGGCTGCCGGTTCAGATGGTCGACCTGTCGACGAGCGGGCAGCACTCGGGAGCCGAAATTCCGGCCCACCAAATTGCCGCCTTTCATCCGCGCGGCGCGGCTGGCGTCTTCACCGGCGACCGGGGCAGCGCGGTCGCCGCCATGACGGAGGCCTTCGCCCGCTGGATGCAGCGCCAGACGGGGGTAGCGGGCATCGTCTCGGCGGGCGGTTCTGGCGGCACGGCCCTCGTCGCCCCGGCCATGCGCATGCTGCCCGTCGGCGTGCCGAAAGTCATCGTCTCGACCGTCGCGGCCGGCGACGTTAGCCGCTATGTCGGCGCCTCCGACATCATGATGGTGCCCGCTGTCGCAGACGTGCAGGGCCTCAATGCCATCACCTCGCAGGTCCTCGCAAACGCCGGTCACGCGCTCGTCGGCATGGTGCAAGCCCGCCGCCAAGTCCCGCTCCCCGCCCCGGCAAAGCCGGCAGTCGCGCTCAGCATGTTCGGCGTGACGACGCCTTGCGTGCGCCAAGTCGCGGCGATGCTCAGCGACCAATACGAGTGCCTCGTTTTCCACGCGACGGGCATCGGCGGCCAATCGATGGAGAAGCTCATCGAGTCTGGCCAGGTCTCAGGGGTTCTCGACGTCACCACCACCGAGGTCGCCGATCTCCTCGTCGGCGGCATCTTCCCCGCCACCGAAGATCGCCTCGGTGCCGTGATCCGCCGGCGCGTTCCCTATGTCGGGTCGGTAGGCGCCCTGGATATGGTCAATTTTGGGCCGCGCGAGACGGTGCCGGAACGGCATGCGGGGCGTCTCCTTTACGAACATAACCCGCAGGTGACGCTGATGCGGACAACCGTGGAGGAGAACGCTCGGATCGGCCGCTGGATCGGCGAGCGACTCAACCAGATGGAAGCGCCCGTCCGCTTCTTGCTGCCGGAGGGTGGTGTCTCGGCTCTTGATGCGAATGGTCAGCCATTCGACGATCCCGCGGCTCGCGCTGCGCTCTTTTCGTCTCTGGAGGGGACGGTGCGTCAGACGACGACACGTCGTCTCGTGCGAGTGCCCCACCACATCAACGCGCCTGCCTTCGCTGCCGCCCTCGTCGCCGCCTTCCGTGACCTGCACGGGGAGGTTCGACCGCCCCGCAAGACAGCCGCTCGCCCGGAGGCCCGCCGATGATCCCCCGCGCTACCATCCTTGAGAAGCTTCGCGCCAAGCTCGCGCGGGGCGAGCCGATCATTGGTGGCGGTGCCGGCACGGGCCTATCCGCCAAGTGCGAGGAGGCCGGGGAGATCGACCTCATCGTGATCTACAATTCCGGCCGTTACCGCATGGCCGGACGCGGTTCGCTTGCGGGGTTGCTGGCCTATGGCGACGCGAACGCGATTGTCATGGAGATGGCGGACGAGGTGCTGCCGGTGGTGCGCCACACGCCCGTGCTCGCGGGAGTGAATGGCACTGACCCGTTCCGGCGAATGGACGTGTTTCTCGACGAGGTAAAGCGGGTCGGTTTCTCCGGGGTCCAGAATTTTCCGACAGTCGGGCTTATCGACGGGGTGTTCCGCGCCAATCTCGAAGAGACGGGCATGTCCTACGACCTCGAGGTCGATATGATCGCCAAGGCCCATGCCCGGGACCTGCTCACGACCCCTTACGTCTTCAACGCCGAGGAAGCCGCCGCCATGGCGCGGGCGGGAGCCGACATCGTCGTGTGCCATCTCGGGCTCACCACGGGCGGCTCCATCGGGGCGCGCACCGCCCTCACGCTCGCAGATTGCCCGGCCCTCGTCGACGAATGGGGAGAGGCGGCGCTTCGGGTGAAACCCGACGTGTTGATCCTTGTTCATGGCGGACCGGTGGCGACCCCGGACGATGCCGCCTTCGTTTTGGCGGAGAGCCGCTTCTGCCACGGCTTCTACGGCGCCTCCTCAATGGAGCGGCTTCCTACGGAGGTGGCGCTGACCGAGCAAACGCGCGCCTTCACGCGCCTCAGATTGACCGGAGCCCGGGCCTGAGGCCCGCGCGATCCGAAAGGGAGTAGGGACATGGTGACCGGGGCCATCATCGGCGAAATCGTTCTGTGGCTCATCCTCGCGGTGATCGTGATCGCCGTGACCTACTGGGTGATGCAGATTCTCTATCGGCGCTCCACCAAGGAGATCGCCTTCGTGCGTACCGGCCTGCTCGGCCAGCGCGTCGTGATCGACGGCGGCGCCTTCGTCTGGCCGGTCGTGCACGACATTACTCCGGTCAACATGAACACCCTGCCGCTTCGCGTGGTGCGGACGAAGCAAGACTCACTCATCACCAGGGACCGGATGCGCATCGACGTTGAGGCGGAGTTCTACGTCCGCGTGAGACCGACGCACGAGGCTGTCGGCATGGCGGCCTCGACCCTCGGTCGGCGCACCCTGGAGCCCGAGCGCCTGCACGCGCTGCTCGCTGGCAAGTTCGAGAGCGCCCTGCGCGCAGTCGCGGCCGAGATGACGATGGGGGAGATGCACGAGCAGCGCGGGCTCTACGTCACGCGCGTGCGGACCGTCGCGCAGGAGGACCTCGCCCAGAACGGCCTGGAGCTGGAGAGCGTCGCAATCGTGGACATCGATCAGACTGCGCTTGAATATTTCAACCCCTCGAACCGCTTCGACGCCGAGGGCCTCACGACTCTGATGCGTGAGATCGAGGACCGGCGGAAGCTGCGCAACGACATCGAGCAGGAGGCGGCCATCGCCATCCGGGCCCGCAACCTCGAGGCCGAGCGCGAGTCCCTCGAGATCGAGCGGATGGGCGAGGAGGCACGTCTCTCCCAGGAGCGTGAGATCGAGTTCCGCCGCGCCCAGCAGCGCGCCGAACTCGCCCGCGAGCGGGCAGCCCGGGAGAGCGAGGCCGAGGAAGCGCAGATCATCGCGCGCGAGGCGATCGAAAAGGCCCGTATCGCCAACGAGCGCGCGGTGGCGGAAGCCCGCGTCGCCTCTGAGCGCGATATCCGGAGCCGCGAGATCGACAAGCAGAGGACCCTCGACGCGGAGGAAATCGCCGCGCGCGAGGCGGTCGAGAAGGCGCGCATCGCCAACGAGCGCGCGGTGGCGGAGGCTCGTATCGCCTCTGAGCGCGATATCCGCGGCCGTGAAATCCAGAGTCAGCGCGGCCTAGAGGCCGAGGAGATCGCGGCCCGGGAGGCCGTGGAGACCGCGCGCATCGCGACCGAGGAGAACATTCGGCAGCGGGAGATCGCGCAAAGGCGCACGGTCGACGAGGCCGACATCGCCGCGCGAGAAGTCACCGAGCGCCTCCGCATCGAGCAGGACGCCCAGATCAGCGAGATCCGTATCGCCCAGGAGCAGCGCATCCGCGCCATCGAGATCGAGCGCAACCGGGCCATCCAGGCGGCCGAGATCAGTGCCGAGCAGGCCGTCGAGGCGGCCCGCATCGCCCGTGAGAAGGCGGTGGCCGCCGAGCGTATCGCGGCGGACGCCGGCACCCGCGAGCAGGAGATTGCCCGTGACCGCGCCCTGGAAGAGGCCCGCGTGGCCGCCGCCGAGGCCGTGCGCGCCCGCGAGATCGCGCGTGAGCGGGAGATCGAGGCCGCCGAGATCGCCCGTCGCCAGGCAGTCGAGGAAGCCGAGCAGGCTCGAGTCGTGGCGTTGGCTCCCAAGCTCTCCGCCGCTGCCGCCGCCGAGGCAAGCGTTCGCCAAGCCAAGATCTCGGCCCAGCGCGAGGTCGAGGCTGCCGAGATCGAACGCGAGCGCGCCGTCGAGACCGCTCGCATCGAGCGTCGCCGCGTGGTCGAGCAGCTCGAGATCGCTCGCATGCAGGCCCTGCAGGAGGCCGAGATCGGGAGCCGCGACGACGTGGAGCGCGCCCGCATCGCCTCCGAGCGCGGCCTCGACGAGATTCGCATCGGCCAGGAAACCGAGCGCCGCCGCCTTGAGGTGGACCGCGAGCGCGTCGTCGAGACGGCGCAGCTCGACAAGGCGATCGCGCTCGCCCGCAAGTCGCTCGAGGAGAGTGCTGCCCGTGTCGAGGCAGACGGCGCCCGCGCTAGGGTAGCGGAGGCCGAGGAAAGGGTTCGCACGGTGCGTGAGACCGAAATGGCCACGCGCCGGCAGAAGATCGACCTCCTGCTCGCCCAGAAGTCCGCCGAAGAGGCAAAGGTCGCGGCGGATGCCGACCGCGTGCGGCTTGCCGTCGAGGCGGAGGCGCAGCGCCTCCTCAACGAGGCGGAGAACGTTCTCACCGATCCGGCCCGCGCCTCGCTCTTCCGCCGCAAGCTTCTCGAGCACGTGGAGGGGATCATCGCGGCGTCCGTGAAGCCGCTGGAGAAGATCAACGAGATCAAGATCATGCAGATCGATGGCCTCAATGGCGGCGGGGGCGAGGGACGCGCGGGAAGCCCCACCGACGAAGTGATCAACTCGGCCCTGCGCTACCGCGTGCAGGCGCCGCTCATCGACAGCCTCCTCTCCGATATCGGCATCGAAGGCGGCAGCCTCGCCAAGCAGGGCGGGCTCATCCGCGAGGCCTCGGACATGCAGCGCATCGTCGCTGACGCGCGCAAGGCGGGCACCAAGGCTGACGGAGCGGCCCCAGCGGACGGGAAGCGCTAGAGCCATGCCGCGCATCTACGTGTCCTCCATCATCGACGCCCCGGCCGCCAAGGTCTGGGACCGCGTACGCGACTTCAACGGCCTGCCCCGCTGGCATCCTCGAATCCGCGACAGCCGGATCGAGAACGGGGAGCCTGTGGATCGGGTCGGCTGCGTGCGCGACTTCCACCTCCAGAACGGCGACAGGATCCGCGAGCGGCTGCTGGGCCTCTCGGACTACGACATGTTCTGCACCTACGCGATCCTCGAATCGCCCATGCCGCTCACCGACTATGTCGCGACGCTGCGCCTCACGCCGATCACGGACGGCGACCGCACCTTCATCGAGTGGACGGCGGAGTTCGACTGCGCGCCCGAGGTTGCGCCCGACCTCGTCTCGGGGATCGGCCAGAACGTGTTTCAAGCTGGGTTCGACGCCCTCAAGCGTCAGATGGCGGGGTAGGCCGTGCCGCGGATCGTGAAGAGCACGGTGATCGATCGGCCTGTCGAGGAGGTTTGGGAGGTGCTGCGCGATTTCAACGGGCACGACCGCTGGCATCCGGCGGTGGCCGACAGTGTCATCGAGCGCGGGCAGACGTCGGACCGCGTCGGCTGCGTGCGCAGGTTCCACCTCCAGGACGGCTCGGAACTGCGCGAACTGCTGCTCACCCTGTCCGACGCCGACATGGCGTTCTCATATTGCCTGCTGGAGACCCCGGTGCCGCTCCTCAACTACGTCGCCCATGTCCGGCTCGCGCCTGTCACCGACGGGGACCGCACCTTCTGGCACTGGGAGAGCCGCTTCGACACGCCCGCCGGCCGGGAGCGCGAGCTCGCCGACATGGTCGGGACCCAGATCTATGAGGGCGGGTTCTCGGCGATCCGCGCCCATCTCGCCGCAGGAGGGCACGCATGAGCGTCGTGGTCGAAACCTATGCCACCTTGGCCGAGGCGTCCCGCGCGCTCGGCCAGAGCGGCGTGTTCCTTGGTGGCGGTACCGTCGTGATGCGCGCGGTCAATGCCGGGGAGGTATCAGGCCGCCTCGTGCGCGTGGTCGATCCGGCGTTTGCTGACATCCGCGCCGGAGGTGACACAGTGCAGATCGGCGCTGGGGCGACGATGGCCGGGGTGTTGGCCTCCCGCGATCTCGCCTTCCTCCACCCGGTCGCGCGCCAGATCGGCGGGCCGCAGGTGCGGGCCATGGCGACGGTCGGCGGCAACCTCTTCGCGCCGCACCCCTATGGCGATTTCACCGTGGCACTCCTGGCGCTCGGCGCACGAGCTATCATGGCGGGCGGGGGCGGTCCGCGCCCGCTCGCGGATGTGCTGCGCGACCGCGCGCGCGCCGGGCTCGTGGCGGCGATCGAGTGCCCGCGCCCCCGCGAGCCGCGCGCCTTCGGCTTCCGGAAGGTGAGCCGCATCAAGCCGAAGGGCGTCTCCGTGCTCTCCATCGCGGCCTTCCTGCCCCGGGAGGGCGGGCGCATCCGCGGCGCCCGGGTTGCCTATGGCGGAATGGGCGCGGCGCCCCTCTCAGCCACGGCCGTGGAGCGGGTGCTCGAGGGGCAAACCCTGGATGCAGCCACGATTGCCCGCGCGGAGCAGGCAGCAGCGCAGGGGCTCGATCCACCGACCGACGCCCTGGCCACGTCGTGGTATCGGCGCGAGGTGGTGGGCGTGCATCTGCGCCGCCTCCTCGAGAGCATGGAGCGCGCCTAATGGCGAAGAAGCCCGTCACCTTCACCCTCAACGGCGCTGAGCGCGCCGCCTTTACCGAGGACGGCGAGAACCTCCTCGAGCTCCTGCGCCGGGGTGTGGGCGACCTCACGCCGAAATATGGCTGCGGCCAGGGCACCTGCGGCGCCTGCACGGTTCTCATCGACGGAGAGCCGCATCTCTCGTGCCTGGTGCTCGGCGAGGCGGCTCAGGGGCGGCGGATCGAGACCGTTGCGGGGCTCGCGGGCGCGACCCTGCACCCGCTCCAAGAGGCCTTCATGACGCATTTCGCCGCCCAGTGCGGCTATTGTACCCCAGGCATGCTGATGTCCGCCAAGGCCCTCCTCGACCGCAACCCGCGCCCGAGCCGGGCCGACGTCGTTGAGGCCATCTCCGGCAATCTCTGCCGCTGCACCGGCTATGAGCCGATCATCGACGCGATCCTGTCCGTCGCCGAAGGGAGGGCTACCGCGTGAAGCAAGGCCAATTCGAACTGCGCAAGGAGTTTTTCGCCGACGAGCGGCCGGAGAACCTCAATGAAATCGGCAAGCCGACCCGGCGCCAGGACATCCTGGGTCACGTGACCGGACGCTCGCCCTATTTCGACGATCATCTGTTCGAGGGGCTCTTGCACATCCGCTGCGCCCGCTCGCCCCACCATCACGCCCGAATCCGCCGCATCGATACGTCGGAGGCCGAGCGCATGCCTGGCGTCGTGCGGGTGCTCACTGGCAGGGATGTCCCCCGCAACCTCAACACGCTGCTCAGCCTCCTCGACTTCGGCATCGACGACGAGCCGCTGCTGGCTGATCGGAAGGTCGGCTACAAGGGCGAGCCCGTGGCGGCCGTGATCGCGACCAGCGAGGCGGCGGCCCGTGACGCGGTCAAGAAGGTGCGGGTCGATTGGGAGGTGCTGCCCCACGTCCTTGACGTTGAGGAGGCGATCAAGCCCGGCGCTCCAGTCGTCCTCGACATCTATCCGGGCAACAAGTTCATCTATCACGGCAAATACGACCATCAAAAGCTGCGCTACGGCGATGTGGAAGCGGCCTTCCGGTCGGCCGATCACGTCGTTGAGGGGCGCTACCAGATGTCGCCGATCGAGCAGGCTCCGATCGAGACCTGCGGCGCCATCGCGGCGCCCGAGGTGAACGACCGCTACGTCTGCTACACCTCGACTCAGGCGCTGTTCTTCTCGCTGGGCACCGCAGCGAAGGTGCTTACCACACCCTCAAGCCGTCTCCACTTTGTCGGCGGTACGGTGGGTGGCGGCTTCGGTGGCAAGGTGGACTCGATCCACGAGCCGATCGCCGTGCTTGGCGCGATGCTGACCGGGCGGCCCTGCAAGTTTGCCTGGGACCGGGAGGAGGAGATGCAGGTCGGCGCGCCGCGTGGGGCGGAGCGCTGGTACATCAAGGATGGCGTGATGCGCGACGGGCGCATCGTGGCACGCCGCTTCACTGGCTACTTCGATTCGGGCGCCTATACGCGCCTGAGTTCCTACGCCATCATCAAGGGAGTCGGCCATCTGCCGGGCCCCTATACGATTCCGAACGTTTACGCGGACGTCTATTGCGTCTTCACCAATCGCACGCCCGCCACGGCCATGCGCGGCTTCGGCATCACCGGTGTGGACTTCGCCATCGAAGCGCACATGGACAAGGTCGCGGAAACCGTCGGCATGAACCCCATCGAGCTTCGGATCCTCAATGCCTATCGCGACGGGGACATGAAGGCGCATCGGCGCGTCGCCAAGAACTGCGCCCTTATCGAGTGCTGCCAAGTCGTCGCCGAGAAGGCGGGGATCGCCCTCTCCCCTGCCGCCCGCGCCGCGAGTTCGCTCCACGGAGGGGGCGGCGAGCGCGCTCAAATTCCGGCCTATACCGCGACCGACGGGGCCGGACGGGTCGAGGGCTACGAGGGCGGGAATTACGCCCGCAAGGGCGGGGCGAAGCGCCCCGATGGCCCCGCTCCGATTGCTGTGCCGCCCACGGCGCCGCGCCAGCCCGCCTACGCAGCGCCGATGCCGACCTACGCGGCACCAGCGCCAGCGCCTCAGCCCGCCCATCGCCCGGAGCCTCCGCCGCCCGCCGCCGCCCCGGGTCCGGCGCGCTCGGGCCCAATGCGGTTCTCCTCCCTGTCCGGCTTCAGGAGGCGTTGATGGCTCTCCACCGCGGACGCGGCTTCGCCGCGATCAACTATCCCATCGGCATGAATCTCGGCGGCGACCCGTCCCAGGCGCTCGTCCATTCGAACCCGGACGGGAAGTTCACTGTCGCGCTCTCTTCGATCGATCTCGGCCAGGGCATGAAATCCGTGACCCGCCAGATTGCCGCCGAGACGCTGGGCGTGCCCGTCGAGGACGTCTATGTCGACACGGCGGACAGCGACACGGGCCCGCACTGCATGGGCTCGTTCGCGTCGCGCGGCACGCACCGCGTCGGCAACGCTGTGATCCAGGCAGCGCAGGAGGCACGCGCGGTCATGCTGGAGGCGGCAGCGGAGGAGATGGAGGTCGATCCGGGCGACCTCGTCACGGACGGGCGCGGCAACATTCACGTTCGCGGAGCCCCGTCGCGCACCATCACCACCATGGCGGCTTGCCAAGCGGCGCAGTTCAAGCAGGGGCGTACGGTTTCCGGGCGCGGCATCTTCCTCATCCCGCTCTCGGAGGTGGACCCCGACACGGGCGAGATGACGCCGGTCTCCTGCTTCGCTCATGCCGCCATGACCGTGGAGGTGGAGGTCGACGACGAGACCGGGGAGGTCGCCGTCACCGACATGAAGTCGGCCTACGAGGTCGGGCGCGCCCTCAACCCGAGGCTCGTCGAGCAGCAGTTGCGCGGCGGCGCCTGGATGGGCATGAGCCATGCTGCTTGGGAGACGACCGAACCCTACTACCCCGACCGCAGCCACGGCCCGGTGGACTTCAACGCGTACCTGATGCCCGGCCCGGGCGATCTTGCGCCCCACCACATCTCTGTGCTGGAGCGTCCAGCGCCGGACGGACCCTATGGCGGTAAGGGCCCCGGCGAGATGTGCGCCAATCCGGTCCTCCCGGCAGTTGTCAGTGCGGTCTACGACGCCGTCGGCGTGCGCATCGACGAACTGCCTGTCACGCCCGAGAAGGTGCTGCGGGCGCTCAAGGCCCAGGGCGGCGCGCGGCCGCGCCGGCGGCTCTGAGTTATGGCGATCCGGCGCAGCATCGTCGGCCTCGACAGCCCCTCCGCCCTGTCGGTAGCGCTGCGCGACGCGCAGTACATCGCCGACGAGGGGCTCGCGACCTCGGCCTATCTGTCGCTCGCTCTGGGTAAGTCGCTCCTCCTTGAGGGTGCGCCGGGCGTGGGGAAGACCGAGGCCGCCAAGGCGCTGGCTTCCGTGCTCGGGCGCGAGGTGGTGCGCCTCCAGTGCTACGAGGGCATCGATGCCTCCGCGGCCCTCTACGAGTGGAATTTCCCGCGGCAGATGCTCGCGATCCGTCAGGCTGGCGACGCCTATGTGAACCTGCACGGGGATGATTATCTCATCGCCCGCCCGCTGCTCCTGGCACTCCAAGCCCCGCGCCAGCGTCTGCTCCTCATCGACGAAATAGACCGGGCGGATCACGAGTTCGAGGCCTTCCTCCTCGAGTTTCTGTCCGACTTCACGATCTCGATCCCGGAGCGCGGCACCATCCGCGCGCCCGAGCCGCCGGTCGTCATCCTCACCTCGAACCGCACCCGCGAGCTCCACGAAGCGTTGCGCCGGCGCTGCGTTTATCACTGGATCGGCTATCCGGAGCCGGCGCTGGAAACGCAGATCGTCATGATGCGTGCCTCCATCGTGGCGCGCGCCACCGCCGAACGCGTGGTGGCGGCGGTGGGACGGCTGCGGGCCGAGCCCCTGGCCAAGCCTCCTGGCGTCGCCGAGACGGTGGAATGGGCGGAGGCCGCGACGCTTCTCTACGAGCAGGGCGCCCCCTGGCCTCAGGCCTTCGCCCGCGCGATCGGCGTGGCGCTCAAGGATGGGGACGATCTCGCCTACATGGCGCCCCGCCTCGACGGGCTCCTGCAAGGTGCGGCTGCATGAGCGCGCCTCGGGCGCTGGCGCCCTTCCTGGCCTTTCCGCAGGCTCTGCGCGGCAGGAGCTTCCCGGTGAGCCCCGACCAGACGGAGAGCTTCGTCGCCGCCGTCGGGCTTCTGGGCCCCCGCAGTCTACGCGACGTTCGGCTCGCGGCCCGAGCCGTCTTCGGCCCCGCGCCGGAGCGCTGGGAGGAGTTCGACGCGATTTTCGATGCGGTCTTTCTCGGGCGCGCCATCGCGGCGCCCGCCGAGGGCGGCCCAGAGGACATGCCGCCTGCCTTTGACGCCGCGGGTCTGGAGCTGGAGCCAGAGGCCGCTGAGACCGATCCCTCGGGTGCCGACGCGACGACGGCCGAGCGGCTTTTCGCCCGCCGCTTCGGCGAAAGCGCGGACGAGGCGGCCTTGCGGGCCGTCACCCGCCAAGCCGCCCGCGAGCTGCCTCGGCGCCGCAGCCGGCGGCTCAAAGCGGGCCGGGGTCGCGCCGCGGATCCCCGGCGCGCCTTCCGCGAGCTGCTGCGCCGGGACGGGGAGCTCGCCACCTTGCCACGGCGGGAGCGCCGGATGCGCCAGCGCCGCGTCCTCCTCCTTGTCGACGTGTCGGGCTCGATGAAGTCCAGCACCGACGGCACCCTGCGGCTTGCCCACGCTCTGCGCCAGGGCGGTGAGAGGGTGGAGGTGTTCACGCTCGGCACCCGCCTCACCCGCATTACCCGCGCGGTGGCACTGCGGGACCGCGGCCAGGCCCTAGAGCGCGCGTCGGGCCTCGTCGCGGACTGGGACGGCGGCACGCGGCTGGGCGAAGCGCTCGCGGTCTTTCTCTCTGTGCCGCGCTTTGCCGCCTTTACCCGCGGTGCGCTGACGGTCGTCGTGTCCGACGGCCTGGAGCGCGGCGGGCCCGAGGCGCTGATCGCTGCGATGACGCGCCTGCGCGGCCTTGCCTGGTCGGTGCTCTGGCTCTCGCCGCTTGCTGCCGATCCGCGCTACCGGCCCGAGACCGGCGCGATGCGAGCGATCCTGCCCCTGCTCGACCGCCTCGGCGACGGCTCGAGCCCAGCCGGCATGGCGCGCGAGATCCTCGGCTTCGGCAGGGGAGCCCATCGCCTCGGAGGGCGACCGTGAGGATCGTCGACAGCCACTTCCACATTTGGCGCCAGAAGGACCTGCCCTGGCTCGTCGGTCCGATGCAGCCGCGCATTTTCGGCCCCTATGAGGCGATCCGCCGTGATTACCCGATCGAGGAGTACCGTCTTGATGCCGCTGGCACGGGGGTCGAGGCGGCAGTTTACGTTCAAGCCAATTGGGCGCCCGGACGGGCGGAGGACGAGGTGGCCTGGGTTTCGCAGGAGGCCGACCGGACGGGCTGGCCGCACGCGATCGTGGGCTATTGCGACCTGACCGTCTCGGACCCCTGGCCGGAGCTGAAACGGCTTCTCGCCTATCCACGCTTGCGCGGCGTCCGCCAGCAGCTGCACTGGCACGAGAACCCGCTCTACCGCTTCGCCGCGCGCCCCGACGTCGCGCTCGACCCCCTCTTCCAGCGCAACGTGTCGCGGCTCGCCGATCACGGGCTCGCCTTCGACCTCCAAGTCTTCCCGGGCCAGTTCGAGAGCGCGGGCGCCCTCGCCGACGCTTGTCCCGGCGTGACCTTCGTGCTCCAGCATGCCGGCATGCCGGAGGATCTCTCTGAGACGGGGCTCGCGCGCTGGCGCGAGGGGCTGTCGCGACTGGCGGCCCGGCCGAACGTGGTGGCGAAGCTTTCGGGCCTGGGCACTTTCCTGCGCCGGCTGGACGCGGGCTACGTCGCCCGCATCACGGCCGAGACGCTCGCGCGCTTCGGGCCGGAGCGCTGCCTGTTCGGATCGAACTTCCCGATCGAGAAACTCTGGACCGATTATGCGGCGCTCGTCTCGGCCTACGAGGCCGCGTTGGGGGGAATGGAAGAGGCGGGCCGGGCGGCCGTGCTCGCGGGCACGGCCCGACGGGTCTACAGGCTTTAGAAAGAGGGCACCATGGGGCATGAGGCGCTGGACCCACGTTTTCGCGAACTCATCGATACGGACGCGCCCGTGCGCGCGATCGGCGGCGGATTTACGTTCACGGAAGGGCCCGTCTGGCACCCCGGCGAAGGGGCGCTCTACTTCTCCGACATGCCCGCGGACGTGCGCCGGCGCTGGGACGGCAGCACGGTGCGCGAGGCGGCGCGCCCCTCGAACAAGGGTAACGGCCTTGCGCTAGACCGCGAGCTGAACCTCCTCGTTTGTGAGCACGCGACGAGCGCGCTTGTGCGGATCGGTTCGGGCGGACGGCGGGAGGTGCTGGCGAGCCACTTCGAGGGGCGGGAGCTCAACAGCCCCAATGATCTTTGCCTTCATTCGAGCGGGGCCGTTTACTTCACCGATCCCTGGTATGGCCGCATGCCTGTCTTTGGAGTCGAACGCCCGCGCCAGCTCGGCTTCCAGGGCGTCTACCGCATCCCGCCGAACCCGACGCCAGGGCGCGAGCCGCAGCTCCTCGTGGACCGCTATCTCTTCACGCAGCCCAACGGTCTCTGCTTCTCCCCAGACGAGCGGCTGCTCTATGTGAATGATACGGAGCAGGCGAACATCCGTGTTTTCGAGGTGACTGGGGACGGCTCGCTGCGGGCCGGCCGCCTCTTCGCCACCGGCATCCGCGAGTCGCTGACCCCCGGCGTGCCGGACGGGATGAAGTGCGACGCCGAGGGGAACGTCTGGGTCACTGGGCCTGGGGGGTTATGGATCTACCGGCCCGACGGTCGGCTTATGGGTAAGGTCGCGATCCCGGAGCTCGCCGCAAACCTTGCCTGGGGCGGGCGCGACTGGCGCACGCTCTTCGTCTGCGCCTCCACGTCGATCTATGCGGTGGAGACGCGGGTCGGGCCCCGGATCGAGCCGCACATGCGCGCGACTGCCGCCGCGAACCAATCCGCCGCTCTGGCGGCAGGCGAGGAGCCGTTGCGCCTCGACGCCTCACGATGCGCGCTCATCATCCAGGACATGCAGAACGACGTGGTGATGGACGGCGGCGCCTTCGCCTCATCGGGCTCGCCGCAGCACTGCCGGGAGCAGAACGCGATCGCCAATATCGCCCGGCTTGCCCAGCGCTGCCGCGCTATGGGAGTGCCCGTGATTCATGTGTGGTTCGTAGTGCCGCCCGGCGCGATGGGCCTGACCCTGAATGCGCCGCTCTTCGAGGGCGTGGTGGACGCCAACGCTTTGGTGGAGGGAACCTGGGGCGCCGCCCCGGTCGCGGGCCTTGAGCCGCAGCCCGGCGATTATATCGTCGAGAAGAACCGCATGTCGGCCTGGGAGGGCACGCGCCTGGAGACGATCCTTAAGGCCGAAGGGCGCGATGTAATCATCGAGACGGGCGCCTGGACCAACATGTCCATCGAGCACACCGCTCGCACCGGCGCCGACAAGGGCTACGTCATGGTGATCCCGGAGGACGGCTGCTCCACCATGAACGCGGACTGGCACCGCGCCTCGATCGCATACGCCATGCAGAACGTCGCCCTTGTGACCTCGACCGACGCCGCGATCGCGGCCCTCGGCTGAAGCCCTCAGCTCCGGCGGAGTTCTTGTAAAAAGAAGTGTCCGTCTGAAGGGCGTCCGGATGTCTGATGAGCAGCCACCGCGTATCCTGTGGGAGGAGGCGCGAGAGTTCGGAGAGGCGCCGCTGGACGCGGTCGACGCCCACGAGATGTCCGGATGAAACGGTTACCAGGACGAACTCTGAGCCGGCTTTGGCCAATCGCGCGGCGGCAAGCGCCGAGTCCCGCCCGCCGGAGAACATCATAAGGCAGGTGTCGTCGGCCCGCCCGCGCGCGGCGGACTCCGAGTTGGCGGTATGAAGCCACTACTGTCCGGCTGCGCAGGTGAGATCAGGCATGATATCACACTCATCCCATGGCTCCCGACGAAAGCGGGATATCGATTGATGATCAACTCGGTCGTGAGATGGATGGCCTACATCCTGCGTGCCATGAGGCGCAAGGAGCCGAAAGTGGCTGGGATGTCGTGTACCACCCGAAGTAGCGCGCCCTGTCGCTCATCGTGATCGAGACCCGCCCGGAGCGGCGTCGTCAGCTCCGGGCGGGCAATCGTCCGCACGAGCCTCAGTCCTCAGGCTGAAACGCTAGTCCCGCCACCATGCGCCCAAAGTGCGCGCGTAAAAGCCGGCGGGCCGTCTCGGAGTCGCGGTCGCGCAGTGCTGTGAGAATGCGCCGGTTGGACTCGGCTTGCGATTTTCGCGCTTCGGGCGTGTCGTTCAGGCTGCGCAGGCGCCCCCATCCTGCCGCCGCACGAGCCTCGATGATCAGCTCGAAGATGCGGATGAGGAGGGGATTGCGGGTGACGCGGGCCAGTTCCATATGGAACGCGTAGCCGGCCTCGCGGAACTCCTGCTGGGTCGGAGCCTGCTCCAGATCTTGAAGGCGCAGCTCCAAGCGCACGAAATCGTCCTCCGTCGCGCGGGCAACAATGAGGTCGGCGAAGCCCGGCTCGATCACCATCCGGGCTTCCAGCACGTCGACAGGGCTGACGCGCGGCGTGATCGGCGGAGCGGCTTCCGCCAGGGGGCCAGTGCGCTCAGCGACAAACGTCCCACGGCCGACATGGCGGATGACCCGCCGCTCGCGCTCAAGACGCTGGACCGCACGTCGAATGAGATTGCGGGAGGTGCCGAACCGCACCGCGAGGTCGCGCTCCGGGGGGAGGCGGTCGCCGGGCTCGAAGCGCCCCGAGTCGATTGCGTCGCGCACCTTGCGATAGATCTCGGTCTCGCTAGGGCCGTTTTCAGGCATCAACTCCAAGAGGTCCGCCTCAAGCGGTTCTGCGGCAAGCGCGTTCGTATCGGGGAACTGCGTCATGGGGAGAACTCCCAAGGGGCGGTCGCCAGGGTCATACCCATCCGTTCAATTGATCTCCGGTTCAGGCGTTTCGTCCACGCCTTCGAGGACATCGAGATCCGCGCCCTGATCGGCCTGACGCACGTGGTCGGCGAAGAGGCGCGTCCAGCCCCTCTTATGGTTCTGCACCCGCGGTGGCAGATGTCGCCGCCGCTCTTCCAGGTCAGCATCGGCGACGAGGAGGTCAAGGCGGCGCGCCTCGACATCGAGGAGGATCGGGTCCCCATCGCGCACCAGGCTGAGAGGACCGCCAACCGCGGCCTCAGGTGCGATGTGGAGCACCACGGTGCCGTAATGCGTACCGCTCATCCGGGCGTCGGAGAGGCGAACCATGTCGCGCACCCCGCGTTCCAGCAGTTTCTTCGGGATAGGAAGCATGCCCCATTCGGGCATGCCGGGGCCGCCGACGGGGCCGGTGTTGCGCAAGACGAGGACCGATGTTTCGTCCACCGGGAGCGCCGGATCGTCGATCCGGGCGTAGAGATCCGCCAAACCTTCGAAAACCACGGCCCGGCCCTGGTGGCGGAGCAGGTGCTCGCTTGCAGCCGAGCGCTTGATGATCGCCCCGCTCGGCGCGAGGTTCCCTTTGAGCACCGCAAGGCCGCCGGCCGCATAGACCGGGTGCTCGCGGGGCCGGATCACGTCATCGCCGATGCGCTGCGCACCTTCTAGGTTCTCACCGAGCGTGCGTCCGTTCACACCCCGTTCGTCGAGTTTCAAGTCGGCTTCAAGCTCTGACAAGAGCGCGCGAAGCCCGCCTGCATGGAAGAAGTTTTCCATGAGGTACTGGCCCGAGGGGCGCAGGTTTGCGAGCACCGGAATGGTTCCGACCGGGCCGTCGAAATCCTCGAGCCTCAGCGGGACTCCGGCGCGTCCTGCCATCGCGATCAGATGAATGACGGCGTTCGTGGACCCTCCCAGCGCCATCAATGTGACGATCGCGTTCTCGAAGGCACCGCGGGTGAGGAGGTCGCGAGGGCGCAGGTCCTCCCACACCATGTCGACGATCCGCCGGCCACTCTGCGAGGCCATATGGATGTGGCGCGAGTCGGGAGCGGGAATGGACGCGGCACCGGGGAGGGTCAGGCCGAGAACCTCGGCCAAGGAGGTCATGGTGGAGGCCGTTCCCATGGTCATGCAGTGGCCGGGCGAACGGGCGCCGGCCTCCTCCATGTCGGTGAACTCATCAGCCGTGATGGTCCCTGCCTTCAATTCGTTGAACCAGCGCGTGGTGTCAGTGCCCGATCCGAGCGTCTCGCCGCGCCAGCGGCCGGTCAGCATGGGCCCCGCCGGCACGAAGATCGCGGGCAGGTTCACCGTGGTCGCACCCATGATCATGGCAGGCGTGGTCTTGTCGCAGCCTCCCATGAGCACCACGCCATCGAGGGGATGACAGCGGATCACCTCCTCGACTTCGAGGGCGAGCAGGTTGCGGTAAAGCCCCGTCGTGGGCTTCATGAAGGGCTCACCGAGCGACATCACGGGGATCTCGACCGGGAACCCGCCCGCTTGCCAGACGCCGCGCTTCACATGGTCCGCGCGTTCGCGAAAATGGATGTGGCATGGGTTGAGCTCGCTCCAGGTGTTCAGGATGCCGATGACCGGCTTGCCCTGATAATCCTGACGCGAATACCCGGCCTGGGAGGTGCGCTGGCGATGCGTGTGCCCCATGCGGGTGGGAGTCGCGTACCATTTGGTGCTGCGCAGATCCGCGGGCGTCTTGCGCGTTCGGCTGCGGTCGCTCATTGCGCGGCGACCAGGGCGGGTTCGGCGTGAGCAATCATGAGTTCCTCAAGATCAGCGAGGATGGCATCGAGTTCGCGGATGTCGAAGGGGTCGAGAGACGGGTTGTCGTCGCGGAAAAGATGCGACTCGATGAGGCCGCGCCGCTTCAGCACGTATTTGACCACAGATTGTCGGAAAACGCCGCCCATATTGAGCAGGGGAAGGATGCGGGTGAAGAGTGCACGCGCCTTGAGGGGATCACCGGCCTGGACCGCATCCCAGATCCCCACATGAGCCTCGATGATCTCGCAGGCCGGCATCGAACCGCAGGCTCCGCGGGCATATTCGTCGAGAACGAATCGGCCGCCAGCGCCGCCCATAACGCCGAGGAGATGCGCGGACGGGTCCTCCAGCAGGCCGCTGATGCGCTGCCCGCATGGGACGTTCTCCTCCTTCACGTAACGAATGGTCGGAACCCGCATCAGAACTGCGCGCACGGTCTCGACCGGGAGGGATGATCCGAGGGGGGGAGGTGCGTTCTGCATCACGATCGGCATATCGCCTGCTCCCTCGACAGAGGCTGCAAAGAAGTCGGCGACGCTGTCGGGTTCGCGACCGGCCGAGCGGGGCGCCATCAGCATCAAGGCTGCGGCGCCGCCGCCCGCCGCTTGGCGCGCAAGAGATGCGGAGTGTGAAGGGCTGTCCGCCGAGATGCCCACGATCACCGGAAGGGACCTCCGCCTCGCTTCGCTGAGCACGAGGTCGACCATCATGTGCCGTTCGTCGGGGGTGAGGGTCGCAAACTCGCTGGCGATAGCAGGGTAGACGCAGCCATGCGCGCCGGCCCGGGCAGCATAACTCACGAGACCCTGCAGGCCGGTTGGGTCGCAGCTCCTGTCTGGGTGAAAGGGCGTGGAGAGCACCGGGTAGACGCCGAGTAGCATGGGATAGCCTGCACCAATATAGACCAATAGGTGGCCACTGAACACCAAGCGCGGCCCAATCGCAACCCCATTGACAGATTTGTACGCGTATGGGCAGAATTGGTGAAGATTGGGCGCGACCCGAGCCAAATCGCCTGGGAGGATTTATGACAACCGTTGACCTGCGCGGCATTCGCAAGTCGTTCGGCCGGGTTCCGGTCCTGCACGGTGTCGACCTAGCGATCGCAACCGGCGAGTTCCTGGTTCTGCTGGGGCCGTCCGGCTGCGGGAAGTCAACGCTTCTGCGCCTGGTGGCTGGTCTCGAAGATCCCGATGCCGGGGAGATCCGCATCGGTGGGCGCGAGGTCACGGATCTTGAGCCGCGCGAGCGGGGCGTCGCGATGGTGTTTCAGAACTACGCGCTCTACCCGCACATGAACGTAGCTGCCAATATGGGCTTCGCGTTGCGCATGGCGAAGATGGATCCGGCGGACATCCGTTCCCGCGTCGAGAAGGCGGCATCGATCCTCGGCCTTACCCCCTTGCTGGAGCGCTTGCCGCGTCAGCTCTCGGGCGGACAACGCCAGCGCGTCGCCATGGGGCGGGCGCTCGTGAGGGATACGGCCGTCTTCCTGTTCGATGAGCCCCTCTCGAATCTCGATGCCAAGTTGCGCGTGCAGATGCGCGTCGAAATCAGGGCACTTCACCGGCGCCTCGGCGTCACCTCGATCTACGTCACCCACGACCAGATCGAGGCCATGACCTTGGCTGACCGGGTGGTTGTAATGCGCGATGGCCATATCGAGCAGATCGGCTCGCCTCTGGAGGTCTACGACGATCCCGCCAACGTTTTTGTGGCTGGGTTCCTGGGATCGCCTGCCATGAACCTGCTGCCCGGTCATATCCGCGCCGGTCAAGCGGTCTTCGCGAACGGCAGTGCTCTCCCACTGCCAGAGCACCTGCGCCCGAATGCGAGTGAAGGCCGCCCCATTCTCTACGGCGTCCGTCCGCAAGATCTGACGCCCGGGGGCGACGAGGGTCTTGCCTGTGCCGTTCAGGTCGTGGAGCTGACCGGATCTGAAACCCTGATCCACGCCTCCCTCGGCGGTGAGCCGGTTTGCGTCGCGGTGAGCGAGCGAACACAGATCGCGGCGGGCTCCACCCTGCACCTCGCGCCGCGTCCTCACCGAGCGCGCATCTTCGACGCCCAATCGGGTGTGCGCCTGTGACCCACGATACGGCGGAACCTTCCGGCCATCGGCCTGCCGATGGCGACCCTTTCGGTCTCTCCGGACGAACAGCCCTCGTGACCGGCTCGAGCCGCGGCATCGGCCGGGCCATCGCCAGCATCTTCGCGAGCCGCGGCGCCGCCGTTGCCGTACATTGCCGCGATCAGGCTGAGGCGACGGCTGCTGCCGCTTCCATTTCAGCCCCGGGCCAGATGCCCACTGCCGGTTTTGGCGCCGATCTCGCCGAAGCCGGGGCTGGGCGGCGCCTTGTCGACGAGGTGATCGGGGAATTCGGTTCCCTCGACATCGTTGTGCTCAATGCCTCAGCCCAGGTGCGCCGGCCCTTCGCCGACATTCCTGCTGACGAGTTCGCCTTCCAAGTCGATGTGAATCTGCGGGCGACCTTCGAGATCCTGCAGGCTGCTCTGCCCCGCATGGCCGCAGCTGGCTGGGGGCGGGTGCTGACCATCGGCAGCGTTCAGCAGGTGCGCCCGAATCCGAATCTCGCCGTTTATGCCGCTACCAAAAGTGCGCAGGTCAATCTCGCAATCAACCTTGCCAAGCACTATGCCTGGCGCGGCATTACCGTGAACAATCTTGCACCGGGCCTGATCGACACCGACCGGAACTCGGATCTGAAAGCGGACGGAGCTGTCTATGAACGGCTCCTCCAGACGATCCCAGCCAAGCGGGCCGGCAGCCCGCAGGATTGCGCCTGGCCAGCACTCCTCCTCTGCTCGCCGGCAGGCAGCTACATCACGGGCGCCGACCTTCTGGTCGACGGCGGATTGCATCTTCCCTGAGGGACCCATGACGAGAGCGGCCGTGCCCACCCTTCCATCCAATCTCCCGCTCGCGGACCGCGCGATCGGGCGTGGCGACCTCCAGTGTCGCCCGCAGAAATGGGGCCGCGTGCTCCTGCCTTACGGCTTCTTCCTGCCGGCGTTTCTCCTCGTTGCAGCGGTGTCCTTCATTCCGCTTGGCTATGCCATCCAGCAGAGTTTCCATGCGGCCGATTACATGGGCATGGGTCGCTTCGTCGGGTTGCAAAACTATAGCCGCTTTCTGGGCGACGGGCAGGGTTGGCGCAATCTCTGGCAGGCCTTCGTTTTTGTGGCCGGGAGTGTCGCGATCGCGTTGCCGCTCGGCTTTGCGCTGGCTTGCGCCCTCAACCGCCCCATTCGTTTCCGCGGCCTGTTCCGCACCATCCTGATCCTGCCGTGGCTGGTCTCGAACCTCGTGGTGGCGCTGCTGTGGGCCTGGATGCTCAACGCGCAGTTCGGGCCGGTGGCCTACCTCGTCTCCCAATTGGGCGGCACCCTGCCGAACGCCGTCACGAGCCCAGCTCTCGCGATGCCGGCGCTCATCATTGCGAATGTCTGGCACTCCTATCCGCTCGTAATGATCTTCGTGCTGGCGGCCCTGCAGACAGTACCGGCTGAACTCTATGAGGCCGCGCGCATCGACGGCGCCAGCGCCTGGAATCGCTTCAAACTGATCACCCTTCCGATGGTGCGCAACACCACCCTCGTCGTGCTCGTGCTCACGACGCTGCACACCTTCAACAATGTCACCATGGTCTTCGTCATGACGGGCGGAGGCCCGGTGGGAATGACCGAAACACTGGCGCTGCGAGTGTTCGTTGAGGAATTCAAATATTACCAAACCGGCATCGCGTCCGCGGCTGCGGTGATCATCTTCGCTCTCAACCTGCTCTTCAGCGTCGTCTACATCCGCGTGCTGCGCGGTGAGAACACGGCCAAGGCCTGACAGGAGACCACAATGGCCGCTCGCCGCTCCACTGCACGGATATCTGATTGGATCACGTACGGGGCCCTCGTCTGTGCGAGCCTCTTTGCGCTGCTTCCGCTGCTCTGGGGGCTTTCGACATCGCTCAAGCCGCCGACCGAGGTGAGCGCGTGGCCGCCAACATGGATCCCGCACACACCCACCTTGGAGAACTACGCCGCCGTTCTCGCCAATCCGAAATACGTTCGCTACCTCCTCAATACGCTCGGGGTCACGTTCGTGGTGATGCTGCTCGGCATCGGACTTGCGGCCCATGCTTCCTGGGTCGTGGCCCGAACGCGTTTTCGCGGCAAGAGCGCCATGATGTTCCTGATGTGGGCCACCGTGATGATCCCCGGCGTGTCCATCATCGTGCCGATGTACCTGCTCTCAGTGGATCTCGGCCTCTACGATACCTACACGGTGCTCGTCATCGTCTACTGCGCTTCCGTGGTGCCGACGCTCGTCTGGCTGCTGCGCGGTTTCGTGGCCAGCATCCCGCAGGAGCTGGAGGAATCCGCCCTGATCGACGGATCGAGCCGCGCGGGTGTTTTCTACCGCATTGTCGTGCCGCTCATGCGGCCAGGGTTCGGCGCCGCCGCCGTGCTGGTTTTCGTGACGGTCTGGAACGAGTTCCTGATCGGTTACGCGCTGGTCTTGGGCGATGAGCACCGACTCATCCAGGTCGGCGTCTACTACTTCGTGACCGATGTTGGCATCGAATGGGGGCCGCTCATGGCGGGGATGATCATCTCGGCGCTGCCGATCGTGATCCTGTTTGCGGCGCTCCAGAGATACTTCATCCAGGGCCTCACCGGAGGTGCGGTCAAAGGGTGACAATCCGGCTCGAGATACTCCCGTGCGGGGCCGGATGTAACAATCAGCGGGAGTCGACGAGGAACACCAAAAGGGAACACAACCATGCAGATCACCCGTCGCCTCGCTCTAGCGGGCACTCTTGCGCTGAGCCTCACCGGCAACGCACTGGCCCAGACCCAGACCACGATTGAGCTCTGGAGCTTCCTCGATCCCGTGCAGGACAACGCCCGCTCGAAGGCGCTCAAGCACGTGATCGATACCTTCGAGACTGCCAACCCCTCAATCAAGGTCAAGACGAGCGTCATCCAGTGGCAGGAGATCAGCCCACAGCTGCTCCGGGCCGCCCGCGCCGGCCGTGTGCCGGACGTCGTCATGATCTTCTCGCCCCAGCTCCAAATGCAGATTGCCGCCGGCACGCTCGCTCCCTTGGATGACCGGCTTGCGAAGATGCCGGACCGCAGCGACCTCGTGGTGCTGTCCGAGGGCAAGGACCGCAAGGGCGCCACTTATGCGGTCCCGTGGGAGATGCGCGTCAGCGGAATCATGTACCGCAAGGACCTGCTCGAAAAAGCAGGGCTGCCGGTGCCCAAGACCCTACCCGAACTCGCCGAGACGGCGGGCAAGCTCGGCGTCGAAGGCCGCATCGGTTTCGGCACCGGCTTCAAGGCCACGAACCCAGATGCCGGCATCGCCTGGTTCCTGCCGACGGCCATCGGGATGGGCGCCAAGGTGCTGAAGCCTGACGGCACCGCGGACTTTGCCTCCCCTGAGATGGTGCAGCTTGCTCAGTTCACGCACGACCTCGTCCACAAGTACAAGGCCATGACGTTGGACTCGGCCTTGATGGGCGACACGGAGGTCCAGCAGCTGGCCGAGGGCGGGCGCACGGCTTTCATCGCCAAGGGAAGCCACCGCCTGCAGTTCATCCGCGACAAGTCGGGTCTCGGCGACAACGTGCAGCTGATGGTGGCACCGACCTTCACGGCCGGCAACCCGGCTCCCGCCATCGTGCAAGGCTGGAGTCTTGGCATCCCGAGGGCGTCCAAGAGCCAGGACGCGGCGTGGCAGTTCATCCAGCATTGGACCTCGACGGAGGTCCAGGTCTTCCAGGCCGAGAAGGCCGGCTACCTGCCCGTCCGTCGTAGCGCCGCCAATGCGCCCGTCCTCAAGGACCCGAAGAACGCACACATCGGTTGGGCCCTCGACTATGCGGCTCAGCATCCCTTCGAGTTCAATTGGCCCGAAAACCCTGACTTTCTCTATGCGACGCTGGCCAAGGCGCTTGAGCAGGTGGTGACCAACCAAGCACCTCCGAAAGAGGCTCTTCTTGCCGCCGAGAAGGCCTACGCGGCTGGTGCGAAGAGCAACTAGCAGCATGGCTCGCACAACCATCGTCTCGTCCGTTGATACGTCGAGAACCCGCTACGAGCGACCGGTTCTGATGGTCGGGGACAAGCCGTTCCTCTACCGGGGCGCGCAACTCCGAGCCGACACCATGAGGCTGAACCTCGGCTGGTCGGACGACGAGATTGGGGCGGTGGTCAAACGTCTGAGTGCTGACGGCTTCACGGTCGTCAGCATTCCCCTGTTCTGGAGCGATGTCGAACGCGAGAAGGACCACTTCATATGGGACCGGGTCGACCGCTTCATTGCCTGGTGCGCCGCGGCCGATCTCAAGCTCGAGATTGCCTGGTTCGGCTCGGACTCGACCGCCTATAGCTGCGGCACGGGCGCCAACATGGATCGGGTACCGGACTATGTGGCTGCCGATTATACCCTTGTGACCAAGGCGGACGGCAGCGTCTTCCGGACGCCCACCCACGGGCGCGTTCTCCTCGACAAAACCGATCCTGCGCTCCTCCAGCGCGAGAGCTTCGTCATCAGGCAGTTGATGGAACGCGTGGCTGAGCGCGACGCGGCGCTCGGCGGCAAGCACACCGTCGTTGGGGTTCAGCTGCTGAACGAACCGGCGGTCTCGACCGTTCGCGACAATGCTCATGAATTTCCCGCGATCCCGCGCAGCTTCAGCGCGACCAGCAACGCTCTCTGGCAGCGGGGCCAATACCGCGACGAGGCGCAGTTCCGGCGCGACGTGCTCCTGGACTACTTGAGCGGTTTGGCCGACGCCGTGAAGAACTCGCCTTACTCGGTCTGGACGCGCTGCAACCTGTGCCGGCAATCGGATGCCATCCCGATCCGGGAGAACGAGGAGCGGCGTAAGCGCGGCGAGGCGAGCCTCGATTTCATCGGGATGGATCCCTACACCCACGATCTCGGCTACCTACTCGCCTATGGCGGTAACGCGCTATGGTCGCACGGCGGCAACCTGCCGATGATTATGGAGAATTGGGCCGGTGGATCAGCGATCGACTTCGTGGTGCTCACGACCCTCGCGGGCAGCGCGCCGAGCCACCATTACAGCGTGATCGAGTCGGAGAGCCTGTCCGACACCACCGGCTATCCCGGCGTCTATGGACGGGACCTGAAGCAGCGCGTGGCTGTGGACACCGGGGATACCCTCCGGCATCGAGTGGTGAACCGGCTCCTGCACAAGATCTGGCACGACATCGCCACGCGAACCCCCCTCCAAGCGGGTGGGCGTACGCTTGCCTTCTTCAACCCACAAGGGCGGCTCGCCGCCAGCGAAGCTGCAACGCTTGAGGATATCTCGCTGGATTTTCGAACTGAACAACAAGGAGCAGGAATAGCGATCAGACGATCGAATTTGGAGATTGTACTGGCCGCTCACGGACGCTGCGAGTTCAGGCTGCCATCCTCCCTGGAGATCACACAGGTGAGCGTCGGCGCTTTCGATGCCTCAAATCGTTGGGTTGCAGATGGCGTGCGTGGGACCGGAATGCGCGATGACTGCCACGTCATCGAGTTAGCCGCAGATGAGTGCCTGCTCCTGAGCCATGCGCCACCAAGCCTGGCCAAATGATCCTAACACTGAGGTTCAGGAGCGTTTCTCATTCAGAGTGACGTCCCGAAAAGAAGGTTGTGAGCAAATCCTTTCCAGTTGGAGCGAAGCTCAACAAGGAAGCCACGTAGCGGCACCTCGCCTAAAGTTGTCCCTGGACTCGCGCATTGAGGGGCAACAGGTCCGCATTTGGCGCGATCCAACTGGACTGAAATCTGCGGAAGCTCGGCGTTCACGATACATAAGGAACGATAGCTTTCTGCTGTCCGCTTTCGACAGCCGCCATTCTACCTTCAGCCGATATCTGACGCTGAGACTGTGGCGGTACAGAGCCGCCCTGGGTCAGACGTGGAAGGTGTGCAAAGTGACAGCCGGACTGGGTCTTATTGGCCCGGAGAACGCCGTGCTTCCAGCCCCGAAATGGGCGTCAGAATGCGCCGCATTTCGGCGGACCAGAGACGGCGTTGGGCTGGAAAACCCAAAGACGCGCGCGACTTGCGGTGCCCGACGCGAGCAGTGAAACGTAGCTATTACAGAGACTTAGGTGTGGCGGAGGGAGAGTCCGTTGTACTATTGTTCACCCCGATCCATGACTGTCCGGAAACTGCTGATTTTGCAGACTAAAACTCACCAATCTGCTTGTCCACGTTCGCTGCTGTTCGCTAGAATCCGGCTCGCCTGTTGGGGCCCATGTTGGGGCCAAATACGAAGCGAGCACCATGGCTCAAGCTGTCAATCGCCTCACCGCACGAGCGGTGGCAACCCTCAAGAAGCCTGGCCGCCACTCGGATGGGGGTGGGCTCTACCTCTCGATCTCGCCTGACGGCTCTCGCCGGCGCTGGGTCTTCCTCTTCCGCTGGAGCGAGCCCAATACAGCAGGTCCTGGCAAGCTGCGGGAGATGGGGCTCGGCAGCGCCACGATGGTAAGCCTTGCCCGTGCTCGCGAGGTGGCTGCGCACGCCCGCACGCTCCTCGCTTCAGGACAGAACCCGCTTACCGAGCGCGAGGCCAAGCCACAGGTCCCAACCTTTGCCGTCATGGCCGAGGAGGTGATCTCCTCCTTGGAGACGGGCTGGCGCAACCCCAAGCACCGGGATCAGTGGCGCATGACCCTCACGCGCTACTGCGAGCCCCTCGCCGGCATCCCTGTCGATGCCGTCAACACAGATCACGTGCTCGCTGTTCTGAAGCCGCTTTGGCTCAAGGTGCCCGAGACAGCCTCGCGCCTGCGTGGCCGCATCGAGAAGGTGCTCGATGCAGCTAGGGCCGGGGCATCGCACGGGCGAGAACCCGGCCCGCTGGCGCGGCCACCTCGATCATCTGCTCCCGCCGGCTCGTAAGTTGACCCGAGGACACCACAAGGCGCTGCCCTACGAGCAGGTTCCGGAGCTAGTCGCGCGCCTGCGGGCGAGCGGGTCGACGAGCGCCCTGTGCCTGGAGTTCACGATCCTGACGGCTGCTCGCAGCGGCGAGGCCATGGGTGCGCGCTGGGCTGAGTTGGATCTGGAGCGTGGGATCTGGACGGTGCCGGCCTCCCGCATGAAGGCAGGTCGCGAGCACCGGGTGCCCCTGAGTGGCCGCGCAATGGCGATCCTGAGCCGTATGCACGAGGGGAGGGTGGGGGACTTCGTCTTTCCGGGGCTGAAGGGTGACCGGCCCCTTTCGACCATGGCTCTCGAGATGGTGCTGCGGCGCATGAAGGTGGATGCGACGGTGCATGGCTTCCGGTCTGCTTTCCGAGACTGGGCGGCCGAGCAGACGAGCGTACCGCGGGAGGTTGCCGAGGCCGCTCTGGCTCACGTGCTGGAGAACAAGGTCGAGGCTGCCTACCGCCGCTCAGACCTGTTTGAGAAGCGCCGTGGCCTCATGGAGCAGTGGGCAAAGCACTGTGCAGCGTCGTGATGTGAGCGCATCCTGAGGCAGAGGGAATGGGATTGGGAGCCGTCGCATGGGCCATGGCGGACGACGCGCAGGGGCTGGACGCAAGCCAAACTTCGACTTTTACGAGCGGCTTTGGATCGGCATTGAGTACGAGCGACACGCTGCTGCCGCAGCCAAGGCTCATGCTGACGAGCATGCTCGGGCTACGGATCCAACACTTGAGTACATCAACGATCTGTACGAGCAGATCCAAGACGTAAGCATTGAGGAGCGTCAGAAACGACTTCGGAAGAAGAGGCCGATCGGAGAGGGCGATCACAACCTCGACAATTTAGTCGGTGACCTGCGCGCTTGGCTAGAGAAAAGAGGCTCACGGTGGATACCGGCTCCCCGTCGAATTTATGGTCAGCGCAAAGCAATCCTTCAGGCTGTTGCTGCTGCCGCTTCCGAGCAATTCGGTGTCCCGGTCTCACCGCGCTTCGTCGAAGCCTGCCACGAGGAGTACCGGAGCAACTTCCCGCGGCGCGACCTGGAAACTTGATTTCTGGGCATATCTTGGAGGGGTGATTCGCGAGGGTGCGAGAAGGCGTCCGTGAACGCGGGAAGGTCCCGCGTTGCCACGGAGAACAGCCATGGACGCGAAGCACGCGTACACAATCCCCCAGGTGATCCGGGTCACCGGGACAAGCCGCACCACCCTCTACGCTGAAATAGCCGCGCAGCGCCTGAAAGCGAGGAAACTCGGCCGACGCACGCTCATCCTCGCCGACGATCTGCGTCAATGGCTTGAGACCCTGCCGGCCCTGAAGGCAGAGGTGACGCGATGAAGAGCCAACGCTCCGCTATCGACTTCGCCGCGGTGAACCGCACCGCTACAGGCACACTTCCGGCTCTTCTGCAGCGTTGGCTGCCGAATGGCCGGCGGAAAGGTCGGGAGTGGGTCGCCTGCAACCCTAAACGCGCCGACCGAACCCCGGGCTCCTTCAAGGTCAACCTCCTCACCGGCCGCTGGGCGGACTTCGCCACTGGCGATCGCGGCGGCGACGTGGTCAGCCTTGCGGCTTACCTGTTCGATCTCTCCCAGGGCCAAGCAGCCCAACGCCTTGCCCAGATGCTCGGCCTCGTCCTCACGGGAGGCCAGCATGGATGATCTGGCTCGCGATCCCTTCCGCCCTCTGGAGCCCCTATGTGTGCCGAAGACCATGACCGAGGCAGCGGATCCGTGGTGCCCCATCGCCCCTGTTCCGGGTGACGCGGGCGACCCACGTGAGGAGTGGCTCTGCCGCCTTGTACCCTCCTCCAGGTATATCCGCTCGTGGGCCTACCGGGATGGTGAGGGCCGGGTGTTGTGCCATGTGGCTCGCTTCGACCTCTTGAACGTGGATGGCTCTCCCAAGCTCGACAAAGATGGCAGGCCGGCCAAGAAGTTCCGTCCCATCACCTTCTGCTCGGGCCCGAGTGGCCGGCGTGAGTGGCGCCAGAAGAGCCTGCCGGACCCGCGGCCGCTCTACAACCTCGGTCACCTCGTGCTGAGACCTGATCAGCCGGTGCTGGTGGTCGAAGGCGAGAAGACCGCGGACGCTGCAGCCGGTCTCTTCCCAGAGCATGTGGTCACCACCTCCATGGGCGGTGCAGGTTCTGCGGCGACAGCCGATTGGACGGCGCTGGCGGATCGCGATGTCGTAATCTGGCCTGACAACGATGAGCGGGGTGCAGCCTACGCGGCTGCCGTTCGCGAGCGCCTGATTGCAGCGGGTGCTCGGTCGGTGCGTGTCATCGCTCTCCCGGAGGCCCTCCCGCCGAAGTGGGACCTTGCCGATGCCTGTCCTGCGGGAATCGAGTTCAACGACCTCGCAGCCCTCGTCGGCACCGCGCGAGCCGTGTCCGAGTCTGCCGTCACTTGACCGGCGGGATTCAGAATGCGCTCGGACGGGCTGTGGTTCGACCCTGGTGGTCAGCACAGCGAGATCTGGCTCACCTCAGCCTTTGTGGTCGAGGCCGAGGGACGAGCCCTCGGGGGGTGCAACTGGTCGCTGGTTCTCGCCTGGGCCGACCGCGATGGACGGAAGCACCGCGCCGTGATCCGCCGCGCTGATCTGGCCGGCGACGGCACGGATGTGCGGCAGATGCTCGCCGACCGCGGCCTCACCCTAGCGGGCGGTCGAGGCGCACGCGAGCGCCTGGCCCAGGCGCTGGCGGGTGTGTCCTGCACCAGCCGTGTGACGCTTGCTGAGACCACAGGCTGGCGTGATCGAGCCTTCGTCCTGCCTCATCGCACCATCGCCAAGGCCGGTCAGGAGCCTGTCGTCTATCTGGGGCGAGAGGCCGGTACGCACTTTGCCGAGAAGGGCTCCCTCGCCGAGTGGCAGGACGAGGTTGCATCCTCAGCAGACGGGCACCACCGGCTGATCTTTGCCCTCGCGCTGGCCCTTACTGGTCCGCTTCTTGAGCCACTCGGGATGGAGGGCGGCGGCTTCCACTTCTTTGGTCCATCCTCCTGCGGCAAGACCACCCTCCTGCGTCTTGCCGGCTCTGTGTGGGGTGGGGGTGGCGAACTCGGCTTCGGGCTCACCTGGCGCACCACCGACAATGCTCTTGAGGGCGTGGCGGCCGGCCACAATCACACGCTGCTCGCTCTGGACGAGATCGGGCAGATCGATCCTAAGGCTCTGGGCGATGCCGCCTACGCGCTGGCGAACGGTCAGGCCAAAGGGCGCATGCGTGCTAACACGGACCTACGGGTGAGGGCACGCTGGCGTGTGCCGGTGATGTCTTCAGGTGAGATCACGCTGGCCGAGCGCATCCGAGAGGGTGGCCTCGGCCGCAAGGTTCGGGCCGGTCAGGAGACACGCATCGTCGACCTACCCGCGGAGGCTGGCACCGGCTTTGGTGTGTTCGATCATGGAGGTGGGCACTCGAGCGCCGATCCTCTCGCACGCGCCATCCGGGAGCAGACAGCCCGGCTCTATGGCACGGCAGGGCCAGCGTTTGTTGAAGCGCTGGTGTCGCGGCCGGACATGATCGAGGTGGCACGCACGCTGGTGCGCGCGATCACAGATCGTCTTGCGCCTAAGGGATGCGACGGACAGATCGCCCGGGTCGCGGCGCGCTTTGCCCTTGTGGCAGCCGCCGGCGAGATCGCGATTGAATGCGGAATCCTGCCGTACAGCGTGGGAACGGTAGCGGATGCGGTCCAGCGGACCTACGAGGCGTGGCTTACGCGCCGCGGTGGGGCAGGGCGGCGTGAGGATGATGTGGCGATCGCTCTGGTCAGCGAGTTCCTGCAGCGCTTCGGCGAAGCACGCTTTGCACCCTGGCACGGAGCGGCTGCCAAGGCAGAGTTTGGCTCCCTCGGTTTCACAAGCGGACGTGTCATCCCGGATCTCGCGGGCTGGCGACGTGACGGGCACTTCCTGATCAATCCCGCGACCTGGAACGAGATCACACGCGGCTATGACGGGCGTGCTGTGGCTGCTGCGCTCGCAGCAGCGGGCTACTTGGAGCGGGGCAGCAACGGCAGGAACTCGCAGCCTGTGACTGTGGAAGGCCGCAAGCAGCGCGTCTACGTGATCCGCGCCTCCATTCTGGAAGCTGGCAGTGATGAATGAGCGTGACCGCTCTGCTGTCTAGCGGACGTCGTCGCATCCGTGACGTTGCAGAGGTGTTCCCGATGTTCCCGTGTTCCAACACGGCCTAAGCGCCCGTGGCGGCACGGGAATTCAGGGAACACCTACTGTGGATCGCAGCCTCTGGCTGGGTGTTCCGGTGTTCCAGCAGCACACGTGCTATTTTCCAAAGAAAGCTCTTTGTCAGCAGAGACTTGGGCGGCTCGGAACACCTAGAACGCCTGGAACACCGCACGATCAGCAGCAACGGCAGGACCAGCGCAGACGATCAGAGACGAGGCGCCTAGGTGCGGGTCCTGTAAAGGTCTACTCAACGCCAACGGGATTTGTAGCGCAAACCCGACCTCGCCCACTCCGACAGCTGACTCAGCCGCTCCGCTGCAATAGCCTTTAACGACGGGTGTGTAGCTCAGTTGGTCGAGCCGCTGGCTCTTAATCAGCGGGTCCAAGGTTCGAATCCTTGCACACCCACCATGGGTTTTGTTAGCGAAATCAGTCACCTAGAGAGATGTCGGCGAGGCGCTGCATTAGGCGTTTGCTCGGCTGGGGTAACGCTGGGGGTAACAGATCGTACCTGGTAGACGCGTCAATGTGCGCCTCACATGAGTGCAACGACGCGAGCGCCTATCTGCAGACTGGTCAGACCAAGTCCTTAATGCATGGTGTGCACCCCGCGGGTGCCCCGCTCCACGTGGGGGCTCAGGCTAAAAGGTCGTGGTACTCTTTGTGCCGCCGCAGCCAGGCTGCAGCGTAGCCACAGTAAGGGGTGATCTTCCGACCCTCCTGCCGAGCGATCTCCGCCACGCCCGTCATCAGCTTGCCGGCGGCTCCTGTGCCGCGCAGCTGAGGTGGGGCCTCCACATGGTAGATGGCTAGTACCTCACCCTGACGGCGGTAGCTTGCGAACACGACCTGCCCATCCACGTCGAGCTCGAACCGACTGCGCTCTATGTTGTCTTGGATGGGATCGGCCACGTTCGCACCCATGCTGTTACTCCTCACGCCAACCCAGTGCTGCATCCCCCGTTCCAGATCGCAAAGATCCAATGCGCACCACAACGATCCGCTGGAAAACTGCTCTATGCCCCGTGCTCTGAAGCCCAAAACTCTGACCCGCATCACGCCCGCTCGAGAAGGCAGCACCTACCAGCTTGAGGTTGAGGATGAGGCCGGCAAGCGGGTGCTCTTTGCGCTCACGTCCGACCAGGCTCTGCTCCTGGCTGAGCAGCTCGATGGGCTCTTGGCTGATGAGGAGGAGGAACTACATCCCAGGCCTGCAGTGGCCCTTCAGCCCGTCTCTGCAGCCCCACGGGAGCAGGGGAGCCTTGGGACGGTGAAGTGGTACAACGAGGTGAAAGGCTTTGGCTTCGTCGTACCGGACGGAGGAGGGGAGGAGCTCTTCCTCCATCGCTCGGTGCTGGAGCAGGCAGGCTTGAGTGACCTGGCTGAGGGTACGCGGGTGCGCGTGCACGTTGGTCTGGGTAAGAAGGGGCCTCAGGTCAGCACGCTGGCTCTCGCCTGAAGGTACGGCGCCCTGACAGCTGCTCGCAAGGGCATACTGCCCAGGGACGAAGGCCCAAGGGCGCGTCAGCTCCCATCCCAGGCATGAATGGGAGAGTACTCGAAGGCAGCGGCATCAAGGTCACAGAACGCAGGATCTACATTGCCGGGATGAGCGCCCTCGGCCGATCTCTGCTCCACATGTCCTCGGCGGTTGAGGTACTGACCGTCGGAACGATACAGATCGCCCGTGCTACCGCTGCATTGCGGCTCGGGTGATCTGGTCTGGTCCAATCTCCTCCACTGCAGTTACGTGGAGAGCTCGGCTCAGCCTCTCGCGGGCACGGTTCACCCGGCTCTTGAGGGTCCCCACCGGAATGGCGCAGATGGCAGCGGCTTCCTCATAGGAGAGCCCCTCCGCTCCCACCAGCAACAGAGCCTCACGCTGGTT
>JAESFT010000270.1_pt1 | contig 43570 bp, 32 predicted proteins | sample 9269451 | NCBI WGS metagenome assembly JAESFT01 (sample SAMN14502557, study PRJNA617106) | algae metagenome | isolation source: Scytonema hyalinum WJT4-NPBG1 and co-occurring heterotrophs from well... | place: USA: Mojave Desert, Joshua Tree National Park, California | collected 2006-05-25
AGACTCTTCATTGGAACTAACTCTGAGTGACGGTTGCGCTCTGCGCAACCGCTAAATTGGCATTGGCGATCGCATTAATCTCAGACTGCGAAGCGCTCGAACTCAGATAACCCGCAACTTGGGTTAGTAGTTAGTAGTATTTTTTGAGGAAGAAAGGATTCTGCAGCTACCCCACTGAAAGCATTGCTGATTTCTGAGTTCTGCGTTCTAAGTTCTTCTTCAAAACTAACTACTAACTACTAACACTAAAAAAATGGTATTACCTAACCCTAACAACTTGGGACAAGGTTTGAGGTACCAGTATTATTTGATGCCAAAGATCTTGAGGACTAATACCAAAAGCAGCATCCAATAAAACAATAGTAACGGCAGCAATAAACGCAGTCTTCATCGTCGTTTTCACGACTTTTACTAATAAGGTGAAGACAATCCAAGACACAATCACGGTCGCAAACATAGATACACCGCTTCCTTTAGAATAGTCTTACCAATGAAGGTATTGGAGGAGAAAAAATTTAGTGAATGTAACAATTACAGATGTAAACGCTCTTTTACCCAAGTAAAACCAAAATTTTACTTGAGCTTTTTCCTGTAATTGTTCTGCGCTCACTATACAATAAAACAATGAAAAAATTAGTATGCCGTAAAACCTTCTTTAAGAAATAATTAAAAAAAATCTTTTGATTCTTTGCTACACTTTTTTGATACACTTTATATAGGAATTTTTCACGATAAGAAGTATAAAAAAAATTCTATTATCCTATTATTTAAAATAAGAAAAATTAATCTTTCGTCAGTTGAAAAAGATACCCGAAAACTGTATCAAGAAATAAGATAAGCAATCTTGTAGCAGGAAGAAATTACTTCAGAGGGGAAATACTTTGAATCTCTCGTTAGGTAGTTCTACTATAAAATGAGTGATAAGGGACTTCCAAAGTAAAAAATATCCAACTTTTCTTGTGGGATGGAGAGAAGTCTGAGGGTCGGTCTCCTCCGTTAGCGTTAGCTCCTCGCGGAGCGAGGCTCAGAACTTCGGGGCTAGAAGCCCGTCCTATAAGCTGGGAGGAACCAGGATGCCCAACGCCAGTCGCCTAGGTCGGGAAACAAGGACTGCATAGCGTTGGCTGCCCCACACAAGATTGGATAATTTATTTATTTGTTGGAAATCGCAAAGTCAATGGCTAGTTTGTCTTGTTATACTCAGCTAGCAAGTAAAAATTACGCATCAAAATAATTTAGCGTTCAACTGAGTGCTGAACGCTAAATACAGAGGCAGTAAAAACCGACCGTTGCTAGTAGCTTTTTATCGCAAAGATATTATACGCGAAGGAGTTTGCAGCTTTTCAGTTGCTTTTAAAACTTCCTGTCTTGCCCATTGATCTGCAGCCAAAATATCATCTAAAGAAGGATTTGGATGGTTATCGTTTGCGTGGCGATCGCACACCCATTCAATGCACCGAGGAATATCTAAAAACCCAATTTTTTCTTCTAAAAACAAAGCCACGGCTTGCTCATTAGCCGCATTTAATACAGCAGGCATCGAACCACCAGCTTTACCTGCCGCATAAGCTAATTTCATGCAAGGATACTTCTGATGATCAGGTTCACGGAAAGTTAAACTGCCAATTTTGACTAAATCTAGGCGTTCCCAATTGGTGTAGATGCGCTCAGGCCAAGATAAAGCATACAGTAAGGGTAAGCGCATATCAGGCCAACCGAGTTGGGCCAGTACCGAGGTATCTTGCAGTTCAATCAGCGAGTGAATAATACTTTGGGGATGAATGACAATCTCGATATTTTCGTAATCTAACCCAAAGAGGAAGTGAGCTTCAATCACTTCCAACCCCTTATTCATTAAAGTCGCAGAGTCAACAGTAATTTTACGTCCCATTGACCAGTTGGGATGTTTGAGGGCATCAGCAACTGTCACCTCTGCTAACTTTTCTACTGCCCAATCACGGAAAGCACCACCAGAGGCAGTCAGTAAAATACGTCGCAAACCTCTATCTGGAACACCTTGCAGGCATTGAAATATGGCAGAATGTTCCGAATCAGCAGGTAATAACTTTACACCATGTTTTTTGATAAGGGGTAAAACTACAGGACTGCCAGCAATTAAGGTTTCCTTGTTCGCCAAGGCGATATCTTTGCCAGCTTCAATGGCTGCTATGGTAGGTAGCAACCCAGCACAACCAACAATACCCGTAACAACGGTTTGGGCATCTCCGTAGCGAGCAACTTCTATGACTCCCGCCTCGCCAGCCAGTATAATCGGCTGGGGATCAAGGTCTTTGATTGCTTCTTTCAGTGCTGGCAATTTCTCCTCAGAGCAGATAGCTGCTATGCTTGGTCGAAACTGCCGAATCTGAGAAGCCAACAATTCTACATTGTTCCCAGATGCCAACCCCACAATCCGAAATTGATCGGGGTATTGAGCCACAATGTCTAAAGTCTGAGTACCGATAGAGCCAGTGGAACCAAGAAGAGTTATTGCTTTCACAATTGTTTAAGGATTGACAGACTACATTAATATAAATTGCCAGGGATGCACAAATATGCGGCTTGGTATCTAATTTATTTATTTAGGCTGATAAGGAGATCAGGAAATGGGGAGGTTGGGAGAAGAACTGAGTAATTTTCTCTAATAATAAAGATATGCAAAGGCGAATCGGGTTTAGGGGTGTAGGTAAATTTTTCAATTTTGAATTGATTTGCTCTACACCTGTCTACCTGTTGGGGCGCAAAGCATTGTGTCCTTGAACCTCTTTCCAAATCAATTTTCCTTGGTCAAAAAAATGTGTATATAAACACTATATATTTAAATAGAATTGCTTAGAATCATATCGAAGGCAGGTAAATTATAACTACTGATAGTCAATAGTTGAAACTTTGTCAGCTATGTTTATTTTCAAGTAGTTACTTATTTTGGTGGAGGAGTGGAATGTGCAAAATATTACTAGTAACTGACAAGATGACAGCCATAGGAACATGGATGCATAAAGGAGTTTGAAAAACACTCAAGCTTATGGCTGAAATTCAAATATTTATCAAAAAAGCCTTATGGAAAAATGGCTTTCTTTTCCCTACAGCAATCTGGCTTGTCAGCCGATTATTAATCTGGGCTGGTATGTTAGTGATTGCTCCACACCTAGAAGCACCATTAAAAGGGATTACCCCTGAATTTGGCTGGGGGGTGTTTGATGCATGGGATAGTGTCCATTACCGGGCGATCGCCACATCCGGTTATGAATTTGCCAATGATGGGAAACAACACAATCTGGCATTTTTTCCCCTATTTCCCTTATTGATTTGGCTTTTCATGAAGCTGGGCTTGCCATTTGAGGTAGCAGGTACGCTGATCAACAACCTGGCATTTTTTGCAGCGCTTTATTATATCTACTTTTGGATAGAGGAAAATTACGGCAGAAACGAGGCGCGTTGGACAACAGCTGTGGTGGCTTGGTGTCCGTTGTCCATGTTTGGCACGGTCATTTACACTGAGGGGCTATATTTACTATTAAGTACGGCGGCTTTACGAGCCTTTGACAAACAGCAATATCGCTGGACTATCCTTTGGGGTGCAATGGCAACTGCAACACGTCCCACAGGATTAGCGTTGATACCTGCATTTTTGTTAGCAGCATGGAGACAGCGCAGGTCCTTCATTGCCTACGTTGCTGGGTTTGCCACTGCAATTGGAGTACTTCTGTTTAGTCTATACTGTGCAATTCAATTTGGCGATGCTTTGGGATTTCTCCATGCACAACGCGGATGGCGGCCCACATTGGGGTTTTATTGGCAGGGTTGGTTAGAGATGCTGCTGCAAATCACGCTAGGCACATCCGATGGGCAGTATCTTGGCATAAAAGACTACTTACATCCCCTGTTTTTTGGCATTGTTGTCGGCTATGGTTATTATTTATGGCGCTTGGGCAAGCACCTTAGTTTACCTGTTGTCTGCGGTTTTTATACTTTAATCTCGTTTTTGTTGATATTGGCAGATGATTGGTTTATCTATAACTTACTGAACGCGGTTGTGGTATTGGGTGGCGCTTATATGTTATGGCATTTACGCACTCAGTTAACTCCAGTCACTGTGATGTATGGCTTGTGCGGCATAAGTTTGCTGCTTGCCTCTGGAGGTACAATTTCCTTGGGTCGTCTGGCTTACGGAATTGTGTCGCTAAATGTAGCTTTTGGTGTGTTTTTGTCTCGCCATCCTCGTCAAGGATACTTAAGTCTGGGCGTGTTTGCTATTTTACTTGGCAGACTGGCTCTTAAATTTGCCCAAGAACTTTGGGTAGGGTAAGCTGAAAAACATTTCATTTGGTGTAGGACTTTAATAATTCAAAATTCAAAATTCACAAAATTCCTACACCTCTATAGCCGACTTATGACTAAAGGTCAAATATTTTTGAGCAAAGCTTTATGGACAAAAACTCTCCTGTTTCCAGCAGCAATGTGGCTTGCCAGCCGACTCCTGATCTGGATTGCAATGTTATTGATTGCGCCATTGCTGCCAGCACCACCAGGAGTGATTGCTCCCACATTTGGTTGGGGGGTGTTTCATGCTTGGGATAGTGAACATTACCGCATAATTGCCACCTCTGGGTATGAATTCGTTAACGATGGCAAGACACACACCCTTGCCTTCTTTCCCCTGTTTCCCTTAATCATCCGAGTTTTGATCAACGTGGGCTTACCGTTTGAAGTGGCTGGGACGTTGGTCAACAATCTGGCTTTTTTCGCGGCGCTTTACTTTTTATACTTTTGGGTTAAGGAAGAATATGGTGAAAGTGTGGCGCGGTGGATCACTGCTGTGCTGGCTTGGTGCCCATTATCGTTATTTGCAGGGGTGATTTACACCGAGGGTCTCTATCTATTATTGAGTACGGCAGCTTTGCGAGCCTTTGATAAACACCAGTATGGCTGGACTGCCTTTTGGGGAGCAATAGCCACAGCAACACGTCCGACAGGAATAGCACTGATCGGGGCGTTTGCGATCGCAGCTTGGAAACAACGCAGACCCCCTATTGCTTACCTTGCGTCTTTTGCCACTGCTGCTGGAATACTTCTTTTCAGCATATACTGTGCGATTCAATTTGGCGACCCTTTGGGGTTTATCCACGCACAACGCGGATGGCGTCCCTCGCTGGGTTTTGATTGGCAAGGTTGGTGGAAAATGATCATGCAAGTCACTGTCGGAACATTGAATTGGAAGCATGGCGGGATCAAAGACCCCCTGCATCCCCTATTATTTACGATAATTATTGGCAGTGGTTATTGTTTATGGCACTTCCGTAAAAGGTTAGGTTCAGTAAAACTGGATTATGGCTTTGCGGCTTTATTCTTGGTGTTGTGGATACTAGCAGGCGATCCGTTGATTAATACTGTCGCTGTTTTTGGTAGTGCTTACCTATTGTGGAAATTACGCACTCAATTGACTCCAGTCACTGTTATCTATGGCTTGTGCGGTATAGGTTTGTTGCTATCGTCTGGAAGTACTATCTCTTTGAGTCGTCTCGTGTACGGTATTGTGTCTCCAAGTGTAGCTCTCGGTATGTTATTTTCTCGGTATCCTCGTTGGGGTTACCTGACGCTGTTATTTTTTACGATTTTACTTGCAAGCTTCTCTATTCGATTTGCCCAAGAACTTTGGGCAGGGTAGATCGAGAGTAGAGGACTAGGGGAGAAGGGGACAAGGAGATGAACAAATGGAGTGGAAGAAAAAACTGATCGAGCCTAATCCTGTAATTTGGATGATCGGCGTAAGTACGTTGATTTTATTTGGGTGCAGCCTTTTAAGACATGAACTCTTCCAATCAAACGCTTATGACTTAGGAATATTTGATCAGGCAATTTACTTAATCAGCCAAGGGCAATCACCTATTTCGTCTTTCCTCCGTTTCCATATTCTTGGTGATCATGCCGCTTGGATTTTTTATCTTTTAGCCTTATTTTATAAAATACACCCCAGTGTTTACTGGTTGTTTGCGGTGCAAGCAGCTTCTTTGGCTTTAGGGGCTTTACCTACATGGCATTTAGCGCGTCATGCTGGTCTGACGGTGCAGCAATCTATAGCAGTCGCTGCGGTGTACCTGCTGTATCCACTGGTGTATAATATTAATCTTTTTGATTTCCACCCAGAAGTCATAGCTGTGCCAGCATTGTTAGGGGCAGTTTTAGCAGCTAGACTGGATCGCATTTGGTGGTTTTGTTTATGTATCGTCCTAGCGTTGGGATGTAAAGCTGTATTGTCTCTGACAGTTGCAGCAATGGGAGTCTGGCTACTGGTGTTTGAAAAGAAGCGACGATACGGTGCGATCGCTCTAATAAGCGGTATAACTTGGTTTGTGATTGCAACCAAAATCGTCATTCCCTTTTTTGGTGGTCAAGCAGGCTCAGTGGAACGTCATATCACTCGATATGCCTATTTGGGACACTCTTTTTCAGAGGTTGCTCAAAATTTACTCCTCAAACCAGGACTTGTCTTAGGACAAATTTTTTCATTAGGAAATCTGGAATATTTGCTGCTTTTATTAGCACCTGTGATTTGGGGGCTTTCACTGCAAGGGATACAGCCTTTAGTAGGTGCTATTCCCACTTTGGGGATCAATCTTCTCTCTGACTTTGCAACACAAAAAGACTTGGTCCGCCAGTATTCTCTACCAGCAGTCCCATTTCTTGTGTTAGCTGTCATTTCCACCCTAGCAGCGGGTCGGGGATGGTTACGCAACAAACGACAAATTATACTGTGGTCTTTAGTCGCTTTCATGGCTTTAGCCAAATACGGCTACTTCTTCTCTATTTACGTTGATTCACTGGATACTTGGCAAGCCACACGGCAAGCGATCGCCCTCGTTCAAACAAAAGGACCTGTTTTGACAACTGCCGAAATTGCCCCGCATCTAGCCCACAGACCAGTGGTCAAATTAACAAGTGTCTACTCACCACCACATAATTTAGCAGAGTTTGATTATATACTGTTGGATGTAACTCATCCTGGCTGGCAAAGCAATCGAGAGTTTGCGACTAACTTAGTCAATCAACTCAACAATACTCAGTTGTTTCAACTGCGTTACCAACGCGATGGGGTATATCTGTTTGTCAAAGAAGTTTTTCACAATAGTGTTTAACAGCAAGCAGCTAGGGATGCTTGAAGGTTAACTAGCACTATCCTCAAGCCAAATCTGTTACTTAGGGCGATGTTATTGAACTTTATTTGAACTTGACTTCATAGTATCTTTAAAATACAAAATTTTATTCGCATATAAATTTTATTTATTACTAGATAAAATTACACAATTGAAAAAATAATATGCTTTAATAAATACACATTCATTTAAGCGTAATTAAACATAATTAAGGTATTTTTAATATTTTCCGTGTATGTACTGAAAACATACATAGCAAATTGGAATAAGAATAAAGTAATCACCGTAAATAAATTTGTGGTTAGCCCTTTAACAGTAAAGCCAGCAAATCATTCAAAATAACTCATAACTTCCATAGCTGAAATCTCAGCATCTGAAAAAATGTTACATAAATATCGGCTTAATTATACTGACAAAAGCATGATTCTTGGTAAACTCTGCGTTTAAAAAAAGTTACCTTTGACGATCAGAAACTCTCTTAAGCTTGTTAGCGTCTACTACTCAGTAAAGGGCTAATAATAACAGACACTCGGTTAAAAAATTAACTTTTTTTTCCAAGTACAAATAACTTTTAGCAGTAGAATATACAATGTTATCTATACAACTCATGCTTCATATTGAACAACACAAAACATTGTTTATGCCTTGGATTTCTGATATTTCTAACTATTAGTAGATATGGTAGTTTAAAGCTAGATAGTATTGGTTTTATTTAAAACTGTCTTATTTATCAGCTTAATTCTTATATTTCTGTTAATCTATCTTTAAATTTTCAGGATTACCAGAAAGCACCTAGGTAACTAATATCTAGAGAAAATGTGCTGAAGCACACTGTTAGACACATAACTCATGATTCCACCTTAAGGAGCTTTGACGTGGAAACGAATAAGTCGTATGTTTGGTCGCATGGAATACTGATTGCCCTAGTTGGCTTTTGTGCTAGTTTAAGCATTGGTTTGGTCATGCCTATAAACCCAAATGCCTCAAAAGCTCAGACAAAGCAAGCTACAAATGTAAAGGATACAGCAGCAAAAGTAGGAACTCAACAGCGCATTGAGAAATTCAAGGCGGCGATGCTGACAACTTGGCAGCAAGAAGCAAATGTAAAGGGGCTATCACATGCTGTACCATCGCGCTTTCAAGGTGCAATTGTCAACCATGCAAAACTGACCAAAGGCGAAAAAGTTATTGCACTTACCTTCGATGATGGTCCTTGGGCTGAGTCTACCGCACAGATACTAGATATTCTGAAAAAAAATAATATAAAGGCTACATTCTTCGTTGTCGGACAGATGCTCAAGACTTATCCAGAATTAGGGAAGCGAATTGCGTTTGAGGGTCATGTCCTTGGCAACCATACTTGGCATCATTGGTATCACTACTTTAATTCACAGGCAGCCGCCTTTGAAATTGACAATACATCAAACCTTATTTATCAAACTACAGGTGTTAAAACAACTCTGTTCCGTCCACCTGGGGGGATCATGCACAATGGCGTGGCTGATTACGCTAGAAACAAAAAGTACGCGATCGTCATGTGGTCTGCTGACTCCGTAGACTACAGTCGTCCCGGTGTGCCAAGGTTAATCCGTAACGTGACTAAACAGTCAAAACCTGGTGGTATTGTTCTCATGCATGATGGAGGCGGCAATCGTTCCGACACTGTTGAGGCTTTACCACAAATCATCAGCCACTTTAGAAAGCAAGGCTATCGTTTTGTCACTGTACCAGAACTCTTACAAATAGAAGACCAAGAACTACAGTTGGCGGCAGCTAAGAAGAGCAAGAACCAATAGTTATTAGTTATTAATATTTATTAATTCCAAAATCTAATATCAAGACTATTGATAGCAGCAAAAAATATAAGGGTATGGCAAAGCCATACCCTTATTCATTGTAAACATCTGTCAGTCATTAATCATTCGTCAATAGACCTCTTGCCCTCATCCCCAACCCCTTCTCCCAAAATTGGGAGAAGGGGAGGCAATTTCAAAGCCCTTCTCCCAAGCCTGACTTTTCACGTCATGTGGAAAAGTACACAAAAAATCTAACTTTCAAACCCAAAATTCAAAGTCTCTCTCCTTATAGGAGAGAGATTTAGAGAGAGGTTTTCCAGATACCGTGAAAAGTAAGCTCCCAAGCTTGGGAGAGGGATTTAGGGTGTAGAGCTTTGCTCTTCTCGAAGAGTGGGTAAAGATTCATGCAAGAAGTCTAATACTCCAGGAGTCGGAACAATAAGATTCCCGACTTCTTAAAGAAGCCGGGAATCTGTCTATAGGTAGGGACTTACGGCGATTTTGTTAATAACTAACAAGCTGCTTTTCTTCCACAACTTGGGGATTGGCTTCTGGACTATCCGCTTCAGAAGGCGGAACCAATTGCCAGAACTTGGGCAAGAATTGCTGCCAATTTTCTAGAATCATTTTCGCCTTTTGTGAATCGGTCCGTTCAGCATGAGCTTTGATTAACTCTTGCAGTTGCTTCTCACCAGATGAGGTTATGACTCGTTGGAGTTTGACAATTTCCCGGTTGACTAACTCAGGGAACATACCGTCTTCATCCAAGAAGTAGGCAAGCCCACCAGTCATCCCGGCGGCTACATTGCGTCCGACTTTTCCAAGGACGACAATGATACCACCAGTCATGTACTCACAGCAGTGATCCCCTGCTCCCTCAATCACTGCCGTACCTTTGGAGTTACGTACAGCAAAACGTTCTCCGGCTAAGCCTTGAGCAAACAAAACGCCACCAGTAGCACCGTAAAGGCAGGTGTTGCCAATAATCACGTTTTGTGCAGGGTTATAAGTGGCATCTGCTGGGGGCTTGATGATGATTTCACCACCGTGCATCCCTTTACCTACGTAGTCGTTTGCTTCCCCTTCAAGGGTGAGAAACATACCAGGAAGGTTAAACGCACCAAAACTTTGTCCAACACTCCCCTTGAAGTTAAGGTTAATTTGTCCTTCAAAGCCGTTGTCACCATAAAGGGATGCGATCGCCCCTGCTAAACGTGCGCCAATGGTTCTATCGGTGTTAACAACCGCCACTGTTTTGGTGACAGAAGACTGGTTACGGATGGCAGCTTGAATGTCGGGATCGGCAAGCAATTGGTCATCCAAAACCACGCCGTTGCTATGAACTTCTTCATGCACCAACCAACTGCGGTTTTCTTTTGTCTCTGGTAGCCGAAGCAAACAGTCTAGGTTGAGCGATCGCGTCTTTGTGATATGTGAGTCTTCTCGAACCTTCAACAAATCGGCACGTCCAACGACTTCTCTTAAGGAACGATACCCAAGTCTTGCTAACAGACTACGAACTTCTTCGGCTATGAAGTAGAAGAAGTTAACAACGTGTTCTGGCATTCCGGTAAACCGCTTGCGCAGTTCTTCTTTCTGAGAAGCGACACCCACAGGGCAATTATTGGTGTGGCAGATCCGCGCCATGATACAACCTTCGGCAATCATGGCAATCGAACCGAAGCCAAATTCTTCTGCGCCCATCAATGCGCCCATCAGCACATCCCAACCACTCTTTAAGCCACCATCTACGCGCAAAATTACGCGATCGCGCAGGCTATTTTCCATCAACACGCGATGCACTTCTGTCAATCCGAGTTCCCACGGTGAACCAGCGTGCTTAATAGAACTCAATGGTGATGCTCCTGTACCGCCGTCGTGACCAGAAACCTGGATGATATCGGCGTTAGCTTTCGCTACACCAGCGGCGATCGTACCGATACCAATTTCTGCGACCAACTTCACCGACACCTGTGCTTTCGGGTTAATTTGGTGCAGGTCAAAGATGAGCTGCGCCAAGTCTTCAATCGAATAAATATCGTGGTGTGGTGGTGGTGAAATCAGTGTCACTCCGGGTTTAGAACGCCGCAACATCGCAATGTAGGGGCTAACTTTTGCTCCTGGGAGTTGTCCACCTTCTCCTGGTTTTGCACCTTGGGCGATTTTAATTTCAATTTGTTTGGCGCTCATCAGGTACTCTGGCGTCACACCAAAGCGTCCTGATGCGACTTGTTTAATTGCACTCGATGCAGTGTCGCCGTTCCGCAATCCTTTCAAGTGCGGTAGGGTTGCCGAGTGACGTGTTTCGTCTACGTCATCCAGGACTTTGTATCGTACTGGGTCTTCGCCACCTTCTCCAGAGTTGGATCTACCACCAAGACGATTCATGGCGATCGCCAAAGTTTCGTGAGCTTCCCGTGATAACGCTCCCAGCGACATTCCACCCGTACAGAAGCGCTTGACAATCTCACTCACTGACTCAACTTCTTCAATAGAAATAGGTGAGCGATCGCTCTGGAAATCTAGCAAATCACGCAATGCTGTTAACGGTCTATTTTCCAGGTGCTTCTTATAAACTTCGTAGTGGTCGTAGTCAGCGCCGTCCACTGCTTTATGCAGCGCTTTTGCGAGTTCTGGGCTGTTCATGTGGTACTCACCGTTCGGACGGTAGTTGACAAACCCAAGGTTTTGCAGCTTCTTGCTTGTCAGGTCTGGGAAAGCCTTACTATGGATTGCTAAAACTTCTTGAGCTAGTTCTCTGACGCTAAGACCACCTATGCGGGAAGTCGTGCCATAAAATCCCAGTTCTAATAAATCCTGACCAATGCCAATTGCCTCAAATATTTGCGCTGCTTGATAGCTGGAGAGCAAGGAAATCCCCATTTTGGAGAGAATTTTCAGTAAACCACTTTCTACTGCCTTGCGATAGTTGACAAAAGCTTGCTCCAAGCTGATGGCAGTGATTTTACCCCGTTCCATAAACTGTTGAGTTTTCGGGTCGAACCACCAATCACGTATGGTATCCAAAGCCATATACGGGCAAACAGCACCTGCACCGTAGCCAATAAGACACCCAAAGTGATGAGTACTCCAGCACTGGGCAGTATCAACCACCAAAGATGTTTTCATCCGCAGTCCTTCGCGGATCAAGTGATGATGTACTGCACCCACCGCCAACAGAGGAGGGATATAGCTGTACTCAGTATCAATGCCATCACCTACGCGATCGCTCAGAATCAGTATCTTAGCTCCTGTCCGCACCGATTCAGCGGCTTGTGCTTGCAAAGACTGAACTGCTGCTTTCAATCCTTCTGGACCTGAGGCTATTTCAAATAGAGTTGATAACTGTGCTGTGGCAAATCCCGACAGCTTGATAGCTTCCAATTCTGCCTCATTGATCACTGGTGAATCTAGCTTCAGTCTCTTGGCATATTCTGGCTTGGGATCGAGTAAGTTACCCCGCTCACCCAATTCTACTTTCAAGGACATCACCAGACTTTCTCTCAAGGGGTCAATCGGTGGGTTCGTCACCTGCGCAAAGCGCTGTTTGAAATAGTCATAAAGCAAGTGTGGTTTTTCTGACAGCACTGCTAAAGGAATATCGTCCCCCATGCAGAAAGTCGGCTCTTTGCCTTCCATTGCCATTGGCTGAATCACCATTTCCACATCTTCTGTGGTATATCCAAAGCCAATTTGCTGTCGCAGCAAGGCTTGTCTGTCAATTTGGTTGGTGGAATGTCCGTTTTGGTTAGTGCTGGCATGTCCATTCTCTTTGACACCGTTACCATTAACCACGACTGACTGACCATTCACGAGTTGCTTGAGTTCTTGGCGGTACTGGCGCAACCATTCCCCATAAGGTTGCTGTTTGGCGATGCGCTGCTTGATCTCCCAATTCTTCAGCACCTCTTGGCTTTCTAAATCCACAGCAATCATTTGCCCTGGTCCAAGTCTGCCTTTTTCCAGAATGTTGGCTTCGTCTATGTTCACCACTCCTGCTTCGGAAGCCACAATAATGTAGTCATCCTTGGTAATGCAGTAACGAGCTGGTCTTAAACCATTACGGTCTAGTGTCGCCCCGACTTTGCGCCCATCGCCGAACACCAATAATGCTGGTCCATCCCAGGCTTCTTGCAAACCACTGTAGTATTCGTAAAAATCAATTATCTCCGGGAAATTACGCAACTCTGGTTGATTTTGGTAAGCCTCTGGAACCATAATCATTAACGCTTCCAGCGGGCTGCGTCCAGAACGCACGAGCAACTCCAACACATTGTCTAAGGTGGCTGAGTCGCTGTTGTCAATGTAAACAAACGGTTTTAATTCATCAATGCGAGATTTCCAAATTGGATGATGCAAACTGGCTTCTCGTGCCATCATCCAGTTGATGTTACCTAATAGGGTGTTGATTTCACCGTTATGACCCAAAAGTCGCATCGGTTGAGCTAAAGGCCATTTGGGCATGGTATTGGTACTAAAGCGCCGATGGTATACAGCAAAGGCGCTCTTGTATGCCGGATTTTTTAAATCGTCATAGAAATCTCCTAAGACAGCTGAACGCACCATGCCTTTGTAAACAATTGTGCGGCTTGACAGCGAGCAGATGTAAAAGTCTTCAGACCAGTTGCAGTTGAGGAAATTGCGCATCGCTTGACCAATTCGGCGGCGGGTAATATACAGATGCCGTTCTAGTTCATCGCCACTTTTGTCTTCGGACGCTACAAAAATTTGTTCTATTTGGGGTTGATTTTCTCTTGCTTGGATCCCGAGTAATTTAGGCTGCACTGGCACTACTCGCCAGCCCAGTACAGTCAATTTTTCCGACTCTGCTACTTGCTCAAGTGTTGCACGAGCCTTTTGGGCTGCTTCGGGATCTTGTGGTAAAAATATCATCCCCACAGCAATATTTTCGGTGGAGGGAAGTTGGATCCCGCGCCCAACGAAATCCTCTTGGAACAACGTCCAAGGTATCGCGGTCAATATTCCCGCGCCATCACCAGAGTCTTGATCTGCACTACAACCGCCCCGGTGTTCCAAGCAGGTCAAAGCAGCCAAAGCTTTTTCTACTATTTCATGACTGGCATAGTTTTGGCGATGGGCAATAAAACCCACACCACATGCATCTCGTTCTTCTACGAGCCATCTTTGTCCTGGATAGATAGACCCTAAGGAAGTATCTGATGATGTCATTTTTTGTGCTTGATTCATCCGTTTTTTATTCATAGACTATCCCTGACGTCTTGGTTACAATTTTTGCGACTTCTTGTTAGAAAAATTTTGCTAAATCAGGAGATGCAGAAATATGGAGAAATACAGAATAACTGAAAATTAGGGAAAAAAAATTTAACTTCAGGTTTAATTTTTGCTTCACCCGTGTTAAAATGGTTTCGTTATTTCTCGTGTTTATACTGAGTTAAGGAAATTACTTTTACTCCGACCGTTGTTTATCTATAATTAATTCGAGTCGGTATGCATTTCCTCAATTCTCTGTTCTTGAACGCTCGCTACTTTCCAGGTCTAGCGTTTCGCGGCTTACCTGAAAAAAACTCAAACATATGGCTTGACTAGTTTTAAATCTAAAATTATCCCGATTTGGCAACAAAATCAGCGTATTACACTATATACCCATTTGACAATTCCTATCCTATATATCCTTAATTTTTTCTAATTTTTTATTGATTGCTCATTGTCACTGTTGCTACCAATATGACTTTACGTGCACAACAACCTTGGTAGCACAGAAGATTTCATTACTTCAATTCTGGCAACGAAAACAGCTGTCATATCTCAGTAGCGCTCATGTTACTTAGCGCTCGTAATTTTGATAGTTGTACCGGAGAAATTATTGGTTGTTTTATAAAGATAAAAAGCCCATATATACAATATCACATCCCGTTCTCGATCAGAACCCATGTCATTATTTCTTGATTTTGACAACTTACGCACTACGCTTGTGTGTTGAAACTGGGTGTCGGCTTTGACATATAGGATTTATTGAGCGATTCAGAAATTTCCCTACATTTATACCCTACACCTGATAATGAGTTACCCAGTGCCTTAAGAAATTATTTTTAGAAGTATATTGCGAATCATGGGAGAAATACTAACTTTTTGCCGACAGCAACACCGCAGTGGTATTCCCAATGCAGGTAATAGCAGGTTTGTCAGGGTTTTTGTGTCACCCATACTTTTGACACTACTGTGCTTAACAGCTACCTGTAGAGATGCAAAAGCACAGTCTTCTTCATTAAAGACTGGCACGACGGAGACACAAAGACACAGGAACACAGAGAATTCTCCCCATCAACAGGTCTCTCAGTCTCCACGTCCTCTTGCTCAACACTCACCTGCACCTCCGGCTTTATTAGGTGTAATTTCCTATGGTACCCAAATTTCTCTCAATGGTCACACCTTATCTGGGGCTTGGTTGCAGCAACGCCAAAAAACAGGCTCGTTGAGCATTCATCTAAGTGACGGGGCAGTTAAGCAATTATTGGGTGTAGATTTATTAGACACTCTTCATCCAACGACACAACCAATACAGTGGTTTTCATCTAATACTAAACCACTGGTTTTAACTAGTTTATTAACAACAGGATATCGGTATCTAGATATTACAAATATAGCAAAAACAGCCAGATGGCAGATGCAAGCTAATGGTAAAACGTTAGTAATTACCACACCAAAGGCAAAAATCACAAATATTTATCAGGATAAGCAACCTGTAGGCGATCGCATGATCGTAGATTTAGATCGCCCAACTCCCTGGCAAATCACACAAGGGATACCAGCAAGAAAACTTCAACCTCAAATAGAGGACAAAGGGATAAGGGGACAACGAGACAAGGAGAATTCCTTAACACAGCTTCCCTTGTCGCCCCCAGTTTCTTCCTCTCTACCAAATAGAGAGTGGACAATTACGCTTGATGGAATAGCAGATCCAGCGTTGGTACAACGCTATACTCCCCCCTCTCCCTCATCTCCCTCATCTCCCTCATCTCCCTTATCTCCCTTATCTCCACCAGCGACGCCAACACCTAAATCACTGATACAGCAAGTAGAGGTAGTTAATAATCAAACAATAATTTACCTCAATGTTCCTTTTGGTTTAGCTCCTCGGGTTAGCACTGTCCCTAACCCCAACCGTCTGATTGTTGAAATTCGACCTGATGCGATGGTGGAGAGAAATATTGCATGGGCACCAGGGTTGATATGGCGACAGCGGTTTGTGAATTTAGGTCAAGAACGCTTTCCAGTTGTGTGGTTAGAAATGAATCCTACTAGCGCCTCTGGGATAAAACTGAAACCTATTTGGACAAGCACGAACACCTTAGTAGGCACTGCTCCCCTGATTCAAACGGCACAACAATACTCAGCAGTTGCTGCAATTAATGGTGGTTATTTTAACCGCAATAATCGATTACCTCTGGGTGCGATTCGTCGCGATGGTCAATGGTTGTCAAGTCCCATTCTTAACCGGGGAGCGATCGCGTGGAATGATTCTGGACAATTTTACATCGGTCGTCTCAACCTGGTAGAAACTCTGATTGGTAACAATAATTTACAGTTACCAATTTTGACTCTCAACAGTGGCTACGTTCAGAGTGGTATTGCCCGTTACACCCCTGCATGGGGAGCAACCTACACTCCCCTCACTGACAACGAAACCATTCTCGTTGTCCAGAAAAACCAGCTTATCAATCAGCTCATAGGAGGTAAAGTTGGGGAAACTGCCGTTCCAATACCACAGGATGGCTACCTGCTAACATTACGCGGTAAGGCTACAACCAGTGCCTCTAGCTTACCCGTTGGGTCTTCCGTAAAAATCACCAGTTCCACTGCTCCTGCTGATTTTAGCCGTTACCCACACATTTTAGGAGCAGGACCACTGCTTGTGCAAAATCGTCAAATCGTCCTTGATGCCAAAGGCGAAAAATTTAGCGATGCCTTTATCGCCCAAAAGGCTGTTCGCAGTGGGATCTGCACAACGACAACAGGAAATCTCATTATTGCGGCTGTACATAATCGCGCTGGCGGTGCAGGACCTACCTTGGCAGAACACGCTCAACTCATGCAGCTTTTAGGGTGCGTAAATGCTCTTAATTTGGATGGTGGCAGTTCTACTAGTCTTTACTTAGGAGGGCAACTCCTTGACCGTTCTCCTAATACTGCTGCTCGTGTTCACAACGGAATTGGTATTTTCTTGCAACTCCGCCGCTAAGGCTTTTACAGGAAGTAGTTAGTGAGACTTTTTGACGACTCACCTCTAACCATTGACAACTGAAAATTCATATAGCAATCCGGTTTTATTTTTGAAAAAATTTAAGTATCTTTCGGGTGAGCAATACCCACTATATCTGGGTTATGTCTGGGTTTTGCTGAGTATTGCCCACCCTACGTGTATTTCAAAAATCAAATAGGAATCCTATAGATACATAAGTAACCAATGATGCTTGACTTTAAAGCTGAGAATAAGTTGCGATATGACTTGATAAAGACTTGGTGTAGACACAGTAGTTTCAGGGATTATTAATGACACTCTACTATCTGATTTTGCTATGTTTGGCAGAAGTGGTATGAATTGCTCATCTTCGCAATTGCAACTTCGTGCCTTGTTTTTTCATCAATGGTTAAAGAGTACTGACGGTTTGTTGTATCACAAGATGAGGTAAATATGGCTCAATTTCAAGAAGCAACACAGACTAACACATTGCCCCTTCCGCCCGCTGTTACCCCAAGAGGCGTGGCGGCAACTGAACTTCGCCCTTGGGGTTCATTTACTGTTTTAGAAGAAGGACGTGGATATAAAATCAAGCGCATTGAAGTTAAGCCCGGACACCGCCTCAGCTTGCAAATGCATCACCACCGTAGTGAACATTGGATTGTCGTCTGTGGTACAGCCAAGGTTGTTTGTGGTGATCAAGAAGTCTTGCTGAGCAATAATCAGTCAACCTATGTACCGCATTGTACAACTCATCGATTAGAGAATCCTGGCGTGATTCCCTTGGTGTTGATTGAAGTTCAAAATGGGGAATATTTAGGAGAAGATGATATTGTCCGCTACCAGGACGACTACGCCCGTGTTGAAGATAAAAAGAAATCATAGGGCGAGATCAAAATTCCCAAAGTCATCTACACTGCTTTAAGCGCTTTGAGCGAAAAATTGAATATACCGATGAGGAAATTCCTGCCTAAGCTAGCAGGAAATCAAACTCAGGCAAAGTGTGCTATTCTATGTGAAACCCGGTTCCTTGATGAAACCGGGTTTTTTAGCTCATGTGTCTGGTTTTTAGCTGCTTTATTTTTTCAACTATTTATCGAGGTTTATTAAGATTTTTGCTTAACTGTTACAACCCCGCTTGTAATATAAAATTGGTTTTTCAATTGCATTGCTACTTTTATGATTCAATTGAGCAAAGCTGCGGCAACTGAAATAGGGCGATTAAAATCAAAGCAGCACCCAAATGTCTTGTTTCGTTTGGCTGTCAAGCCTGGTGGTTGTTCCGGGTGGTATTATGATATGTCTTTTGATAAAGCGGTACAGGTAGGTGAGCGCGTTTTTGACTCTCAAGGTATTCAAGTCGTCATAGATGCTGAAAGCTTAGAATACATTAAGGGGTTGACTTTGGATTATTCAGAAGATTTGATGGGCGGTGGTTTTCGCTTCCACAACCCCCAAGCAAAAGCGACTTGTGGATGTGGTAACTCCTTTTCAGCAAATCATGACTAGTGATCAAAAAGTTTGACACAAAAGCATAAAAAAAGATATAATCAGGATTTGTTAAAAGTTAGACTATAGGCAGCTTTTCGCGCTGTAACTCATGCCAACTATACAGCAGCTCATACGTAACGAACGCGAACAAACGCGTCAGAAAACCAAGTCCCCAGCTCTAAAGCAATGCCCTCAACGTCGGGGTGTTTGTACTAGGGTATACACGACCACACCGAAAAAGCCAAACTCAGCTCTACGCAAAGTAGCAAGGGTAAGATTGACCTCTGGATTTGAAGTCACAGCTTACATTCCAGGGATTGGTCATAACTTACAAGAACACTCTGTTGTAATGATTCGCGGCGGTCGCGTCAAGGACTTACCAGGCGTGAGATACCACATTATCCGTGGAACTTTAGATACAGCCGGAGTCAAAGACCGCAAGCAAGGTCGTTCCAAATATGGAACAAAACGTCCTAAAAAGTCCTAAAAAGTAGATCAGGTGCGATTAATCGCATCAAGTAACGATTAATCGCATTTTTTTGATTCCTTGCTCTCATGAAAGCGCTTTTCCCTATGGTTCTGTAAAAACAGTGATCACAGCTATTCAAAAGCGCCTATTGACACAAATCAAGTAAGATGAATTTCCGTTCGCGGGAAGTCCAGCTCTACGAGCAACGTGTATTTGTTAAAAACTTAGCTTAGAGTCGGGATAAAAGCGCGATAGGATTTTTCTGGTAATACCCATCGGTCGGTCAGGTAGACGAGGCGTGAAACTGGTACAGGAAGTCTAACAAGATTGACCAACTGTATCTACCGATGTAAAGCTCAAAGTACGCAAAACTCTATGAAATGAACACGCCCAGTAATTATGTACTTGCTGAAGGAAGTTTTTTTCAATAGAGTCAGTCGCAGTATATAATTTTGTCGCCTCATAATAGTTGAGGACAGCAATTTTTGCCAGTTAGGGTAGCTGCAATTGTAGTGAAACAGCCCAAGAAAATCTGATGACGGGCATTTGCCCTTCAGCACTTCTGGTGTTCAATAGCATATAGTCTCGTTGCCAATTCAAAACTAAAGGTTAAGTATGTCTCGTCGTGGTGTTATTCAAAAGCGTCCGGTTCCGCCTGACTCGGTATATAACAGTCGCCTTGTCAGCATGATAGTTAGGCGGATAATGCGTCATGGCAAAAAATCTCTAGCATCACGCATTGTTTATGATGCTATGAAAACAATTGAGGAACGGACTGGAAGCGATCCGTTGGAAACCTTTGAAAGAGCTGTGCGTAACGCCACGCCTTTGGTAGAAGTCAAAGCTCGCCGAGTTGGTGGGGCGACCTACCAAGTCCCTATGGAAGTGCGTGCCGAACGGGGGACAACCCTAGCAATGCGTTGGTTGGTGCAGTTTTCAAGATCAAGACCAGGTCGTACAATGGCAAGCAGGCTGGCAAATGAATTAATGGATGCTGCCAACGAAACCGGGAACGCGATTCGCAAACGTGAAGAAACGCACCGGATGGCAGAAGCCAACAAAGCCTTTGCTCACTATCGTTACTAAGTAGTAAACCGATATATCGTAATTGAAGAGCGATATATCGTGTCTTTACTAGAAAAAGACGGTTTTCCGTAAAAGATATAATATCTTAACAAAGTGTAATATACAAGATACATGAGCCGAAAACTATAGGAGGCAGCTGTGGCACGTACGAACCCGCTAGAGAGAGTACGCAATATTGGTATTGCGGCGCATATAGATGCGGGCAAAACAACGACAACAGAGAGAATATTATTTTACTCTGGGATAATTCATAAGATTGGTGAAGTCCATGAAGGAACCGCTGTCACCGACTGGATGGAACAGGAACGGGAGCGGGGAATTACCATCACAGCTGCTGCAATTAGCACCAGCTGGAAAAATCATCAAATTAACATTATTGATACTCCAGGACACGTAGACTTCACGATTGAAGTGGAACGTTCCATGCGGGTACTTGATGGTGTAATTACAGTTTTATGTTCTGTAGGCGGTGTGCAGCCACAAACAGAAACGGTGTGGCGTCAAGCAGATCGCTATAAAGTGCCTCGCATCATTTTTATCAACAAGATGGATCGCACGGGGGCGAACTTCTATAGAGTTTTCGATCAAGTGCGCGATCGCCTGCGAACTAATGCCATCGCCATTCAGTTGCCCATTGGCAGTGAAACCGAGTTCAAGGGTATTGTTGACCTGGTGAAGATGAGTGCATACATCTACAGCAACGACCAAGGAACCGATATCCAAGAAACGGACATCCCCGAAGATCTGCTCTCTCAGGTAGAAGAGTACCGCACTAAATTGATTGAGGCGGTATCGGAAACCGATGATGAACTGATGAACAAGTACTTCGAGGGCGTGGAACTCACCGAAGACGAAATCCGCAAAGCTCTACGTAAAGGTACGATTACAGGTAGTATTGTGCCAGTACTTTGCGGCTCGGCATTTAAAAACAAAGGTGTACAACTGCTGTTAGATGGGGTAGTAGATTACCTGCCAGCACCAATCGATGTACCGCCAATTCAAGGTACACTGCCAAATGGTGAAACTGTTGAGCGCCGCGCCGACGACAACGAACCCCTGTCGGCTCTAGCGTTCAAGATTATGGCTGACCCCTACGGTCGTCTAACCTTCGTTCGTGTTTATTCCGGTGTTCTGAAGAAGGGCAGCTACGTCCTCAATGCCACTAAGAACAAGAAAGAACGAATTTCTCGTTTAGTGATTTTGAAAGCAGATGACCGGATTGACGTAGATGAAATGCGGGCAGGCGATTTGGGAGCCGCGTTGGGATTGAAAGACACCTTGACAGGTGACACACTTTCTGATGAAGGCTCGCCAGTGATTCTGGAATCGCTGTTTATTCCGGAGCCTGTGATCTCGGTGGCGGTTGAACCCAAAACCAAGAACGACATGGACAAACTGTCCAAGGCTCTGCAATCTCTCTCGGAAGAAGACCCCACCTTCCGCGTTCACGTCGATCCGGAAACCAATCAAACCGTGATTGCAGGCATGGGAGAACTCCACCTGGAAATTCTCGTAGACCGGATGTTACGGGAATTCAAAGTGGAAGCGAACGTCGGTGCGCCGCAAGTCGCTTACCGCGAAACAATTCGCAAGCCGGTTAACAGAGTTGAAGGTAAATTCATCCGCCAAAGCGGTGGTAAAGGTCAGTACGGTCACGTTGTGATCGACTTGGAGCCAGGACAACCAGGCACCGGCTTTGAATTCGTCTCTAAGATTGTTGGCGGTACTGTACCTAAAGAGTACATCGGACCAGCAGAACAGGGAATGAAAGAAAGCTGCGAATCGGGTGTTCTAGCTGGATATCCGCTTATTGACGTGAAAGCGACGCTGGTCGATGGGTCTTACCACGATGTAGACTCTTCGGAAATGGCTTTCAAAATCGCTGGCTCAATGGCGATGAAGGAAGCAGTCCTGAAAGCTGCACCCGTCCTGTTAGAGCCTATGATGAAAGTTGAGGTAGAAGTTCCGGAAAACTTCCTTGGGGATGTCATGGGCGACCTCAATTCCCGTCGTGGGCAAATTGAGGGCATGGGATCTGAGCAAGGTCTTGCCAAAGTGACTGCGAAAGTCCCATTGGCAGAAATGTTTGGCTACGCCACTGACATCCGGTCGAAGACCCAAGGTCGGGGTATCTTCTCAATGGAGTTTAGCAACTATGAAGAAGTGCCTCGCAACGTGGCTGAGGCAATCATAGCTAAAAGCAAAGGGAACGCTTAGTTAGTAAAGGAAATTAGCATTCATGGCACGCGCAAAGTTTGAACGGAATAAACCCCACGTTAACATCGGTACTGTTGGCCACGTTGACCATGGTAAAACCACATTAACAGCAGCCATCACCATGACTTTGGCGGCTCTAGGTCAGGCTGTAGCTAAAGGCTATGACCAAATCGATAACGCGCCAGAAGAAAAGGCGCGGGGTATTACCATCAATACTGCTCACGTTGAGTATGAAACCCAAAATCGGCACTATGCTCACGTAGACTGCCCCGGGCACGCTGACTATGTGAAGAATATGATCACCGGCGCTGCCCAGATGGATGGTGGTATTCTGGTGGTTGCTGCTACCGATGGCCCTATGCCCCAGACCCGCGAACACATCCTGTTGGCAAAACAGGTAGGCGTTCCCAGCTTGGTTGTCTTCTTAAACAAGGAAGACTTGATGGATGACGAAGAACTGCTGGAACTAGTGGAGCTAGAACTTCGAGAATTGCTTACCAGCTATGATTTTCCTGGGGATGACATTCCCATTATCAAAGGATCAGGTTTACAGGCATTGGAAGCAATGACTGCTAACCCCAAAACACAAAGGGGTGACAATAAGTGGGTAGACAAAATCTACGAATTGATGGACGCGGTAGATAGCTTTATTCCTACCCCAGAACGGGATGTAGATAAGCCCTTCTTGATGGCTGTAGAAGATGTGTTCTCCATCACAGGTCGTGGTACCGTAGCTACCGGACGTATTGAGCGGGGTAAAGTCAAGATCGGCGATAACGTCGAACTTATAGGCATTAGAGCGACTCGCGCCACCACTGTCACCGGGATCGAGATGTTTAAGAAGAGTCTTGATGAAGGTATGGCTGGTGATAACGCCGGAATTCTGTTACGCGGTATACAGAAAGCTGATATAGAACGAGGCATGGTCATCGCTAAGCCTGGTTCTATTACCCCTCACACCCAATTTGAAGGTGAAGTGTACGTCCTGACAGAAAAAGAAGGCGGTCGGAAAACTCCCTTCTTCTCAGGCTACCGTCCTCAGTTCTACGTGCGGACAACCGATGTGACCGGCACAATCAAAGCCTTCACAGCTGATGATGGCAGTGAGGCGGAAATGGTCATGCCCGGAGACCGCATCAAGGTGACGGTGGAACTGATCAACGCGATCGCGATTGAGCAAGGAATGCGCTTCGCAATTCGCGAAGGCGGTCGTACCATTGGTGCTGGTGTTGTTTCCAAAATCCTCAAGTAGCACCTTTGCACTTTAATTAAAAGAGGAGCAGAGATGGTATAATATACGCTCTGCTCTTTTCGCGTCTATAAACGCGTTATGCACCAGGATAGGGGATTGGGAAGGATATTTCCCAGTCGCTAGTCCCTATGCCCCAATCCCTAAATAACTACTCATCCGAACCAAAACAATTAAAGATGGCAACTCTACAGCAGCAAAAGATTAGAATTCGCTTACAGGCGTTTGACCGCCGCTTGCTTGATACATCTTGCGAGAAGATTGTAGACACAGCAAACCGCACCAATGCAACAGCGATAGGACCTATTCCTTTACCCACGAAACGCCGAATCTACTGTGTGTTGCGATCGCCCCACGTAGACAAGGACTCACGGGAACATTTTGAAACTCGCACCCATCGTCGGATTATCGATATTTACCAGCCTTCTTCTAAAACTATTGATGCCTTGATGAAACTGGATCTTCCATCCGGTGTGGACATTGAAGTGAAGCTGTAATTATTCATTAGTCAGAGGTTATAGGTTAGAGGTTAGTCCTACTTTTTAACAACCAATAACTAACAACTAAGACAAGAATTTAATTGTATAAAGAATGACAAAGCCTTGAAGAAATATATTTCAGGGCTTTTTATTACCTTTAAAATTGAAATGATAGAATGAAGAAAAAGCACGGGAAAAGCAGAGAATAAAAGCTTTTTAGGATTAAAATTATACCAAGGTAACAATGACATCCTCTTCTAAAATTGCAGTTTGCGAACTACCTCTGTTCCCGTTACCGGAAGTCGTTCTATTTCCGACAAGACCCTTGCCTTTGCATATCTTTGAATTTCGCTATCGAATCCTAATGAACACAATTTTGGAGAGCGATCGCAGGTTCGGGGTCTTGATGGTAGATCCGATCAGAGGTACGATTGCCAATGTGGGCTGCTGTGCGGAAATTATTCATTATCAGCGGCTACCAGATGACCGAATGAAAATGCTGACGTTGGGTCAACAAAGATTTCGCGTCTTAGAGTATGTTCGTGAAAAGCCATATCGAGTCGGTTTGGTTGAGTGGATTGAAGACCATCCTCCCGCCAAAGATTTACGACCATTGGCTACTGATGTAGAACAACTGCTGCGAGATGTTGTGCGTCTGTCAGCTAAGTTAACTGAGCAAAACATCGAACTGCCAGAAGATTTGCCAGATTTACCAATAGAGCTATCTTACTGGGTAGCTAGTAACCTTTACGGTGTTGCTACAGAGCAGCAGGCATTGCTAGAAACGCAAGACACTGCTGCTCGTTTGGAACGCGAAGCAGAAATTTTGACTTCTACTCGCAATCACCTCGCTGCTCGTACTGTTCTCAAAGACACCTTGAATGAGAAGTTGTGAATTGTAAGTGGTTATTAGTTATTAATCATTTATGTCCCAACAACTAACTATTAACCACTAACGCCTTTATTGAGGGCACTAATAGGCAAAACGTTGTAAGTGCCGAAGATTTTTAATATCTCTGTGCAGGGAGATATTTCTGCTAAAGCAGATTGAACTTGTGGTTCAGATGCATCTGCTTCCATATCTATAAAAAATAGGTATTCTCCAAGAGAACGCTTCGTCGGACGAGACTCAATTTTACTGAGATTAATGCCTATATGAGCTAACACTTGTAAAGGTTTTACCAGTGCTCCCGGTATATTAGCAGGAGTACTGAAAGCAAGGGAAGTGTGACTTGCACGTCCCGAACAACTGGGGCGGGCGTCTGGCATATGACTTTGGCTTACCACCCAGAAGCGAGTACAGTTTTCAGGATAATCGTTAATACCGCTAGCTAGTATAGGCAGGTTGTATAGTTGCGCCGCACGTTGAGATGAGATAGCCGCCACCGTCAAGTCCTGCTCTAGTTGCAGGAGCGCCTCGGTTGTGGAATTGGTTGGAATAAGCTGTACATTGGGGAGTAACCGCTCCAACCATCCCTGACATTGTGCTAGGGCTTGGGGGTGAGAATAAACTGTTTTGACTTCCTCCAAGGTTTGAGCGCAGGAAATTAATGTATGAGCAATTGGCATGACCAAAGCTAACTGAATTTGCAAACTATTTAGTTGCCACAGTGTATCCAGCGTCATGGTCACACTACCTTCAATAGAATTTTCCACAGGCACAACAGCCAACTTTGCCTGACCTTTATCGACGGCTCGCAATGTCTGAGCGATGCTGGGATAAGGGCATAAGATAGCTTCAACTCCTGTAGTTTTAGTAAGCCAATTGAGATAAAGAAGAGCCGCTTGTTCTGCGTAAGTGCCAGGAGGTCCTAAATGTGCAATTGATAAAGTCATAGAGTTTAGTTTTGTGTGGATAGTTTGATTTGTATTCAATTTTATGAGTTGTAATCAGACATCATAAACTTCTTTCCACACGAATCATTTATTAAGTCATAACCAATGACTGATAACATAATTTCTTAAGAAAATATTACAATTATTTAACAGATATTTTAATATGCTCATGCCTACTCGGTTTACTGCCTCTCAATCGGTTGAAATTGCTATCCCAGAGCAACCTATTCCAATTCACCACTACTTGCGTCAGCCTCAACGCTTGGTTAACGCTTTAGTTGACCCTACTCGTATTCAGCAACTGAGTACGGAAATTTTTCGCTTGAAAATGCGTCCTCTAAACTTTATGTCACTCAGCATTCAACCAACTGTAGACATGAGAGTCTGGGCTGAATCAAATGGAACGATTCATGTGCGATCGCTAAGTTGTGAAATCCTTGGTATAGAGTATATCAACCAACGCTTTGCGTTAAATTTAAAAGGGCATTTGTCTCCTGAGCAGCAAGGTATTAATACCCTTTTAAAAGGAAGAGCCGATTTAGAAGTGTTAGTAGATTTACCACCGCCATTTTCCTATATGCCCAAGCCAATATTAGAAGCAACAGGCAGTGGTTTGCTCAAGAGTGTTTTGTTGACTATTAAGCAAAGATTGCTACATCAACTCCTAGCAGATTATCGCCGTTGGGTGATGTTGCAAACGCCAGAAAAAGGGCTTGATGATCAAAGTCTCCCCATCCTCAATCCGGACTAGTTATTGAAAGGTTTTAGTATTTTTACATTTTGTTGACCAAACCACAGCTTTACGTAGATATACGTAAATATCAATACAGCGTTTGATAAATTTGTGCCTTTATACTTTGTAGCTGTGCTAAGGCGCTCACAAGTAGAAGCTTTACCAACTTGTCGGAATTGTGTAGTAAAGAAATTTGTGTTTATCTCTATAAATCTGTGGTTATACCAAGCGTGAAAAAAGAATGCAACACATGAATAAGACCCTTCCCCAATCCTTATGACATAACTTATACCCCGCTCTATAAGTCATTAAAAATATGCCCTACGCGTAGGCTAGGCAAATCAGCTTCACAAAAGGAGTCTCCGAAATCATCTTGCCAAGATACTGGGTGCCAATTAAATGTGCATGACTCTTATACCAAGTCCGTTTAAACAGTCATCATTCACCCCATGCCTAACCCCAAGGGGAGGGGTGGTTTTGGCGTAAGCCAAAGCCGGGGTGGGGTTCTGGGGGAATAGACACTAATCAACCGGACTTGATATTACCTATCAGGAACTGAAATTATTTGTTTTTTCTTGCTTGTTTGAGAACACTCTGAATCAGAACTAAGTACGGTCATCTGACAAGGACGAAAGGACGTGCGATGTAATGGTGAAGGTCCGTACTGTTGTAGTGCCATCAGATGTCGTTTACTTCCATAACCCTTGTTGCGTTCCAAGTCATACATACAGTACTTTGAGGCAAGGCGAAGTATCAGGTCATCACGCCAAACTTTAGCAACAATGCTAGCAGAGGCAATAGCAACAGAGCGCTCGTCCCCCTTGACTATCGTTTGTTGCGACAGTGGCAAGTCTTTTACTAACTGATTGCCATCAATCAAACACAGAGCAGGCTGCACCTTTAGCTTGAGAATAGCGCGCTTCATTGCTAGCATCGTTGCTTGGAGAATATTCATTCGGTCAATTTCGGCTGTTGAAGCAAAACCGATTTTCCAGTCGATAGCCAGCGCCCAAATGAGCTGCGCTAGCTGAACTCTTCGAGAACTAGACAGCTTTTTACTATCTTTAATTTGGGCTGCTATGAGTTCTGGCAAAGCCGTATCTGGTAGTATCACTGCTGCTGCCACTACAGGACCAAACAGAGATCCTCGCCCTACTTCATCCACGCCTGCAATCAGCCCTTCAATGCTTGAGTGCGTGGAAAACTCCAGCCACCTCATCTGTTTCATAGGTACTGGCAACCCAATAGAAGCAACAGCTTGCTCCGGTTCTATCATAAGTTTGTTAACTTTCAGATGCAGTGGATTTACCTACTCCACAGAGGAAGAACGACGGCGACGGCGGCGCTTATCGCTTAAGCTGCTGTTAGCTTCACTTTCATCCGTCATCAAGTCAAGATCCTGTGCATCAGTTGCAGCTTCTGGCTCGGGTTCGCTTGGTGGCTCAACTACTGTGACAACAGCGCTTGCTCTTTCAGAGACAGGTACTCTTTCAGAGACAGGTGCTCTTTCAGAGACAGGTGCTTTTTCAGAGGCAGGTGGTTCTGAGGTTGATTCAGTCGGTGTAGCAGGGCTGTGCCCAGGCAAGGTGACGTTGATAATCACAGACTTAGGATTTCTGACCTCCCGACCCAACTTTTCCAAGGGAGAAACTCCCATCTGGGCGTAGACATCCTGTTCCTCGGTTGACATTTCTACAGTCACAATCTCTGGTGGTTCTACGACTGGCTTGACTAGCTCTACCTTAGTCACTTTGCCACGCTCGGCTCTATCACCCCAAGAGGGTTTGCTAATACTGGGTGGAGGTAGTTCTGATGGGGCTCCAAGCTCGGCGTCGTCATCCATTTCCAAGTCTGGCTCGTTAAGAAACGCCAGGGAGTTTGCCGCAATCCGTGGCTCATCTTTGCCATTCCCCCCATTCACCCTTTCTACGCGAGTGCTGCGGCGGGTACGACGCTTTCTGCTGTCGCCAATTTCTTGATAGCTGGGATGATTGACCAGATTCGAGGCACTCAAGTCATTGTCAGTCTCGTATGCTTCTGCATATCCTTCATAGGTTTCCCGTGGTTCAGCCGATCGAGCAACTGGCAGACGTGGTTCTCTATGAGGCAAGGAGGATACAAGGCGCTCTGGTAATTCTGTTGGTGCTAGTGGTCGGCTTTCTGCTTCTCCCGGTAAATGAACAGTATGCCCTAAACCACCACAGGTGGGGCAAAGTTTACCAAACAATTCGTAAATGTTTTGACCTTGACGCTTGCGGGTGAGTTCAACTAAACCCAACTCGGTAAGTTGGGCAATCTGAGGACGAGCTTTATCTGCTTTGAGTGCTTTATTAAAATGTTCTAGAACATGGAGTTGGTCACGCCGCGATTCCATATCAATAAAATCAACGACAATTACCCCAGCAATATTTCGCAGCCGCAACTGACGGGCAATTTCTGTGGCGGCTTCGCAATTTGTCCACAAAACAGTTTCCCTAGCAGTTGCCGATCGCGTAAACGAGCCGGAGTTGACATCTATTACTGTTAATGCTTCTGTCGGCTGAATAATGATATAGCCTCCAGAAGGTAGATCGACTCTGGGTTTGAGGGCTTCTTTAATTGCCGCATTAATCCGGAAGTACTCTAAAATGGGAGCGCGATCGCGGTGATGGTCGATTAACAACCCTTGTGGTGTTTGCCCGCCACTCCAGTTCTGCAAGTACTGCTTCACCCGCTTCAAACCAGTACTGGAGTCTACCACAATCCTATTCACATCTGCGCCGTACATATCCCGCAGCACGCGCTGAATAAAATCATCGTCCCGATTCAAGAGTGCTGGAGGACGTGTTGATTGCGCTTCTTGTTGAATTGCTTCCCATTGCCTTTGCAGCGATTCTAAATCTTCGATAATCGCTTCTTCCGGCTTGCCCTCGGCTTCGGTACGAACCAGCAAACCCATTCCTGCTGGTTTTATCAAAATTGCCAGCGCACGTAAACGGTTGCGCTCGCTTTCACTTTTAATCCGACGTGATAAATTTACACCCCGACCGTATGGCATCAACACTACGTAGCGTCCGGGTAAGGTGATGTTGCCCGTGAGCCTGGGTCCTTTGGTACCCGTTGGCTCTTTCATCACTTGCACTAATACTTTTTGCTGCGGCGTTAATAATTCTGTAATAGCTGCTGCTGTCCGCCTCAGCCTTAATGGTCCTAAGTCAGTGACATGAATAAAACCATTGCGCTCTGGATCACCAATATTGACAAATGCTGCATCTATCCCAGGTAGTACATTTTCCACTACTCCTAAGTAGATATCACCAATTTGGTGATGACCTGTGGCAACAACGAGTTCTTGTATTTGGTCTTCCGAAAATACTGCAGCAATTTGATGCTGTTCCGCGATGATAATTTGTTTTGGCATTCAATTATTTTCCTCAAGAACTGGCAGCACAAACAGACTATTTGGGGGTTTGTTATACCTCTCGCCCCGGCAACAAGTCCGCTCATGCGCTGCTTTTTAAAAATTGCGCTTCTTCGCTCAAACTTAGGGAGCTATTTACGCGCTCGACTGCGTTTACACTGTTGATTCTTCCAGAACGGCTGCATATTATTTAAGCAATTAAATCATCCGTCCGTGGTTAATTTTTGATCCAATACCCTTTCCCTGGAGAGTCCTAAGTCCTGAGTCCTGAGCCCTGAGTTCTAAGTAATAAAGTCTTGAGTTCTGGGTAATTTACACTCAGCACTCGCGCTCTCGTTACTTAACACTGTCTCAGCACTCGCGCTCTCGATACTTGGCACTACATTGTGGATTGGGCGTTCAAATTAATTTTAAAAATCATAGAATCAGAGAAGCCGACGAACCTTGCTGTTGGTAATTGCTGATTCACGAGCTTTGAGCTTAAAGAGAGTGTTATTTAATCTGCCTGGTGTTTGTCTGGGATAAAAAACCCGCGCTTAGTTTCACTTCTTTTATCTTTGCTTTTGCGCCCTGAATACCAGGGTAGTGAATCAGTTTACTCAATGCAGCGCCAGAAAATTTCTCTTCATCTCATTCTAACGCAACCTTGTCAAAAATCAATTCCCAAGATGTGCTAATAGAGGGCAACCACAAGCAAATTGCCCCAAGCGATTAAACTCCCAAAATCAGCCGATTTCGATGAATTTGCAGCAGATGAAAATCTGTACCTGCTACTTGTTCTAGCATAGAGAGGATTTGTTCGGGACGCAATAGCACTCCGTCATGACGACAGCTGCCCACATAACGCAGGATAACTGTAGACTCTTCTTGATGCTCAGGGCGTTTTGGTAACTCAAATAATTCTAACTCAAACAAGCGATCGCGCAGATTTACCAACTGAGTTTTGCCTGACTTGGTTGTGTGTTCCCACCAAACCTCATCTTTGGCTTTGATGGCGTCAATCCAGCTTTCCCATTGTATCGGTGTCGCCTCCTGCTGACAAGCCACGGTGATTAGATACTCCGCAGCCTCCAGAAGTTGGTTAGCCGAACTCGCTTTTAAATCGAGCTGTTCCACCTGATATATAGGAATGTCTAACGGCAGAACCTCAGCCAGTTTTTCGCGGAAAGTCTCCACATCAACTGGCTGTGTTAGCTCAAAATCCACAATTTCACCACTGCTTGTGACTCCCAAAGGCAAGGCATATGCAATGGAAATGCGGGGGGTAGGATGAAAGCCACCAGTAAAAGAAACTGGCAATCCTGCTCGCCGTACACTTCTATCAAATAGGCGCATCAAATCTAGATGACCTACTAAAGCCATACCGCCCAGCTTACCAAACCAGACACGCAGCCGTTGTGCTTTGGTAGTATTCGGGACAAACTCACCAGCAAATTCCGGGATAGAAGGCGGGGAAATGACAACATTATGACCAAAGTCAGTGCCGCAGACACCACAGTGAGAACAACCTTCAAAAGAGCAATCTGGTACAGTTGCTGCATCTAAGGCACGTTGCAAGTCTTCCTTGAGCCATTTTTTATCAATACCAGTGTCGATGTGGTCCCAAGGTAGGGGGGCGTCGAGGGGAGATGAGGAGCCAGCGCCGTGCGGGGGTTCCCCCCGTTGAGGCGACTGGCGTGGGGATGTTACTTGCTTATCTTCCTCATCTTGTTTCCCAAACAAATTCCACTCGCCTTTCTCGACTTGGCGGTATTTCCAGTCTAAGCCAGCTTCCCAAATGGCTTGTCCCCAAGCACTAAAAGCTTTTTCGACACTGTCATACCAAGAATCCATGCCTGCCCCTAATTCCCAAGCACGGCGCACTACTGGGGCAAGAGAGCGATCGCCTCTGCCAATAAAATCTTCCATTGCCGAAATACGGACATCGGTGAAATTCACCTTGACTCCTTTGATTCGCCGGAATGCTTGCCGCAGTAATGCTTGCTTGCGCTCAAACTCAGCTGTGGAAACCGAGTGCCACTGAAAAGGCGTATGGGGCTTGGGCGTAAAGTTAGAAATTGTCAAGTTAAATGACAGTGGTCTTCTGTCTTTTCCTCGACACTCCCGTTGTAACCAGCTTACCGTTTCCGCAATGCCAAACACGTCGGCATCGGTTTCACCAGGCAAGCCGATCATGAAATACAGCTTAATTTTATCCCACCCTTGTTCCCAAGCTGTTTTTACACCCCGCAGCAGTTCTTCGTTGGTCAAACCCTTGTTGACTATGTCCCGCATTCGTTGGGTTCCAGCTTCTGGAGCAAATGTCAGTCCCCCTTGCCGCATACCGCCTAGGATGTTAGCAATATTTTCATCAAATCTGTCAACTCGTTGGCTTGGTAGAGTCAGGGAAATATTTTCATTTTTTAACCGATTTTTTATTTCCGTCCCTACTGCTGGTAAAGATAAATAATCAGAACAGCTCAGGGATAGTAAAGAAAATTCGTTGTAACCGGTTTGCCGCATTCCCGAATCTATCGCTTCCACGACATCCGCTGGTTCCACATCCCGCGCTGGTCGGGTGAGCATTCCTGGTTGGCAGAAGCGACAGCCGCGAGTACAACCGCGCCGAATCTCAATTACCAAGCGGTCATGCACCGGCTCGATGTAGGGTACTAGCCCAATCGAATACGCTGGTATTGGGGTTGCAACCCGCCGCACAATTCGTTTTGGAACATCTGGGCGGTTGGGATGAACTGAACCATCCTCTGCCATGTCGTAAAACTGCGGAACATAAACGCCTGGTATCTGCGCTAAATCCAGCAATAGTTCTTTACGGCTCAGCCTTGCTTTTTTCCCCTCTTCCAACACTAAGCCGATTTCTGGCAGCAGTTCCTCGCCATCTCCTAAAGCGAAGAAGTCGAAGAAGTCGGCGTAGGGTTCAGGATTGGATGTCGCCGTCTGTCCCCCTGCAAAAATCAACGGGTAACTAAAGGATGGAGAACATGAAGAAGATGTTGCTTGCTCATCTCCCTCATCTCCCTCATCTCCCTCCGCCTCCAGGCGTTCTCGCCAAGTCAGAGGGATGCCAGCCAAATCCAACATTTCTAGAATGTTGGTTGCTCCGAGTTCATAACTGAGGCTAAAGCCCAAAATGTCAAAGTCCGTCAGCGATCGCCTTGACTCTACGGCAAACAATGGTGTTTTTGTTGTCCGTAGTTTTGCTGCTAGATCCGGTCCTGGTAGGTAAGCGCGATCGCATAACTGGCGCGGTTGGGAATTCAAAATATTATAGAGAATAATATGCCCTAAGTTGGATGCACCTACTTCATAAACTTCTGGGTATGTCAATACCCAGCGGATCTCTGCCGTATTCCAAGGCTTGTGAATCGCTAAGAGCTCGTTACCTAAGTAACGAGCTGGTTTTACAATATCCGATGTGATTAACTTTTCAACTGCAACAGCCACTGTGGTATCTTTTAGCTACCTTAATTACAGCTACTCACCTCCAACATTAGCATTTATTAGGTGTTTCAAGAGAACTACTCGTTTCCCGTAAGACTTTTTTAGGCATAAGTCAGTGTTGCTTCTTGATTTGAGAGGTAAGCAGCTTCAAACGCGGCTTTCCCTTCAAATATTTCAAAAACCCTATCTACTTGGGTCAGTTCAAATATAATTTTGAGCGACGGTGAAACCGAGCAAAGGCTGAAGCGCCGTCCTAGCTTTTGAGCCAGTTTGAGCGCAGACACTAATGCCATCAAGCCTGCACTGTCTAATGATTCTACCTGCTCTAAATTCACGAGCAAGATAGAAATTCCATCTTGTGCTAGCGCTTTTGTTAATTTGGTTTCAAATTCTAAAGCGTTTTTGGCATTTAGGCACCCGTGAGGACTAATAACAGTTATTTTTGGATAGTCTAGTACTGCTTGCATCGTTACATCCTATTAAAGTTATCGAACTTTAAAGTTAGATGTATTTGAACATAAACTTTTTTTTCTCACATCGACCATTCGTATTACGTCTCTTTGCTGAATCTTTATTGCTATTGCGTTACTCTTTAAAGATTGTTATAAACGCAAGAAAATTTGTGTTTAAATATACTTTTTTTACTTTTTAAACAAATATAATCTCCACAAGCAGCCGCACAGGTGAGGATGAATAGCTTGTTCTAGTTATAAAGTTTATTTATCCTAGAATTTTATTTGATTTGTATTCAAATACCTATAAAGCTAATAACCTCACGTTATCGCTTCATTATTGGCAGACAGTTGGCTCAATAGTGAACCATTTCCTCCTATAGCTGTGATCCAGGTCACTGCTATAGGAGTGTTTGGATCACTTTTTATACCAAATGTTACCCTGGATAATGACTATTTATATAGTTGGTGTAATCGCTATGAGAACAAAATACTCTATTCGTCTATTGGTAGAAAAAGCTCTCGATATTAAAAAGTTGACTCCTGAAATTGAAAATGAAATTAACTCAGAACTGACCGAAATGGGTTATATTTCTGACGTGGACTACGAAGCTTTGGAACTATTAATGGCAGAGATGGACGCTGGTCGCATTCAGTTGGTTTCAAGTCTAGGCTTGTTATCCTGAGGGCTCGGCATTACAGTCGGCTTAAATTGAGTGAATTTCAATAAAGACTAAAGTCATGAAACTTCAATATAAGCAACAGAAATTATAGTAACAATAGCGACGATACTTTGGCAGCGTCACTACTCATATTTTTTTTGTAAGATTAATTATATATTTTATCGTAGGGGGTAAACAGAGAAGACAATGCTTCCACATTTGCATTAATCAGTAGTTATCCCCATGCCGTAGGCGGTTTGTTAAATCGGTACTCTTTTACTGACAAGGGAGTAGGGAGTAGCTTTGGTTCAAATGGGAGATTACACCCTGATAGCAGATCTAGGTTATCCCGTCTACCGTACATCTAATATTTTTACTGGTAGTAAACCTTTTGCCATGCCCCTAAAGATAGAAAATCAATTTTTGCCGCTTCTCAATGCTATTCCTTCTGAGGGATGCAGGCATTCGCTACTGTTGCTCAGGGGACTGAGGATTAGATGGGCAAGAATTTACCCAATCCCTAATCCCTAATCCCCAATCCCTAATCCCCCTTTTTGTGCTTGCCAAATTTGGTGAATAAAGTGATTGAATTGTTGCTTGGCAACACAGATCTGTCCAGGTTTTGGTTCTTTTGCCAAAACGTGACTCAAAAAACTAATAACTTCTGTGTCTAAGGCAGGTTGAAATAAATTGACAGACCAAAGCAGGTCAGATGTATCTCGCAGATCAGTGATCAGCGGCGGTTCTTGGGTAAAGTTGACTAGCACTAAAGGACGCACCCAGCACAACTGACGAGAAACCACGACTTGAATGACTTCTGCATACAGCTTCATGTCGCCATGCTCTAAAGATAAAATTTGTCCTGCTTGAAACTCCAAGGTTATCTCCATAGTCACACGGATGATAGCGACAAGTATATTTTTATTGGTTATTCAATTTTAAGGGGATAAGGGGATAGGGTGTAGCGGCGCAGTCAAAGCTGTGCAGCCATCAGTCCAAAGTAGCAAAAATTTTGACCACCCCGTTATTTGCGTGTCTATGCTATAAAATGGGTTAATAAGTGTTAAGCAGTATTTGGACAAAAATTCTGTTGTAGTAATTCATTCACAAAAGAGCAAAGAACAGTGTCTGTCGAAACCATAGAGAAGCGTTCAACATCCCGCAAGCTAGCGCCTCGGTATCGCGTTTTGCTCCATAATGACGACTACAACCCTATGGAGTATGTGGTGCAGGTTCTACTAACCACAGTACCGAACCTCACCCAGCCTCAGGCTGTCAGTATCATGATGGAAGCCCATACCAACGGGCTAGCCCTAGTCATTACTTGCGCTCAAGAACACGCCGAGTTCTATTGCGAAACCTTGAAAAATCATGGTTTGAGTAGCACAATTGAACCTGAAGAATAAAAGGTCATAGGCAATAGATAGATTGTTCAAAACAAATCTCCTCCGTTTGTCCCAGTACCCTGCCCCTATTAGGCTGGGTGCGTTTCTATTGGCTTTGTTGGTACTCTGGTTGCCTTTCGCGGCACCGATTTACTTACTCGTCCATGATGCCAACTTAGTCAGTATATTGACAATCGTGCTGCTGTATGGTGAGTTTATCCTTTTACTCAGGCTATGGGGCAAGTACGTCTACAATCAACCTCAGTTGCTACGGCATTATGGTTTAGAAATGACGCGACTCAATGGCGTAGAACTGCTGCGCGGTTTGGCTATTGGGATAATTAGTCTTCTAATTTTGTTTGGGTTGGAAGGTAGCTTGGGTTGGCTAGTGTGGCAACAACCCAAAGTTTTTTTTCTTAAACTGATTTTAGAGAGTTTAATTGTTGGCTTGGGCATTGGTTTTGCTGAGGAATTATTATTCCGAGGTTGGTTGCTGGATGAGTTGCAACGAGATTACAGCAAAAGTGTAGCCTTGTGGGTTGATGCGGTTGCTTATGCGGCATTACACTTTATTAAGCCGCTGGAGGCAATTATTCATACACTACCGCAATTCCCAGCCTTAGTCATACTAGGGTTAACGCAGGTATGGGGAAAGCGTTGGCGTAGGGGACGCCTCGGTTTACCCATTGGATACCACGCGGGTTTGGTTTGGGGTTATTACATTATTAACGTGGGCAATTTGATTACGTATACAAAAAAAGTGCCAGAGTGGATAACTGGAATTGATCGCAATCCACTGGCAGGAGTGACGGGTATATTACTTTTAAGTGCGATCGCCCTCAGCGTGCGAGGATTCCTCAACAATGGACAGATTTCAAAGAACAACTCTGGTTAAATTCAGTTATATAAATCTCATCTGCTGAAGGTACTTGCTGTTAATTAGCCTTTTACAAAGCCATCTCCACCACTGTTCCTACCACGCATGCGCGCTCCAAATTTACTCCACTTAAATTAGCACCTTCTAATTCAGCACACAGTAAATTCGCAGCCGTCAAATTCGCACCCGCAAGATTCGCCCCCCGTAAGTCGGCTTCTTCCAGATTTGCCTCACTCAACAACGCTCCTTGCAAATCTGCACGATTCAAGTCTGCACCTTTGAGATTAGCTCCAGTCAAGTTAGCGCCTCGCAAGTCAGCACCTCGAAAGTCAACACCCTGCAAGTTGACATTCATCAAATTAGCACCGCTCAAAAAAGCACCTACAAACGACACTTCACTGAGTCTTGCTCCCATTAAGTTAGCGCCACGCAAATTGCTACCCCGCAAGTCAGCACTCGTCAAATCTGCTTGCATCAAATTTGCTCCCATAAGGTTTGCTCGCAAGTCGGTTTCTACGAGGTTGGCTCCCATCAAATTGGCACCTTCTAAATGTCCACCTTCGAGTTTTGAACCTGTAAAAGTTGTGCCCACAAGGTGAGCGCCAGCAAGATTGACGCGACTTAAATCAACGTTTGATAAATCCTCGTCTTCTAAATCTGCTCCTGGCAGGTGTTTGAGTTTTCCTGAGCGAATTTCGTCAACATTCATCTTCTTCGCGTCGTGGTTCATTAAAATTTGCGATAATTGCCTATCTGACTATCTGCTTTACTTTCGCTATCTAGCCTACTATTAAGTAGCCACATACCAGTACTAAGTTTGGGTGTCATCAAGGGTAAGTCGAGTCCCTGTTGCAAACCCATGACTAACAAAGCTAATGTATCTACAAGTTTGGGGTCAAAGCGATAGGATTGTAATTGTTTGCACTCTTCTAAAGCTTGAGTAAATATTTCCTCGGGACTTAAGTGAGAGGTTTTTTTCTGATTAACCCGCCACTGGAAGTCTGCCACTAATGCGAGAATTCTTGACTCTAAGGGAATTTCATCTCCAGCTAACCCTGCTGGTTCCCCTGTACCATCCCACCACTCGCTTTGATGTGTAATAATTTGTGCGATCGCTCGCAGCCGTGGCATTGTTCGCAGTACCTGCGCTCCTGGTACTAGAGGACAAGTCAAGGGACAACAGGGTGCATCTTCTTGATAGCGGGTGGAAGAACCAGGAGAAAGAACGCTTTCGGCTCTTTGCAATGGATCTATACGTTGCAGCAACCCTGCTAGGCGTAGACGTTTTGTTTGCCACGCGGGAAGATCCAAAAGTTGCCCCATTGTTTCTGCTAATGCTACCACTTCCGCTGCTGCCATTGGATTGGTAATATCGGCAGCATCTATCATTTGCGCCATCCGCAAAAATGCCTGGATTTCGTTGGAAACCAAATTCCGATCCAGTGCTTGGTGGCGAGCCCCTGTGGGGACAGATATATTCACTTGCCCCGTCTGGAGGTAATCTACTACGAGAGAAACGACTGCACTCAAGTCTTCTGGTGTGGCAAGGCGCGGCTGGATTGTGTCTTTGTGTGCCTTGAGTTCTTTTGCCAGTTCTGGGTTGTAGCTTTCGATGTGGGAAATTGCTAATTGAGCTGTTTCTTGCACTAACTCCGGCTCAAATGTCCACAAACCGTAGAATTTGCGCTCTACGTCCGATGCGGGTACTCCAGTGGAACCATAATCAGCTTCTGATAATTCTTGACAAATTACCATTGCTGTGTAATTTTGTGATACAATAATCAGATGCCACTCCTGCGCTACTGGATCGGCTGGATCTATAGCAACTAGGTTCACATTGGGCAACTGGCTTGTAGAATGTTCGGCAAAGCTTGTATCCGGGGCTGCCATTATAGCAACTTGGCTGGCTTTTTTGGCGATATCTGCGTATCTTTCGGCTTCTTGCAGATACCACTTTCCTCGTTGGAAGGCTGTGATGACTAAGGGTGTTCCCTCGTCTTTTAATATGTGGTCTTCCAGGGCATGGCACAGGGAAACCAAAGTATTTTTATAGTAAACGCCGTATTGAATTGGTCTTTTACTATGGCGATGAGCTGCTTCTAGTTTTTGTAAAATTGAGCCTTCTAACATGAGATTTGATTAAATAAACCGCACAGGAGTGGCGAGATGAGGGTAGACGAAGCGAGTATTGAGGGTAGAGAGCAAAGCGAGTATTAAGGGAGCAGGGGAAGATGAGGGAGAAATTACTTCCTCATCCGACAGCATCCCCCTCATCCTCTTCATCCTCTTCATCTCTAACCCTTATCCCCGTGTCTTCTATGATACACTAACGAGTTGTTTTTCTTTCGTCTCAACGGGTGCAGAAAGTGCTTCTTCTAAGTCGGCACAACCCAGTTTTTCTTCTAATATTTTCATGACTTCGCGTCCGAAATCGTTAGGGTTTTGTCGCCAAGCTTGTAAGCAGACTTCCCCAAAGAATGAACCAAGGGGTTCGGGGTTCCAGAGCATTTTCTGGACAGTCCAAGGTGTAATGTTCATTGGATCATACCCTGGTTTAAGAATATTTTCTTTGAAGGCGTATTCTTCGAGGTGGGTATGGGGTTGCAAACCGATGAAGAAAATCGCAGGTTCGACTTTATCCGCACCGAAGATGCGTTCGAGTTCACGGTGGTAGGCGATGGTTTGACGGATGGTTTCGGGACGTTCGTCAATGACGTTAAATGAGTAATTGACGGAAACTAAGTCGTTGAACCCAGCGGCTTTCAAATCACGGCAGTTTTGCAAGACTGTTCGCAGGTTGTAGCCCATGCGCATTTTCCGCACGAGTTCTTGAGAACCACTGGTAATACCAATTTCAAAGTAGTTCATCCCGGTTTTCGCCATCAAGTCACACAACTCTGGTGTGAGGTTGTCGGCTCTGATGTATGCTGCCCAGTGGATATCCGTCATCCCAGAATCAACGATTTTCTGTAAGAGTTCTACAGCATCGCTCATAAATTTTCGAGCTGGGATAAATTGGGCGTCGGTAAACCAGAAGTTGCGAATGCCGCGATCGTACAATTGCCGCATCTCAGCAACAACTTCCGAAGCTGGGTTGATGCGTACTTGCTTGCCTTCAACAACGGTGTAGACGCAATAACAGCAGTTGTGGGGACAACCACGCTTAGTTTGTACACCTATATAAAAGTCTTCTTCTTGCAGGTAATAGTTAAATTCCGGCCACATACTTTCGATATAGTTGTAGTCGCAAGCGGATTTTTCTAGGGGAGTGGGTTGTTCGTGAATCAGGCGATCGCGTGGTTTATCTTCTCCTACGACATAACACCTTTCATCGCGAAATTCTTGAGCGCTTAAAAGTTTTGTCAGCAGGGTTTCGCCTTCTCCCACGGAAACAATCGTTCCCTTGGGTAAGCTTTTACCCACTTGCTCGTAAAAGACGCTGACAGCACCACCACCAACGATCACTCGAGCATCGGGGTTATAACGTTTAGCGCGTTTAATGCCCCGTTTAACTAAGCCCAAATTCCGCCACAACTCACCGTAGTATCCCGACGCAATCCGCAACAAACCAATAGCCCCTTTTATCTTGAGTAATGGATTGCCGGAGTAGAAAAACTCGAAGGAATACTGTAATGGGTTACCACCACGTCCACCCACTGGAGCATAAATTTGAATATCACGCCACGAATACACAAGTAGTGTGGGCTTGAATTCATTGATACAGCGATCCAGGGCAGCAGCATAATCTAGAGGTGGCACTGTTCCCAAATCAAAAATGCGCTGTTCTATGGTAGGAAACTGCTTATGGACGTGATCTGCCAGATAAACTACCCCAATCGGAAAGATCGGGTTACAAGGAAGGCGAACATAGAGAATTCGGTTGTCCATCACAGGTCTTTTAACTTCCATCTTGCTGTTTTTAAGGGAAAGTGAGATTAATAGCTTTTAAAAGAAGTATTGAGATTAATTTTTGTCCTATATCTTAATATTACTTGACATTTAGGCAGATAAGGATTTAATCTGTCCTTTTTGTTGATATTCAGTGGAACTAGTTAAATTCACTTAGGCGTCAGATACATACTCTCTCAACAGAAATATTATTAAATTATAAAGATTTTTCTATAGATAGCTTTACAATAACAACAACTCTGTTTGCCAAGCGATGATCTACATATCTTGGTTATGGGGTAGAGGCGTGAGGATTGACAACTAAATTTCGCCGTTTATGATTTTTTGTGAACCACAGAACATTATGTGTGTGGGAGCATAATGTACAATTGCAGAAAAGGCATAAATTTTCACAAATTTTTCATATATCGGCAAATCTTAAGATAGAAATAATAATAGAAAAGCTCAGTTGGTAGTCGGGGTTACAGCAACTGGGGATCAGCCGGTGCTAGCTTGACAAGTGTAAGATAAGATAGTGGCGTAAAGCTCCTCAGCAGTTATGGCTCAAATATTAGATCCTCTACCACCTGAACAATCAGGTTATCTTTTCTGCTGCTACGTTAATGCCACAAGCAAAATACAGGTGGCTCGCATCTCGAATATTCCCAACTGGTACTTTGAACGGGTTGTTTTTCCTGGACAAAGGTTAGTGTTTGAAGCTCCAAAAGAAGCTCAACTTGAGATTCATACGGGCATGATGGCAAGTGCAATTTTATCGGATAACATTCCGTGCGATCGCCTCGCAATCAGCGAAGCTAGCAATTATGAGTTTCATACAGACTCACAACCAGCAATAGACCCTATCAATAAAAAACCAATTGTGCAGACGATTAATACAAAAACCGGAGATTCCAAAAAACCTTTGCAAGTCGCTGGTTTAGTATACATTGATTAAAAAAAACAATTTTCTTTAGTAAGAGGGTTGCTGAACTCAGCAGCCCTCTTTTGTTTAGTTATTAGTTGTCTAGACGTACCATGTCACGTCTAGACATTAAATTTTTTCATCACTCCACTTCCCCATCTACAATGTTTACTATGAACCTACCTTCCTTTCTTTGGCTGTGGAAAATAGCAGCATGGTCGATGGGGTTATCGTTGTTAGCTTATTTGCTATTGGCGGTTACAGGCTTTTGGATGTTTCGTAACAGAACATCGCAGCGCCCCTCTTTTATTTCCTCATTTACCCAGGGAAATACAAGTATACGTTCCCTTCACTATCTAATCGGCAGTTGCATGGTAAGTTTAGTACTGCTGCTGCTACTAATTGGCATTATTGGCACTTTCGGTCACTTTGGTTCCTTAGGACACTCGTCACACCTCATTGCTGGGGTGATAGTGGTTGTGTTAGTTTTCCTGTCTGCTGGAAGCGCATTGCTTATCAACGGGAGACGACCTTGGGCTAGACGTGTCCATGTTGGCGCTAATATTGCCCTGTTCGTTGGCTTTGTCTGGGTATCGCTCACAGGCTGGAGTGTGGTGCAAAAGTACTTACCATAATGAGTACTAAAAAAGGTGTCAAAAGTTAGAATGTTTAGGTTAAGCTAGAACGAAGCCATGAACAATTCACCTGCTTTGTAAATTTCAAAATTATCTGGCACTTATTCTGAAGAATTATTTGTCACCCGACAGTGCACCAGTTAGTGGTAATACGGAGTCAACTGTCGTGTAGTGGCAAATTATAAGCTCTCAGCCCGTGCGATCGCTATCTAACAACTCACTGCTTTATCTGTTCCTAATGCAGAGCGTGGGAGATATTTGGATTGAGGGATTTCCGACGCATCAGCAGCAGAAAAACAGCAGGTACAAAATAGAGAGACACAAGCGTAACCCCTCCCAACCCTCCAGCAATCACAATCGCCAGTGGATTCCAGAAGCCAGTGGGATCAAACAGCAGGGGGGTGAAGCCTGCAATATCCGTGATGGTAGTAGCGACAGACCGCCAGCCCATCATGAATGCAATCACTGCGATCGCCAGCAACGACCCAACAATCAATTCCTGAAGCACGCCATTGACTCGTCGGCTCACATAACCACTCTGATCGAGAATCGTCCGAATGGTAATCCCTGTCGGTAATTGAGCCTGAAACTCTTTGAGAAACTGACGAGCTGAAGCCGCCCACCGATCCACCCGCTTGCCGGACTCCACGGTTGCCGATAAAACAATCCCTGGCTTACCAGATACAAAGGCCAGACTATCAGCCCAAACTGGCTCAACATTCTTGACTGTTTCCTTGAGGTTAACAGTGATAATTGAAATTCCCAAATCGGATGTCGATTCCAGCGTGTCAATTTCTTCGACTTCCGATAATTCGTCCTCAATGACTTCCGTTACTTGAGCTTCGACGCGATCAGCACTGGCTCCTGGAAATAGGGTTGTTACTGTAGCCGTGCGCTAATTAAGTTCTCGGTCTTCCAAGCGTGGCAAGGAGAAGAAAGACGAAAGTCCCCATACCAAAATTAATATCAGGGTGAGAATTAACAGTTGTCGATTGCGGTAGAAAAGGGTAAACATGATCGCTCGCTTTCTCTCTTCTTTACTGCCTTAAATCAACTAGTAGTTCACCACAGAGATTTTGACAGGTGTCCAGGTTACTGAGAAACTAGTTGAAAATCTCGGTATTCACAAATGGCAGAAAAATACATCGTTAACCTCACACAAGAGGAATATTCATCA
>JAESFT010000271.1_pt1 | contig 43471 bp, 39 predicted proteins | sample 9269451 | NCBI WGS metagenome assembly JAESFT01 (sample SAMN14502557, study PRJNA617106) | algae metagenome | isolation source: Scytonema hyalinum WJT4-NPBG1 and co-occurring heterotrophs from well... | place: USA: Mojave Desert, Joshua Tree National Park, California | collected 2006-05-25
CCAGAACATGGCCTGCTTCAGTCAGACCGGCCGAGACGGTTTCGAGCATGCCGTTGAAGTTGGCCGAGATGCGGTCAATTTCCTCGTCGCCAAACTTGCCTTCGATGCGGCGGGAGAAGTCGCCTTCCACTGTGGCTTCCACGACCTTGTCAAAGGCACTCTGGAAATTCTGCATCATGGCAGCACGGGCGGCCGCCTGCTGGGCGCGGGCAGCCTCGTCTTGGCTCATGGCCGCAACCTTGATGCCGTTTTCCTTGAACACCTGGACAGCGGCTGCCATGGCGCCGATCTCATCCTGCCGTTCGGTATAGGGGATCTCGGCTTGCAGGTCGCCCTGCGCCAGTTCGCTCATGCTGTTGGTGATGCGACGGATCGGCTTGGCGATCGAGCGCATACCAAAGACGGCTGCGCCGATCAGCACGAGCATTACCGTTGCGCCTATCACAAGCATGATGGTACGGCTTGTGCTCAGTTCTGTATCGAGCTGGGCGTCTTCTTCGGCGGCGCGGGTCGTCGCAACGTCCATGCCCTCGACAAGCAAATCGCGCATTTGTGGCGCGATGGCATTCATTCCATCAACAATCGTGTTGCTTGCAGCCGATGGAGCGGGTGTCTGAGCCGCAATATCAGCTAGGCGGGCCGCGAGCAGATCATCGATTGCGCCGTGATACTGCTCACCAAAGGCTTTGATACCGGCGACGCGCTCACGATTTTGTTGCGAGAGCATGAGGGACGACGCTTCGTCGAGCAGGCTGGAAACCTCTGCCCATTCCACATTGGCCTGCTCGGAGGCGGCTGTGACCTGCTCGGGAGAGTTGCCGAGGCGCATGTCGCGCGTGGCGATGCGAAGCCCTTCCAGAGCGCCTTCAGCGCTAGCCATCAACCTGGCAATGGATGATTGTTGCTGTGCCTGAGCGGCTGCATCGGCCATGGAAAGGCTAGTCATAATGTTGGTGGCGAGCATGCCAGCCACCAACACTACGCCAAGGCCGGAGGAGAGAGCCAACTTGCTGCCAAGCTGCATACGCGAAAGAAAAGACATAACACTCACTTCTAGAGTTGCCCTGCGCTCACCGAGCCAAGAAAAACATGATCGAAACGAGTGGGTCCTTTGTAATCTTGTTTGATGGTCGGTATTTAGTTGGCACTCGCTAAGTGCCCTCTATAGCAAAACAGGATTAACAACTTCTTTTTGGGCATGGGGGCGCGATCCGCCAAAAGGGCAGATTGACAAGTGTTGCGGTCGCCGGCGAGAGCCTGCTTCAGGCCTACCCGCTACAAGGTCCGCGGCGCCGCCTCCTCTACCCGCCCGGCTAGATGCTTGTAGGCATCGAGCAGGCGGATGATGGCAGGTGCCTTGCTCGGGTACTGGAAAGCCAGACTCCCTAACTCCCGTGCTTCGCTGTTCAGAAGAACAACAACCTCCTCCGGGCGGGTAGAAATTGTTGACATCCAGTTCCAGGCGCGCAGCCTGCTGCACGAAACCAGAATGCGTTTGTCAGGGTCGTCCTCGGCAACCATACCAACTCTCCGGTCAATTCATCGCGCCGAACGGGAACTCGCGCTTTGGGTTCCACGCCACTTCAGAACGTAGTTAGCGAATGGTTAACCGGCTTCTGCCCAGTTCAGCCGTTTTCCGTTGCAACACCCAAATAGGTGGGACTAGCAGAATCTTGATGCGCAGGTCACGAGAGCGGCGTAATATTACCGTGGCTTTTCTTGCAGCAGCACTGTTTGGGCAAGAAAAGACGGGGCCCGACTGTGATGAAACCGATTGGATTGCCGGCTTTTTGCCGTGGGGGGAGCGCTAGACTTGTCCGGGCCAGTGCCGCCCTGTTGGCGTTAGGCTGGAGTGCGGCCTTCGCGCTGGATCCCCTTCCTGCTCCGCAAGGTCCGGTTATCCTCATCGTCAGCGGCAATATCGAAGTCACCAATTCAGACCAGGGTGCCCAGTTCGACCGCGACATGCTTTATGCCCTCGGCAAGACCGTGGTCGAAACCACCACGTCCTGGACGGATGGCGACCAGGTTTTCGAAGGCGTTTTGGCCCGTGCCGTCATGGAGCGGGTCGGCGCCTCGGGAACAACCGTGATCGCCACGGCGCTCAATGATTTCGTCTCCCCTGTCCCCATGTCGGAGATCGAGCGATACGACGTCCTGCTCGCAACCCATATGAACGGCAAACAGATGGAGGTCAGCGACAAAGGCCCTATCTGGATCGTTTATCCCCGCAACGACCATGCTGAGCTGCAGGACTCCAAGTTCAACGATCGTTGGGTATGGCAACTCAAGGAATTGCGGGTGGAATGAGCCTTGGGCCATACCTGTCCCGGCGATTCTTTGTTGCCTTCCTGGCAGTAATCATCCTGTTCGTCTTGCTGGTCGGCGCATCGGTGCGCCTTATCATGAGCGAAGCAGAGCTCAGCGATGACATCGACGAAGATATGGTGTGGCTCTCGAGCCAGGGGCAATACGAAGCTGTTCGCTTTACCGAAGCCCTTGCCGGTTTTGCGGTGGGCAGGGTCAGCCAGGCCGACCTCCAACTGCGGTTCGATCTGCTCAACAGCCGCATCGTGATTCTGGAACAGGGTGAACCACGCCGGCTGATGGTGGAACTCGGCCAAGCGGGCGAGCTCGCAGGCTACCGCGCTACGCTCACCTCGATCGGGGAAAGGTTGTCCAGCATCACGCCTGCCGAGGCCCCGCTCATCTCCGACCTTCGAACCAAGGCCATTGCCCTAGCGGTATCGTTGCGTGGCGTCGCCAATGAGGCGCTCCTCGCCAAGCGCAATGCGGAAGCCGCACAACGGGAGGCGCGGCGACATACCGTTTTTGAGATCCTGGCGATTATTGTTGCGACCATGGTGGCCGGATTGTTCCTGACAGGTGTCGTGATCCACGATCAACGCAACATGGCCAATGCCGAAGCCGCGCTCGAGCGCGAGCGGCAGATATCCAAGCTCCATCGTGCCTTTATCTCGGTTGTATCGCATCAGTTTCGCACGCCCCTTGCCATCATCGATGCCAGCGCCCAGCGCATGATCCGGCGCGGCCAGGCCATGCCGTTCGAAGAAATCGCCAGTCGCGCCGAGAAGATCCGCAATGCCTGCCTGCGTCTCACCCGTCTTATGGAAAGCACGCTCAACGCCGCGCGTTTGGAGGAAGGCGAGGTCAGCTACACGCCGCGCTCCTGCAATCTGCGCACGCTGTTGACCGATATTTGTGAAAGCCAGGCCGAACAGGATCAGCGCCGGATAGCCCTGACCTTTGGCGACATGCCCCAATGGATCGAGGTAGATACGACCCTTCTGGAGCAGGCCATTCAAAACCTGATCTCCAACGCGCTCAAATATTCGGACGAGAATGCGCCGGTTAAGGTGCTGGCCTATCGAAGCGCGTCCGAGATCTTTATCAGCGTGACCGACCGTGGTGTTGGCATACCTGCCGACGAGATCAGCTCGCTCTTCCGGCGGTTTTACCGGGCCCGCACGGCCCAGGGCATACCCGGAACCGGCATTGGTCTGAGCTTTGTGGCCCAGATCATGGAACTGCACCATGGCCGGGTCGAGGTCACCAGCGAGGAAGGCCGGGGCTCGACCTTTACCTTGTGCTTTCCGTTCACCGAAACAGCCGCCAGCCAATCCCTTCCCAAGCATGCCGCTCAACAGGCGACGAGTTAAACCATGGCACTCACTATCCTTTGCGTTGAAGACGAACACGACCTTCGCACCGATATCTGCGAGGAGCTCGAAGCCGCCGGCTATGCCGTCATGGAAGCCAACAATGGGCGCGAAGCACTCGAGATGATGCGCGAGAAGCGTCCCGACCTGGTGCTGTGCGACATCACCATGCCGCTGATGTCGGGGCTCGACCTCTTGGGACATGTGCGCAAGGAACCAGCCCTGGCCGACCTGCCCTTTGTGTTTCTGACGGCACTCGCCGGCCGGCGGGACATCATCGCGGGCAAGGCTGCGGGTGTGGACGACTACCTCACCAAGCCCATCGATTTCGACTTGATGCTGATCACCATCGCCGCCCGGCTCGAACAGGTGCAGCGCGTCCGTGGCGCCGTGTCCCGGCAGGACGATGCCAATGCCGATAGCGGAGTCCGCTCCGCCCTGCTAGGCGCCAATGAGGCGCTCAACCATGTGGCCGTGGGTATTTTCCTTCTCGACGACCAGCGCAAGGTGTTGTTCCGGAACCGCCGGGCCGATGAACTGCTTAACGAGGCCGATGGCATCACCCTGTCGCGCGATGGAATGTTGCGCGGGGAAAAGCCCCAGCAAACACAGGAATTGCGCAATATCGTCGATGTGGCGATCGCCAGTGCCACATCCGGAACGCGCCAGCCGACTGAAGCCGTGGCCTTGTCGCGCAGTTCGGGGCGGCGGTCGCTCTTTGCCGTGGCGTGCCCCCTGGGGCGCGGACCGGCCAATCCTGGCGAGCCGGTGGTGGGATTATTCGTGACCGATCCCGAGCGGCGCTTGAGCGCGGCCGCCGAGGCGGTCGCCCAGCTCTATGGATTGTCGCCAGCGGAAACCCGGCTGGCGCTGGCCTTGGCGCGCGGGCTGCGGCTCGACGAGATTGCCGATGAATTCGGCATTTCCCGCAACACGGTTAGCTACACGATGAAGAACCTGTTCCGGAAAACCGAAACGGATCGGCAGGCGGACCTCATCAGCCTTTTCATCGCCAGCCCTGTGGCGCTGGAGAACGACTAGCGCCACGCTAGGCTGCGACACGCTTGGTGCTGCGCGGACGGGCAACGATGGCTGCACCCGTCTTGGCGGTACGGGCACGGCGCTTGACACTGCTTCTGGCACGGAACGAGGGATCGCTCGCAACCATGGCCGCGATGGCGGTGTCGAGATCGTGGAAGATGTGCTGCAGGGCCGGGAACTGGGTTTCGTCGAAGTCGATGATTTCGGGCAGCTTGGGCATTGGAAGTCTCCGTTCTAGAGCGAAAGCCCATAGGGCAAGGCGAGCATGGTGAGGGCGAGCGCATAAAGGCCCGAAAGCAGAATGGTGCGGTGCATAGGTCGTCCTGGAAGTGTCGAAGTTGATTCGGTGGCGCGATTTGTTCTGCGCCGATGAGTGGGTTTAAACCACGCCAGACTCGCCGCTTCGCCCCCCAAACAGGTGGGCTTAACCGAATGGTTATACTTTTGTGAATCAGCAGAACCGAATCACGTCTGGGCAAAGAAAAAGCGCCGGAGACCTGATGGTCTCCGGCGCTTCATTTGTGGTGCTCTCCCGATCAGGCAGGAGGAATGTTCTGGTTGAGCCGGAACAGGTTTTCGGGGTCAAACCGTGCCTTGACGCGACGAAGTCGCTCCCAGGTGGATCCGGGATAAGCGGCGCCGAGCCGCTCGGCTCCATCGGCACCCAGGAAGTTGACATAGGCACCATCCGAGCGCTGCGGGAACGCCTTGATGCAGTTGGTGGCCCATTCATCATGCCGCAGCGCAGCGGCGGGCGTCGCATCCATGGCAAGGAACGCCGCCATGATGGACCTGTCGCGGTGGGCGAAGGCTGTCGCATCATTGGCGACACGTCCTGCAGCGCCGCCCAGAATGCGGACCTGTGCCATGCGCATGGGCGCGTCGCTGCGGCCGAGCAGTTCGAGCATCTTGCTCGCGTCCTTTACCCCGAACTCATCCATGAACATGGTCCGGATGGAGACGGTCGGCTTGGGACCGGGCGGTTCGGGAATATACATGCTGCCGAACGGTGCGGGGCGAACCAGATCTGCCAGCGGCGTTGCAAGGGCGCGGAAGGGCGCGAGCGCCTTTTGTGCAGCCTCGGCAGGGCCTGCATAAGCCATCATGGCAAGGATCACGGTCTGGCCGATCACCTGAGGAGGCAGGAACGGCATGGGCGGTGCGGGCATCACGAGGAGGATGGTCGACAGCTCCTCGGGCGCCGCTTCGGCTGCTGCCACGAACCCAGCAAGAACCTCGGGGTCGGCCGGCATGATCATAGGACCGCCGGTGAACTCCGGCAGCGCATGGAGGCGATATTTGAACCGGGTGACGACCCCAAAATTGCCGCCGCCACCGCGCAGGGCCCAGAACAGCTCGGCGTTCTGCGTTGCATCGGCGATCAGGATATCACCGCGTGCGGTCACCACCTCGGCCGCAAGGACGGAATCGATGGTCAGGCCATGCTTGCGCACGAAATAGCCAATGCCGCCGCCCAGCGTAAGCCCGCCAATGCCCACCGTGGCAGCATCGCCAAAGCCAATCATCAGGTGCTGCTTTTCCAAGGCGCCGGTCACTTCACCGGCGGTCAAGCCGGTCCCCGCCCAGGCGGTCATGCGGTCGGCATCGATCTCAAGCGTGTTGAGATCGCGCAGGTCGATCACGACCCCACCCTCGCAGCCACCATGACCGCAGGTAGAATGACCACCGCTGCGCACCGCCACCTGGAGGCTGTTGGTGCGCGCGAAATCGAGCACATCGGCAATATCGGGTGCGTTGGCGACCCGAACGACCAAGAGCGGCCGGTGGTCCCAATTGGCGAGGGCCAGCGCGCGGCTCTCATCGTAGTCGGGATCGGAATGGAGAATGATCTTGCCTTTGAGGCGTGCAGCAAGTGCATCGATTTGCTTGGCGAAAGCACCGTTGGCCCCCGCCCCGGGGATCTGCATCATCAAGTTCATTAGCTAGGCTCCAGATTGGCGCCCCACTGGCGCCGTGATGGCGGAGCGAGATAAGGGAGGCCGCGCGCCCTTGCCCCACCCGTTAAGGTGGTCAGTGTTGAACCTTGGTCGGTCCGATGCCCGCGCAAATGGGTGGGGCCGGTGCGGTAAGCTTTCATTAATCCGACCCTCTTCAACGGAAGAGGAGCCCGTTATGTTAAGAGCTATCCAAGAGTGGCGCCGAGAGCGCCGACGTCGACGCAAGGCGGAACTGGTTGGTGTGTTCGAAGAGCAGTTGCTGGCCGACCTGGGGCTGACCTGGGAAGATGTGCGCGAAGCGCAGGCCAACCGAAAAGACGCCGGCACCGAGGGTGCCGTTTTCCCCTAACCCCTTGGGTGCGGCAGGCGCTTCCGCCTGCCCCCATAGGCCGCCCCTGGCAGCCATGCGCCATTCCGCCGAGTCACCTGGATCAGGCGCGAAACCACCCCCACAAAGAAAAACCGCCCGTCGCGATCGGCACTGTCCTTGGATCAAGGCAGGCCTACGCGAAAGGCGGATTGTTGCTCTGTTCAGATGAAGGAGTTGTGCCGCTAGTGCGCGACTGTGGCCTCGATGGGCGCGAACAGCGTGATCACGAGGTCGGGGCTTGTGGGCCAGCTGTCCATCTTGGGCGTAAACAGCACTGCGCCCAGAAGGATGATGGTCGACGCGTTTAGGGCGCGTGTCAGGCGGCGGCGGTGGATGGTGCGCATGATCATGTGCCTTCTCCCCGCTCAGCGGTGCGGAACGTCGGCACGCCGACGACCGCGACGCAGGTCCTCAAGATCATCCGCCGTCAGGCCGATGTCGGACAACATGGATGGGCTCATTTCCGACAATTGACGGTAGGTGGCACGCTGGTGGCGCTTTTCGCGCCAGGCATCAAAAACTCTGAACATCTCGATCTCCGTGTTTGTCGGGGGATCGCTTAGAGCTTTGCCTTCCCGGCTTCCCCACCCAAACGCGCGGGATAAATCAAGTCCATGAGAATGCGTGCGTTTTTTGTTCAGCTCCTGCCGATGGAAAGGGGCGCAACCTCGCGCGCCGGTCCCGTTGAGTCGCGGATCACCAGTTGTGAGGCGATCATCATCCGCACGGCAAAGTCAGGCGCCAGGCGCCCCATGATCCGGTCGTCAAGCAGTCGGACCAGTCCGCTGCCGATCTGACGGCCATGCACCTTGACCGTGGTCAGTTGCGGGGAAATCTGGGTTGCCGCCGAATAGTCGCCGAAGCCAATCACGGAGACATCGTCGGGAATCCTGTAACCCAGCCGCAGCAATTCCGACACCACCGTCAGCGCCATGCCGTCATGGGCGCAAAAAAATGCGGTCGGCTGGAAGCCGCTGTCGTGCACTTCCTTCAAGTGTTCGGTAAATCGCATCTCGGCCGGGAAGCGCATCTCGCGGAACTGCACATCCTCGTATCGCTCCAGCACTTCGCGGACGCCGTAGAAGCGTTCGACACGGCCACGATAGCCGGGCGTGCCATGCACAAAGACGATCCGGCGGTGTCCCAAGTTCAGGAGAAACTGGGCGACAGCCGAGCCGGCCTCATGATCGGTGCCAGAAACAATGTCATAGGGGTCGAGCGGGTCCAACCAGCCCTGGCGCACCACCGGAACACCCAACGCCTTGAGCGCTTCCATACTCTCATGCGGGTGTGGACCCACCAGCGCCACGCCGCTGCAACTACTGGCAAAGGCTTCGACTTCGTTGGTGAGGTGCGTCCAGCACATCTTGACCTGATAGCCGCAGCGCTGCGCCTCTGCCTGGAAGCCATTCTGGATCAGAAGATGGAGTTCGGAATTGATCAGGTCCATATCGTGGAAGACCACGCCGAGCGCAGGAACCTCTATGTCGGTCGAAGTGCGGGCATAGCCCAGCCGGTCGGCCACTTCCTGAACGCGCCGGCGTGTTTCCTCGCTCACGCCGTCCTTGCCAGACAAGGAGCGAGAGACCGCAAATTTTGATAGCCCGGTTTCCTTGGCAATAGTTGAAAGCGTAACGCGCGCCATGTGCCCTCCCCCGCCAAGCAGCAGCAGCGTGTGCATGACGCTTGCCTGAGCAACTAACCACAAACACGTTTTCACATCAATTTCAACATAACGCTTTACCTAACAAAATACTGGCTGCAAGCTCACCAACAGCTAAACAACGTCACAGACGGTTAGCAGGAGGAGATACCGATATGGGAAGCATCAGCCGCAGGGCGTTCATAGTTGCCAGCTCTGCCTTTGCCGGGGCACTGGCTTTGCCGTCATGGCTCATGGCGCAGGAGTCAGCATTTCTTCAGCCGCAGGTCGATTCTGGAGCGCTGCCTCCCGTGGCGGAGCGGCTGCCAGCCAATCCGCTGGTGATTACGCCGCTCGAGCGTGTCGGCCAGCAAGGAGGCGACTGGAACCATGCCCTGGTGGGCGGTGGATCGCTCTCCATGCTGGTGCGCTACCAGGGCTATGAGCCGCTCGTGCGCTTCAACCAGGATTGGTCGGGGCTGACGGAGAACGTCGCGGAATCCTGGTCGGTCAACGAGGACGCCACCGAATACACCTTCACCCTGCGCAAGGGCCACAAATGGTCCGACGGCCAGCCCTTCACCACCGCAGACGTCCAGTTCTGGTACGACGCCTACTTCATGGACGAGGAAACTTCGCTGGGCGGCAATGCCTGGTGGAGCGTAAACGGCGAGCCAGCCAAGCTCGAAGTGGTCGACGAGCAAACCTTCAAGGTCATCTTCCCTGGCCCCAACGGGTTTTTCGTGCAGCAGTTGGCCTGGGCCCAGCAGGACCAGATGACGCGCACGCCCAAGCACTACCTCGAAAAATTCCACATCCGCTACAATCCCGAGGCTGATGCGCTGGCCAAGGCCGAGGGGATCGAAAGCTGGATCGCCCTGTTCCAGCGCGAAATCGGCATGCTGGACGACAATACCTTCTACCAGAACGGCAATCGCCCGACACTCAATGCTTGGGTGTTCGAGCGCGCACCAGGTTCCAGCACGGAGCAGTCGATCGCCACCCGCAACCCCTACTACTTCAAGGTCGATACCGAAGGTAAGCAGTTGCCCTATTTCGACCGCGTCGTTTACCAGATGGTGGCCGATCCTGAAGTGCTCCTGCTCAAGACCCTGCAGGGCGAAATCGACATCATGGACCAGTATATCGGTACTCCGGCCAACAAGCCGGTGCTGTTCGATGGTCAGGAAGCGGGCGATTACCACTTCTATACGCTGAAAGAGACTGCGGCCAACGTCATGGCCTTCCAGCTCAACCTGAACCACCTTGACCCGGTCAAGAACGAGCTGTTCAACAACATCGAGTTCCGCCAAGCCCTCTCGATCGCCATTGACCGGCAGGCGATGATCGATGCCGTGTTCGTCGGCCAGGGTGCGCCCGCCCAGCCCTCCATGCGTGAGGACGACCCGCTCTATAACGAACAGCTGGCCAAGCAGTGGACGGAGTATGATCCGGACAAGGCCAACCAGATGCTCGATGCGATCATCCCCGAAAAGGATGGCGAAGGCTATCGGCTGGACAAGGACGGCCGGCGCGTCTCGATCATTTTCGAGATTGACCAGACCCGCACCACCTTCCTGGACATGTTCGAGTTGGCCATTCCCATGTTCCAGGCCGTCGGCATCGATGCGCAGATGCGCACCATGGACCGCTCGCTCTGGGAAGAACGCGTGCGCCGTGGCCGCGAATACGACGCAACGGCTCACCAGTTCGGCGCCAATTCCGGCATTGCGGCGATGCTCGATGCCCGCTTCTATGTGCCGATCAACAATAACTGCTTCTATGCCCCGGGCTGGTCGCTCTACTACACCCAACCCGACAACGAAGCGGCAGTCGAGCCACCACCGGCGGTCAAGGCTCAGCAGGATCTTTACCGCACGCTGGTTGCCACGGCTGATCCGGCCAAGCAGAACGAAATCATGGCACAGGTGCTGCAGAACGCGGCCGATCTGTTCTTTACCTTTGGCGTGAGCCTGCCGGCCGATGGCTATGGCATCGTCAAGAACAACGTCGTCAACCTGCCCGACACCATGCCGAACTCGTTTGGCTGGCCGACCCCTGGCCCGGCACGTCCCGAGCAGTTCTTCAAGGCCTGATACCCGGCCCTTTCAGCATTCATCGCCGCGCCGGTCCTCCCAATGGACCGGCGGAGGCTCCCCCATACCCTTTTTCCGGGACTCGTCATGCTCGACTCCAAGGCGCAATCCACCGATCACCTGCGTACACCTGACTGGTACAAGTCGGCCACGCGTTGGACCCAGCTGACCCTGGCTGAAGACGATCCGATCAAATACGACCCGGCCTTCTGGATCGATGTGTTCAAGCGGACGCGCTCGAACGCGACCTGCCTCAGCGCCGGCGGCTATATCGCTTATTACCCGTCCAAGGTGCCGCTCCATTACGTGTCGAAGTTCATCGGCGACAGCGACCCGTTCGGTGATCTGGTGGCTGGTGCCCGCAAGCTCGGCATGCATGTGATGGCGCGCGTCGACCCCCATGCCATCCACGAGGATGCTGCCGATGCCCATCCCGAATGGATTGCCGTCGACAAGGAAGGCAATAAGCGCCGTCACTGGGCTTTCCCTGAGGTTTGGATCACCTGCGCCTATTCGGACTACAACTTCAAGTTCATGCCCGAAGTGCTCAAGGAGCTCACCGCCAACTACGACATCGATGCCATCTTCGCCAATCGCTGGCAGGGCCATGGGGTGTGCTACTGCGACAGTTGCAAGACCCGTTTCCGCGCAGCCTCGGGCCATGAGCTGCCCATGGACGAGAGCCTCGAAAACCCTGCCTGGCTCGCCTGGACGGCCTGGCGCCGTGGCGTTTTAAGCCGGCTGGTGGTCGAGTGGGACGAGGTTATGAAGGCCATCAAGCCGCATACCAGCTTCATTCCCAATATGGGCTCGGTTTCCCTTACCGAATTCGATCTCGACATCATCGAGCGCTACTGCCCGTTCCTCTGCGTCGACGACCAGGGCCGCCGCGGTACCGAGCCGGTCTGGATGAGCGGTCGCAACGGCAAGCGCATGCGCGCCACCTTCCGCGATCGACCCGCCATTCTCATCACCTCCATCGGCCCCGAAGAAGAATATCGCTGGAAGGACTCGGTCACCTCAGGCGCCGAGATCCAGGCGTGGATCGATGATGGTACGACGCAGGGCCTCCTGCCTTGGTTCACCAAGTTCAACGGCGTTGTACCCGACACCCGTTGGGTCGAGCCGGTCGCCGACAGCTTTGGCCTTCATGCCGATCTCGAGCCTGTGCTCAGCCGCATGACGCCGGTTGCGGAGGTCGCGATCCTTGACCCTGCCACCACGCTGCGCCACCACGGCCAGGCGAGCAAGCGCCAGGCCGAGGCCGATGATCTGGGCTTCTACATGGCCCTGGTTGAAGCCAAGATCCCGTTTGAGATGGTGTCGGACCAGGCCATGCCGGCCGCCCAGCTCGACCGGTTCAAGGTTATTATCCTCGCCAATTCGACCTGCCTGTCCGACGAGCAGGTGACGGCGCTCGAAGAATACGTCGCCCGCGGCGGCTCGATCATCGCGGCGCATGAAACCTCCACGCGCACGGCCGATAACAAGCCCCGCAATGCGATTGCCTTGGGCAAGCTCCTGGGCGTCACGCTAACCAAGCCGGCACGCGGGCCGGTCAAGAACACCTATGTGGCCATTAATGGGCTGCACCCGATCTCCGAAGGGTTCGAAGGCGCGAACCGCATTATCGGCGGCACCAAGCTCCTCGCCGTCGACACATCAGCCGATGCCGGCCAGCCGTTCCTTTATGTGCCCGATTTCCCGGACCTCCCCATGGAGGAAGTTTATCCGCGCGAGGAGCCAAAGGGCGCCGCTGTCGTGACCCGCGAGCACCTTTCGGGCGGGCGCACCGTCTACATCCCCTGGAACATCGGCGGCATCCTCTGGGAAGTCATGGCCGCCGACCATTCGCGCCTCATCGGCAATGTGGTGCGCTGGGCTCTGGGCAAGCGGCCTGATGTCGAGATCCGTGGCCAGTCGGTGCTCGACCTCAGTGTGCGCGAAAGCGAAAGCGGACTTGCCGTTGTCCTCAACAACCTGTCCAATCCCATGATGATGAAAGGCCCGATCCGCGAGGTCTACCCCGTCGGGCGGCAGGAGGTGTCCATCGCCATCCCCGAAGGTAAGCAGTTCGGCCGGGCCGAGTTGCTGGTGGGCGGTGGCGACGTGGAAACCCACCTTGCCAATGGCCGGGTCACAGTCGTGGTGCCGTCCATCGAGACGCTTGAAGTCGTTCACGTGAGCTGGGCATAGGCGAGCTTTGCGATGCTGAACTATGTGATCAAGCGGCTGATCTACATGATCCCGACATTGTTCGGCATGTCGCTTATTGCATTCATGGTCATTCAGTTGCCGCCCGGCGACTACGTCACGTCCATGCTGGCCACCATGGCTGACAGCGGACAGAACGTCGATCCGGCGCAGCTAGAAGCGCTCCGGCGCAGCTATGGCTTCGATGATCCGATCTGGCTGCAGTATTGGAAATGGATCAGCGGCATCCTCTTCCGCGGCGATTTTGGCTATTCCTTCGAATGGAACCGCCCCGTCGCTGATCTCATCTGGGAGCGCATGGGGTCGACCCTTGCCATCTCCATTGCTTCGCTCCTCTTCGTTTGGGCCGTTTCGCTGCCGATCGGAATCTATTCGGCCATGCGACGCCATTCGGTCGGAGATTACGGCTTCACCTTCTTGGGCTTCATCGGCCTTGCGGTGCCGAACTTTATTATGGCGCTCGTGCTGATGTATCTCAGCTACCGCTATCTCGGGCAGAGCGTGGGCGGGCTGTTTTCGCCCGAATATGTCGAGGCGCCCTGGAGCTGGGGCAAGTTCCTCGATCTCCTCGCTCATCTCTGGATTCCGATCATCGTGATCGGCACCAACGGCACGGCAGCCCTGATCCGTATCCTCCGCGCCAACCTCACCGACGAGCTCAACAAGCCCTATGTAATCACGGCCAAGGCTAAGGGACTGCCCGAATACCGAGCCGTGGTGAAGTACCCCGTCCGCATTGCGCTCAACCCGTTCGTGTCGGCCATTGGCTGGGTGCTGCCCGAACTCATCTCGGGCGTCACCATCACCGCCATTGTCCTCAACCTGCCCACGGCCGGGCCGCTTCTGCTGCGGGCGCTGATCAGCCAGGACATGTATCTGGCCGGCAGCTTCATTCTCCTGATGGGCGTGCTGACGCTCGTCGGCATGCTGATCTCGGACATTCTTCTGGCCCTTCTCGACCCTCGGATCAGGTTTAACTGATGCTAGAGCACACTTTCATTGCTGAAGCGCCGGAAGCAGGGCCTGCCGTCTCGGCCCTCAAGACGAGCAAGCCAGTCAAGACTGCGGTTGCGGGTCCATGGCGCCTGATGTGGGCCAAGTTCTCCCGCAACAAGGTCGCCGTTGTTGCCGGAATCATCATCCTGATGCTCTACTTCATCGGCCTCTTCGCCGAGTTCCTGGCTCCTGCCCTGCCCGATACGGCCCGGCCCCAGTTCACCAATGCGCCGCCGCAGGAAATTCGACTGTTCACCATCGATGCGGATGGCTCGTCACGCTTCCAGCTCCACGTGACCGGCTACACCATGACCGTTGACCAAGCCTCGCTGCGCCGCTCCTACGCGATTGACGACAGCAAGGTCGTGCCGATCGGCTTTTTTGTCAAAGGTCCGGCCTACAAGCTTTGGGGCCTGATCCCGTCCGACACACATCTGATTGGGCCGCTCAAGAGCAGCGACACCATGTACCTCATGGGCACCGACAAGCTCGGACGTGACCTCTTTAGCCGCCTTATTCACGGCACGCGCGTTTCCATGTCGATCGGGCTGATCGGGGTCTGCATCAGCCTCATGCTGGGCGTGGTGCTGGGCTCGCTTTCGGGCTTTTATGGCGGCTGGGTGGACCTCCTGATCCAGCGCGTCATTGAGGTGATCTCCTCCATGCCCACCATTCCGCTCTGGCTCGGACTTGCCGCGGCCATCCCGCTCAGCTGGTCACCCCTGACAGTCTATTTCGTCATCACCCTCATCGTCTCCCTGTTCGGCTGGACGGGCCTCGCGCGTGAAGTGCGCGGCCGCTTCTTTGCCCTTCGCAGCGAGGATTTCGTCACCGCCGCACGGCTCGATGGCTCAAGCGAGCGCCGGCTGATCTTCCGGCATATCCTGCCATCGCTCACCAGTCACATCCTGGCTGTCCTCACCCTGGCACTGCCCACCATGATCGTTGCGGAAACCGCGCTGAGCTTCCTTGGCATTGGCCTCAAGGCACCCGTCGTGTCCTGGGGCGTGCTGCTGCAGGATGCGCAGAACGTGCGCACGATTGCGACCGCGCCATGGCTCCTGATCTGGCCTTCGGCTGCCGTCGTGCTCACCGTCCTGGCCTACAACTTCCTCGGCGATGGCCTACGCGACGCCGCCGACCCCTATGAAAGCTGACGTCATGCAGATGCAAGCCGTCAAAACCGAACGCAACCAGCAGGGTAAGGCCGGCGACGTCGTGCTGCGAGTCGAGAACCTCAGCCTCGATTTCCGCCTGCGCACGGAAATCTTGCATGCCGTGCGCAATGTCTCTTTCGAGCTGCGCCGGGGTGAAACGCTTTGCCTAGTGGGCGAAAGCGGCTCGGGCAAATCGGTCACCGCTCGCGCGCTGCTGCGCATCCTTGATCGCAACGGCACCATTGCTTCCGGCCGCATCCTCCTTTCGGGCACAACTGGCGACATCGACATTGCGCCGCTCAACGAGCGCAGCCCGGAACTGCTCAAGATCCGTGGCGGGCGCATCGGGCTGATCTTCCAGGAGCCGATGAGCTCGCTTTCCCCGGTCCACACCATCGGCAGCCAGATCGTCGAGGCCCTGCGGCTCCATCGCCGCATGGATAAAAAGGAAGCTCGCGCCCAGACCATCGAGCTCCTACGGCAGGTTGAGATCCCCAATCCCGACAAGATGATCGACCGCTACACGTTCGAGTTCTCGGGCGGCATGCGCCAGCGCGCCATGATTGCCATGGCTCTCGCCGCCGATCCCGAGATCCTGATCGCAGACGAGCCGACCACCGCGCTCGACGTTACGACGCAAGCCGAAATCCTCGATCTCATCAAGCGGCTCCAGGTCAGCCGCGGCATGGCCATGCTCTTGATTACCCACGACATGGGCGTCGTGGCCGAGGTCGCCGATGCCGTGGCCGTCATGCATTATGGCCGGATTGTCGAGTCTGGCACCACGGAAGATATCTTCCACAATTCCAAGCACGCTTATACCAAGCGTTTGCTTGGCTCGACGGTGAAGCTCGAGCAGAACCCGCGCGCCAAGACGCGCACCACGGCGCTGCCGACCGACCGCAAGCCAGTCCTCAGCGTGCGCAATCTGTCCAAAGTTTATGGCGCCTCGACCGCCTGGGTGGGCGGCAACAGTTTCGCTGTCAAGGCGGTGGACGACATCAGCCTCGAACTTTATCCCGGCGAGAATCTCGGGATCGTGGGCGAAAGCGGCTCGGGCAAGACAACGCTCGGCCGATTGATTCTGCGCACGGTTGAGCCGACCTCCGGGGAGATCACCTATTTCGGCCAGGGCGAACCGGTCGATGTGACTGCGCTCAGCAAGCGCCAGCTCAAGAACTTCCATCGCGACGTGCGCCTGGTGTTCCAGGACCCGTTCGCCTCGCTCAATCCGCGCATGACGGTCAAGGAAGTCATCGGCGACCCCCTCATCGTCTCGGGCAAGGCGCGTGGCGCCGCGCTCGAGAATCGCGTCGCCGAGTTGCTGGAGCTGGTGGGGCTCGATCCCAAGGCCATGGAGCGCTACCCTCATGCCTTTTCGGGCGGTCAGCGCCAGCGCATCGGCATTGCCCGCGCCCTGGCGCTCGATCCCAAGATCATCATTGCCGACGAAGCCACCGCGGCGCTCGACGTGTCCATCCGCGCGCAGATCCTTGACCTGCTGCTCGACATCCAACAGCGGCTGGACTTGAGCTTCATCTTCATCTCGCACGACATCTCAGTGGTCCGCTATTTCTGCGACCGCGTCGCCGTGCTCCATCGCGGCAAGCTCGTTGAAATGGGCACGGCCGAGCAGATCTGCACCGATCCGCAGCAGCCCTACACCAAGAGCCTGATCTCGGCCGTGCCGCACCCCGACCCGCGCAACAAGCGCATGATGCACCGCACCCGCTTTACCGCCTGAGGAAAACCCGTGCCAAAGTTCTCCGCCAATCTTTCGTTCCTTTATGCCGACCTCCCGTTTCTCGACCGCTTTGCGGCGGCAGCCAAGGACGGGTTTCGGGCGGTTGAATATGTCGAGCCCTATCAGTTCCCAGCCGAGGAAATTGCCGCTGCACTCGAGAGCAATGGCCTGACCCAGGCGCTGTTCAACCTGCCGCCGGGCGACTGGAGCAAGGGCGAGCGCGGCATTGGCTGCCACGCCGACCGGGTCGAACAGTTCCAGGACGGTGTCGCCACGGTCATCCGCTATGGCCAGGCGCTGGGCTGCACAAAGATCAACTGCCTCGCCGGCATAGCGCCGGCCGGAACATCAGCCGACGAGCGCGATGCAGTTCTCATCAGCAATCTCCAATATGCCGCGCCGCGCCTGGCCAATGCTGGCATCAAGCTCCTGCTTGAGCCTATCAACCTGCGCGACATTCCCGGCTTTCACGTCTCAACCACGCATCATGCGGAACGCATCCTCGATGCCGTAGGGTCGGACAATCTCTTCATCCAGTTCGACGTCTACCACACTCAGGTGATGCAGGGCGATCTCGTGCCGACCTACGCTCGTCTGAAGGATCGTATTGGCCATGTGCAGATCGCCGATAACCCTGGCCGCAACGAGCCCGGGACGGGCGAGATCAACTACCCTTTCGTGCTCTCCGAGCTCGATCGGCTTGGCTATGACGGCTGGGTCGGCTGCGAATACAAGCCCAGGGCCGGTACGTCGGCAGGCCTGGGCTGGATGAAACCTTACCTTCAAGGAGCCGCTCCATGAACATCGGATTTATCGGCCTCGGCGTCATGGGCCGGCCCATGGCAGGCCATCTGATCGCCGCCAAGCACAATCTCTTTCTCCACCGGGTCAAGGAAGCATCGCAATCACTGGTGGACCAAGGCGGCGTGGCGCTCGACAGCGCCCGTGCCGTGGCGGAAAAGGCCGATGTCATCATCCTCATGCTGCCCGACACGCCTGATGTCGAGGCCGTGCTGTTCGGCGCTGATGGTGTTGCTGCAGGCCTGGGCAAGGGCAAGCTCGTCATCGACATGAGCTCGATCTCCCCTGTCGCCACCAAGGACTTTGCCAAGCGCATCAACGCACTTGGCTGCGACTACCTCGACGCGCCGGTTTCCGGCGGCGAAGTGGGCGCCAAGAACGCGGCGCTCACCATCATGGTGGGTGGCGAGCAGGCCGTGTTCGACAAGGCCCTGCCCCTGTTCCAAACCATGGGCAAGAACATCACCCTTGTGGGCGGCAATGGTGATGGCCAGACGGCCAAGGTCGCCAACCAGATCATCGTCGGCCTCAACATCGAAGCGGTAGCCGAGGCGCTGCTTTTCGCCAAGAAAGCCGGCGCCGATCCGGCCAAGGTGCGTGAGGCGCTGATGGGCGGCTTTGCCGCATCCCGCGTACTCGAATTGCATGGCGAGCGCATGGTCAAGCGCACCTTCGATCCCGGTTTCCGCATCCGCCTCCATCGCAAGGACCTTTCCCTGGCGGTTGAATCAGCCAAGGCGCTCGACATTGCCCTCCCCAATGCCAGCGCCACCCAGCAGTTGATGAATGCCGCAATTGCCCGTGGTGATGGTGACAAGGACCATTCGGCCCTGATCCGTACTTTGGAGGCGCTATCGGGCGCCGACAGCTAGCCTGAGCCCTTCAACTACCCCGTTTTTCAGCGGCGGCTTTCCGCCGGACGCTACCCCTTTGCCCAAGGAATGCCCCATGCCTCTCGACAAACTCCCACAGGTCCCGTTCGGCGCCGTTTACTTCCGCAAGTCCAACCCGCCCCGCGAAGATTGGGAGCGGGACTATGGGGTCGCTGCCGAGGACGGCATGAACGTCTTCCGCCACTGGTTCATGTGGTCCGCCATCGAGCGCAAGCCCGGCGTTTATGATTGGGCCGATTATGACCGGCAGATGGACCTCGCCGCCAAGAACGGCATCAAGACCATTATCGCCGAATTGACCCATACTGTTCCGGATTGGGCCTATCGCAAGTTTTCTCATGCCCGCCAGATCAGGGCCGATGGCACGCCGCTCTCGTCCAATATGGGGGTCAGCGCGGCAACGGGCGGCTTTGCCAACAATGGCGGCGGCGCCGGTGCGCTCACCATGAACGCACCGGAGGTGAAGGAAGCGGTTGGCGCGTTCCTCAAGGCGCTGGCCACCCGCTACAAGGGGCACCACGGCCTTCTGGGGTATGACGTCTGGAACGAGGTCAACTACTCCGCCGATGTCGATTATTCCCCTTTCATGAAGGCCGATTTCCGGCTCTGGCTGCAGCGCAAATATGGCGATCTCGATCGGCTCGCCCAGGCCTGGTACCGCTATTCCTATGCCGAGTGGGACGATATCGAACCGCCTCACGAGATCGCAGCCTATCCTGAAAACCTCGACTGGCTCGAGTTCAAGAAAGAGAACTATTACGACCAGATGCAGTTCAAGATCGACACGATCCGCTCGGTCGATCAGGATTGTCTCATTGCCGCCCATGGCGTTGGCGGCGCCATTCCCAATATGGCGGCCAATGGCTCGGATGACTGGCTCGCCGCATCCAAGGTCGAACTCTATGGCCTCACCTGGGTGCCCAGCCGGCGCGGCTTCAAGCCGTGGCAGAATTTCTTTGGCCCCGACATCACCCGCGCCGCCGCTCGCGGCAAGAAGTGGTGGCATGCCGAGCGCCCGGGCGGCCCGCTTTGGCTGCAGCCACAGGTGCTGGGTCGCGACAAGGAGGATGGACGCGTCATGGAGCCCGAAGACATCCGGCTCCTCACCATGACGTCCTTCGCCGCGGGCGCCACGGGCGTCCTCAACCTCCGCTACCGGCCGCTGCTCGATGGCCCGCTGTTCGGCGCCTTTGGCTCCTATGGCATGGACGGCTCGCGCACGCCGCGCTCGGATATGGCCAGCGCCATTGGCAAATGGGCCAATGCGCCCGAGCAGAAAGCTCTGTTCGAAGGCAAGCCGGTCAAAGGCGACATCGGCATCCTCGTGATCCCCGAAGCGCAAGCTTGGGACTACCTTCTCAATTACAACCACAGGCCTGAGACCTATCGCGAGGCTATGTGGGGCGCCTATCGCGGCTATTTCGACAACAACATTCAGGCCGACTGGGTCCACATCGACCATCTTGCCGAATACGACACCATCTACGCGCCCTATCCCGTCATGCTGACATCAGAGCATGCCAAGGCGCTGGCTGATTGGGTCCATGCCGGTGGCACGCTGATCTCGGAAGCAACGCCGGGCTATTTCGGCGATCGCGGCAAAGTCGGCACGGTCCAGCCGCATAACGGTCTTGATGCTGTCTTTGGAGCCCGCGAAGATGAGGTCGAATTCATGCCCGATATCGGCGACCGCATCCACCTGGAACTCAATGGCAAGCCAGTGGCGGGCGGCGGCTTTCTTCAATCCTACCAGCCCACATCAGGCACGGTCCGCGGCAAGTTCACCGACGGGCGGATTGCCGTGGTCGAAAACGAGCATGGCGCCGGCCGCACTCTCCTTGTCGGCACCCATCCGGGTATCGCCTATTTCAAGACATCCGATACCGACAATCTCCGTTACTTCGCTGATGCGTTCGCCTGGGCCGGCAAGACGCAACACGTGCGGCTTTCCAACGGGCTTCTGCAGGGGCGCCTGCATGAAGGGCCGGCCGGCAAGGTGCTGTGGCTCCTGAACCCGACCCGTGAGCCCCAACAAACCACCGTCACGATTGCCGGCCACGCAGGCGCCGGCGCATCTTACTGGCTGTCGCCGGACGCCTCGTTTGATGGGATGAATGCCACGGTCCCGCCTCGTGACCTGATCATCGTTGCTTTGTCCTGACACCAGCGGCGGGTCACTCCCGCCGCAGGCTCCCTCGGAAGATCGGGGGTATCAGCAACCCGTACCGCGCAACACCACGCCAATGGTTCTGATCATAATCAGCAGTTCCAGGCGCAAGCTCAGGTTCACGGCATAGTACTCGTCATAGCTGGCGCGATCGGCAAAAGATGACGCATTACGCTCGGATACCTGCCACAGCCCCGTTATTCCGGGCCGCACCCGGAAGCAGGCGTCGCCCGGATAGAGGGGCCGTTGCTCAGGAAGCATAGGCCGCGGTCCGATCAGGCTCATGTCACCGCGCAGAACGTTCCACAGCTGCGGCAGTTCGTCGATCGAGTACTTGCGGATAAACCGGCCAATCGGCGTGATCCGTGGATCCCGCGTGAGCTTTTGCGTGCGGTCCCATTCTTCCCGCGCGATGGGATCGGCAAGGTGCCGCTCGAGACACTGGTCTGCGTCAGCAACCATGGAGCGCAGCTTCCAAATGCGGAATTCCTTGCCGCCCAGTCCCAACCGCGTTTGGCAATAGAAGGCTGGATGACAGTCGAGCCGGATCGCCAGAACCAGAAGGCAAAGTAGAGGCAGAAAAAAGATGATGAGAGCCACCGAAACAACGATGTCCAGGGTCCGCTTGCCTGCGGCGAATGCCTGGCTCGGAATTCCTCGCCCTGGCTGCTTCGCACCGAAACTGGCTTCTGTATGTGTAGTGAAACGTCCACAACATTACCCCTTGTCGACTCGTCCGACAGACCGTTGAGGTTCAATTCACAATTAAACAGGGCGGGAAACAATCGAGGTTCACTAAATAGTAAAAACTAGGTCAGTTCCAGCTCAGAAACGCAAGACAAAAAGCATTTACTTTGCAGAATATCTGCATTGCGAAAATCTTAGTTGAATACTCAAAACATAAACTGCGAATCCGCAAAGTGATGATTACCATTCTTCTCCCTTGCAGCCTCTATTGCCGAACTCATCTTTGAACATACTGTGTCGATTTCCGCTGGCCTCATCTGGGCGTAAATGGGCAGCATGATGCAATGATCTTGGGCTTCTTCGGAAAAGATCAGCGACGCCCCAAAGGCATCCGTTTCAGGAAGTTCATTGGCCGGTTCGCGATGAATGTTCATGACGCCGGGCTTAGTGGCGATGCCGTTGTCGAGCATGAACTGCATAACGCGCAGTTGATTGATCCCCTTTGGTAACCGGACGCAGTAACTTTGCCAGTTGGTGCGCGCCCAGACCGGTTCCCTTGGGATCCCTACACCTGATAGTCGCGCAAGCTTTTGCGCGTAGAGAGCGGCAAGTTTCCGCCGTGCTTCTACAATATCTGGCAAACGCTTGAGTTGTTCCTGGCCGACAGCGGCCTGGATGTCAGTCATGCGGTAGTTGAATCCGATATCGGGATAGCGCTCGAGGGTTACCCGGGGAGCATGATGACGCGCCGTGTCCGGCATGGTCATGCCGTGCTCACGCCATTGGCGGAACTTGTCATCAAACATGCCGTCGGCTGTGGCGATCGCGCCGCCCTCCCTCGTCGTAATAAGATTGCTCTGATCGAAGGAAAAGCACGCGATATCGCCGTTTGGCTTGCCGATGGTCTCCCACCAGCCGCGCCAGTTGATTTCGCTCCCCATGGCGCAGCTTGCATCCTCGATCACGATCAAGCTGTGGCGGTGGGCCATCTCCACGATGCGTTCGAGATCGCAGGGCAGGCCAAGTTGGTGGACGCAAATGATCGCCTTGGTGCGCGGCTTGATGGCGTCTTCGAGCCTGGAAGGATCCATGTTGAAGCCGACATCGGCGATGTCGACAAAAAGAGGCGTTGCTCCGGTATAAACTATGGCACTTGCGGTCGCGATGAAGCTGTGGCTGACCGTGATGATCTCGTCGCCCGACTCTGCGCCAATGCCAAGGAGCGCCAAATGGAGCGCGCTGGTGCCACTGGAAACAGCGCAGATATTGGAAGCTCCCGTAAACTCGGCCAACTCGTTCTCAAAAGCTGCAACTTTATCGCCTTGCGTCAGCCAGCCGGAGGCGATCACGCGTCGCGCGGCCTCGACCTCTTCCGGTCCAAGCAATGGTTTGCCAAGGGGGATTGTGATGGGGCCGGTCATTTCGCGGCGATCTGAGCGAGCGGGCTATATCGCTCTTGCCGCCACCACTCCACCAGATCCCGCAGACCTGCCATCAAGTCGATTTGAGATTTGAAACCTAGGCGTTCTGCTGTCGGGCCGTTTCTACTTTGTGCTGCGATACGGAATGGGCTTGGGGGAAGCTGGCATGGAGAAGTTGCCCATTCGCTCCCATTGCGATGACCAGTTGCTCGGCAAGCATGGTCAGGCTCTTCTCGCCACCAGCCGACACGTTGAATACTTCGTTGCTGACATCGGATGTGGCGGCCGAGCGAGCCTCCGCTGGCTCATGGCGTCTGTATCGAACGACGAAGGCGACTTGGGCGTAGCAACCGATTCCCTGTCAGTCTTACTCGGCGCTCGACATCGTTCTCATCGAGCATTGATGCACCTTTAGAACCCTGCCAAACTGCCATCCTTAGCCGAGCCCCTTCGAAACAGTGGCAACGGCCAGTTCACAAATGCTTCGATCTTAAAGCTATTTCGGGGAGCAATCTTGCGACATAGTCCGTTCGATCAGGCCAGGGACCATCTCGCGGCAGGTCGCCCAACCCGGAGGGTAAATTGAACAGCATTGTGTCCAAACCCATGGCCCGGACCAGTTTGAAATGGTCCATGGTGGAAGAGGACCTATCTGTACTCGACACGTTCCGCCTGATTGCGGATCTGGGCTTTGATGGTGTCGAGCTGGATGCACCCAATGATCTGCCACTCGATGAAGTCATTGCGGCTCGCGACCGGACCGGGCTTGCAATACCCGGCGTGATCAACTCGCAGCACTGGAAATCGCCCCTCACCCACCCTGATCCTGCTGTCCGCGAGGCCTGCGTTCGAGCCACGATCGAGGCGCTTGAACAAGCGAAGGCTTATGGGGCCGAGACCGTTTTGCTGGTTCCTGGCGTTGTCAACGAGACGACAAGCTATAGCGTAGCCTATGACCGTATGATCGAGGGCCTTGCGCAGCTTGTGCCGCGGGCTGAGGCGCTGGGCGTGTCCATCGCGCTTGAGAATGTCTGGAACAACTTCCTCCTCAGCCCGCTTGAAGCCTCCCGGCTCATCGACAGCTTCGGCAGCAAACATCTGGGCTGGTATTTCGACGTCGGCAATGTTCTGCGCTATGGACGCCCTAACGACTGGATCGAGGCGCTAGGCCATCGCATCCTGCGGGTCGATATCAAGGAATATAGCCTCACGCGCATGAATGCCGAAGGTCCTTGGAAGGGCTTTGATGTCGAACTGGGCGACGGCGAAATCGACTGGGCTTCGGTCAATGGTGCCCTGGCCGGTGTTGGATATTCCGGCTGGGCCTCCGTGGAAGTGCCCGGCGGGGATCGCCGCCGCTTGGCCGATATCAAGCAGCGGTTTGATCGCGTGCGGAGCCTTTGATCTCGCCCAGCATGCGGCGGATGTTATTCAGGCCGACTTCGCACCCGTAGAGGGTCGGTTCATTTCCTTCGTATTCAAGGGAAACAAACCCGTCATATTCGGAAGCGACAACGCTTTCGAGCAAGCCGCGCGTGTCGAGGTCTCCATAGCCGAACACTGAACCGCGGATGAACTGATTGCCATAGGTGCGCAGCCAGCCAGGGCCTGGCTCTTCCTGACGGACGTAGAAGTCCTTGAGGTGCACAAAGCTGGCATGGGGCAAGCTGCGGCGCGTGGCGACATGGGGATCTTCGTCGACACACAGGAAGTTGCCGACATCCACTGTGAAACGGAAGTTCGGATGGTCCACGGCATGCAACAGGCGCAGCACGCGCTCGCTTGAGTTCATGAAGAAGCCGTGGTCCTCGACGCTGGTGACGACGTCCAGATCAGCGGCAAATTCGGCGATCTCCCGACAAGCCGCAACTATCCCAGCGAACTCGCGCTCAAACTCGGCAGTGTCGGTGAGGCGATAGCTCCAGGGCACGACGTCGTGGCGCAGGAAACGGGCCCCAAGCCTGTGGCACAGCTCGACGTGCCTTTTGACCTGCTCGATCTGGCTCTTACGCTCATCAGCGCTCATGTTGATAAAGCTCGCGGCCATGCAGAGCCCGGAAACGGGTATGCCTGTGCGCTGGGATGCGCGCTCGATCCTCTCAACAATGTCCGTTTCCGCAGCCAAATTATACCCCGCCTCCTTGCCGGTTGCGGCAAAGGAGAAGGTGGCGATCTCCAGATGCTCCGCCTTGTGGACAGCGAGCCAGTCGAACAGGGTTTCCACTGTGAGGGTCCCGTCGGCCAACAAGGGACGGAAGCTATATGACGATAAACCCAGTTTCATTGTTGGCTCTCCAGTGCGAAGTGGCGGCGGGCACGTGCAAAAACGACAAGGCGTGCATTTTCGGCTTGCGGCGCACGCGACTTTCCATACCAATTAGAACCACTGATACCAATCTTAGACCAGTGGAAAGTAGCCGCATGATCAAAATGTCTCAAAAGTCCGCGGACGTGGTGATCATCGGCAGTGGGCCGACGGGCAGCGCCTATGCGCGTGTCGTTCGGCAGGACTGGCCGGACGCCCGCATCGTCATTGTGGAAGCAGGCCCGCAGATCCTGCCGAAAGCCGGTGCTCACCTCGACAATGTTCCGGACTTGGAAGAGCGGGCGGCCCTGGAAATACGTGCGCAAGGCGGCGATCGAACGGCGCGGCTGTCCATCAGCAAGGAAGAATGGGAGGCCCGGCGCGCCGGCGGCTTTGACGCGTCACTGCTGCGACGCTCGGGGCTGTTCATCGCCAATGAAGCCGACAGCGGCGAGAACCTGTTTGCCGGCTTTTCCGCGGCCAATGTCGGTGGGATGGCCACCAAGTGGACCACAGGCTGCCCTACCCCATCAAGGCCCGAGCGCGTGCCGTTCATCCCAACAGATGTGCTCGACGCGGCCTTGAGCGATGCCGAAGCGCTGCTAGGCGTTCACAAGGATCCGCGCGGGGGCGACCCAACGGCTGCGGCCTTGCGCGAGAAGCTTGGCGCGGCATTCAATGTGGGCCGTAGCCCTGACCGCTACGTCCAGCCCATGCCGATGGCAGCGACACCCGGGCCGGACGGACTTACCTTTCATGGCACGGATGTGATCCTGGGCCCTATTGTGGACGAGCCTGCCGAGCGCTTCCATATTATCGCGAATACAGCGTGCCGGCGCATTGTTCATGACAATGGGCGCGTTACGGGAGTTGAGCTAGCGACTGTTGGCGAGGCGGAGAGCTGGACCCTGGCAGCGGGGACAGTGGTAGTCGCCTGCGACTCTCTCCATTCGCCGCAATTGCTGCATGCCTCCGGCATTCGCCCGGCTGCACTGGGGCGCTACATCAATGACCACTACATCATCTCGCAAATTGCCGAGATGCCCAACGATGTGCCGCTCCGGTCCATGAGCTGGATCCCGGCGAGCGACAACTTTCCGTTCTCCGTGACGATTGCGCCAGCAAGTCTCAATACCATGCCCAAGGCACCGGACTTCCATGGACAGCCCGTTGGCATGGGTGTCTTCTGCCCGTCCGACATCGACGAGAACAATCGGGTGGTGTTTGACGAGCAGCGGCTCGACTGGCGGGGGCTGCCGGCGATTTCCATCAAATGGCGTCAATCGGAAGGCGACCGGAAACGTCTGGAAGAGGCAAAGGCCACTGCCCTGCGCATTGCCGATATCATCGGGCGCCCCGCACCGGGATTCTCCACCATTGTGCTGCCGGTGGGGAGTTCGCTCCATTATCAGGGCACGATGCGCATGGGTGCGCAGAACGACGGGACCAGCGTGTGCGACAGCCACTCTCGTGTCTGGGACTTTGAGAACCTCTATGTCGCCGGCAATGGCGTTATCCCCACTGTCACCGCCACCAATCCGACGCTCTACTCCGTTGCGCTTGCCACACTTGGCGCCCGGCACATCGCCCAGGCGAAGCGCGCGATCTAACCAAGGAACAGCAGATGACATCACCCAAGCTGAACGTGCTGGTTGTTGGCCTTGGCCAGATGGGCAAGAGCCACGCCATGGCCTACCACACCCAACCGGGTTTCAAGATCGTGGGATTGGTCAATCGATCGCCGCCCAACTTGCCCGAGGCGCTAACATCCTATCCGCTGCGCAACGACTTTTCGGCGGCGCTTGCCGAGTTCAGGCCTGACATCGTATCCATCGCGACCCACACCAACACCCATGCTGATTATGCGGTCGCGGCACTAGAGGCTGGCGCGCATGTGTTTGTGGAAAAGCCGCTTGCCGCAACAGTGGCGGATGCCCGGCGCGTCGTTGAGGCAGCCAGGGCGCACAACCGAAAACTCGTGGTGGGATACATCTTGCGCCACCATCCATCCTGGGTCCGGCTGATCGAGGAAGCCCGCAAGCTCGGCGGTCCTTACGTATTCCGGATGAACCTCAACCAGCAGTCGAGTGGCGCCGCCTGGGACATTCACCGCTCGATCATGCAGTCGACCTCTCCTATCGTCGATTGCGGCGTGCACTATGTCGATGTCATGTGCCAGATCACAGACGCCAAGCCGGTCGAGGTGCGCGGCATGGGGCTTGCCCTGGCCAAGGACCTGGTGCCCGGAATGTACAATTACGGCCATTTCCAGGTGCTGTTCAACGACGGTAGCGTGGGCTGGTACGAGGCTGGTTGGGGACCGATGATGTCGGAAACCGCTTTTTTCGTTAAAGATGTGATCTCACCAAACGGCTCGGTCTCCATCGTCATGGCAGAGGGCGCTGCTTCCGCGGATATCAACGCCCATACTCAGACCTCTCGCCTATTGGTGCATCATGCCGGACTTGGCTCCGATGGCCAGCCTCTCCGACCAGACGACTGGCTCGACATGCAGGGCGAGCCCGATCATCAAGGTCTCTGCAACCGCGAACAGGATTTCCTCTACCGGGCAATCTCCGAAGACCTGGACTTGTCCAGGCACATGGAGGACGCGGTCAACTCGCTCGGCATCTGCCTGGCCGCGGACGAAAGCGTGCGCATGGGACAGACGGTTCGCCTCTAGCGTGCACCGCACCTATGGCTGAGCCTCGTGGTTCTCAAGCGTGACTGCCGGTGACCTTTCTTGGGGTCTTAGACGTCTGGGAATAGCCACCATCGACGATGGCCAGTTGTTCAAACCGCACCTGCACTGCCGGTGCGGCGGAAGTCGGCGCTGGCGCGTAGGCTCTGACCCTCGCGCCAGCACATCTGGAACGAGCCCTGGTTCCAATCCCATTGCGGCATGGGACCCAGGAGCAGGCCCATGGCGGTCAGATCGGTCACCGTCTTGGCTGCCAGACGAGACTCGATATGGAGCGTGTAGTCGTCCTCGAGCGGCAGCATGCGGGGTGCGTCGGAGGCGGACTGTGGATCCATGCCGAAATCAAGAAGATGGACCAGCATCTGCGCCACCGTCGCGTAGACGTTGCCTGGGGTTCCGAGCGTCAGCCAGGGGATGCCGTTCTTGAGCACGAAGGTGTTGCCCAGGATATTGCGCATGCGGGCGCCGGGAACGCGGAAGTTCGAGAAGTGGGCGTTCATCGAAGTTTGCTCGTGCGAGCCCATCATGAAGACGCCATCTACTGCCATGCCTGGAATGCCCCCGGACTGAATGGTGTTCATCATCTGGATCCAGTTGCCCGCGGCATCGACGATGGAGATCTCGCAGGACCCGACCGGAGGCTTGCGGCTGGCGCTGTTCCAGCCGCTTGCCGCAAGGGCAGCGCGACCGCGCGTGAGGCGTACATGCTCGGTGAGATCGGCGTGCGGGCGGCTGGCGGCAATGAGCTTGGCCTGTTGCGCGTGATAGGCTGGATCGGCGAGAACTGAAGCGGCGTCCCCAGCTACAAGGGGGTCGTGCAGGAAGCCGCAGGCCTGTTCGGCAAGCCGGAGGGCATGAGCCATGGTAAAGACGTAGTCGGCGCCAAAGGGCTCCATCTCCCCAATGCCGGCACAATCTAGAATACCAAGCACCATGGCGCAGAACGCGCCCTGCCGCTCGGGCGGGGCGAGGCCGACGATCTCGTGGGCGCGATGGGTGAACCGAAACGGCGTCTGCCAACGCGGCGGATTGGCAGTGAGATGGTCGAGGCGAACCGGCCAGCCAAGCTCATTGCCTGCGGCAACGAACGCCTTGGCCCAGCCACCCGTGGTGAAGTACTCCGGTCCTTCCTCGGCAAGGCGCTTCATGGTTCGTGCAAGAACGGGATTGTGCACCGTCTGGCCGACCGGCGTCAAAAAGCCATTGGGCATAAAGACAGAGCGGCCAGACTCGAAATAGGTGCAGAATGGCGCTGCAAAGACGTTGACGCCGTATTCGAACGAAGAAACGGCGTGGCCGCGTTCAGCCCACTCTACAGCCGGCGCGCAAAGTTCGGCCCAGCCGATGCTGCCATAGCGTTCGTGCAAGGCGGCAAGGCCCGGCATAAAGCCAGGGATGGCAGCCTGTGGCCCTGGAGCACCCTCACGCGCCCAGCCGCCGACACCGTTGATCGGCCGGAATGGCGGAAGATCGGGTGCCAATGTGCCAAGGGCGTTGAGCTGATGGGGCTGGTTTGTAGCACCGTCCCAATAAAGGCATGAGACCATACCGGCATGGCTGGTGAGATGCGGCTCGACCACGGCCTGGACCAGGGCTGCGGCAATGGCGGCGTCGGCAGCGTTGCCGCCGGCAGACAGGATGCGGATGGCCGTTTCGGTGACGATCGGATTGCCGGTGCTGGCCACAGCCTGCCCCTCGGCCAAGGCTTTTGGTCCCTGGTCGGCAATGTAGCTGTCGAGGGGGCGCATGTTTACTCCCGTGGCTCCATGGCGTCGCGCAGACCGTCGCCAAGGAAGTTCACCGCCAGCACGGTGAAGAGGATCAGAAGCCCGGGTGGAATGGCGAGCCATGGCGCCTGCGACAGCCAGGACGAGGCGCTGTTAAGAAGGTTCCCCCATGTCGGCACGGGCGGCTGGATGCCGAAGCCGAGGAAGGAGAGCGCCGACTCCAGCATAATGGCGCTGCCAACGGCCAGGGTCGAGGCGACTGTGATGGGGCCAATGGCATTGGGCAGGATGTGCCGGAACATCAGCCGTGGTCCGCTGGCGCCCAAGGCGCGGGCAGCCTCGACGAATTCGCGTTCGCGCAGCGCAAGGAACTGGCTGCGCACGAGGCGCGCCGTACCCATCCAGATGAGAATGCCGACAATAGCGACCAGCAGAGGTGGGCTGGGACGGAATAGACCCGAAAGCAGCAATACCAGCGGAAGCGTGGGAATGGACATCATGACATCGGTGAAGCGCATGAGGATGACGTCCGGGATGCCGCGATAGAAGCCCGAGACGGCACCCACCAGCGTGCCGACGATGCCGGCGATCATGGCGCCCGCCAACCCTACAGCAAGCGAGACACGACCGCCATGCAGCAGGCGCGTCAGCGCATCGCGGCCCAGTTCGTCAGTGCCCAGCCAATGTTCGGAGGACATCGGCCCCGGCATGCCGAGAAGGTCGAAGTCCTGGTAGTCGTAGCTATAGGGAGACAGCATCGGACCAACGGTCACCGCAAGCCCGAGCAGCACGAGGAAAACCGCGCCGATCACCGCGAGGCGGCGCTTGAGAAAGCGGCGTATGACACGACGCCAATAGCTCTGCGGCGGTGCGGCCGGGTTGATGGCGCCGGGAACCGTCGCGTCAGTCATAGCGAATCCTTGGATCGAGCGCAGCGTAGCAGATGTCGGCGATAATATTGGCAACGACGATGGCCAGCGATCCCATCATCATCAGGCCCATGAGCATGGGATAGTCGCGACCGTCCATGCTTTCCATGAAGAGGCGGCCGATACCCGGCCAGGCAAAGACCGTCTCGGTGATAACCGCCCCGGAGATGATGGTGACGAAATCGACCGCGATGACGGTCACCGCCGGGATCATGGCATTGCGCAGGGCATGGAGGAACAGCACGGCTTTTTCGCCGCGCCCCTTGGCATAGGCCGTACGGATGTAGTCCTGGTTCAGCACGTCGATCATCCCCGAGCGGATGAAACGACTCCAGCTAGCCACGGTGGCCAACGACAGTACGGCTGCCGGCATGATGATGTGGCGCAGGCGATCGATGAAGGAGCCATCGCCGATGGACTGATAGCCGGCAGAAGGAAGCCAGCCGAGTTGTACGGAGAACAAGAGCTGCAGCAGAAGGGCGAGCCAGAACACGGGGGTTGAAATACCGGCAAAGCTTAGAACCGTCACGGTGCCGTCGAGCTTGGAGCCCCGGCGCGCGGCGCTGATCATTCCAACGGGAACGGCGATGAGGAGCGAAATGACCATCGCCAAACCGCCAAGCTGCAGCGTCGGGCCAAGGCGTAGCACGATTTCGTCCAGCACGGGACGGCCAGTGCGGATGGAGTAACCCCAGTCGCCGACGAGAATCGCCTTGAGCCAGAGGAAGTATTGCACCGGAACCGGCTGATCCAGTCCATATCGGGCGGCAATCTGCGCCAGTGCTTCCTTACTGACCGAAGGGTTTTCAGCATAGATGTCAAGCGGACCGCCAGGGGCCAGCTGGATGATCACAAAAAGAATAACCGAAATGCCCAACAAGAGCGGGATGGCGCCCAGTAGGCGACGAATAACATAACCTAGGCTCATCTTGCTCCTTGCGGCCCCGGAGCCACCGGCCCTGCACAAGCAGGGCCGGCACGCAGTTCAGGTGTCGTGCTGGAGGCCTCACGCCTCAAGATACCATTCCTTGGTGTCCACAAAATTGGTCATGTTGGTGGGGTTAGGGATGAAGTTCTTGAGCTCCACCGGCTTGGCGATCACCGAGACGCCCTGGGTGAGCGCAATAGCGGGCAGGTCTTCGGCAATGATGCGCTGCATTTCAGAAGCAGCAGCCTTGCGAACTTCCTGGTCGAGCGTGTTTTCGAGACGGGCAAAGACTTCGTCGAGCTGGGGGTTGGAATAACCCTGGCCGTTGTTTTCCCCGCCGGTGCCGTAGAAGATTGAATAGACGGGATCGGCCGAGGTGATCCAGCGACCATAGATCAGGTCATAACCGCCACTATAGCGGGCTTCTCGATAGGCGACGCCGGTCTTGTTGTCGGCGGTGGCTTCGATGCCGATCTCCTTTAGCTGGGCGATGATCACCTGCTGGACGTTTTCGTCGTCGGCACGACCGGCCTGGACCACGAAAGCAAAGCTCAGGCGCTTGCCGTCCTTTTCGCGGATGCCATCGCCGCCGCGGGTATAGCCCGCCTCGTCAAGCAGAGCATTTGCTGCTGCCGGATCATAGGCGTATTCGGGGGTGGCGTCGTCGTAAAGATCGAAGATCGGCAGAACCAAGGACTTGATCGGGGTCGGGAAGCCGCCCTGCACACGGATCAGCGTTTCGCGGTTGATGGCATGGGCCACTGCCTTGCGGACAGCGAGGTCGGCCAGGATCTCGTTACGGAAGTTGAAGTCGAGGTGACCCCAGCTCAGCTGCGGACCCACGACGATTTCCAAGCCCTGAACGCCTTCGAGCTGCGAAGCGCGGCCATAGGGGACTGAGACGGCCATGTCGAGTTCGCCGCTCTGGAGCTGGGTGATCAGGGTGTTGCTGTCGGTTACGATGCGGAACACCAGACGATCAAGGTAGGGCAGCTGGTCGCCATCGGCCGACTTGCGCCAGTATTCAGGATTCTTGTCGAGCACAACGTATTGGCCGCGAACGAACTCGGCGACCTTGAACGGCCCGGTGCCGACCGGGGTTTCGTTGTAGGACGAGGTGTTGAGATCGGTGCCTTCCAGCAGGTGCTTGGGCATGATGCCGAAGGTGAACAGAGTCGAGGCGAAGTTCGGCTTCACCGTATTGTAGTTGCACACCACGGTGTAATCGTCAGGAAGGTCGATGCTGTCGATGTCCTGCGTGCCGTCCTTGGACTCGGCGATGAAGTTGGGGTCCTTGACCGCTTCCCAGGTGAACTTGACGTCAGCCGAGGTGAAAGGGGCGCCGTCGTGCCACTTCACGTTCTCATTCAGCTTATAGGTGATGGTCATCTTGGAGCCGTCCTCGGAGAGGACAATGCCGCCATTCTCAAGCGTGGGCACTTCCTTGGCCAGGACAGGAACGTAGCGGGCGTCCTTGTCCGGGGCGATGAGGCCCTCGATGACGGTGTGCTGCGCGTCGGCCAGGAAACCAGTCGAATAGGTGTTCATGGTGTCGAGCTCATAGGTCAGCCCGACATTGAGTGTGCCGCCTGACTGCTGAGCCATGGTCGGCAAGACGCGCATGGTGGCAAAGGCGGTGGTCCCGGCAAGAATGCCTTGGAGGACGACGCGCCGCGAAAGCTTAGTGTTCATTTTGTCCCTTCCTTGTTCTTCTAAACTCTTGGTTTGGTGTGCCGGTTTTCCGGTCTTGTTCAGTAGCCCAGGCTCCGGTCAACGAGGTGCGGCACTGGCTCGCCCTTCTCGAACCGCCGAATATTGGCGGCCATTTCCTTGACCGCCATGTGCTGGTGGGTTGGTGCCGCCACGTGTGGAGAGAGGCGCACTTTGGGGTGGCGCCACAGGGGGTCTTCGACAGGCAACGGCTCTATGCGGAACACGTCGAGCGCCGCGCCGCTAAGCTTGCCGCTGTCCAGCGCTGCGATGAGATCGGCATCGACAACGTGGCGTCCACGTGCGCCATTGATGAAGAAGGCGCCATCGGCGAGGACATCGAGCAGTTCGGCATCCACCACATCGGCAGTTTCGGCGGTCAGCGGCAGGAGGTTGATCAGGATGTCAGAGCCGCGCGCGGCGTCCAGCAACTGATCCATGCCGGCAAGGGTCGTCGCGCCGGGGATATCATGCCGCGAACGCGCCCAAACGCGCGTGTCAAAGCCAAAGCGGACGAGATGATCGGCGACGGGACGGCCCAGCGCTCCGGCTCCCAGCACGGCAACCTTTCGCTCATTGGCGAGTTTTTCGGCCTGCGGGCTCCACTCCCCCTGCCTCTGCAGCTTATCATAAAGGAAAAGATTGCGATGCCATGCCAGAGCCTGCGCCAGCACCCATTCGGCCATGCCCAAGGCAAGGCCATCATCCACGAGGCGCACGATCGGCAATGCGTCAGGTACTTCACCGCTTGCCAGCAAGTGCTCGATGCCGGCGTTCAGGCTGAGGACGAGCTTGAGTCCCGGGACGGCCCGAACGACACCTGGAAGAGGACGGCCAACGACAATGTACGGGACGTTCGGATCACCCGCTTTGGGCTGCTCCGTCAGCACTTCGAAATCCGGCAATTCCGCGCGGAAAAGTTGGGCCAGATGTTCAGGATTTCCGCGCGAGGCAATAAATAACCGTTTCATGACATGGAGCATGATGCGCCAACCTTGCCTCATGCAACGGCCGAAAAAATTCAAATTCCCCGCACTTCAGATCATGCAATGCACCATGCAGACCCGAAAAGAGGGAAGCACGCACCGGGGCTGGCGCGTGCTTGCACAGGGTGCTCTAGAAATGGGCAGGCGCGCCTAGGCGCGGGGATTTGCTAGGTCCAGCTCGTGGGTGCGGATACAAGCAACGCGATGGCCGCCCGCTAACGTTTCGAGCGGCGGCACGACCTCGGCGCAAGCCTTGATGGCATAGGGGCAGCGGGTCCGGAATACACAACCGGACGGTGGATTGATTGGACTGGGCAGGTCACCCTTGAGCGTAATGCGCTCGCGGCGGATTGTCGGATCGGGAACCGGCGCTGCATCGAGAAGCGCGCGGGTATAGGGATGGCGCGGCCGGGCATAAAGATCGGCAGCGGTACCCATCTCCATGACGCGACCGAGATAGAGCACGATTACCCGGTCGCACAGGAATTCAATGACCGACAGGTCATGGCCGATGAACAGCAGTGAAAGCCCCAGTTCCTTACGCAGATCCTGCAGGAGATTGATGATCTGCGCCTGAATGGACACGTCGAGTGCTGAAACGGGCTCGTCGGCAACGATGAATTCGGGATTAACCGCAAGAGCTCGGGCAATGCCAATGCGTTGGCGTTGGCCGCCGGAAAACTCATGCGGGAAGCGCGCCGCAGCGCTGCGCGGCAATCCGACCTGCTCCAGGAGGTCTCCAATGCGCTGGTCTCGGTCCTTGCGAGTGCCGATCTTGTGCAGCATCAGCGCTTCGCCCAGAGTCTGGCCCACGCTCATGCGCGGATTGAGGCTGGCATAGGGGTCCTGGAAGATGATCTGCATGCGCGAACGCAGCGACTTGAGGTCCTTCGGAGGAAGCGTGGTCACGTCCTTGTCGCCGAGGCGCACCTTGCCCGAGGTTGGCTCCACCAGGCGCAGAACAGCGCGGCCCAGCGTGGTCTTGCCCGAACCAGACTCGCCGACTAGGCCGACGACCTCGCCCTTGTTGACCGAGAAGGAAACGCCGTCGAGCGCGCGCAGGGTGACGCCTTGTTTGAAGAGCGTCTTGCCGATGGGGTAATGAACCTTGAGGTGATCGACGACCAGAAGCGGATCAGCCATGGACTTCGTTCCAGCGAATGCAGCGCGCCCGATGTTCGGGCACGACGGGCAGCAAGGGAGGGACGGCGGCACGGCACTCCGGGATCATCCAGGCGCAGCGCGGATTGAAATCGCACCCCTGCGGCGGATTGCGTGGATCAACGACACTGCCGGGAATAGCACGCAGGCGCAGTTCCTGCCCTTGGGCGCGGGCAGCATGGTCGACGACCGGAAGGCTATCGAGCAAGCCACGGGTATAGGGATGGCTGGGATGAGCAAAGAGCTCGCGCACCGGGGCGGTCTCGACAATGCGCCCGCCATACATGACGGCGACACGATCGGCGATTTCGGCAACGACACCCAGATTGTGCGTGATGAACAGAATGCCCATGCCTATTTCGCGCTGCAGGCGGCGCATCAACTCCAGAATCTGCAACTGCACCGTCACGTCGAGCGCCGTGGTGGGTTCGTCGGCAATCAAGAGCGCAGGATTGCAGGCCAGCGCCATGGCAATCATGACGCGCTGGCGCATGCCGCCCGACATCTGGTGCGGGTAAACTTCGGCGCGGCGGGCCGGATCAGGGATTTCAACCGAGGCTAGCATCTCGACCGCACGGGCCCATGCCTGTTTGCGGGTAAGACCCTGATGCAGCCGTGCCGCTTCGGCAATCTGGGCTCCGACCTTCTGGGTCGGGTTGAGCGAGGTCATCGGCTCCTGAAAGATCATGCCGATTTCGTTGCCGCGAATGGCGCGCATAGCCGTTTCGGGCTGCTTGACCAGATCGATGATCTGCCCGGCACGGGTGCGAAACAGCATCTCGCCGCCAGTGATGGCACCGACGCCCTTCTGAATTAGCCGCATCACAGAAAGGCTAGTGACCGACTTGCCTGAGCCACTCTCGCCCACCAGAGCCACGGTTTCGCCTTGCCCAATGGTCAGATCCACGCCCTTCACGGCGCGAACCACACCCGTTTCGGTGCTGAACTCGGTAACAAGGCCTCGGATATCAAGCAGCGGCGTGGTCTGGTCGGTCATGGATTGAGTTGCCCTGCCCTGTCCATCTCCTCGGCGATCCAGGCGAGCGGCACGTGGCCATAGCTCAGAAGGCTGTCGTGGAAGCTCAACGTGTCGCCCTTCCAGCGCTGGCGCAAGCTCTTGATGCCTTCAACGCCGAGCCAGTACATAAGGCGCGAGCCGGGCAGCATGGAGTTGCGCACCACCTCGCCTTCCACGCGTGCCGGGGCAAAGCCCGCTTCGCGGTAGAAGGCCATGGCCTGATCGAGGCTCCAGTCACCCAGGTGCAGCTTGATATCAACAAGAACACTGGCAGCGTTGCGGCGCTCGAATTGCTTGAGCAGGAGGATTTCCTCAGGCGTATAGAAGCCTGGAACTTCCATCAGCAGGTCTTCGACATAGCAGGCCCAACCTTCGATCAACGTGCCTGATCCGAGGAAGGCAAGACCCAGGGCACAGTCGGTGCCGGCGATGCGCGCGATGCGAGAGGTAGCCGCACGGGCGCGGGTATTCTGCGTATGGTGGCCGATGCTGCCGTGGTGGACCGAATGGATGGCCTTGACCATGGCGGTGTTGTTGCCGCGCAGGAACGCCGCTTCATCCTCGCCGGGCGGGATGACCCAATACACGCTGCCAGCGCCGGGATTGAAACCGGGCGGGGAACGGTAGAAGAGGAAGTAGAGCGGCTGGCTGATCTTGCGAAAGCATGGCGCCATCCAGCGATAGTCCAGATCGTATTCCTGCGCGGGGGTGACAAGATTGGCGCCCTGTGCAACGGCCCGCACGTCCCAGTCCATGTAACTATCGAAGACAGCTTCGGCATCGATAGGATGGATATCGGCAAGCCCTACCAGGATCTGGTCGGTGGTACGGGAGGGGTCGATGGCACGCGCCATCTCCGCCATCTCCCTGCCCAACCGCTCATAGGCAGTCTCCGCCATCGCAACCGCTTCGCGCGGCGACATGGGAAGGCCATGCAGATCGGCCATCAGTTGGGTAAGATAGGTTTCCCCGCACGCCGGGTCAGCATGGGGCTGTCCATCAAGAGCCGTGGCAAAGGCGTCGAACGCATCAGCAGCCTCACGCGCGGGTTCAGCCCAATCGTCGGCGAATTCTTCATGGAGCTTGATGTCGCTGCGCAGGAACCCGGCCATAGCCGTTGCTTCCTTTTGCGCACGCTTCACCCAGCCTTGCGGCGCCGGAACACCCTCCAGCCGCTCGGCTGCTGCGCGCAGAAAGCCGGCAATGCCGCCCAAGCGTGTGATCAGCGCTTCATGGCGGATCGGCATGGACTGCGGCAGCAGCAGCGAGATGATGGAGAATGCCGCTTCGCCCGAATACCAGGCCGGGTTGTGCAGGCGTGGCCGCGTTTGGGCGGCGAGGCGCTGCATGCGCAGTTCCGCCAGCATCATCCGCCGATCGAGGCGATCACCTAAATCTTCCGGCTCGGCGGTGTTTTCGAGTTGGCCAAGGAGCGCATCAATTCCCTGAAGCTCTTCCGCCAGGGTGTCGGGGCCGGCCGGCGGAAGCAGGGCATCATGATTCTTGTCGCCCATGAACGTTGCGTCCACCGGATGGTAACGCCAATGGTGGAACAGAAAGTCATCGACCAAAGCTGGATCGTAGGCGATCGTCATGCCGTCTTGCCCGGCAGGTCGACCCAACGGCGCTCATTGTGAGCAAGGATTATCGCGTCCACGATTTCCTGGCTTTTGGCGCCGTCAAAGAAGGTGCACTCTTGTGGCCGATCTTCGAGAATTTCATCCACGAAGAACCGTACGAGGTTGCGGTAGTAGAGTTCTGGCCAGGGTGTGTTGAGCGTCGTGCCGGGCGGCAGCGCCGACTGGCCGATCTCAACGGGCTTGAACTCGACGTCTTCGGCCGTGGCGAATTTCAGCGTTTCGGCAGTGCCGAATTCAGAAATCAGCCGGGCGATGGCAGCGCCCTTGGAGCCGTATACGCGGATTTCGACGCCCGGGTAATTACCAACCGCGATGTAACTGGTCTGCAGCAGGCCCTGCGTGCCATTGGCATATTCCACCAAAGCCACGGCGCCATCTTCCACCAGAACGCGCTGGCGGCCCGGCTCGCCGCGCACAACGCGATCGGGGATGAAGTTCTTCATGGTCGAGGCGACCGAACCGAACTCGCCGCCGAGCCAGCGCATGAGATCGACCAGGTGCGAGCCGTAACCGACAATCGAAGATGGAATGAGCTTGGAGCGATCGGCGCCCGGCGCCACCTGGCGCAGGGGGAAGTCCGGGTCGAGCCACTGGGAGTTCTGCTCGAAGCCGTGGATGTGGAAGATTTCGCCCAGTGTGCCGTCTTCGATCCAGGTCTTGAGCTGGCGGATGGCTGGCGAGTAGCGGAAGGTAAAGCCGAGCTTGGTACGAACACCCCGGGCGTCGGCTGCGGCTGCCGCGTCGAAAGCGGGCTGTGCGAGGGTATGAAGCGGCTTTTCGGAGAGCACATGCTTGCCGCCCGAGATGGCAAGGAGGCTCAAGGGCAAATGGGTGTGCGTGGGGGTGCAGACGTCGACCATCTGCACATCGGGGTCCGCGATCAGCTTTTCGGGGTCCGAATAAACCTTCTTGGCCCCGTATTTTTCGCCCATGGCCTTGGCGCGGTCGGGATCGATGTCGCAGACCGCAACTAAATCGACGCGCTCATGCGCCTTGTAGCCGGGGAGATGCGCCTTGTCGGCCCAGGTATGAGCGCCGATGAGGCCGACGCCGAGTTTGCTGGTCATGGCAGGGTCTTTCCGATCTCGGCCGCGTAGGCTTCGAGTTCATCATAGTTGTGGAAGCCGAGCTGGCGCTTGCCGTCCTCGATCTCGTAGATCATGCCTACCATCTTCTCGTTCAGCCGCGTGTCGGCACCAGCCTTCTTGCCAAATTCGATGAGCTTGCCGGCAAAGGCACGCGTCTCTGATGGACGTTTGCGATAAACAATGTCCCACCAGATGCCCGAACCCTTCTTCTTGAAGTTGTGGGTAGGCTTGTTGTCCTGGTCCTTCTTGAGGAGCCAGATGGCGTGATTGACGTTGTCGATCAGCTTCTTGGTGTCTTGGGCAGTCTTGACCCGGTAGTTGGCAGGATCGAAGAAGTCGAAGGCCTGAACGTCGATATTGTTCGCGTCAGCGATCTCCAGCGCCTCCTTGACCACAGCGCCCGCAAGGCGGGCATAGCGCTCGACGCCAAGGGTATCGCGGATCTTGGCATCGGCAAGGGCCGAGAACACGACTTGGGCCGAATAGACTTCCTTGGCCCAGATTTGGCCCCAGATGCGATCGGAGTACTGCACTTCCGTGAGCGCCGAGAGCGCGTCGCCGATCTCCTGAAGGCGCCGGGTCATCTCGCCGTTCATTTCGCCAAGCTGGATCGGGCCTTCATGGACAAACTCAATATAGCCGGGATCAACCAGTGCCCCGCCATAGTTGGGAATGGAGCCGATGATGATGTCCTTGCCCGGCAAGCCGGCCTCGTCGAGCAAAGCCACCATGTCGGGCTCGTTGAAGCCGTTCTGGTAGGACACTACGGCACTATCCGCTGTGAGGAGAGGAACGATCTGCTTGAGTGCTTCGAGTGTATGCTGCGACTTGGTGGCGATCAGCACCACGCCCAAGTTGCCGGAGAGCTGGTCGGGCGTTGCGGCCTTAACGGGGATATTCATGTCGCCGCGCACGCCATCGATCGTCATGCCGCTACTGTTGAGCGCATCGACATGTTCCTTCCAGCGGTCGACCAGAAGGACGTCATGGCCGGCTTTGGTCATGTAGGCGCCGGCAAGGCCGCCAATCGCGCCAGCACCGATAATGGTGAACTTCATGAAGCTTGCACTTTCCTAGTTGGCGACCTGTGGGAACATGGAGAGGCTCTCGGGCGAATTGGCGTAAGAGTAGAGCGCCTTGATGAAAGCGGGCCGCTCGGCCTCGGTGACCCGTTCGCGCACCTTGCGGACGATCTCGTTTCCGGCCCAGTAAGAGGAGATAAACGGACCACGGAACGGGTGGGCAGCCATGCGCAGGCGCCCCTGCACCCAAGCTTCCTGGCCCATGGCGGTGGTCCGCAAATAGTTGGCGACCTCCTCGCGCGGCACCCCTTCCACCATCAGCATCCAGGCCGCGCTGGTCTGGGCAGCGCTGCGCACACGGCGCAGCTCAATATGGATAGCGTCGTCATCGTCTTCCACGAAATCGATAAGGTGCACGCCCTGGTCGCCGATCCCTTCCTGCACGCAGCCGGTAATCGCATCGGTGGTGATGAGCAGAGCATCGGCAGGCGCTTCGCCGGCATCCACGGCAGCCTTGGTCGACAGCAGCTGGGTTGAGTGGCCGGGAAAAACCTCGTGGCAGACCAGGTGCTTGAGCGCAGCGCGCGTGAAGCTCAGGTCGAAGTTGAGGTCCATCTTGCCTTCATTGAAGGAGCAGCGAGCCGTGTAGAACATGCCACGCACCGGATTGAGCACCATGTCATAGTCGCCGGTGTCAAAGATCATGGCATCGGTCTTTGCCTTCGCCTGCCCCATGAGCTCGCGGAATACCGTTTCGACCTGCTCAGGGCGAACGGCACGGGCTTCCTCCCAGGCGGCGACACGCTCGCCCAGAGTGCCGTTCACAAACCCGGAGCGCTTGAGCACGGCATCGAGCTTGGCGCGGGCGTCTTCGATCACAGCAGCATCCTCGCGGCCGGCAGGGGCGCCAACCAGTTGGGTGACTTTTTCTTCAAAACTCGGGCTCGCGCCAGCAAGCATCTTGGTAGCGGTGCGCACTGAGCGGATCATGCCCTCCAAAAACGCCTTGCGCGGGCCGGCAGGCAGCGCTGCGGCCTTGGTCGCGAGCTCGTCGAGATCGGCCTTTATGGTTTCCACGTCAGCGTAGTCGCGGGCGACAATACTATCCGCGCCCAGGTAGATCGGCACCAGGCCCTCGCCGCCCAAAAGGCTGCGGTCGGCCGGCTGGCGACGCTCGAAGGCATCTATGCCCATGGTGATGGAAGTGAGGTCGCGACCGATCTCGAAGGAATTCATCTCGGGCATGTCTCAGTGTTCGAAAATGGCGTCGGGATTGCGGAAGGACTTGAACTCAAGGGCGTTGCCTGACGGATCAAGAAGGAAGAACGTGCCCTGCTCGCCCGGTTCGTTCTCGAAGCGGATCTTTGGCTCCATGACAAACGGATAGGACGAGCCGCGCAGGCGCCCGATTAGATCGTTCCACGTCTCCCAAGGCAGCACGGCGCCAAAATGGTGGAGCGGCACCATGTCGTTGCCGACCTTGGATTTGGCGGTGGGCTTGGGGTCATTGTTGATATGGGCGGAGAGCTGGTGACCGAAGAAGTCGAAATCGATCCAGTTTTCAGCCTCGCGCCCAACCTTGCAGCCGATGACCTCTCCATAGAAGTTCCGAGTGCTTTCTTTGTCCTTCACAGCGAAGGCCATATGGAATGGGATCATGTTGGCGGGTCCAGCGGTCAAGATTGGGTCAGCGCTTTTTTGCGTCTTGCGAAAAAGCTAGCGGCTTGGCGGCAGGCCGCAAGGCGCATAAAGATTGCGCTTGCATGACTCTATGGAATGGTAATCGGTGAAACGACGCGTTCTCCCTTCGCTCAACGCATTAAGAACCTTTGAAGCCGTGGCGCGGCACAATTCTTTCACCCGGGCGGCGGAGGAGCTGAACGTCACCCAAAGTGCTGCCAGCCGCCTCGTGCACAGCCTCGAGGAATATCTGGAAGTTTCGCTATTCACCCGCCGCAGCCGGCGCATCCAGCTGACCGACCAGGGGCACTATTACAGCCGGCTCATCAGCCGCTCACTTGACCTCATCGAGGCCGGAACGGTGGAGCTCATGTCCTCGCGGGCCGGTCGGGGAACGCTTTCAGTAGGCATGCTTCCCACCTTCGGCACACGTTGGCTCCTGCCCCGCTTGCCCTCGTTCCAGAAACTTTATCCGGAGGTGTCGGTAAACGTGGTGTCCAGTGACGGCGAGCTCGATTTCACGCGGGAGCGCATCGATATTGCCATTCGTTTCGGTCACGGTGAGTGGTCCGAGGCTCTTGTGGATCCGCTCATGAGTGAGGAGATACAGGTGGTGTGCTCTCCCAGGCTCCTCGAGGGAAAGCCACCTCTGTCTCATCCGAGAGAGTTGGCGAGCTATCGCCTGATCGACCACTCAACCCGCCCTGATAGCTGGGAATACTGGTTCCGCTCAATTGGCTCAGAACTGCCGGAAATCAACTGGGGTCCCCGTCTGGAGCACTTCTTCATGATTATCGAAGCGGCCAAGGCCGGACTCGGCATGGCCCTTGTGCCCACCTTTTTGATCGAGGAGGAGCTGGTCCAGGAGCAACTGATTTCGCCCTTCCCCCAGCGCATTGCTGGGCCGGGTGCCTATTACATGATCACGCCGCAAACAAAGGCTGGCTTACCGCGCGTTATGGCCTTCCGCCAATGGGTGCTGGAACAACTCCAGTGATATGGAGCAGTTACAGTCCACGAAGCGTAAGCCGCATCTCTTTGGCATATTTGAAACCCATCGAAGCGTAGAGCCGCTCGCCTGCGTCCGAAGCATTGAGCACTGCAGTGGTGCAGCCCAACTCTCGCAGATGTTGAACAGCCGCTTCGGTGAGGGCGCGTCCTAATCCTCGATGCTCGAACTCCGGTTTGACGAAAACATGCCAGATATAGCCAAACAAACGATGCTCGGGCTTCACGATGGCTGGATAGGGCGAGACCTGAAGCTGACAGGAGGAGGATCCTACCGGTTCACCGTCTACTTCTGCAAGAAACGTCGCTAGTTCAAGCTGAGACCGACCTTCGTTTAGGAAGGTCTGGACGCTGGCTGTTGCATGATCAACGTAGTGCTCTCGCGGAGTGCCGTAGCTATCCCACAGGGCCAAATAGTGCTGGATCACGGTCACATCGTCAGCTGCCGTTCCAATCCGAATGTGCATTCGCCGCTCCTTGCAACCTTGTCGATACCTTGGGTGAAATCCTAAGCAAGGCAGGCTTGAATTCACCTACCCCTGCAGTTCCTCACCAAAACGCAGAGAATGCTCGTCTGTAAGCGCCAAGGCCATCCCGTCTGACTGGTCGAGGCCAATTGAGGTATTGGCACCGTTGTCTTGATGACGGTGTGAGTTCCTATGTCTGCGCATATGCCCAGTGATAGAAGCTTCCAGTTGCTG
>JAESFT010000272.1_pt1 | contig 43117 bp, 38 predicted proteins | sample 9269451 | NCBI WGS metagenome assembly JAESFT01 (sample SAMN14502557, study PRJNA617106) | algae metagenome | isolation source: Scytonema hyalinum WJT4-NPBG1 and co-occurring heterotrophs from well... | place: USA: Mojave Desert, Joshua Tree National Park, California | collected 2006-05-25
ATGCCGATGATCCCGGTCGGAAGAGCGCCGCGCCACGAACACGCGGGAGGGCCGGCACAGGGCCATGACGGATGAGGGCGTCGGGACCACGGATCCCGGTCGGTACGGCGCAGCGCAGCGAGGCTGCCAACAGCACCATGCCTGATGCCCGTTCCGCTCTGTCGCCGGCGATCAGACCTGCGCAGGCTCTCTTCTGACGAAAAGCAGGAAAGTATGTGGTGCGTTGGCGCCCTCACGCAAAAGGCCCCGGGCATGCCCGAGGCCTGGAGAGCATCATGACGAAACCGCAGCCCGAATCAAATCCGGCCGAGACGCTTCGTGGTCTGCGGATCGAACAGATGGACGTTGGCCGGATCGACCGAGAGAGTCAGCTTGCGGGTGTCGGCCGGGATCTGACCGGTGGAGGCCTGCACGACGAATTCGGCGCCGCCGACCTTGCCATGGAAGAGCTGGGTGGCCCCGAGCTCCTCGACGAAGTCCACGTCCATGGACAGCGCGCTGGAACCCACACCGCCTGCCTGCACGTCCTCGGGACGCAGACCCACCTCGACGGCAGAGCCGGGGGCAAGGCCCTCGCGCATGTCGGTGACCGCAATGGACTGGCCCCCGACCGACACGCGGCCCGGACCTTCCACCTGGCCGGGCAGGATGTTCATGGGCGGCGAGCCGATGAAGGTGGCCACGAACCGGGTCTCGGGACGGCGGTAGACCTCCGACGGGCTGCCGACCTGCTCGATCTGGCCGCCGGACATCACCACGAGCTTGTCGGAAAGCGTCATTGCCTCGACCTGATCGTGGGTCACGTAGATCGACGTGACGCCGAGGGCCCTCTGCAGGCGCTTGATCTCGACGCGCATCTGCACGCGCAGCTTGGCATCGAGGTTGGAGAGCGGCTCGTCGAAAAGGAACACCTGGGGCTTGCGCACGATGGCGCGGCCCATGGCGACGCGCTGGCGCTGACCCCCGGAGAGCTGGCGCGGCTTGCGGGTGAGGAAGGATTCGATGGCCAGGATGCGGGCCGCTTCCTTCACGCGCTTCTCGATCTCGTCCTTGGGCGTGCCGCGGTTCTTCAGGCCGTAGGCCATGTTGTCGTAGACGGTCATATGCGGATAGAGCGCATAGTTCTGGAACACCATGGCGATGTCGCGGTCGGCCGGCTCGATCTTGTTCACGACCCGGTCGCCGATCTTCACCTCGCCGCCGGAAATCGTCTCGAGGCCCGCGATCATGCGAAGCAACGTGGACTTGCCGCAGCCGGACGGGCCGACGAGCACACAGAAGGAGCCGTCCTCGATACCGAGCGACACGCCCTTCACAGCTTCTACGTTGCCCGCATAGACCTTCCTGACGGTATCGAGCGTTACCCCTGCCATCGTTCTGTTCCTTTTGAACCCCTGCCCGCATCCGCTGAAGGCGCCGGGCGACAATTTCCGTTTGTGAGAGAGCGCCCCCGATGGTCACGGGAGCGCCGTGCGCGATCTGCGTCACTTCTCCGTTTCGACGAGACCCTTCACGAAGAGCCGCTGCATGAAGATCACCACCAGCACCGGCGGCAGCATGGCCAGAACGGCGGTGGTCATGGCCACATTCCACTCGGTCAAGGCATCCGTGGTGGTGATCATCATCTTGATGCCGATGACGATGGTCTGCATGGAACTCTTGGTGGTGATCAGCAAGGGCCAGAGATACTGGTTCCAGCCATAGATGAACTGGATCACGAACAATGCCGCGATCGTCGTCATGGAGAGCGGAAGCAGCGTATCCTTGAAGAACCGGAACGCTCCCGCGCCGTCGATCTTGGAAGCCTCGAGCAGTTCGTCCGGGATCGTCATGAAGAACTGCCGGAACAAAAGCGTTCCGGTGGCCGAGGCGATGAGCGGGAGGATGAGGCCCGTATAGGTGTCGAGCATCCCGAGATCGGCGACGATCTTGTAGGTCGGGTAGATGCGCACCTCCACCGGCAGCATCAGGGTGATGAAGATGATCCAGAAGGCCGTCTTGCGGAAGGGGAACTTGAAATAGACCACCGCATAGGCCGACAGGATCGAGATCAGGATTTTGCCGATGGCAATGCCCATGGCCATGATCATCGAGTTGAACATCATCGTGCCCACAGGCTGACGGGCGTGCATTCCGCCATAGAACAGGGTTCGGACGTAGTTTTCATCCGCCTGATTGCCCGGCACCAGCGGCATGTTGCCGTTGATGATGGTCGCCGTGTCGAAGGTTGAGGCCATGATCGCCAAGTACACCGGAAAGGCCACGATGACGACGCCGACGAGAAGCGTCAGATAGGCCATGAATTGGGCGAAGGGACGATTCTCGACCATCAGTACTGCACCTTGCGCTCGACATAACGGAACTGGATGGCCGTGAGTGCGATCACGATGACCATCAAGATCACCGATTGCGCAGCCGAGCCGCCGAGATCGCCGCCGAGGCGGCCATCCGCATAGACCTTGTACACGAGGGTCGTGGTCTGGCCCGCAGGCCCGCCGCCCGTCACCGCATCGATGATGCCGAAGGTCTCGAAGAACACGTAGACGATGGTGACCACGAGGAGGAAGAACGTGGTCGGCGACAGGAGCGGGAACACCACCGTCCAGAAGCGGCGGATCGGGCCTGCGCCGTCGATGGCGGCGGCCTCGATCACGCTCTTCGGGATCGCCTGGAGGCCCGCCAGGAAGAACAGGAAATTGTAGCTGATCTGCTTCCAGGTGGCGGAGAGCACCAGAAGCGTCATGGCATGCGTGCCGTTGAGCATGGGATTCCAATTGATCCCCAGGGCATTGATCGGACGCGACAGGGTGCCGAGCGTCGGGTGAAACATGAAGAGCCACAGCACGCCCGCGATGGCAGGAGCGACGGCGTAGGGCCAAATCAACAGGGTCTTGAAGGCGTGGCCGGCGCGCAGGTTCTTGTCGGCCTGCGTGGCGAGCAGCAGGGCGCAGGCGAGAGAGAAGAAGGCCACGCAGGACGAGAAGATCACCGTGGTGACCATGGCCCGGTAATATTCGGGCTGCTCGAACAACCCGAGGTAGTTCTCGAATCCGACGAATTCGGACGAGAGGCCGAAGGCGTCCTCCCGCAGGAAGGATTGCCAGATCGCCTGCGAGGCCGGCCAATAGAAGAAGATGACGGTGATCGCCATCTGCGGAACGATCAGCAGGAGCGGCAGCGTCCAACCTGAAAAATGAGCTCGTTTTTCCATCGCGTTTACGGTTGTCCGAGGATGGCTGGCAGATGACGGCGGCAACCGATCTGCGAAGGTGATCTATAAGATCATCCCGGGCAGCCTCTAAGCAGCCCGGGATGACAGCTTGAATCGGTCAGATCGGCTTAGCGGACGGTGCGCTCGAACTGACGCAGGATCTGGTTGCTCCGGGTCACGGCCGTGTCGAGGGCGTCCTTGGCGGGCTTCTGACCGGCGAGAGCAGCCTCGATCTCTTCCGCGATCACGTCGCGGATCTGGACCATGTTGCCGAAGCGCAGGCCGCGGGAATTCTCGGTCGGCTCCTTGTTGGTCAGCTCCATCAGCGGAGTCTGGAGGACCGGGTTCTTCTCATAGAAACCGGAAGCCTTGGTCTTCTCGTAGGCCGCCTTGGTGATCGGGAGATAGCCCGATTCCTGGTGAAGCCTGGCCTGACGGTCGGTGTCCGACAGGAAGGTGAAGAACTTGGCCACGCCCTTGTACTCGTTGGCCGACTTGCCGCCCATGACCCACAGGGAAGCGCCGCCGATGATGGAGTTCTGCGGGGCGCCCTGGACGTCCGGGTAGTACGGCATCGGCGCGGACGTGAAGTCGAACTTCGCGTTCGCCTTCACGTTGCCGTAGAAGCCCGAGGAGGTGAGGAAGATCGCGCATTCGCCGGAGGTGAAGCGGCCCTCGCTCTTCGAGTCGCGGCCGGAATAGTCGTAGGTCTTGTCCTTCTGCAGGTCGATGAGGTTCTGCAGGTGCTTCACGTGCGTCGGGGAGTTGAACTTCATCTCCGTGTCGAAGCCGTCGAGGCCGTTGGCCTTGGTGGCCATCGGGATGTTGTGCCAGGCCGAGAACTGCTCGATATGGGCCCAGGACGCCCAGGCATTCGAGAAGCCGCAGGTGTCGTGGCCGGCAGCCTTGAGCTTCTTGGCGGCGTCGAACACCTGAGGCCAGGTCTTCGGAATCTCGTTGACGCCTGCCTTCTTCAGCTCGTCCTTGTTGATCCACATGACCATCGAGGAGGAGTTGAACGGGAAGGAGAGCATCTCGCCCTTGGCCGTGGAGTAATAGCCAGTGATCGCCGGGAGATAGGCCTGCGGGTCGAACTTCTCGCCCGCCTCCTTCATCATCTCGTGCACCGGCTTGATCGCCCCGCGGGCGCCCATCATGGTCGCCGTGCCGACTTCGAACACCTGCAGGATGTGGGGAGCGCCGCCCGCACGGAACGCCGCGATGCCGGCGTTCAGGGTATCGGGGTACTGACCCTTGTAGCTGACGACCACCTTGTATTCGTTTTGGGATTTGTTGAACTCGTCCGCCAGGCGGTTGACGACATCATTGTTGGCGCCGGTCATGGCGTGCCACCACTGGATCTCGGTCTGGGCGAAGGCGGAGGTGCTCGTCGCCAGGCCCAGGGCCAGGGCGCCAAGAAGGGACTTCTTCATCATAGTGTTCTCTCCCATGTCATCCCGTCGGGGACGTTCTTGTCGTTCATCATCCCTGCATAAAGGCCGGATGACGTTTCTATGACGAAAACATGACAATCATAGCCGGCTCCAAAATGGAAGCCCTTTCAGCCAAAAGACTTAACGGCTGAGTCGGGGAACAGCCCGGAACACCTCTTCGTTGAGGGAGTATCCCAACGGAAGAGACCCATGCCCCAGATGATCGCAGCCCTGTTCAGGGATCCCGCCCAGGCCAATCAGGCCCTTCAGTCCTTGTTGCAGATGGGCATCGCCCAGCATCGAATCGTCGCCGTCGGCAATGCCGAGGCCCGCGAGATCTCGTCGATCTCCGGCTTCCGCAGCCTGTCGGCCCGGGACGAGTCCATGGAAGCGTTGCACGACCTGAACCTTCCGGAATCCGACAAACGCATCTTCGAGCAGGGTCTCCACAGGCACTGCACCCTGATCGCCGCTCAGGTCGATCGGGACAATGCGGAGGAAGCCGTGCGGGTCCTGGAGATGTTCGACCCGGTCGACCTCGACAGCAGCAGTCGCGAATGGCTGCAGGAGAACGGGTCCGACCGGTCGGGGGCCGATGCGGGCGCCCCTCTCGGCGCCGGGATCACCGGCGGCTCGGGCGCCGGAACCACCACCACGAGCACCCTGCCCGGCATGGGTCTGATGGCGGAAGGTGCCGACGATCTGGGCACCACGGATCTGAGAACGGACGAGTTTGCTCAGACCAACCAGGGCTCAAGCTCGACGGTCGGCACCGGCTCGCGCCGCAGCGACGAGCGGGCCGACCGGGAAGGCGTCAACGAACTTGCCGTCGACACGCAGCCCGATCCCGATCAGCCCGGCCTGATGCAGCGCCACATGAACCGGGGCGGCCGGGTCTGGGCCTACCGTACCTCCGACGAGATGGGCCTTTAAATGACGTTCCGCTCGAGCAGCGGACGGTTGACGAGCACGCGCTCGTAGCCCAACTCGGACAGATCGAGGGTCCTGTAGCCGCCGTGGACGATCAGCTCGGCCAGGCCCCGGCCCACCGCCGGAGCCTGCTGCAGGCCATGCCCCGAGAAACCGTTGCAGAGATAGAAATTCCTGAACGCGCCGGCCTGCCCAATGATGGCGTTGTGATCGAGCAGGCTCATGTCGTAGGGCCCCGACCACGCACGGCCCGGCTTGATCGCCTCGAAGGCCGGCACGCGGTGCGCCAGGCTCGGCCAGATGAACTCCTCGAAGAATGAATGGTCGATCTCCTGGCTGGCCGGATCGTCGTCGAACCAGTCGGGATCGAGATCCGCCTCCGGCGAGGCGCCGCAGATGAAATGCCCGTCCCCTTCCGGCCGCACATAGGCTCCCGACGTGTCGATGAGCAGCGGGCAGCTCTCGACCTTCTCCCGGCACGAGAAGGTGAAGACGTAGCGGCGCTTGGCCTGGACCGGAATCTCGAGCCCCGCCATGGCCGCCAGAGCGCGTCCGCCGGAACCGGCGCAGTTGACGAGCGCGCCGCAGCCGATCCGCGTGCCGTCCTTCAGCCGCACGGCGACGATCGCGTTGCCGTCCCGCTCGACCTCGGCCACCTCGCCCTTCACGTATTCGGCGCCGAGCGCACGGGCCTTCTTGCGGAAGGCCTGGAGCAGGCCCCAACCGTCGAACCAGCCCTCCCCCGAGCGGCCCCAGGTGCCGGCCGCGAGATCCTCCACGTTGAGCCAGGGGAAGCGCTCCTTCAGTTCCTGCGGCTTCAGGAGCAGGATGTCCGCGCCCTCGGCCGCCTGCAGCGCCTGGTTCTCGGCCAGGATCGTCGCGCCGGCCTCGGATGCGCAGTAGAGATAGCCGCCTTCCCTCAGTCCGATCTCGGGCCGCTCTCCGTCGACTTCGAGGCGGTCGCCAATGCTGCGCAGGAACTGGATGCCATAGAGCGAGATGCGGATGTTCACGGCGCTCGAATATTGCTGGCGGATCGAGGCTGCCGAGAGGGCCGAGGCAGAGAACTGGTAAGTCGGATCCTTCTCGATGACCACGACGCGCCCCTTGAAGCCGGAATCGGCAAGCAGGTGATAGGCCGTGGAGGAGCCCATGACGGCGCCGCCGACGATCACGACATCGGCTGAAGGAGAGGCTGAAGAGGTCATCGTTCGAATTTCGTTGAGAGAATGATGGAGGATTGCGTGCGCTCCACGCCTTCGAGCGCGCCGATCCTGTCGATGGCGGCATCCAAGGAGGGGACGTCCTCAGCCTCTACCACCGCCAGGAGATCGAAGACACCCGCGACTGAATGAAGCGCGCGCAATTCAGGCATGCGCTGCAGCGCGGAGACGACGCCGCCCGAGGCCTTGGGCGCCACCACGATGGTCACGTGCGCCCGCACCATGCGGCTCGCGACCTCCTCCGCAAGGCGGAGGGTGTAGCCGGCGATCACGCCCCGGCGCTCCAGGCTTTCGACCCTGGCCTGCACGGTCGTGCGGGACAGCTTCAGACGGCGGGCCGCCTCTGCGTGGCCGATCCTGGCATTCTCCCGCAGGAGTGCAATCAAGGCACGATCCGTCGCGTCGAGCATCACTATGACCAATCAGAATGGCATTATGCCGAAATGTACTCGGCCTTTCGTCAGCTTGTCTATGGCGCTCTGCCTGGCTTTGCCGTTTTCTCGCAGGACCACAGGGAGATTTCCATGCACTCGATCCTCGTCATCGGGGCCGGCAAGATCGGCTCCACCATTGTCGACATGCTTCACGAGACCGGCGACTACGCCGTCACCGTCGCGGACGCGTCCGCAGCCGCCCTCGAGGCGGTCGCCAAGGATGGCGTCAACACAATCCAGCTCGACTTCAATGACGCGGTCGCCCTGCAGAACGCCCTCAAGGGCCATTATGCGGTCTTGAGCGCCGCGCCCTATCACCTGACCGGCCACGTGGCCCAGGCGGCGCGCCTTGCCGACGTCAACTATTTCGACCTGACCGAGGACGTCGCCACCACGCGCATGGTGAAGGAATTGGCGGAAGGCGCCACGACGGCCTTCATCCCGCAATGCGGCCTTGCGCCCGGCTTCATCTCCATCGTGGCGCATGACATCGCAAGCCGCTTCGACAAGCTCGACACCGTGCGCCTGCGCGTAGGCGCCCTGCCGCAATATCCCTCGAACGCCCTGTCCTACAATCTCACCTGGAGCACGGACGGCGTCATCAACGAGTATATCGAGCGCTGCGAAGCGGTGGTCGACGGCCGCTTACGCGAGGTCCCGGCCATGGAGGAGCTGGAGGAATTCTCCCTCGACGGCACCCGCTACGAGGCCTTCAACACCTCCGGCGGCCTCGGCACCCTGTGCGAGACGCTGGAGGGCAAGGTGCGCAACCTGAACTACAAGACCATCCGCTATCCTGGCCACTGCGCCCTGATGCGGGTGCTTCTCAACGACCTTCAGCTGCGCAACCGCCGCGAGGTCCTGAAGGACATCCTGGAGAACGCGGTTCCGGCCACCATGCAGGACATGGTCATCGTCTTCGTGACCGTGACCGGCGAGCGCGGCGGCCGCTACGTGCAGGAGACCTATGCCCGCAGCATCTACGGCCAGAAGGTGGCAGGCGTCCAGCGGACCGCGATCCAGGTGACCACCGCCGCCGGCATCTGCGCCATGCTCGACCTGCTCGTCGCAGGCCGGCTGCCGAAGCAGGGGTTCGTGCGCCAGGAGGAGATCGATCTCGACAGCTTCCTCGCCAACCGGTTCGGCCGCGTCTATGCGGGCGAACGTCTGGACGAGAGCCACGAGCCGGCAGTCAAGAATATCCGCCTCGACACGGCAGCATGACAATGAGGACTATGCTCCCGCTTCGCCAGAAGCGGGAGCATTCCGAGTTCTTGACCAAACCGCATGATCCTATTCGGGAAAAGCAGTTCCCAGGCTTCCCGGTCATGCATTAAGACGGTGGCATGAAAGCCGCCGTCGTTTCGTTTTGACGACAAGCGAGGGTGGCGGGCTTCCCACGGAAGCCTCAAGCCCACATCGAGGGAGACTTGAACATGACCGCGAGCCTGAAACCCGTATCCTCCGCGCCCGCCTCCGCTGCGGACGAGGCCCGCGCCATTCTCGCACGCCTCGGCGTGCCGGAGAGCGCCTTTGCGTCCACCGGCCGCCCGGCCCGCTCTCCGATCACCGGCGAGGTGATCGCCCATGTGCGCGAGACCACCCCGGAGGAGGCCAAGGCCGCCATCGGCCGGGCGGACGCCGCCTTCAAGGCCTGGCGCAAGGTCCCGGCGCCGAAGCGCGGCGAGTTCATCCGCCTCCTCGGCGAGGAGCTGCGCGCCGCCAAGGACGATCTCGGCCGCCTCGTGACGCTCGAAGCCGGCAAGATCGTCTCCGAGGGTCTCGGCGAGGTGCAGGAGATGATCGACATCTGCGACTTCGCCGTCGGCCTGTCCCGTCAGCTCTACGGTCTCACCATCGCGACAGAGCGCGCCGATCACCGCATGATGGAGACCTGGCATCCGCTCGGCGTCTGCGGCGTGATCTCCGCCTTCAATTTCCCCGTGGCTGTCTGGTCGTGGAACGCGGCGCTCGCTCTCGTGTGCGGCGACAGCGTGGTGTGGAAGCCTTCCGAGAAGACCCTGCTCACGGCGCTCGCCACCCACGCCATCGTGGAGCGTGCCGCCAAGCGCTTCGGCGGCGTGCCGGAAGGCCTCTGCGAAGTGCTGCTGGGCGGCCGCGAGATCGGCGAGATCCTCGTCGAGGATCACAGGGTTCCAGTTCTCTCCGCCACCGGTTCGACCGCCATGGGCCGTCAGGTCGGCCCGAAGCTCGCCGAGCGCTTTGCCCGCGCAATCCTGGAGCTCGGCGGCAACAACGCCGCCATCGTGGCCCCCTCGGCCGATCTCGATCTTGCCCTGCGGGGCATCGCCTTCGCGGCCATGGGCACGGCGGGCCAGCGCTGCACGACGCTTCGCCGCCTCTTCGTGCACGAGAGCGTCTACGACCAGCTCGTGCCGCGTCTCGTGAAGGTCTATGGCAGCGTGAAGATCGGCGATCCCCGCGAGCAAGGCACGCTCGTCGGTCCGCTGATCGACAAGGCTGCATTCGACGGCATGGAGCGCGCCCTCGACGAGGCTCGCGCAGCAGGCGGCAATGTGCATGGCGGCGGCCGCTACACGGATGTGGCGAATGACGGCGTCTATGCTCGTCCGGCGCTGGTCGAGATGCCGAGCCAGACCGGCCCCGTGCTGCGTGAGACCTTCGCGCCGATCCTCTACGTGATGCGCTATTCGGATTTCGACGAGGTGATCGAGCTACACAACGCGGTCGGCGCCGGCCTCTCCTCCTCGATCTTCACGCTCAACCTGCGCGAGGCGGAAGCCTTCGTATCGGCGGCCGGTTCCGATTGCGGCATCGCCAACGTCAATATCGGCCCCTCGGGCGCCGAGATCGGCGGAGCCTTCGGCGGCGAAAAGGAGACGGGCGGCGGACGCGAGTCGGGCTCGGATGCCTGGAAGGCCTATATGCGCCGCGCCACCAACACGATCAATTACGGCTCGACGCTTCCGCTCGCCCAGGGCGTGAAGTTTGACGTAGACGCCTGATCGTTGCACGCTAGCTGAACGGAGGGCATCGCCCTCCGTTTCTATTTGTCAATCTCACATCGCGAGCCTTCCATGACAGCCCCCTCCCGCACCGGCGGCCAGATCCTCGTCGATCAGCTTCTCATCCATGGAGTCGATCACATCTTCTGCGTTCCGGGCGAGAGTTATCTGGCAGCATTGGATGCGCTGCACGACGCGAGCATCAACGTGACGGTGTGCCGCCAGGAAGGCGGCGCGGCCATGATGGCCGAGGCTTACGGCAAGCTCACCGGCCGCCCGGGCATCTGCTTTGTCACCCGCGGCCCCGGGGCCACCAACGCCTCGCCGGGAATCCACATCGCCAAGCAGGATTCCACCCCGATGATCCTGTTCGTCGGGCAGATCGAGCGCGGCATGCGCGAACGTGAGGCGTTCCAGGAGCTCGATTACCGCGCCGCCTTCGGGCCCCTGGCCAAATGGGCTACGGAGGTGGACGATCCTGCGCGCTTCCCCGAGATCGTCTCCCGGGCGTTCCATGTGGCGACCTCCGGCCGACCTGGCCCGGTCGTGATCGCGCTGCCGGAAGACGTGCTCACCGAGATGGCTGAGGTTGCGGATGCCCCGCACTACCAGATCATCGAGACCCATCCGGGCCTCACGCAGATGGCCGAGCTGCAGAAGCTGCTGCATGGCGCCAAGAACCCTATCGCGCTTCTCGGCGGCAGCCGCTGGTCCGAGGTCGCCGTGCAGCGCTTCGTGCGCTTCGCCGAGCGCTTCGAGCTGCCGGTCGCCTGCACCTTCCGTCGCCAGATGCTGTTTCCCGCCGATCATGCGTCCTACATCGGCGATTTGGGTCTCGGCGTGAACCCGAAGCTTCTGGCGCGCATCAAGGACGCCGATCTCGTCCTGCTCGTCGGCGGACGCTTGTCGGAAATTCCAAGCCAGGCCTATACGCTCATCGACATTCCCGCGCCCCAGCAGAAGCTGGTGCATATCCATCCCGATCCGAGCGAGCTCGGCCGGGTCTATTCTCCGCATCTCGCCATCAACGCCTCGCCTGTCGCCTTTACGGCGGCGCTGGAGGCCGTGCATCCTCCGGCTTCGCTGCCCTGGAGCGAAAACACGAAAACCGCGCACGCGGATTATCTGGCCTGGAGCGACCCGAGCACGATCCGCACCGCCGGCGGCCTGCAGATGGGCGACGTGATGGCGCATCTTCGCAAGGTGATGCCGTCCGACACGATCTTCTGCAACGGCGCCGGCAACTTCGCCACCTGGGTCCACCGCTTCTGGCCCTTCCGCGAATACGGCACGCAGCTCGCGCCCACCTCCGGCTCCATGGGCTACGGTGTGCCCGCGGCCGTCGGCGCGAAACGCATCCGGCCCGACAGCCCGGTGGTGGTGTTCGCCGGCGACGGCGACTTCCTCATGAACGGCCAGGAATTCGCCACCGCCGTGCAGTACGACCTGCCGATCCTCGTAATCCTGCTCGACAACGGCATGTACGGCACCATCCGCATGCACCAGGAACGGGAATATCCCGGGCGCGTCTCGGCGACGATGCTGAAGAACCCCGACTTCGCGGCTTACGCCAAGGCCTTCGGCGGCTATGGCGAGCGGGTGACGAATACGGAAGAGTTCGGTCCTGCCCTGCAGCGCGCTCTGACCTCCAGCAAGCCGGCCATTCTCCATTGCATGATCGATCCGGAAGTGATCACGCCAACCATGTCGCTGACCCAGATTCGCGAGAAGGCGCTGGCGGGGAAGAAATGAACCCTGGCAGTTGACGACCTGACATGGCGGCGCATATAACGCCGCCGTTTCCATTTGGAGCTTTTATGCGCGGAGAGACCGAGACCCGGTAAGGCCCGCCGACAGACCGGCGGGCAGCGGCTGATCGATCAGCCGAACGCGCACGTGCGCGCACTCTCCGACATCACTTAAAGCTTCAGGTTACTCCCGTGAACGTTTCACGCAATGGGCAGCGCGTGCTCCACGTGCTCGCACAGGGCGGTGTCATTCGTCATTACAAGGACGAGGACGGCCGCATTTCCGATATCGAATGTCTCACCCGTGAGGGATGGATCCTCACTCTCTGCACATTCCATCTGTTCAAGGCACTGCGCCAGAAAGGCCTCATCGCGTCCTCGAACGGCGGCCCTTACCGCATCACGCGGTTAGGACTCCAGGTGGTGAGAAGCCGGCCTGACAACCGTTGAGGCGGCTCCGACATCCTACGAGGAGGCGGCTACGCCGCCTCCTTCTCCTCCAGCCTCCGGGCCACCAGCGTACGCAAGCTGCGCAGGTCCTTGACGAACGAGCGGATGCCTTCGGACAGCTTCTCGGTCGCCATGGCGTCCTCGTTCAGCGCGAAGCGGAAGCTCTTCTCGTCGAGGCGCGGCAGGGGCTGGATGACCTCCACGTCGTCCGGCGACAGCTTGCGCGGCAGCTCGCCTTCAGCCTTCGCCAGTTCTTCGAGAAGCGCGGGAGAGATGGTGAGCCGATCGCAGCCGGCCAGCTCTTCGATCTCGCCGATGTTGCGGAAGGACGCGCCCATCACCACGGTCTCGATGCCCTGCGCCTTGTACGAGGCGTAGATCTTGCGCACGGAGAGCACGCCCGGATCGGTCTCGCCCGTGTAGGGACCGCCGCCCGCCTTCACGTGCCAGTCGAGGATGCGACCGACGAAGGGGGAGATCAGGAAAACGCCGGCCTCCGCGCAGGCCTGGGCCTGCACCTGGGAGAACAGGAGCGTGAGGTTACAGTCGATGCCTTCCTTCTGGAGGATCTCGGCCGCCCGGATGCCCTCCCAGGTGGACGCGATCTTGATCAGGACCTTCTCGCGCCCGATGCCGCGCTCCTCGTAGGCCTTGATGATGGCCCGTGCCTTGGCCACCGTCGCTTCGGTGTCGAAGGAGAGATCCGCATCCACCTCCGTCGAGACGCGTCCGGGTACGATGTTCGCGAGCTCGGCTCCAAAGGCCACCGCGAGGCGATCGCAGATGGTGCCCACCACGCCCTCGCGGCTGCCGCCCTGGGAGCGCCCCCAGGCCAGGGCCTCCTCGAAGATGTGGCCGTAGGCCGGGGTCTCGACCGCCTTCAGGAGCAGGGTCGGGTTGGTGGTGCAGTCCTGGGGCTTGAGGCGCCGCACCGCGTCGAGATCGCCGGTATCGGCAACGACGACCGTCATGGCGCGCAATTGGTCGAGCTTGGAGGGCATCGGGGTCTCCGTGGGTTGTCCTTTTGGTCTGACTTAGTCTCATCCGGCGCCGGCGTGAAGGGCAAAGCGTCAGACAAAGAGCCCTCGGTTCGCCCGCACCCGGCTCAAAATAAAGGAATAGACCTCCTCCACCCGGCGTAAGCTGCGCACATCCGCATGGGTGACGAGCCAATAAGTGCGCAAGTAGGACACTTCGGGCAGCACGACTTGAAGCTCCGGGAATTGGCGTACTGCGTAATCATGCAGGATCCCGATGCCCACTCCCGCCCGCACCGCCTCCGCCTGGGCCACCACGCTGGCGCACTCGAACCGGCGGGCGGTGTATTTCTCGAGGCCTGAGAAATAGTCGAGCACCGGACTGTAGAGCAGGTCCGCCACATAGGTGACGAGGGTCTTGCCGGTCAGGTCGGACAGCTCGCTCACCGGCCCGTGCTGCCTGAGATAGTCCTGCGAGGCATAGAGTCTGAGGCGATAATCGGTCAGCTTGCGCGAGACGAGGCGCCCTTCGGTCGGCTGCTCCAGGGTCACGGCGATGTCGGCCTCGCGCTTGGAGAGCGAAAAGGTGCGCGGTAGGGCGACGAGTTGCAGGGTCAGGCCCGGGTGCCGCTCGGCCAACGCTCCGAGTTCGGGGGCGAGAAAGTAAGTGCCGATTCCGTCCGGGGCGCCGATGCGCACGGTACCGGAAAGCGCGAGATCCGCCCCGCCGAGCTCGCTTGAAACAGCCAGCGCCTGGGTCTCCATGGCCTCGGCATGTTTCAGCAGCCGCTCGCCCTGTTCGGTCAGGGTGTAGCCCTGCGGGCTGCGCTCGAAGAGCTTCGCCTTAAGTCCCCGTTCCAGGGCCGAGATGCGTCGCGAGACGGTGGTGTGGTCGGCCTCCAGTTGGCGCGCGGCCACGGTGAGCCGCCCCGCCCGGGCCACGGCCAGGAAAAAGCGAAGGTCGTCCCAATCGAATGCGCTCATGCCGATCCTGCCGCCATATTGGTATTTTCGCACAACGGTGCTTTGGCTTCACCCATAGTCGTGCGATTTCAACAATGATAGAAGGAGTGCACGAAAACACTCTTCCAGGAGGAAAGACGCCATGCGCGAGGTCGGACATTTCATCGGCGGCAAGCAGGTCCCCGGCAAGTCGGGACGCACGACCGAATTCTTCCAGCCCATGACCGGCGAGGTTCTTGGCCGGGTCGCGCTGGCCTCGAAAGACGAGCTGCGCCAGGCGGTGGAGAATGCCAAGGCTGCGCAGCCCGCCTGGGCCGCCACCAACCCGCAGCGCCGCGCCCGCGTGATGATGAAGTTCCTCGAACTCATCGCCAAGGAAACCGATTCGCTCGCCGACATGCTCGCCCGCGAGCACGGCAAGACGGTTGCCGACGCGAAGGGCGACATCCAGCGCGGAGTCGAGGTGGCGGAGTTCTGCACCGGCATTCCGCACCTCCTGAAGGGCGAGTTCACGGAAGGCGCGGGCCCCGGCATCGACATGTATTCGATCCGCCAGCCGCTGGGCGTGGTCGCCGGCATCACGCCGTTCAACTTCCCGGCCATGATCCCGCTGTGGAAGCTCTCTCCCGCCATCGCCTGCGGCAACGCCTTCATCCTGAAGCCCTCAGAGCGCGATCCCGGCGTGCCGATGCGCCTTGCCGAGCTGATGATGGAAGCGGGCCTGCCGGCCGGCATCCTCAACGTGGTCAACGGCGACAAGGAAGCGGTGGACGCGATCCTCGACGATCCGGACATCAAGGCCGTGGGCTTCGTCGGCTCCTCGCCGATCGCGCAATACGTCTATTCCCGCGCCGCGGCGAACGGGAAGCGCGCCCAGTGCTTCGGCGGCGCCAAGAACCACATGATCATCATGCCCGACGCCGATCTCGATCAGGCGGCGGACGCGCTAATCGGCGCGGGCTACGGCTCGGCGGGCGAGCGCTGCATGGCGGTCTCGGTCGCGGTGCCGGTCGGCAAGGCGACCGCCGATGCGCTCATGGACAAGCTGATCCCGCGCGTCGAGAGCCTGAAGGTCGGCCCTTCCACCGACCCTTCGGCCGATTTCGGCCCGATGGTCACCAAGGCGCATATGGAGAAGGTGCGTTCCTATGTCGATCTCGGCGTCCAAGAAGGCGCCAAGCTCGTGGTCGACGGCCGTAACTTCAAGATGCAGGGCTACGAGAACGGATTCTACATGGGCGGCTGCCTCTTCGACGAGGTGACCACCGACATGCGCATCTACAAGGAGGAGATCTTCGGGCCCGTCCTCTCTGTGGTGCGCGCCAAGAACTACGACGAGGCGCTGCGCCTGCCCTCCGACCATGAATACGGCAACGGCGTCGCGATCTACACCCGCGACGGCGACGCCGCCCGCGACTTCGCCTCCAAGGTGAACGTGGGCATGGTGGGCATCAACGTGCCGATCCCGGTGCCGCTCGCCTATTACACCTTCGGCGGCTGGAAGGCCTCAGGCTTCGGCGACCTCAACCAGCACGGCCCCGACGCGGTGCGCTTCTACACCAAGACCAAGACCGTCACCTCGCGGTGGCCCTCCGGCATCAAGGAAGGCGCGGAATTCTCCATTCCGACGATGAAGTAAGCAGGAACATGATGGCCGGGACACGCTCCCGGCCATCTGCATTTTAGGGCCGCATCTTTTTGACGGCACCTCGGACCACTTGGCCTCAAGATGCTCTAGATCCAAAGTCGGGGTGCACAATCTCCCTCGCCATGACGATTTAGGACCATGACCCAGTTCTCCCTCACCGACGATCAAATCGCCGTCCGCGACATGGCGCTGGCCTTCGCGGCGGACAATCTCGCGCCCCATGCCCTCGAATGGGACGAGAAGAAGCATTTTCCCGTGGATGTGATGCGCGAGGCGGCCTCCCTCGGCATGGCGGCGATCTACACCCGCGACGACGTGGGCGGATCGGGCATGACGCGGCTCGACGCGGCCCTGATCTTCGAGGCCCTCGCCACAGGCTGCCCGGCCGTCTCGGCGTACCTTTCGATCCACAACATGGCGACCTGGATGATCGACCGCTACGGCTCGGAGGAACAGCGCCAGCGCTACATCCCGCGCCTTGCCACCATGGAGCTGATCGCGAGCTACTGCCTGACCGAGCCGGGCTCCGGTTCGGACGCGGCCGCGCTCAAGACCAAGGCGGTGCGCGACGGTGACCACTACGTCGTCAACGGCGTCAAGCAGTTCATCTCCGGCGCCGGCACCTCCGACATCTACGTGACCATGGTCCGGACGGGCGAGGAAGGCCCCTCCGGGATCTCGACCCTCGTGATCGAGAAGGACATGCCCGGCGTGTCCTTCGGCGCGCAGGAGAAGAAGATGGGCTGGAACGCGCAGCCCACCGCCGCCGTGATCTTCGAGGACGTGCGCGTACCCGTCGCCAACCGGCTTTCGGACGAGGGTATGGGCTTCAAGATCGCCATGTCGGGCCTCGACGGCGGCCGCCTCAATATCGGCGCCTGTTCCCTCGGCGGCGCGCAGGCCGCGCTGGACAAGGCGCTCACCTATGCGAACGACCGCAAGGCCTTCGGCAAGCGCATCGCGGATTTCCAGGCGCTGCAGTTCAAGCTCGCCGATATGGCCACCGAGCTCGAAGCAGCACGCACCTTCCTGTGGCGCGCCGCCTCCGCCCTCGACGCCAAGGCGCTCGACGCCACGAAGCTCTGCGCCATGGCCAAGCGCATGGCCACCGACGTGGGCTTCCAGGTCGCAAACGACGCCCTGCAGCTCCATGGCGGCTACGGCTATCTCGCCGATTACGGCGTGGAGAAGATCGTGCGGGACCTGCGCGTGCACCAGATCCTGGAGGGCACCAATGAAATCATGCGCCTGATCGTGGCGCGCGATCTGGTGGGGCGCGGCAACCGATGATGGTGAGATCGCTCGGCCTTGGCTTTGGCATCGCCGCTGCGATCTTCGCGCTGTTCCATTTCGCAGGCCCGTGGTTCTTCCTGGACGGACGACGATCATTCCAGCTCAACTTCGCCGCGGGTGCCGTGCTTGGGTTGAGCCTTGGCCTGCTGATCGACCGCATCCTGCAGGTGCCGCGTAAGACCACAATCCATGCCATGGCGGTGTCTGCAATTCCGGGCATGCTGATCATGGCCGCCGTTGGCTCGCATTTTGCCGTCTTCTTTCCCCGGCTCGACCCCGCCCTCGACAAGGTCTTCGGGTCGCTGATGCTCTGGTTCTACGGCTTCGCGCTCATCGGAGCCCTGTGGGTGGCGCGACGCGCATGACGGACAGGAGCGAACCTGCGGGATTGCCGTTGCACGAGCCGAGCACGTGGTTTGTCCTCGCCCTGTCGGGCGTGTTCATTCTCTTGGGACTTCTGTTCGTCTTCGCGCCGCGCTCCGGTGCAGCGCTTTTCGGAATCGCCGCGCCCGAAGGGCCGGGTCTGTCCTACGTCTCCGCCATCGGCCTGCGCGATCTCGCCTTCGGGGCCTATCTCGGCGCCCTGTCGCGCCTCGCGCCGCGCCGCGCCGTGGGCATGGTGCTCGCGCTCACGATCCTCATTCCCATTGGCGACGTCATCCTGGTTTATCTCGAACGGGGTTTCGAGAGCCCGATTCATCTCCTGCTGCATGCGGGCAGCGGCATCGTCATGGCGGCTGGCGCAATCTGGCTCCTCAGCCGAACGTCACATCACAACAAGGGAGGATTCTCATGACCAACATCGCCTTTATCGGTCTCGGCAACATGGGCGGACCCATGGCGGCCAATCTCGTCAAGGCAGGCCATGCCGTCACCGGCTTCGATCTCTCTCCGGCCTCCTGCGACCAGTCACGGAGCGATGGCGTGAGCATCGCCGGGTCGACGGTCGATGCCGTACGGGATGCGGAAGTCGTCGTTACGATGCTGCCGGCCGGCAAGCACGTGCTCTCGGTCTGGACCGACATCCTGCCTTCGGTGAAGGACGGCACCCTGCTCATCGACTGCTCCACTATCGACGTGGAGAGCGCGCGCAAGGCGCATGCGATGGCGCGCGAGCAGGGAGGCAACCTGCTGAGCCTCGATGCGCCGGTGTCGGGCGGCGTCGGCGGCGCGAAGGGCGCGACGCTCACGTTCATGGCGGGCGGCACGAAAGACGCCTTCGACCGCGCAGAGCCGATCCTGTCCAAGATGGGCAAGAAGGTCGTCCATTGCGGTGAGGCGGGAGCCGGTCAGGCGGCGAAGATCTGCAACAACATGATCCTGGGCATCTCGATGATCGGCGTGGCTGAGGCTTTCGTTCTGGGCGAGAAGCTCGGGCTGTCGCATCAGGCGCTGTTCGATGTCGCCTCCACCTCCTCGGGCCAATGCTGGTCGCTGACCACCTATTGCCCGGTCCCCGGTCCCGTCCCGGCCTCGCCTGCGAACAACAACTACAAGCCGGGCTTTGCTGCGGCGCTGATGCTCAAGGACCTGAAGCTCGCGCAGGAGGCGGCGCTCGCCTCGGGCGCCTCGACGCCCTTGGGCGCGGAGGCGGCTCAGCTCTATGCCCTGTTCAACAATGCCGGACACGAGGGCGACGACTTCTCGGGCATCATCAACTTCATCCGGGGACAGAGGGGCTGAGCGCCGATAGCAGGCCAGCTTCCTCGGAGAGCCCCACTTTCCGCGTGGCCAAGCCCGACGATGACGAGGGAGGGGCTTGATCCGGCCCGCCGATCCTGTCGCTTGATCCTCAGCGAGCAAACCTGATGCAAAGATGAGGATGTGTTGCATCGCACCTACAGCTTTCGACCCTCCCGTCCGCTAGGCTTCCCTGACCTGAACACTCAACCGCTGATTGCTTGCTCGCATGATCCGCCCTGTCTCCCAAGCGGCCAATCCGTCAGCCGATGCCGCCGCCGTACTGCGGCGCCTCGGCTTCGCGATCCTGTTCTTCGCCGTGCCTTTGGCGGCTCTGTTCACGCGGCGTGCCCTCGTGGTGATGGCACCCCTCGCGGTGATTCTCCTTGTCCTTGCCTCGGTGCTCGACGGGAGCGCTAGGAATGCCTGGGACAAGCTGACCACGCTTGCCGTCTCTCCGGGCGGAGTGGCCGGACTGGTCCTGCTGCTCTGGGCTGGGCTCTCTCTGCTCTGGACGCCCTTTCTGCCCCAGGCCTCCGAGCGGCTCCTCAACATCACGGGCATGGTTCTCATGGGATTGGGCGGCTATCTCGCCGTGCCCGAGCGCATGCGCTCGGCCAATCTCTATCTTCTGCCTATCGGCGTCGGTCTCGCGGCCCTGATCGCCATTTTCCTGGCGATCACGGGCGGCAGCCGCTTCGACCCCGGGAGCCTGAGCCTGGAGCGCGGCATGCTCATGCTCGTTCTCCTGCTCTGGCCCGCCATCGCCTGGCTTCATTCCCGCGGGCGAAACCTGGAAGCCATCGGGCTGGCGCTTGCCGTTGCCGTGTGTTCCCTCCTCACCCGTGACGGCCTGCCTCTGTACGGTTTGGCCGCGGGCGCGGTCGTCTTCGTCATCACTGCATGGAATCCGGTCTCCGGATCGCGCCTGATCGGTTTTGTCATGGCGGGCCTTCTGCTGTTCGCACCCCTTTTGCCATTTATCCTGAAGCCCTTCGCGGCCAATCTGCTCGGCGCAAACTCCCCCACGACCCTCGCGCTCGAGGTATGGCGCCAGATCATTCTTGGTGAACCGCTGCGGCTTTTGACAGGACATGGCCTGGAGACCGCCCTTCGCGGCCGCTTCTTCGGACTGATGCCGCCGAGCGCGCCGTCCACCCTGCTGTTCGAGATCTGGTATGAGCTCGGGCTGGTGGGGGCCGTAGCAGGCAGCGTTCTGCTGTATCAGGCCGTCGTCGGCGCAAAGAGCCACCGTGCCACAGTGGCGCCGGGGATCATGGCGGCGTTTGCCTGCACTTATGCCCTCGGCTGCCTCGGCATCGGCACCACGCAGGTCTGGTGGTTCACGGCGCTCGTGGTTCTGGTGCTGATCTTCGTGGCCATCGAGCGCGGGCAATTCCGCACGAAGCGCCCGAAGGCCGTTCTGCGCCGCGCAGTCTAGCGCAGCGTGCCGAGAAGGATTGACGGAAAGGCCCTGCCTCTGCTTGGCTGATGGTTTCAGGATTCTGAAACCCGAGGAACGTTCATGCCGATCATCAACCGCGTTGCCGATCTTGCCGATGAAATTACCGCTTGGCGTCGCGACTTCCACGAAAATCCGGAGCTCCTGTTCGACGTGCATCGCACGGCCGGCATCGTGGCGGAGAAGCTGAAAAGCTTCGGCTGCGACGAGGTCGTGACCGGCCTCGGACGGACAGGCGTCGTCGGCGTGATCAAGGGTCGTTCGAACGCTTCGGGCAAGGTGATCGGCCTTCGCGCCGACATGGACGCACTCCCCATCGAGGAGGCGACGAATGTTCCCCACAAGTCCAAGATGCCCGGCAAGATGCATGCCTGCGGGCATGACGGGCACACGGCGATGCTGCTCGGCGCGGCCAAATATCTCGCCGAGACGCGCAACTTCAACGGCACGGCCGTGGTGATCTTCCAGCCGGCCGAGGAAGGCGGCGGCGGCGGCAATGAAATGCTCAAGGACGGCCTTATGGAGCGTTTCGGCGTGCAGGAGGTCTACGGCATGCACAACATGCCGGGCATTCCCGTCGGCCAGTTCGCCATCCGGCCAGGTGCGATGATGGCCGCGGCCGACCGCTTCACTATCACGATCGAAGGCAAGGGCGGCCATGCGGCGCGCCCCCACGACTGCATCGATCCGGTGGTCATCTCGGCCCACGTGATCACAGCCCTGCAGACCATCGCTTCGCGCAGCGTCGATCCGCTCGACTCCGTGGTGGTCTCCGTCTGTACCGTGAAGGCGGGCGAAGCCTTCAACGTCATTCCGCAAACCGCAATGCTGCTCGGCACCGTGCGCACCCTCTCCCCTGAGGTGCGCGACCTCGCCGAGACCCGCATCCGCGCCATCGTCGAGAATGTCTGCGCCGCTTTCGGCGCCAAGGCGGAGGTCGATTACGACCGCGGCTATCCGGTGACCATGAACGATCCGGACAGGACGGAGTTCATGGCTAATGTCGCCCGCGCCGTCGCCGGCGAGAACGCGGTCGACACCACGGTGCCCCCGCTCATGGGCGCGGAGGATTTCTCCTACATGCTGGAGCAGCGCCCGGGGGCCTATATCTTCCTCGGCAACGGTGATACGGCGGGCGTCCACCACCCGGCCTACGACTTCAACGACGAGGCGAGCCCCTACGGCGTCTCGCTCTGGGCGAAGATCGTCGAAACCGGCATGCCGGCGCGATAAGAAGAGGCTGGCCTCACGTGAGGCCAGCTTCCCGGTCTGGTCGGGATTGATCGGCAGGTCCGGTCAATCCTCGCCATGCGGCAGGGTGAAGGAGAGGGTCGCGAAATAGCTCGTTTGATCGATCTCGGCATTGTCGGGCGCGCTCTTTGCATGAGAGACGCCGATCACGTTGAGGCCGTCGTTGCGCACGAAGAGCGTCACCTTTCCATCCGCATCCGTCTTGCTGCTCTGGGCATGTCCGTCGTTCACGTAGTCGACATAGAGGGGAACGCCCGCAAGAGGCTGTCCGCCTGCAAAGACCTGGACGGGAAGATCGTCTCCCATCTTCAGGCTTAGGGGATCCACGAGAGGCACGATCTCGAGATCTGTGCCCACAGGCTTGAGAGGAGCGCCGGGCTTCAGGATCGTCGTGTTGATCTTGATGGAGCGGCTCGCCGACTGCGCTCCGGTCACCTGGCTTTTGGGGCGGTTGACCGACTTCCCGTCCGGGCCTTTCGTCCAAATTCCGTTGTCGAAGATCACAGTCAGAGCCATCGCCTCCGGTGCGGGCTCGACCAAGGCGTTTTTTGCCTGATGCAGGATCTTGCTGTCCCTCGTCTCACCCGATGCCAAGTGCGACACGGCGCTCTTGACCCTTTCCGGCTTGTAGGCCTCGTCTCCGGCGCCATGTCCATAGACGACGGCGAGGTCCCCGTGGCGTTGGGCCGTCCAGATCCCGTGGGCTTGGGCAGCGGTTGCCAAGGCCCCGGCAGCAGCAATGGCAAGCGATAGTCGGCGCAGCATCGGTCATCTCCTCATGTTCAAGACCTACGTATAGTATACTATACGTAGGTCTGTCATGCGGCAAGTCCGAATAGAATGAATGAGATAAGCCTCATTATTGCAATGATTTACAACGGGAACAGCCCTCGACATCCATGCAGGAACACAGGATTCTTTGAACCCTGTGAGTATCATGCCGCAGGTCAGAGGCGAGGAGGGCTCAATCCTTGTTCGAGCAGGCGAGCATGCCCTCGAGATCGATATAGTGCCCGGCACGGTCACGCTTGGCGGCCAAGTAGCTGACATTCTCCGCCGTGGGGCGGCCCAGCACGCGGTGGTCGGAGATCACCTCGAGCCCGGCCCTCGTAAGAGCCGCAATCTTCTCGGGGTTGTTGGTCATGAGACGGACCTTGTCGACGCCGAGTTCCTTGAGCATCACGGCGGCGAAATCGAAGCGGCGCTGGTCGGCCTCGAAGCCCAGCACCTCGTCGGCATCGTAGGTGTCGTACCCTTGAGACTGAAGCTTGTAGGCGCGGATCTTGTTGGCGATGCCGTTCCCGCGCCCCTCCTGGTCAAGATAGAGCAGGATTCCTCCCTCGCTCTGGGCCATGAAACGCACGGTCTCGCGCAGCTGGTCGCCGCAATCACATTTGAGACTGCCGAAGAGATCGCCCGTGAGACAGGCCGAATGCAGCCGCACGGCGACGGGTTTCGAGAAATCCGGCTTGCCGACGATGATCGCCACCTGATCGCGCAGGCCCTCGCCGCCGCGGAACACAACGAATTCGCTCGTGGGCGCCCCTTCCAGCGGCACAGGAGCCCGGCTCACGATCTTCAGCTCCGCCGCCCTGGCGCGGCGATAGCTGCGAATCGCTTCCCCCGACACGCGCACGAGCGACGGTGCAATCTCGATCCCCTTCCCCAACGGCACGACGACGACCGCCGGCAGGACGAGGGACAGGCGGGCCAGTTCCAGCGCCTCATCGTCCATCTCGTCGGCGGGGCGAACCGGTGCGTCGATACGACCGTCAACCTTGAGGGCCAGGGTTTCCACCCGGCTCCGGTCCACCACTGGCAGGGCCACCCGGCCCGGCCCCTCCCGCTCGAGGCCGAGGCGGCGCAGCCGTGCCGCCGGCAGGACGAGATGAGCGTAGCCGCCCGCAATGGCTTCGATCTCGGCGCTCAAGGCCTCATCCAGGTGCTCGACCCCGACCACGAGGGCATTGCCCTCAGCCCCGTCGATCACCACGGGACGGGCGCTGCGAAACTCCATGATCGCCCGCTCGACCGAGGTCGTGGCGGGATTATCGGACAGGCTCAGGGTCAGGCGCATGATCGAAAACTCGAGAAAGACGGCCTCTAATCTGGCAGGTAGGGGGACATTTAAGGCCAGACGGCCTCTGAAGCCACGCTTCAGGATGTTGTTCACCCTATCACAGGCGCCCCCCGATCCCTAATCCCATAGATGCGATGGCAGCCATGCTTCATCAACAGGCTCGCCTGCAAAGGTCTCCTGGCTCGACGGCATAGTCGGGGCGCGCTATCTCTGGCCCGTCCCTCCCCTCCAGCTTCCGTAAAGACATTCGACGATGCTCCCATTCCTGTCCCGGCTCATCGGCCTCGGTTTCCTCGGCTTCGCCTCCACGGCGGGTGCCGCCACCCTCGACGGGCTGGCCGTCACCGTGACGAATACCAGCGAGCCGGTGCTCTGCGCCGAAAAGGACAATGTGGCGATCAACTTCGCGTCGCCGGAGGTGAAGCATTTCCAGATCGAGGCCGTGCATCCGGCCTATATGGGCTCCCTGCGCCAGGACCGCTGGGAGCCGGATTGGACCGCCTGCGAGGACATTTCCGAGGAGACCTCGGCCAAGCCGCACCCCACCATGGCGACACTCTACGAGGACGCCAATCTCCGCATCATGGGCCTGTCCTTCACGGAGTTCTGGCGCCCGAGCGACGTCACCGTGACCATCGGCGACAAGGTCACACCCAAGATCCATCTTCTTCAGCTGCTCAAGAAGCGGGGCGACAAGGCGGTGGAAGTGCTGGTGATCTATCCGGGAGACGGCTATTGGCGCATCAAGCCGCTCCCGCCGGAGCATCTCGACTGGACCTCCTACGGCTCCTCCTTTCTCGTCGGTCCGGTGGAGTTCGACCAGCGCCCCGTGGTAAACCTGAAGGATGTCGCTTTCGACCCCCGAACCATGACTTTCACGCTCACCCTGGCGAAGGGCGGCAAGGCCAGTGTCGCGATCAAGGCGCTCAACGAGGAGCGCATGACCCTGGACGTATCCTTCGATCAGGGCGTCTCCGGCCTGCCCTTCGCAGGCCTTCGCTCCATGTACGTGACCGAGTTCAACGCCGATGTGGCGCGCATCGCCGTCCGGGAGGCCGGGGCCCGCTCCTGGCGCGAGGAGCCGATCATGAACTTCCGGGATGCCAAGGTGACCGACGCCTGGATGGGCCGCCTCGTGCCCTCGCGCCACAACACCAGCGCGCCCGACATGATGTTCAACCGTTTCCGCGCGGCGCCGGCTCCTTGACGCCGGACCGCGTGTTGAGCGCGGATAGGACACGGCCGTCGATCAGGATGAGGCCTGCGCCAATCAGAGCCATTCCGGCCACATGCCGCATGGCCAAGGTCTCGCCGAGGACGAGCACCCCGAGCAGGATGGCGCTGACCGGGATGAGGAAGGTCACGAGGCCCACATTGGTGGCGCCCGCCCGCGCGAGCAGGCGGAAGAAGATCAGGTAGGCGAAGGCGGTCGAGACGAGACCCAGGGCTGCCAGGGACAGGATGGCCCCGGTGCTCGGCATCGCCAAGGTCCAGGGCCGATCGACGATCAGAGCGGTGGGCAGAAGAATCGCGCTCGAGACCGTGACCTGCCCGGCTGCCGTCGCGAGGGGCGGAATGCCCATGGTCTTGAAGCGCCGTCCGAACACGCCGGAAAAGCCGTAGGACAGAGCCGCCCCCAGGATCGCCAGCTGCGCCAGGATGCTTGCATCCAGCGACGCGAAGGCCGCAGTCCCGATCATCACCGCAACGCCGACAAAGCCCACGATCACACCGGCGAGCCGCTGTCCGGTCAGGCGCTCGTCGACCGTCAGATAATGCGCCACGATCACCGTGAAGAGCGGCGTGGTCGCATTGAGGATGGACGCCAGTCCGCTGGCGATATGGCTCTGCCCCCAGACGATCAGGGTGAAGGGAACGACGTTGTTGAGGATCGACATGCCGAGGAAGGCTGCCCACACCTGGCGGGTGCGCGGGAGATCCACTCCCATGAGCTTCAAGATGAGAAGCAGCGCCGAGGCCGCCGTCACCACCCGCAGCGCCACGATGGTCAGGGGCGGCAGCTCCCGGACCGCCACGCCCACGAACAGGAAGGAGCCGCCCCAGACGATCGAGAGAACGGCCAGCAGCGCCCAATCGGACGCGGTCATGGTTTTTTGAACAGAGGCTTGCATCATAATAAGGTCGGTTCCGGAGCTTCGGGACCGACATGACACAAAGCGGATCTTTTCACGACCCGTTTTCTGCGGTCAGGAGAGGTCGTACCATTCTCCCTTGCTTCGGCACGCGAGCATCTCACCGGTCCGCGTGGCCCGGCCCCTCCGCAATTCTCGCCGGACGAGGCGGCAATCAAGCTCGCCGAATGCTTTCCTGTTCATCGATTTCAGACTCACCCTGCCGGAAGCGCCGGTCGAGAGATTTTGCCATGTGGCGCTGGTTGCGCCGGAACCGTCGAGGATGGACAGAATCGCCCGAGCTTCTGCCGGGCGATCCGCATCCGGAACGAGCTGCTCGGCAGCCCGCTGAGCCTCCGCCTTTGCGATGTCGGCGCTCGCCTGCGCTCTCGCACCGGCCATTTGACCCGCCGTCATGCCCATCGCGGCACCTTGCATGACGAGTGAAGGGGCCGCACCCACCATGCCTATGCCGCCGGTCAGAGCCCCGTCGATGGCTGCGCCGCCGACGGTCCGTGCGATGCCGGCCGCCTGCCTGGCCGTAACCAAGCCTGCCTGACGATCGAATCCGCTCAGATAGTTCGGACGGGCAGTATTGCCGGCGGCCACGTCGGAGAGACGTGATGCGAACTGGCTGAAATCGATGCTCTGCGGATCGGGGTCCAGCTGGGGTTGCGCGCTCTGGGCAAGGCTGACGGCCGTTCCGGACAACCCTGTCGGATCCAGACCCGTCGCGGCTTCGAGAGCAACCGATCCGGCGCCGGTCTGATTGCAGGCGGCCAGGACGACCAGCATCGCAAGAGCGCCTGCCCCGGTTACGATCTTGATCATGACTGCCCCTCCGCTAACGTTACGACATAATATCACCATAACATCATGGAAAATGAAACGACAACCCGGAATGGGTCCGGACGATCCACAGGGAAGATCGAGGGAGCGTCAAGGTTTGGTTTACGATGATGGACAATGCCCGGCCGCCTTTACCTCTCCTTCACAGCTTTGAAGCGAACCTCTCGCCCACCAACAGTCTCCCGTGTAACGCCCCGCCATGACCCCGCCGCTCACCCGTGAACCGTCCTACAGTGACCGCCATCAGGCGGTGCGGTCGAGCTTCTGCGTGCTGCCGCACGATCCCCGTCCGGCGCGGAATGCCAGCTTCATCTTTGGACGCTCGGACTCGCGTTATCGCCCTCTGCTCAATCAGGAGGAACGCGATCGTCTGCACATTTGGGCCATGATCGTCGCACTCTCGTCTTCGGTGGCGGGCACCACCCTGCTCCTCACGGCCATTTTCCGCTGACAGGATTACTGTAGCGGCCAGACCAGCATGATCAGCGGCACGCCGATCACCACCACCAGGATCGACAGCGGCAGTCCAAGCCGCCAATAATCGCCGAATCGGTAACCGCCCGGCCCCATGACCAGGGTGTTGCACTGATGGCCGATGGGGGTGAGGAAATCGCAGGCCGCCCCGATCGCCACCGCCATGAGGAAGGCATCCGGCCTGAAGCCGAGCTGGGTGGCGAAGCTCGCCGCAATCGGCGCCATCACCAGCACGGTGGCCGCATTGTTGAGGAACGGCGTCACCGCCATGGCGGCCACCATGATGAGCACGAGCGCCCCGGTCGGCGGCAGCATGTTGGCGACCGTCGAAAGCCATCCGGCGATCAAGTCCGTGCCGCCGGTCGTTCGGATCGATTCGCTGACGGGGATCAGCGCGCCGAGCATGACAATGATCGGCCATTCGATGGTCTCATAGGCCTCGCGCAGGGTCAGTGACCCGAACAGGACGAGGAGGACGCCTGCTCCGAAGAAGGCGATGGCCACGGGGAGGATGTTGAAGGCGACCAGCACCATGGTGACGGCGAGGATTGCGGCGGGCACGAGGCTCCGGCGCGCACTGCCGAGCCGGATCTCTCGCTCCGCCAAGGGGAGGCAGCCGAGATCGCGCAGGGTATCGGGAAGCCGCTTGAGATTGCCCTGCAGAACGATCACGTCGCCGGACCGCAGGGTGATGGTCCGCAGCCGCTCCTTGAATCGTACGCCGCTGCGGCTCACCGCGATGAGATTGACCCCGAAACGTTCGTAAAGGCCGATGCGCTCCGCCGAGAGACCCATGAGCACGGAATTGGGGCCGACAACCGCTTCGATGGCGCCGATCTCGTCCGTCGCTTCGTCCATTTCCGGCTGCCGGTGTTCGCGGCTGAGTCTGAGGCCGGCCCGTGCGACGGCGCTCTCAAGCGCATCCGACTCGCCCTCAAGCATCAGCACATCGTTCTCACGGATCGTCGCATCGGGCAGCGGGCTGGAACTGCGCGTTTCGTTTCGGATGATGGCCGCGACCTTGACTTCGCCATTGGCGAGCTTGTGCAGGTCCGCCACTGTCTGGCCGATCACGTCGGACTCCGGCGTGACACGCGCCTCGGTGACGTAATCCGTGATGTTGAGCGCTGCATCGAGGGACGCCGCCCCTTTGCGCCCCTGCGGCAGCAGGCGATACCCGAAGGCCAGGAAGACGACTCCAGCCAACGCAATGCCGAGACCGACCGGCGTGAAGTCGAACATGCCGAAGGGCTCACCCAGAAGCTCCTCCCTGACCCGCGACACGATGATGTTGGGCGAGGTGCCGACCAGGGTGACGATGCCGCCGAGAAGGGAGCCAAAGGCCATCGGCATGAGAAAGCTCGAAGGTGGCGTGTTCGTACGCCGAGCGATCTGGAAGGCGACCGGGATCATCATCGCCAGTGCGCCGATATTCTTCACGAAGGCCGAGAGGACCGTCACCACGCCGACCAGAACGATGACTTGGATCTGCGTGGTGCGCAGATAGGGCCCGACCCTGTTCAGCCCGGCCTCAAGGATGCCCGACTTGGCCACGGCTGCGCTCACCAGGAGGGCGCTCGCCACGATGATGACGATATCGTCGCTGAACCCCTCAAAGGCCTTGTCGGCGGGAACGATGCCGACGAGCACGGCCACGAGCAGCGACAGGACCGCCACGAGATCGTAGCGGAAACGGCCCCAGACGAAGAGCGCCATCATCCCGGCGACGATGGCGAAGGAGAGCATTTGTTGGTGGGTCATGCAAAGCGCGAAGGAGAGGAACTTTCATCCTAACGCTTCACGCTCCCATTGGTGCCTTATTGACCGAGAACCAGTGCCCAATAGCGGCCATAACGATTGTTCGCATCCGCGCGGGCGAGCCCGATCCGGCGGGCCTGGGGCATCAGAAGGTTGCTGTTGTGACCGGGGGAAGCCTTCCAGCGCCCGATGGCTCCATCGACCGAATCCGAACCGGCGGAAAGGTTCTCGGCGGAATAGCCCATGATGCCGTAATCATCCATGCGGCTGGCGAAGCTGCCATGGCTGAGACGGCCTGCGGCCGCGACCGCACGGGCTTGATGCTCGGCAGCCTTGTTGAGCCGGGAATCGACCGTTACCGGACTCAGGCCCTTCGAGACCCGGTAAGCCGAGATCAGCCGAGCCGCCTCGGTGGCATCGCTCGTGGAACTCGCCAGGACGGCATCCTTGGGGGTGAGAGCCAGATCGCCCGCGCAGCCGGCCAGTCCCAGGGCGACGAAGCCCGAGATGAAAAGAGCACGCATCGAAAATCCCCTTCGGGCGGCGTTCATGCGCCGCTCCCCTTGCAAAAACAGCCTGTGGCGTTCATGTGCAAAAGCCATGAGCCCGACGACGCTGAATGCCATGTCGAAGCGCAAGGGTCCAGATTCCACCCTCTCCCGCGTCAGCTGACCGCATGCCCTCGCCCCCCTCTTCTCCCGAAGTCGCCGTTATCGGTGGCGGCCCCGCCGGCCTGATCGCCGCGGAGGCGCTTGGGCGCGCAGGCCTCGCCGTCACGGTCTACGATCAGATGCCGTCCGTTGGCCGCAAGCTGCTCATGGCAGGACGGGGCGGTCTGAACCTGACCCATTCGGAGAACGTCGAGCGCTTCGTCACCCGTTACTCCGAGGCTCAGCCGCAATTGCAGCCCTTGATCCAGGCCTTCCGCCCGGAGGATCTGCGGGCCTGGTGCGAGGGCCTGGGACAGGAGACCTTCGTGGGCTCCAGCGGGCGCGTCTTCCCAAGGGCCTTCAAGGCCTCTCCCCTTCTTCGCGCCTGGCTCTCACGGCTCGAGCAGCTCGGCGTCCACTTCGCCCTGCGTCATCGCTGGCAGGGCTGGGACCAGGACGGCCATCTGGTCTTCACCGCAGCGTCGGACCAGCCGGTGCGGGTCAGGCCCGCTGCCACGATCCTGGCGCTGGGCGGCGCGAGCTGGCCCCGGCTCGGCTCCGACGGGAGCTGGGTCGAGTTCCTGTCGCAGCACGGTATCGCGATATCACCCCTGCGCCCGGCCAATATGGGCTTCACCCTCGCCTGGTCCGACCTCATGCGGAGCCGCTTCGAGGGCGAGCCCTTGAAGCGAATCGCCCTGAGTTTCGAAGAGATGACCGTAAGGGGCGAGGCCGTCGTCACGGCGGACGGAATCGAGGGCGGCGCGGTCTATGCGCTCTCGGGCCGGCTCCGCGATGCCATCGAGCGGATGGGCCACGCTACGCTGCGCCTCGATCTCAGGCCTGATCTTTCCGAGGATGCCCTAGCAAAGCGCCTGAGCGCCCCGCGAAAGGGCCAGTCCGCCTCCACCTTCCTGCGCAAGAGCGCCGGTCTCATCCCGATCGGGATCGCGCTGCTCCGGGAGGCCTCGCCTTCGCTTCCGTCCGAGCCCGATGCCTTGGCACGCCTGATCAAGGCGGTGCCCCTGACCTTGACCGGAACGAAGTCCCTCGACCGGGCGATCTCCAGCGCGGGCGGCATTCCCTTCGGTGAAGTCGACGATCATCTGATGCTGCGCCGGATGCCGGGTGTCTTCGTGGCCGGCGAGATGCTGGACTGGGAGGCGCCCACCGGCGGCTACCTGCTCCAGGCTACCTTCGCCACGGGTATTGCGGCTGCACGAGGGGTGCTGGCCCGGCTGGGGATTCCCGATGCCGCATTGACGGAACGCCTCTCCTCGGCCACAGGGCAGACGTGATCGATCCCGCCAAGATTCTCCACGACGTGTTCGGCTTCCCCTCCTTCCGCGAAGGACAGGAGGAAATCGTGCGCGCGGTCCTGGCCGGCGAGGACGTTTTGGCCATCATGCCGACCGGCGCGGGCAAGTCCCTCTGCTACCAGTTGCCGACCCTGGCCCGCGAGGGCCTGACCCTCGTGGTCTCGCCGCTCATCGCCCTCATGCGCGATCAGGTGGCGGCATTGCGCCATTTCGGCATCGAAGCCGGCAGCCTCAACTCCGCCAACGACCCGGCCGAGAACCGCCGCGTCGTCGATGCTGTGCGGGACGGCCGCATGCGCATCCTCTATGCCTCGCCGGAGCGGCTGGCGAATACCGGCACCACCGAATGGCTCGGCCGGGCCGGGGTCAACCTGCTCGCCATCGACGAGGCGCATTGCGTCTCGCAATGGGGCCATGACTTCCGGCCTGAATACGCCATGCTCGGCGAGGTGCGCCAGCGACTGGGGAACGTGCAGACCATCGCGCTCACCGCGACGGCCGACGTGGCGACGCGCGGCGACATCATGCATCGCCTGTTCGAGGAGGAGCCGCGCCTCTTCATCCACGGCTTCGACCGGCCGAACCTGCGTCTTGCCATGCAGGCGAAGGAGCATTCCAGGCGCCAGCTCTTCTCCTTCCTCGACAAGCACCGGCACGAGAGCGGCATCGTCTATTGTTCGTCACGCGACGCCACGGAGAAGCTGGCCGACTCCTTGAGCCAAGCCGGCTATCGAGCCCTGCCCTATCACGCCGGCATGCCTCAGGCAGACCGCGCCAAGAACCAGGACATCTTCCTGCAGGAGGACGGCGTCGTGATGGTGGCGACCGTCGCCTTCGGCATGGGCATCGACAAGCCCGACGTGCGCTTCGTCGCCCATGCGGCCCTGCCGAAATCCATCGAGGCCTATTATCAGGAGATCGGCCGCGCGGGCCGCGACGGTGCCCCGGCCGATACTCTCACCCTCTACGGCCTCGACGACATGCGCCTGCGCCGCCTGCAGATCGAGGAGAGCGACGCGGCGGACGAGCAAAAGCGTGTCGAGCGCCAGCGGCTCAATGCGCTGGTCGCCCTGTGCGAAGCGCCGCGCTGCCGCCGACAGACGCTGCTCGCCTATTTCGGCGAGAGCACGGAGCCTTGCGGGAACTGCGACCTTTGCATCGACGGCGTGATGTCCTTCGACGGCACCATCGAGGCGCAAAAGATCCTCTCCGCCATCGTGCGCACCGGCGAGCGCTTCGGCACCGAGCATCTCATCAGCATTCTCATCGGTGAGGAAACCGATTCGATCCGTCGCTTCGGCCACGACAAGCTCAAGACCTTCGGGGTCGGCAACGACCGTTCGAAGACGGAATGGCGCTCGCTCCTGCGGCAGATCTATGCGGCCGGCCTGATTGGGCTCGAGCTCGCCGAATACGGACGCTGGACGCTCACCGACAAAGGCGTAGCCGTCCTCAAGGGCCAGGAGCGCATCGAGCTGCGCTCCGACGTGCTGATGAAGCCCGCCGAGCGCCGCCGCAGGCGCTCCCGGATGGAGGCGGAATCCGTAGTGCCGTCCGACGATCCGCTGCTCCTCGATCTGAAAGGTCTGCGCACGCGGCTCGCCAAGGAAGAGGGCGTGCCGGCCTACGTGATCTTTTCCGACCGCAGCCTGATCGACATGGCCGCCAAGCGGCCGACGACCGTGCGCGCCTTCGGCGAGATCCATGGAGTGGGGCAAGCCAAGCTTGACCGCTATGCGGAGGCTTTTCTGCAAGTCCTAAAGGCGCACGCGGCCTGATCGGGATCTCAACGGCCGAGATAGGCCTCGAGATCCCGCAGGTGATGGTGCCAGCCGGCCGCATGCTGCTCGATCAGCCGCTGCCTCCTGTCGGCCGGAAGCGCCGACCAGCCGCGATGCTCCAGGCGAAGGAGCGTCTTGGTCTCGGCCACGGGATCTAGAACCATGGAGACCTGAGTGGGTTGAGGCCAATCCTCGTCGGCCCAGGACAGTTCGAGGAATTCCGGCGGCTCGAACCGGCTCACGGTTCCGGTGGTGACCACCTTTCGTCCGGTTTCGTCGGTCCATTCTTCGCGAAAGCCTCCGCCGGCTTTCGCATCCAGGCTCACGTGGCGGCCCCACCAGGACGCGATCGCCTCCGGCGCGGTCAGCGCCGCCCAGATCTCCTGTGGTGCTTGCCTGATGTCGTATTCGATGACGATCCGATCCGCTGTTGTCCCGACTTTCATGGTCGAACCTCCTCAAGCGGCTTGTCTGCCCCCGTTCGATGCGACGTCCATCCAGGCGCCGGAATGCGAACTTCTCGCGATCGCGTCCACAACCCGCTCGATGCGAATCCCTTCCTCGAACGTGATCAGATGCGCGGCATCGCCGGCAATGCGGCGGATCAGTTCCCGGCACTCGACGATCTTCAGATCGTTGAATCCGAGCCCATGCCCCGGCGCGGGAATGAATTTATCATAAGGCGGGTGATGCGGGGAGGTCAGGATGGTGCGAAAGCCCTGTGTCTCCTTCGCACCGTCGACGGTATAAAGCTGCAGTTCGTTCATGCGCTCCTGATCGTAAACGATGGTGCCCTTCGAGCCGAAAAGCTGCACGAAGATGCGCCCCTTGCGACCCCAGGCGGAGCGATTGAGGGCGATCACGCCCGATGCGCCATTGTCGAGCTCGATCAACGTCGTGGCAATATCGTAGGTCTCAACAGCCCTGCGGCCGCCACCCTTCACTGGACGATCCACGTAAGGCTTCGCCATATGCCCGCAGACACGGCGCACACCCCCGAACAGGACCCATATCAGGCTTAAGCCATGGACACCGAAATCGTCGAGCGCGCCATGGCCGGAACTCGCCTCGCTCTTCCAGTAGAAGAGCTCCTCGGGATCCGCCATGAAATCCTCGTCCATCTCCAGGCGCACATGGTTGACCTCGCCGATCCGGCCCTCGTCGATGAGGCGGCGGATCAGGCGGACGATGGGGTTCTGGATGTAGTTGTAGCCGAGTGCGGCGACCTTCCCTGACTCGCGGGCGGCTGCCAGCATCCGCTCCGCATCGTCCAGACGCGTCGCCATCGGCTTCTCGCACCAGACGTGCTTGCCCGACTCCAGCGCCGCAATCGCCATCTCAGGATGGAAGGCATTGGGCGTGGTGATGGACACCACATCGACAGCAGGATCCGCGACGAGGGAGCGCCAATCGCCCGTGGCGCGCGCAAAGCCGAGTTCGCGTGCCTTCCGTTCGGCGAGGTCCTGAGAGGCTTCCGCCAAGACTGCCAGGCGCGGGCGCTGGACATCGCCGAAGACGGCCGCAACGGCGTTCCAGGCCAACGCATGGCATTTGCCCATATAGCCGGTGCCGATGAGACCGATGCCGAGTGCCGTCATGCGTTACCTCTCGCCAATTCCTGTTACAGCCCGGCACCCTCATCCGGAGGGTGCTTCCAGTGCGCGCCCGATTCTCCTTCGAGATGCCGCCCTGCGGCTCCTCGGGATGAGGGCGGACTGTGAAGCTCACACCATCCCGCCGAGCTCTTCCGAGACCGCCTGCAATTCCTTGCCGCCGGCCATGAGGTTCTGCAGCTCGTCGATCTGGATCTCGGATTTTTTGTACGTGCCAAGCGTCTTGCCGCGGTTGAGTACGGTGAATCGATCACCTACCGCATAGGCGTGGCGCACGTTGTGGGTGATGAAGATCACGCCGAGGCCCTTTTGTCGAACCTGATGGATGTATTTGAGCACCATGGAGGTTTGCGCCACGCCGAGCGCCGAGGTCGGCTCGTCGAGGATCAGCACCTTGGCGCCGAAATAGACCGCCCGCGCAATCGCAACGCATTGACGCTCGCCGCCGGAAAGCGTGCCGACGGCCTGATGAGGATCGCGCACGTCGATGCCGATCTTGCGCATCTCCTCCCGCGTAACCTCGTCGCAATGGTCGAAATCCACGTTGCGGAAAGGCCAGATCCCCTTCACCGGCTCGCGGCCCATGAAGAAGTTGCGCGTGACCGACATGAGCGGGATCATGGCCAGATCCTGGTAGACCGTCGCGATGCCCGCATCGAGCGCATCGCGCGGGCTGGCGAAGGTGACCGGCTGGCCGTCGACGAAAAACTCGCCGGAGGTCGGCTTATGTACGCCCGCGAGCGTCTTGATCAGCGTCGACTTGCCCGCACCGTTGTCGCCGAGCAGGCACATGACCTCGCCGCGATGAACCGTGAGCGATACCCCCGAGAGGGCGATTACCGAGCCGAAATGCTTGACGAGATTGCGGATGTCGATGAGCGGAACGTTCGCGTCCATCAGCGTTCTCCCGTCACTTTGCGTCGGATGAAGTTGTTGAACAGCACCGCGAGAAGGAGCATGGCGCCGAGGAAGACCTGGAACCAGTCGGAATCGAACCTGGTATAGGTGAGGCCGATGGACACCATGCCAAAGATGATAGCGCCGAAGAAGGCCCCGATGGCCGAGCCGTATCCTCCGGTGAGCAGGCAGCCGCCGATTACGGCCGCGATGATGGCTTCGAACTCCTTCTGGAAGCCGCGCCGCGCATCGGTCGAGCCCGCATCGAGGACTGTGAGAATGGCCACGAGCGCGGCCGCGCAGGCGGTGAGCATGAAGAGCCCGGTTTTCACCCGGTCCACCGGCACGCCCGAATTGCGCGCGGCATTGGCGTCGCCGCCCGCCGCAAAGATCCAGTTGCCCGCCCGCGTGCGCAGGAGAAGCCAGGTAGCGACGAGCGCAAAGCCGGCGAACCAGACAATGGAGACGGGAACGCCCGTCACGGTCGGCGTGCCGTTCGGGAACTTGGCGATGATGTCCTGCGCTGCGAGCCACGAGAACACGCCTTCGAAGGCAACGCCCGAGAAAAGCTCGCGGATGAGACCCTCGCCTGCCTGATCGCCGATGCCGCGCATCTGGGTCGATCCGCCGGTCGCCCATTTCAACCCGACGAGCGAGAGACCGCGCAGGATGAACAGGAAGGCCAGTGTGACGATGAAGGACGGAAGCCGCGTGCGGATCACCATCTGGCCATTCAGGCCGCCGAGCACGGCCGCCACGACAAAGGTCGCCGCGATGGCGAGCAGGAGCGGCCATCCGCTGAGCGTGATGAAGGCGCCGAAGACGAGGCCGGTGAAGGCCACCATGGAGCCGATGGAGAGATCGAACTCGCCGCCGATCATCAGAAGGGCTGCCGCGATGGCGAGAATGCCGAGCTGGGCCGCGGGCGAGAGGATGTTCATGATGCCGGCCAGCGTGAACATGGACGCGTCGGCAGTGGAGAGAAAGAAGATCGCGACCAGGACGAGCCCGGCCAGGGCGCCGAGCTCGGGGCGCCGCATGATCTTCGTGAGGAGGGAAACCTCCCGCAGACGCTCGTCCTGAATCCTCTCGACGGCTGTCGCCGGTGCGAGATTGGCGGTCGGCTGAGTGGTATTGACCATGAGCGCCTCCCCGAATGAGTCCAAGAAACAGAGGAGCCCGCAACCGACATCGCCGCGGGCTCTAAAGAGGTGTTTTAGCGAATGCCCTTGGCGGACAGATCGATCACCTGGCTGGCCTTTTCCTTCGTGATCAGGTTCGGGCCGGAGGGCACGTTGCCGCCGGGCATGAGGCCGTACTTGGCGTAATTGGCCAGGAACACCACCGGCAGGTAGCCCTGGAGGTATTGCTGCTGGTCAATGGCGAAGACCGCCTCGCCGTTGGCCACCGACTTGAGGAAGCCGGCCGACATGTCGAACGTGGCGACGCGGATGGCGCCCGTCTTTCCGGCCTCTTTCACGGCCGCAACCGACGGCTCACCGGCCGTACCGGCACCGAGCGCCAGGATCGTGTCGATCGAGGCATCGGCGGCGACCGCAGCCTTCACCTTAGCGCGCACATCCGCCGGGTCGTTCGTGACGGGGAGCACCGTCACCTTGCCACCGAAGCCTTCCGTGAAACCCTTGCAGCGCAGATCAAGCGATACGTTGCCGACCTCCTGGTTCACGCACAGCCCAACCTTGCCGCCCATTTCCTTGAGCTTTGCGCCAGCGATGCGTCCGGCCTCGATCTCGTCCTGACCCACATGCAGATGCGCGCCGAGCTTCTTCGACACATCTGAGCCTGAGTTCATGGAGATCACCGGAATGCCGGCGGCGACCGCCTTCTGGATCGACGGGCCGAGCGCAGATGCGTCGGGGATCGAGACGATCAGGCCGGCCGGCTTCTGGTTCACGGCTGCGTCGATCAGTTGCGCCATGGCGACCATGTCGAAGGTCTCAGGCGCCCGATAATCGACCTGGACCTTCATGTCCTGGCCGCCTGCCGACACGCCGTTCTTCACCACCGACCAAAACGGATCGTTCGCCTGGCCATGGCTGACGACGATGATGCGGGAATTCTGCTGTGCCGCGGCCGGGGCGGCGGCGGCGAGGGCCAGAGCTGCTGCGGCAGCCAGACCGGTAAAGATGGATTTCATGCTCTTCCTCCCAGATGGTTCTCACACGAGCACCGCAGCGCCTGTGCACTGCGGCGAACGCCGCGGCCGTGCCGCTTGCTTTGCGGGGCAGAGAGAAAACAAATGAGCTGAAGGGCGAATCACCGTCCGTACAGCGTTCCCTCTGCCGATCCGATCGTCCGCCGGAACGGAACGTCAGAACCTTTTTGTTTGTATATTGGAATTTTTATTCCATTTTTGTAGGATCGGTGTCAAGGCCGATCTGGCGTCTTGAGGCCTGCAATGGAAACCGAGGACAGCATGGGCAGCGCGGAAGCGATGGTGACGGAGGCCCCGGACGATTACGACGGCCTTCGCATGCTCCTGCTCAGCCGCCGCGACTCGATGCCCAAGCGCCTGAAACAGCTTGCCGCCTTCGCTCTCGAGCATCCCGAGGATGTGGCCTTCGGAACAGTGGCAGGCATTGCCGAGCACGCCGGTGTGCAGCCCTCCACGCTGGTGCGGTTCGCCAAGAGTCTCGGCTACGACGGCTTCTCCCATCTTCAGCAGATCTTCCGCGATCGTCTGCGGGAGCGGTTTCCGGATTACCGGGAGCGGCTTCGTGGCCTGCGCGACGCCGAGGGGCATCATGTTCATGCGGTGTCTCTGCTCGAAGGCTTTACCAATGCCGCAGCCGTTTCCTTGGAGCGGATGCGGGCTTCGGTGCGCCCCGAGGAACTGTCCCGCGCCATCGAGACGCTTGCCAAGGCGGATACCGTCTATCTCCTGGGCGCCCGGCGGGTGTTCCCGGTCATCGCCTATTGCGCCTATGCTTTCGGAAAGCTTGGTATACGGGCTATCCTCATCGATCATGTCGGTCAGCTCGGCCCCGAGCAGCTTGCCATCGCCACCAAGCGCGACGCGGTCCTTGCGATCAGCTTCACGCCCTATGCACCCGTCACGGCCGACCTCGCGGCGGCTGCCGCGCAGCGCGACGTGCCGGTGGTCGCGATTACAGATTCGGCCTTCAGCCCACTGGTGACGAATGCCGATGTCTGGCTCGAAGTCGCGGAGGCCGATTTCGGCGCGTTCCGGTCGCTCTCCGCGTCCTTTGCCCTTGCCATGGCGCTTGCCGTCGGTACGGCGGAAAAGCGGGCGGAGGGCTGAAAGGAGTCCGACGCCCTCTAGCAGATGAAAAAGGGCGCTGCCGCGCCCTTTTTGCTTACAGCCGCACCGGCTTCCCACTCTGAGCCGACTCCGTCGCGGCATCCGCAAGACGCTGCGCCATGAGCCCGTCCCGTCCGGTCGGATTGCACGGCTTGCCGTCCCGGATGGCGTTCAGGAACGTGGTGAGCTCGTCGCGATAGGCCTCGGCATAGCGCTCCAGGAAAAAGTCCTGCACCGGGTCGGCGGTGATGCCCGAGGCGTTGGCGACCTCCACGGTCGTGCGATGGATGTTGCCGGCGCGGATCATTCCCTTGGAGCCGTGGACTTCGATCCGCTGGTCATAGCCATAGGTGGCGCGACGGGAATTGGAGATCTGGACGATCTTGCCTCTGGCGGTCTTGAGCATGACGGCAGCGGTGTCGACGTCGCCCGCCTGACCGATCGCAGGATCGACGAGAGAGGACCCTACCGCATGCACCTCCACCGGTTCGTCGCCGAGAAGCAGGAAACGGGCCATGTCGAGATCGTGGATCATCATGTCCCGGAACAGGCCGCCGGAGGTGGCGATGTAGCTCACCGGAGGCGGGCCGGGATCGCGGGAGAGGATCGTCACGAGCTCCACTTCTCCTACCTCGCCATCGGCGAGGCGGCGGCGCAGGGATGCGAAGTTGGGATCGAAGCGGCGGTTGAACCCGATCATCAGCGGCGTGCCGGCCTTTTCCACCGTAGCGAGGCAGGCTTCGATGCGCTCGCTCGACAGATCGACCGGTTTCTCGCAGAACACGGCCTTGCCGGCGCGCGCGCCGCGCTCGATCAGGTCGGCATGGGTCGTGGTCGGCGTGCAGACGAGGATGGCATCCACGTCCGAACGCTCGACGATCTCTTCTAGCGGCGCGACCTCAGCGCCCGTCGCGGCCGCCAGCTCCTGTGCGGAGGGAGCGTGCGGATCGGCCACCGCCACGAGCCTAGCATCGGGATGGCCGGCGGCGTTGCGTCCGTGAATCCGGCCAATGCGGCCAGCCCCCAAAACAGCGATTTTGATCATGTTTCCCTCGATCCTTTGCCGGCTCACGGCAGATTTGGAATTGATATTCCAGTATAAGATGCTAATAGAATAAACGTTCTATAACGACAAGAGCCAAGCGCGGCTCTCACGCGGTTTATCAAGACCGAGAGCGGGAGGAATAGCATGAAGCCGGCCCTGGATGTGATCACCATTGGGCGCGCCTCGGTCGACCTCTACGGCCAGCAGGTGGGCGGACGGCTGGAAGACATGGCCTCCTTCTCCAAAGCCGTCGGCGGATGCCCGGCCAATATCGCCATCGGAACCGCTCGACTCGGCCTGAAGTCGGGTTTGGTGACCCGTGTCGGCGACGAGGCCATGGGCCGCTTCATCCGCGAGCAGATGGAGCGCGAAGGCGTTTCGACAGCAGGCATCGTCACAGACAGGGAACGGCTGACCGCCCTCGTGATCCTTGGCGTGCGGGACGAGAGCTCCTTCCCGTTGATCTTCTATCGCGACAATTGCGCCGATATGGCGCTCGACGAGAGCGACATCGACGAGAACTTCATCGCCTCCGCCGGCGCCGTCGTCGTCACCGGCACGCATTTTTCACGTGAAACGACGGCTGCTGCGCAGAGGAAGGCCATCCGCATCGCCAGGGCGAACGGCCGCAAGGTGGTGTTCGACGTGGATTACCGCCCGAATCTCTGGGGCCTCCTCGGCCACGGCGCCGGCGAATCGCGCTATGTGCGCTCCGACGCCGTGACGGAACATTTGAAGCCGATCCTCGCCGATTGCGATCTCATCGTCGGCACCGAGGAGGAATTGCACATTGCAGGCGGGTCCGAGGACACCCTGACGGCCATCCGGACGATTCGGACCGTCTCCAGGGCCACCATCGTGTGCAAGCGAGGCCCCATGGGCTGCGTGGTGTTTCCCGACGCCATTCCGAATTCGCTAGATGACGGTGTGAAGGGGCCCGGCTTCCCGGTCGAGGTCTACAACGTGCTCGGCGCCGGCGACGCCTTCCTGTCCGGTTTTCTGCGCGGGTGGCTCAAAGGCGAGCCGCTCGAGACGTGCTGCGCCTATGCCAATGCGAGCGGGGCCTTCGCGGTGTCGCGGCTGCTCTGCTCGCCCGAGATCCCAACCTTCCCGGAGTTGCAGCACTTCCTGAAGACCGGCAGCCGCCACAAGGCGCTACGTTTCGACGAGACCATCAACCACATTCACTGGGCGACGACACGCCGGCCTCAGAGCGACACGCTTATGGCGCTCGCCATCGACCACCGCATGCAGCTGGAAGCGCTGGCAAAGGAGATCGGCGCGCCCGTCGAGCGCATCCCTGAATTCAAGGTTCTCGCCGTCGACGCTGCAGCGCGGGTGGCGGATGGACGCTCGGGCTTCGGCATGCTGATCGACGGAACTTATGGCCGCGAAGCGCTGTTTCGCGCTGCCGATCACCCGTTCTGGATCGGGCGCCCGGTGGAACTGCCCGGCTCCCGCCCACTCGATTTCGAGGGCGGCGGCTCGCTCGGCGCCAAGCTGGTGGAATGGCCGGTAGGACACACCATCAAGTGCCTGTGCTTCTATCACCCTGACGACCTGCCGGAGCTGAAGCAGCGACAGGAGCGTGAGCTGCTGCGCCTGCACGATGCCGCGCGCCGCATCGGCCGGGAGTTGCTGGTGGAGATCATCGCGGGCAAGCATGGGCCTCTCAGGCCCGATACGGTCGCCGGCATCCTGCAGCGGCTCTACGACCTCGGCATCAGGCCCGACTGGTGGAAGCTCGAGCCGCAGCAGGACGTAGCAGCCTGGCATGCGATCGGCGAGGTGATCACCCGAAACGACGCATACTGCCGCGGCATCGTGCTGCTCGGCCTCGAAGCGCCGGAGAACGAGCTGGAGGCCGCCTTTGCCGCCGCTGCCAAGGAGCCGCAGGTGAAAGGCTTTGCGGTTGGGCGCACCATTTTCAATGATGCAGCGCGGCGCTGGCTCAAAGGTGAGATTTCGGACGAAGCTGCCGTCAGCGACATGGCCTCCCGCTTCCAGCGCCTCGTCGATGCCTGGCAGCGGGTCTCGGCCCACGCGAAGGCGGCCTAATACCAAGGGCGGAGCCTGTGGAAGGCTCCGAACTCTTTTCATGAACCGGAAAACCTGAAAACCCTGCGACGCCCTTCGAGAGGAACACGCATGAGCACGATCCGCCTGACCATGGCGCAAGCCGTTGCCCGCTTCCTGACGGCCCAGAAGACTGAGATCGATGGACGATCGCTGCCGCTCTTCGGCGGCGTCTGGGCCATCTTCGGCCACGGGAACGTGGCCGGCATGGGCGAGGCGCTGCACGGCGTGCGCGATCAGCTCCCCACCTATCGGGCGCATAACGAGCAGGGCATGGCGCATGCGGCAATCGCTTTCGCCAAGGCTTCTCGGCGGCGGCGCATGATGGCCTGCACCACTTCCATCGGCCCAGGAGCCACCAACATGGTGACGGCCGCTGCCGTCGCCCATGTGAACCGCCTCCCGGTGCTGCTCCTCCCCGGCGACGTCTTCGCCAATCGGAAGCCCGATCCGGTGCTGCAGCAGATCGAAAGCTTTGCCGACGGCACGGTCTCGGCGAATGACTGCTTCCGGCCGGTCTCTCGTTATTTCGACCGCATCACGCGCCCTGAGCAGATCATTCCGGCGCTCCAGCGCGCCATGACCGTGCTGACGGACCCGGCCGAATGCGGCCCGGTGACCCTTGCACTCTGCCAGGACACGCAGACCGAAGCCTATGACTACCCGGAGAGCTTCTTTGCGGAGAAGATCTGGGCACCGCGCCGCATCCGCCCGGACGAGACGGAACTCGCCCAGGCCGCCGATCTCATCCGCAATGCCAAGAAGCCTTTCATCGTTGCGGGCGGCGGCGTGCTTTATTCGAACGCCGAGACGGCTCTGGCGGAATTCGCGCAGAAGCACGGCCTGCTCGTGGGGGAAACGCAGGCCGGCAAATCGAGCCTCCCGCATGATCATGCATCTTGCCTTGGTGCCGTCGGCGTGACCGGGACGGGCGCAGCCAATGCGCTCGCCGAAGAAGCCGACGTGGTGATCGCGGTCGGCACGCGCCTGCAGGATTTCACCACCGGCTCCTGGGCCCTGTTCAAGAACCCGGACCGGCGCATCGTCGGTCTCAACGTGCAGACGTTCGACGCCACCAAGCACAACGCGCTCCCGCTCGTGGCCGATGCTCGCGTGGGCCTGGAGGAATTGAGCCGTGCCCTCGCCGGCTGGAAGGCGCCTGACGCCTGGACGGCAAGAGCGCAGGACGAGAAGGCACGCTGGTTTGACGCGGCTTCCCGTTATACGGACCCGACCAATGCGGAACTCCCATCCGACGCCCAGGTGATCGGCGCGGTGCAGCGCACAGCCTCGCCGACCGACGTGGTGGTCTGTGCAGCCGGCGGTCTGCCGGGCGAGCTGCACAAGCACTGGAAGGCCAGCACCGCATTGGGCTACCACATGGAATACGGCTATTCCTGCATGGGATACGAGATTGCAGGCGGGCTGGGCGTGAAGATGGCGGATCCGTCCCGCGAGGTGATCGTCATG
>JAESFT010000273.1_pt1 | contig 43085 bp, 48 predicted proteins | sample 9269451 | NCBI WGS metagenome assembly JAESFT01 (sample SAMN14502557, study PRJNA617106) | algae metagenome | isolation source: Scytonema hyalinum WJT4-NPBG1 and co-occurring heterotrophs from well... | place: USA: Mojave Desert, Joshua Tree National Park, California | collected 2006-05-25
TGCAAGGAGCAGCCAGTGGTCAGGGCATGGCCCTTGGCAGCCGCGTACTCGCCAAGGAGCTTCTTGAAAGTGGAGCCTTGATCGCGCCGTTCCAACAGGAACTTCCGAACGGGGCTTACTGGCTACTGGCGCGAAGCTTCGGAAGGCTCAGCAAGGCGGAGGCGACCTTTTGCGCCTGGCTGTTCGAGCAGGTCGCACAGGCATCGGCCAGGACAGACTAATGCATTCTTGACTGCTTGGCGGCAGAGGTCCCGAAGAGGCCGGGCGGCTGTTGACCCCGTTGCGGCCGCTAGCGAACGTTTAGACAACGCCGCAAAGCAGACACGATTATGCCGCCTTATCAAGGCCGATAAGCAATAGCACGCCCGATGACCGATACCGCCATTCGTCAACTCTCATCAATTATTGAAGCCCGGGCCGCGCATAAGAATGGCTTATACTTGGTCGCCCTCGACGGAAGAAGTGGCTCGGGTAAGTCGACCTTGGCAGCGCAGCTCTCTGAACGTCTCGACGCATCAATCATCGAAGGGGATGACTTTTTTGCGGGGGGCGTTGTCGTGCTCGATAGCCCAGCTTCAGAACTGGCAAACATCTGTATCGATTGGTGTAGCCAACGCAAGGCTGTCCAAGCGCTGCACTCTCAGGGCACAGCAACCTATTTTCCTTTCGATTGGGACGCGTTTGACGGCACAAGATCGAGCGTCATCAAGGAGGTTCGAGCCAAGCGTGTTGTCATTCTTGAAGGCGTCTACTCCGCTAGACCCGAGTTGCGAGATCTGATCGATTTCTCGGTGCTCATTGAACTTGCCGACGACTTGAGGATGAGCAGACTACTCGATCGCGAGGGTGAGATCGGTCCTTGGGAGCGTCAGTGGCACAGGGCAGAGGATTGGTACTTCGAAAACCGGGCACACCGTGAAGATTTCGATGCCGTCTTGAGCTGGGTTAGCAACCATAAGTGTTCGCTTAACCTGAAGGCAGTCAGAGAGACGTAGCGGCAGGGGCCTTGGTGTTGTTCCGGGAAAAGAAGAGCTAATAGAGGGGTGGACAGTACCGGTATCGGCGTCAGTCAGAGGTGAAGGTAGCGCGTCAGCTCTGCCGTTGAAGGGAAGATCAGATGCACGAGCCTATCGCGCCATTTTAGCCGTTAGCCAGGGAAATGACCGTCCTCGGCGGAGCTTCCACGTTGACGCTCGAGAACCAGAGGACTAACCTTTTCTTCGTATGAAACAGGTTAGGTCGGGAAGGTTGGCCCGGCCCCCGCTCGAGCGGGTCCTTCCGTTACTCTGGTAACGGCCCAAGACTATCAAGGCGCTTGCATTCCGCAGGCGCCGATAGAAGGGTATGGACATGAAACCGCGAATTTCCGTTCTCACGCTCGGTGTCGCCGACCTCGAACAATCGCTTGCCTTCTACCGTGACGGTCTCGGCTTACCCACCACGGGTATCGTTGGCCGCGAATTCGAGCATGGAGCGGTTGCCTTTTTCAACCTGTCGGGCGGACTTAAACTAGCTATTTGGGCTCAAGACGATATCGCCCACGACACTGGACTGCCCAAGCACCCGGTGTCTTCGACCGCGGTCACTATCGGTCATAACGTTGTGAACCGGGAAGAGGTAGACGAGACGCTTGATGCGGCCCGGCGAGCGGGTGCTGAGATAATCAAGCCAGCTCAAGACACTTTCTATGGCGGCTACGCCGGATACTTCCGCGATCCAAATGGCCATTTGTGGGAAGTTGTGTGGAATCCTCAAATGCTCCCTACAGAAGAGTGACACCCTCCGGCAAGGTCATGGGCTCTTGAGGCCCATGACCACCTTGACCTGTTGATGTCTAAAGCCCGGCAGTCCGCAATGCACCCCTTCCCGGGCCTCCAAAGGGTACTCGGTCAGGTAGGGCGCGTTCGCTCTGAGACTCCGTCAGTCTGGCGAAAGGACATACAAGGCCCCGGGGATGGCGTGCGGCTACGGGCAGACCTCGGCCCAGAGCTTGGCTTATGGCTTGCGACGCCATTGCAAGGGAGAATGGCTTAGTAGGCATGGTGCTACCCGGACGGCCTTGTCGTTCCATTTTTTAGTGCTGTCGCCGCTTGCATAGATCACCGGCAGTTCTGGATACAGCTCACGTGCTCGTCTCGCGACAGCCCAACCATCCATCTCATTTGGCAATCTGAATGGGTGAGCAGCAGGTCAACTGCCTGTTCATTCTGAAGTTCGGTCGAGGCATCGGCGGCGCTGCTGACCGGGATGACCCCCGCCTGGGCAAGACTATCTCAATTGGGAGGGACAAAGGGCGTAATCTTCGACATTGGGGATACGTTTTGGCTCATCAGGTAGACACCACGACCCTGCCTCGCAGCGACTTTCCAGCGACATCCGTGTTGCGACGCTAGAAAAGCCATTCACATCTAACCGCTCCTGTGAACAGCGGATTGTCAGCCTCTTGTGAGGCTACTCTCGCTTCTTCCTTACTAGGATTTGGATAAGCGCACATAGTTGTGGCAGCGAATCCGTTCGTCCCTGCTTGCTACAACGCTCCCCCTTCGTACCGCTTCAAGCGGGAACTGTGTGAAGCTCAGTTCGTTGGCAAGGCTCGGAACGGATGGTGCCATGCCTACGACAGATGATGTGATCCCGATTGTTGAGGAAACGGCCACGCTCGAAAAGCGTGATGTCGTGACTGGACGCGTACGGGTTCACACCCGAACCACCACTCAGGAAGAGATGGTTTCGGCTTCCTTGGAGCGCACCGATGTCGAGGTCACTCGTGTTCGGGTGGAACGCGAAATCGAAGCTGCACCCCCGATCCGCACAGAAGGCGACGTCACGATCATTCCGGTCGTGGAAGAAATCCTCGTAGTCGAAAAGCGGTTAGTGCTCCGCGAGGAAATACATGTCCGCCAAACAGTGGCCACCCAATCGGTCGAGGTCCCCGTTACTCTGCGCAAGCAGGAGGCGGTTATTGATCGGCAAGAGGTGACCTCAAATCTAAACGAAGAGGAACACTGAAATGAGCCAATTCTCAGCAACTGCATCCCGGACCCTATCGGCAATGTTCGACAGCCAGGGGGACGCCCAGCGCGCCGTGGACCGCTTGATCGAAGCAGGCATTCCTGCCAGCAGCATTCGCCTCGTGCCCGGTTATGAAAACGACACATCGGTTACCGATCGCAAGGAGCAGCACAAGGGCTTTTTCGCCTCGCTCGCCGACCTCTTTATGCCTGATGAAGATCGCTACACTTATGCTGAAGGCCTGAGCCGCGGCGGCTACATGGTAGTGGCGAGCAATCTAGACGCAACCTACTACGACCGTGCTGTCGACATCCTGGATGATGAAGGCTCCATTGATCTCGATGAGCGTGAACAAACCTGGCGTTCGGAAGGCTGGAGCGGCTATCAGGCTGACAACGCGACCGGCTATGGTCTTGGCGCAGCATCCACCGGTGCATTCGCAGGCACCGAAACCACTAGCCGCGGCGATCTCGACACCACCAGCGACCTTGGCACCAGCGATGATGTCATCCCTGTAGTTGACGAGCGTCTTGTAGTGGGCAAACGCGACGTCAATCTCGGCCGCGTCCGTGTACGCTCCTATCTCCGCGAAGAACCCGTCAGCGCCAACGTGAGCCTGCATGAAGAGCGCGTGACGCTGGAGCGTCGCCCGGTTGACCGTCCCCTGACCGATGCCGACGCGGCATTCCGCGACCGCACCATTGAGGCTGAAGTCCATGCCGAAGAAGCGGTGGTCGGCAAGGAAGCCCGTGTGACCGAAGAAATCTCCCTGCGCAAGGATGTGACCGATCGCGAGGAAACGGTCAATGACACTGTGCGCAAGACCGAGGTCGAGATCGAGGACAACCGCAACGTCACCGAGAGCGAACGCCTGAGCCGACGTTAACTCTCCAAGGGCGCCTGGTTCATCAGAGCAGGCGCCCAACTATCACCAGCGGAACCGGGCGAGGCTCGACCCTAGAAATACCGAAAGCGGGTAGGTGATAATGCGCCGTAGCCCGTGCTCCTTTGTTAGTCGGCCTCATATTGCCCCAGCCAGTCCGCTCCACTTCCTTGGTGCTGGAAACTGCCGAGGCCGTTTCCCAGTCCGATGGCGAAGTGAAGGCAGAGGACCGCTATGACCCCATCTCGGCCGAAGTGGCGATGTTAATGGACGCGGCTGGACAGCTGCCGTTGTAACGCCGGGACCGATCCGTCGCTGGTCTCTGCGGGCGTGCGCTCTCAGCAGCATTCAACATGTAGAGCTACGGGGCGCTCAAGCGCTGTTGGCGAACCGCGCTTCGACGGAGGTGGCCGTCCTATTGGCTAGCGAGCAATTGTATTTTTCAGCGGATCCTCTCAAAAGCAAGACGAAGTGCTCTGGCACAACGGCTGGCAATGAGACGGCAATCTCAGCCCCATTGTCCCAAAGACTGCGTACCGTGCAATCGTATGTGGAGCGTCCTTCGTTGAATATGATCTGCCCTGCCTTCAGGACGCGGCGCCTGTTCGTCCTTTCAGCTTCATTTGGCGCCGATGCACTGCATACTCGATCTCGACCGCTCCGCTTGGCTTGATAAAGAGCATGGTCGGCCCTGTTCAGAAGTGTTTCGATATCGTCTGAGCCCCCCATTGCTGAAACGCCGAAGGAGGCACTCACAGCAATAGGCGGATTGCTTCCGGGGAAACGAAGTTCCTTCACAAGGAGCCTCAGCTTCTCAGCTACGCTAATGGCGGTTGCTAACTCAGTTTGTGGCAACAAGATAGCGAACTCCTCACCGCCGACGCGACCGATGAAATCGCTCTGGCGTAGAGTTGTCCTCAGCGCGTTCACCATTCCAGCAAGCACTTGATCACCGGCCGCGTGACCGTAGGTGTCATTGACTCGCTTGAAGTGGTCGATGTCGAGCGCAATGCAGCTCAGGGGCATGACGTGCCGTTTCGCCAGGGAAAGGTGCTTTTTCACCTCATCCTTGAAAGCACGACGACTGCTTGCGCCAGTGAGAACATCAGTCGCGGCTTCCCGACGTAACTCGAGTTCCCGCATGACTATCGCGGCCAGGTGAGTCAGGATCGCCGTTTCTCTATCACCAAATTCGCGCACATTCTTGTCGATGGCGCAGACAGTCCCGATGACCAGCCCCTCTTGTGTGGTGATCGGTGCTCCGGCATAGAACCTGATCTTTGGACCATCGGTCACATGAGGGTTGTTATAGAAGCGGTCATCCTTCGTCGCATCCGGTACGATAACGGGTCGGCCAAGCTGCAAGGTGTAGCGGCAGAAAGTGCTGTCCAGAGAGGCCTCTGAGCTCGCAAGACCAATCACCGATTTGTACCATTGCCGGTGGGCATCGATCATTGACACGATGCCGATCTCAACATCAAAGATTAGCTTTATAAGTTCTGCGATGCGGTCAAATCCCAGCTCGGATGGACTATCTAGGACATCAAGGTTCTGCAGCGCCGCTAGACGCTGCCCATCGGCGATGACTTCGTTGAAGGCGTCTTGTTCCAACCGCATGCTATCTCCTATTCAGCTCAGGATGGCATAAGTCGGTTAAGAGGGCCTCTTTGCCATACACGAAACCCAAGCTTCCGCTTGAGCGCAAATACTGCGAGATTTCGTTTACTAATTAGACGAGCGCGACATCGCATTGAGGTTCGTAGACTCAAGGTACAATAAAGAATGACAGGCAGGCAGATGGCGACCCAGCAATGTCTGGATCATTTCCCAAGCTGCCATAGCTGTCCTTTTTGCGGAGCAATGCACTCCGGAGAGCCTTGAAGCGCTTGCGCGCAATCTGAAGAGGGCCTTTGCAGTACCCGTGCCGTTCAATGGGCATGAGCTGTCGTGCAAGGCCAGCCCGGGTCTTGCGCTTTATCCGCAAAGCGATTGATCGACCGGGTGAGCTGATGAAGAATTCCGACCTTGCTCCCCTCTGACCCGCACAGGTGACAAGGTTGAACCAACATCTATGCTCTGCCGTTAATGCCTATAGGAGTGCTGGAATCCCACTGTCGCGTTCGTTTTCGTTGAAAGATGCAATGTACGTTTATGTTTTTGCGGGAACAGAGAGGCTTCGGGGTTTCACTGTGGAGCGTGAGGGGAAGAACCTTCCAGAGGCACATGGGCCTTGGGTTCTCACCAACCGCCTGGACATGGCAGATGGCGATGACGACCGGCCCATGGTGCGCACGCGTGAATGTCTTGATGACATAGAGATGCATGGATTCCACATCCTCAATGGTCATAAGCGGATGACGGACACACTTGAAGCGTGACGCAAGATTGCTTGGATTTGTACCGCCCTGGCCTGCTCGGAAATAAGGGGCCAGTGAGTTTGGCCTAGGGATGGGCCGTTGGGTACAGGAATAATTGTGATCAATGCGTCACTGTTGTGGGCACATGAATAGTTGCTACGAGTCCTGACGGCTTCCACTTCCGCTCTATTTCACCAAAGAGCTGCCGGCGAACAATGCCATCGGCGATGGAGAGACCAAACCCTGCTGTTTCTGGTTCTCGAACTGGTGGACCCCCTGTTTCAACCCATCGCATGAAGAATCCGTCCGGACTGGAGGTTCGCATCCAGTGGAGTGATACACATCCATCGGACTGGGACAGAGCTCCATACTCAGCAGCATTCATTGCTAGTTCATGCACTACAAGGCCAAGTGGCTGAACAAGTAGCGGAGCCACCTCCAACTTTGGACCCTTAAGCACGACCTGCCGACTGGGAAGTGCTTGCAGCTGCTGCTGGAGAAGATCATTCAGAAGTGGCGCCTGCCAGTGATGCTCCGCAAGTAGAGCATGGGCGCGAGCGAGCGATTGCACCCGGCGTTGAACGGCGGCCGCATAGCGAGCCGGATTGTCAGCTCGGCTCAAGCGAACGATGCTTTCCACGAGGGCAAGGACGTTCTTGGCTCTATGATCTACTTCCATAAGCAAGCGATGCTCGGAGGCTTCCAGTTCCTGCACCTGATGATGCTTCGTTTGGTCGATCTGTGAGCCATAGTGGTACAGCAGCCGACCTGACTGATCATGCACTGGACTGAAGTTCAACTGGTTCCAGAAAGGTGTGCCATCTTTGCGGTAGTTCAGAAGCTCCACGGCTACGTCAGTACCTGCCAGCAGCCCCTTCCGGATCTCGGCGACCGCAGCGGCTGATGTTCCTTCGCCCTGCAGGAACCGGCAATTACGTCCCAGTACCTCTTCGGCGCTGTATCCGGTAAGATCGAGAAATGCCTTGTTAGCGAGCACGATCGGATAATCGGGTAGTCGCGCATCGGTTATGATCATTGGCATGCGGGTTCGCTCGAAAGCTATGGCAGCAAGCATCTGGCGATCAGGAAGGACGGAGTTTGCTGCGACCAAGGGAGGATTGGTTGCAAGCTCGATCTTCTTCTTGCGCGGGAGCACGGCACATCTCCTGTCTGGTGCGCCGTCAATGCTTGTTCATGCTCATGTTTCCCAACCTGAGCGATCAACTTTGATTATACGCATGATGCTCCACCAACGTAGCGGCTTGCCTGCGGTCCTGATCCTGATGCTGGTCTGATTGGACCTCGGGAACAACAAGACTGAGGACAATGTTGCTGCTACACTACGCTTGAGCTTGCATCCCAATATGTCCGATTGGCTCTCGCCTCCTGAACTCGGTACCCCCTTTTGAGGACTTAATGGCAACTCGCCGCATTGCAGACCTTATCCTGGAAAGTGCCACAGACTACGCCATTGTCACCACCGACCTGAAAGGGGTTGTCACGACCTGGAACGTCGGCGCCGAAAGGGTGCTTGGGTGGAAGGGAGCGGAGGTGGAAGGGCGTCCGCTGAGCTTCATTTATACCCCTGAGGACCTTCTCTCTGGAGTTCCCCAGCTCGAGATGGGCGACGCATTGTCCAAAGGGCGTGCCATGGATGAGCGCTGGCATCTGCGAAAGGGTGGATCCAGGTTCTGGGCAAGCGGTGAGCTTCTTCTTCTGCAAAACGAGGATCGACCTGAAGGCTTTGTCAAGATAATCCGGGACCGGACAGCAGAACGTCTGGCCCTTGAGGCACTTGAGGAAAGTAGATCTCGACTGGCTCTTGCGACAGAAGCTGCATCGATCGGCATATGGGACTGGGACCTCCTCACCGGAAGCATGGCCTATTCCGACATAGCCAAACGCATCTGTGGCTTTCCCGTGGATGACACGGTCACGTTTGAAGATGCACGCAGGATCGTGCATCCCGATGATCTGCCGCGCACATCCGCCATGTCAAAGCGTGCACTTGATCCCGCAACCAGGGAACGTATTCCGTATGAGTACCGGATCGTTCTTTCGGATGGTTCGGTTCGCTGGGTACTCGCACAAGGCGAAGCTGTGTTCGAGCCTGCGTCCGAAGGCGTTCGGCCCGTGCGATACATCGGCACTATCCAGGACATCACAGATCGTATGCGTATGCAGCAGCAGCTGCAGGATAGCCAGTCTAGGCTGGCTCTTGCAGTAGCAGCTGGCAAGATGGCCGTGTGGGAACTGGATGTAGCCACCGAGCAGCTTACCTCATCCCCGGAGCTAAACCGATTGCTTGGTTTTGCTCCTGATGCCCAGCCCAGCATGGATGAAATTCGATCTCGGTATTATCCCGGTGAGCGGGAACGCATGCAGGAAATCGCCCAAGCGGCTCTGAAGCGCGAAGAGCGCTTCATCGAAATGGAATTTCGATATGTATGGCCCGACCAATCTCTGCACTGGCTAATGCTCAGGGCCGAGTTTGTGAACAATGCAGCGGGCCAGCCCACACGCTTTGTGGGTGTGGTCATGGACATCGACGCTCGCAAACGTGCCGAGGAGCTCCAGTCGGTCCTTAATCAGGAACTCAGCCATCGCCTGAAAAACCAGCTCGCCCTTGTGCAAGGGATTGTTAGTCAGTCACTCCGCAAGGCAACGGACGTGGTGGCTGCACGTGACAATATCGTGCAGCGATTGGGCGTTCTGGCGCAAGCGCACGACTTGGTTGTCGCTGGACTCACCAAAAAAGCAGAGCTCCGAACGATTATCGAGACGACCGTGCATCTGCATGAGGACGGAAACATCGACCGGTTCAGGCTCAATGGACCTGACCTTGAAGTCGGACCAAGAGCAGGGCTGTCTCTTTCCCTTGTTCTTCATGAGCTGGCAACCAACGCTGTCAAGTACGGCGCCCTTTCCGCGAGCGGAGGCAAGGTTATGATCGAGTGGGAGCTGATGGAAAAGGGGGAGGTGTTCAGGCTCGCTTGGCGAGAGACGGATGGACCAACTGTTATCGAGCCTTCCAATCTGGGTTTTGGGACGCGTCTGATCAGAAGCGGCATTGCTGGCCAATCGAGCCATGTAGCAATAGAGTTTGAGCCCACTGGCCTCGTCTGCACCATGACGGTTGCCTTGGCCGACCTGCAGTCGGATTCATGATTGTAGAGCAGCTGCCATGCGCCGTCTTGGTGTTCGATATTCAGCCTCTCACTCCAGCACAACGACCTCCGAGCCAATGAACATACCAAGGCTGGTTCGGCACCCGACTGATGGGTTTTGATCCCTCCGCCCGGTGCCCACCCCTATGTCACCGAGAGACTAACCGAGTTAGCGGAGTGAAGGCGGATCAAGAAGGCGGAGAAGGAAGGCAGCAAACACTTTATCGGGCCGCCCAAACCCTTGAAAATACCCGAAGGGCAGGTGGCTTTAAACGGCGAATGAGCTTAGTCGAACCATCCAAGTCGCGTCGGGTGTTTGTTATGAAGCGCTTTGAGCACGAGGTCGCCCGCACGACAGAGGGCAGCAACACTCAACCCCAAAGCTAAACCGATATTGAAGTCGTTTATCGTAGTGCCGATAGCCATCCCCAAGGCTGCGCCGAATACCAACCACATCACCATTTTTGCTTCTCCTCGAAGCTTCTACATAGAACGCTCCTAGGTGGGGCAGTCGTTGCACTAAGTGGCGATCACTATTTGGCGGCTGAAAACTGGTCTGGAGTCCGGCGCTGCACATGGCTGGAGACCGAAATCTTGTTGCTGAAGCGTCCGCCCATTAGAACCTCTTTCTAGATACGCAGTAGATCTGCCTAGTTAGATGGTTTTGCTTACTTTTTTGCTCGGGAAAACTCGTCTACTTTTTCAATGCTGGCGCGCTCTTCCCATGCTCGCCAGTTCCGCTATCGTCATCTTCTGAAGCCCGCTTCGGAGATTCGGGGCGCTTGAGCTCACGAATTATCATGCGCAGTACGTCGTGCTCACGAGGCGTGAGATTTGCAAAGGGGTTGGAGAGCTTGTCTTCCACCTGGAGCTACCTGAAAACGGGTATTCAGCTTGTGCATTCTTCTGCAAATTACCCACACCTATTTCAGTGGGAAATGAAATAGTTAAACCCGCTGCTACTTTGTTTCGACGGTCTTTATTTTAACAACGTTGCAACCGACACTTTTTTGCATCTGGTTCTTTGCTTAACGGTGACAATCTAGCGTCCTAATGTGAGAGGTGGTTCACGAAGTGCTTGGTCATTTTGTTTATTCCAAAGACCCTGTCGACGATTGCATGCTGATCGAAATGCAGTGGAGGAACGATGATCGGATCGGCGTTCTTCATGTTCCACCGTCAGTGACAAACCTCGTTGAAGGCTCTGACTACGAACACATCCAAACAGGGGAGAGTTTAGCTCTGCCAATCGCATTGGGACTTGGCGTAATTCTCGCCGGTCTCACGGATGTGGATCTTGTCCTTACTGGCGATAGAACCGCATGGAAGTCGAGCTGGGGCAGCCTGAAGCTGGACTTCAACGACGTTGAGCTGCAGCTGCGAGACGGGGCCGAGCAGAAGAGGAGGCGCCTCGGCTCGTAGCTCTATGGTACGCAGCTTGCTTAGCCTCGCTACGGATCAGCTCATTGGGGAAGCGTCCGCACATTCCTGTATATCGTTCTCTCAAGAGCGGGATTTTCGCGCCGGTTCTTTCGTCGACGAATCCGATGCCACGATCGTAGTCCAGCCATTCCGGCCATAGGCCTTGACGCTCTAACGCAATGGATGCAACCGCCATCAGTACCGCTAGCATTAGTCCACCAGGAACCATCCACCATGCAAACGAGACGCCCGTTTCGTCGTCATATTGATTGCGTTGGAAGGGATCGGGCATCACAGACCCTCTAGCTCCGCCACCTCGTCCACTCCGGCCGCTCTCCACCGAAGCCAAAATGAGGCTACTTCAGCTTCTGCACAGCAAAGGAAATTGACAGCTGCAAAACAGCCTCTCCCGCTTCATTTCGAACCCACATCGAGATGTTCTTTTGTGGGCTGCCTGTCTTTGGGATGTAGTCCTTGGCCATTTCAGCCAGTGCTATAGTGCCTTCATCACGAGCAGCCTGATCATCGGCTAGTTCTGTACCGATGTCGTCCCTATACAGCTTAGTACCGTCGTCCGTGTCGAAGTAGTAATAGGGCACTGTGACGTCTCCGGTTAGACGGGCAACGTTGTTCGAGCAATTGCCGTTGCCGCTTATCATAGGTTCATAGGGCTGATGTTGAGGCTGGGTGGATGTGCTTGGCGGCAATCTGATGCGATGGTGGAAAGAGCCCACACTGCTGCCGTCGACTTCAAGACCGGCAGGATCCCTCAGCGGGCAGATGTTGTGTACAAAGTTGGTCCGCGGCGAAGCTGAACCCGAGTTTCGCCATGTCTATCCTCATGCATCGGTGTAGTTCGAATGAACCGGTGAGCAGTCCCCGTGAGCTTTCTGTCAGTCGAATCCGGCTACACTTCTTCTGGTTTTCGAGGAGGGACAGTTGACGGAAGCTAAAGCCGACAAGTGGATAACAGGCTACCGAGCACTTCTAAAGGAGCGGAGGATGTGCATCGTAGGGGTTCAGCAAGGCGATGCAGAGGCCATGGCTCGGGAACTCGACCGAGGCGAACAAATGTTGCTTGAAATCGCTATGGTGTTTCCTGCCAAGGCTTATTCTGTTGATCTGCTGGCGAACGCTCGAAAGCGCACTTGGGCAGGCTTTCAGGATGAACGCCCTCTGCCTGCGAAACGAGCCTGAAGCGAGTTGATCAGAAGCTTCTTGGCTTCCGTGCCTTTGGAGCGCCCGCATCTTGCCGTCAGTCTATATCGTCGCCAGGCTCGTAAGCTACACGGGTGCGAAACAATATCTGTTCCGATTCGTCAGCGACCGCGATCGTGAGCTTCAGGCTCCCATCTAGGGGTATTTCCTCTGCGGCCATCTCCGCCAGCGTCCTGATTGCCTCGCGATGAGCGTGATGTCGGTCGGCCAGCTCCGTGCCGTCCTGATCTCGTATCAGTTCGCCATTTCTCTGCACGTGAAAGTAGAACCTCGGCATTCCGGCTTACAGCCCTTCGAGCTCTTGTAGCTCACCCCTTTCCGGTTTCCACATCGACCGGTCTTGGATTGCTATGACCAAGCGGTTCAACGCCCACAACGCACAAAGGGTTTCAGCGCGCTCGAGGCTTCAGGAACGGAGTAGAAACGAGCTTGCGTTCGCGTTGTTCGGGTCGATTACTTCAGTTCGCCACATGGAAAGCCTTCATGTTACTTGAGCATTGGTTAGCCTTCGTCGCAGCGTCAGCGGTCCTCCTTGCGATCCCCGGGCCGACAACCCTTCTCGTCATCTTTTACGCACTCGGCCACGGTCGAAAAGCGGCCACCTCGACAGTTGCTGGTGTTGCGCTTGGCGACTTCACCGCCATGACGGCCTCCATGCTTGGCCTCGGTACGCTCCTCGCGACCTCCAGCCCGGCCGTCAACTTCCCACCTATTCCCAACGTCCGGCGCTAGTCATGAGGAGTAGGGCAGGGGTCAGCAACACACCTGCAGCAGCGTTTAAGGTGGAGAATGTTGGATGTCAGTTCCTCTTCCTCCGCCATCTTACAAAGGACCCAGCTAACCGGCTGGTTTGGTCGACGTCCCACCAGCACTACTACACAATCCGAAACTTAGAGGGCGGGAACTACCCGGTTCGTACCCAGCAACTTTGGTTTCAGGTGGGGCGAGCCGTAACCGAGGACATACAACTGATCCTCAACTAGGAACCCCAGCACTCCCCGCGCGGCTACTCGAAGTCCAGACTGGAGGATGGCCGGATGGTTCTCACCTTTCCAAACCTTGCCGCTGGGGAGCACTTCACTCTGCCAATGCTGGATACAATAGGCAAAGTGCAGGCGTTGCTTGGTGCTAGGTCTAAATCTGGCTTGAACAAGCCTGTCACAGTGGCACCGATCAGAGTGTTCCCAAAGTGCTTCAACCTGCCAGCCCATGGGTTTACCGCTTTTGGCTTCAGCAGCTCCTTATGGTTCATTATCCAGCCTCTGTTATGACCGAGACGCACTGGTTGCACCTGCATACTTGATGCGACATGCAAGCTATTGAGGAACGAAAATTTCACGAGCGATGATTGTCTTAGTGGCCTGGTTGGTGCGCTCGCAGGCGTTCGCCGCTCGCTCGGTCTATGTAGCTGGGGAAGAACTCCAGGAGGTGTGCCAGACTGATCTAGCCCATTGTTCCGGCTTCATCATCGGCGTGGCAGATGCCTTGGAGGCCATTAATTAGCCGGTGCCACATACCTGTCGGGCGGTCCAGGTGAAATCCTAGCGAGTCGTTGATCTGGTCATCAAATACCTAGCAGAGAATCTCGCAATACTGGGCGAGCCGGCCTTTGACTTAGTGTACGCAGCCCAAATCGAAGTTTGGCCCTGCTAGGTACGCAATGACATCCGGCGCCGGAGCGTAGACCTGTAAGCAGCCGATCCCACAGCTGCCAGCTGCGACGCAACCATGTCTCAGTTGTGAAATGCAATTTTCTGGCTAGCAGAGTGCTCTCTGACAGCCGGTACCGTTGGTCTTAAGTTCCTCCGGCCGATCTCGAACTGGCATGGAGGATCTTCCCATTCTGAGAACGAAGCCTGAGTGTGCCATTACAAAAGCCCACTCTGTCGAGTGCGCCCCCGGAGATAAAGGGACGGCATTTTGGCGTGCCGCCCCTCTGGAGTTAGTTGGATGCAGCGTTCGCGTCAGCCCAGCTTTTCACCAGTTCATCGTAGTTGACGGTGATCGGCTCTTCCTTCTCGTTCTCGATCGGAAGCTGAGGCGCCAGATTGCCCTTCTGGACTGCATCCGCATTCCAATAGGCAAGGTCATGTTCCTCAGCCAGCTTGGGCCCTATTTCTCCCTGCACGCCCGCACGCTCTAGGCGCTCCATCACCCGTTCCTGTTCGGCGCAAAGGCTGTCCATGGCTTCTTGGGGTGACTTGGCCCCCGAGGACGCATCCCCGATTGCCTGCCACCACAGCTGTGCGAGCTTGGGATAGTCAGGCACATTGGTGCCCGTAGGCGACCACTGCACGCGGGCTGGCGAGCGGTAGAATTCCACTAGGCCTCCGAGCTTGGGTGCGCGTTCGGTGAAGCTTTCGTGCCGGATGGTGGATTCGCGCACAAAGGTCAGACCGACATGGGATTTCTTGACGTCCACGGTTTGCGACGACACGAACTGCGCATAGAGCCATGCCGCTTGGGCCCGATCGACCGGAGTTGACTCCAGTATGGTCCACGAGCCCACGTCCTGGTAGCCCAGCTTCATGCCGTCCTTCCAGTAAACGCCATGCGGAGAAGGGGCAAAGCGCCATTTCGGCGTGCCGTCCTCGTTCATCACCGGCAGGCCTTCCTTAACTAGGTCAGCGGTAAACGTGGTGTACATGAACATTTGCTGGGCGATCTTGCCCTGGCTCGGCACCGGACCGGATTCCGAAAATGTCATGCCTTGAGCTTCAGGCGGCGCATAGGCCTTGAGCCATTCCAGGTATTTGGTGATGGCATAAACCGAGGCTGGGCCATTGGTGTCGCCACCGCGCGCCACGCAGGAGCCAACAGGACGTGAGTTCTCGTCGACCTTGATGCCCCACTCATCAACCGGCAGGCCGTTGGGAATGCCCTTGTCGCCATTGCCGGCCATGGATAGCCACGCGTCGGTAAAGCGCCAGCCCAGCGAGGGGTCCTTCTTGCCATAGTCCATGTGGCCGAAGATCGGGCCTTCGCCCATGTCACGGCCGGTGAAGAACTCGGCGATGTCTTCATAGGCGCTCCAATTGACCGGCACGCCCAGGTCGTAGCCGTACTTCTCCTTGAACTCGGCCTGGATAGCTGGGTCGTTGAACCAGTCGTAGCGGAACCAGTAAAGATTGGCGAACTGCTGGTCGGGCAATTGGTAGAGCTCGCCGTCCGGGGCGGTGGTAAAGTCAATCCCGATGAAATCGTCCAGATGCAGGTTAGGATTGGTAACGGACGCGCCATCTCCCGCCATCCAGTCGGTTAGGCTGCGTGCCTGCTTGTAGCGCCAATGCGTGCCGATCAGGTCGGAATCGTTGACATAGGCGTCGTAGATGTTCTCGCCCGACTGCATCTGCGTTTGCAGCTTTTCGACGACATCGCCCTCGCCAATAAGGTCGTGCGTCACCCGTATACCGGTGAGCGCCGTGAAGGCTGGGGCCAGGACCTTGGATTCATATTCATGGGTGGTGATGGTTTCGGAAACTACCTTGATGTCCATGCCCGCGAACGGCGCCGCCGCATCCATGAACCATTTGAGCTCGGCTTCCTGTTCTTCCCGGCTCAGTGTGGACATGTCGCCGATTTCGGCATCGAGGAACTTAAGCCCCTCGTCCATGCTCTGCGCCCAGGCGGGGCTGGCCACGATGAGCGCCATCAGCGCCACCGTCGATTTCAGTAAATGCCTACGCATTCGTTTATCCTCCCTTGGATTGATATGCGACGCCGCAGACCAGCATCTTTTGGCTGTTATCTCCGGCCTGAACTCTCCCTAGACAAAGCGGAATACGCACACTGCGTAGGCCACCGATAGAGCGAGACTCCACCACAGCTCGGGCCCGACCAGCCCCAGCCATGCAAGATTGATAAAGGCGCTGCCGAGCAGCGATATGAACAGGCGGTCGCCACGCGTCGTTTCAAAGCGCAAGACGCCGACCCGCGGACTGCCGCCCGGAACGCGCCACTCCCATATACCCATGCCGATCAGCAGCATCGCGATGATCCCGAAGAAAGCGGCTGTAGGCCAGGTCCATGCCATCCAAGAAAAGTCCATCGCACTCTCCTCAAACCCGGCCCAGGGCAAAGCCCTTAGCGATGTAGTTGCGAACGAAATAGATGACGAGCGCGCCCGGAATAATGGTCAGCACACCAGCGGCCGCCAGCACGCCCCAATCCAGCCCCGAGGCAGATACCGTGCGCGTCATGATGGCCGAGATCGGCTTAGCATCCGTAGTCGTCAGAGTTCGCGCTAGCAGAAGCTCGACCCAGGAGAACATGAAGCAGAAAAAGGCAGCCACCCCGATCCCCGAAGCGATGAGCGGCATGAAGATGCGCACAAAGAACCGCGGGAATGAATAGCCGTCGATATAGGCCGTTTCATCGATCTCCTTGGGAACCCCACTCATGAAGCCTTCCAGGATCCAGACCGCCAGCGGCACGTTGAACAGGCAATGGGCGAGCGCCACGGCGATATGGGTGTCGATCAGCCCGAACGCCGAATAAAGCTGGAAAAACGGCAGGGCGAACACCGCCGGCGGCGCCATGCGGTTGGTCAGGAGCCAGAAGAACAGGTGCTTGTCGCCGAGGAACCGGTAACGCGAAAAGGCGTAGGCGGCAGGGAGCGCCACCGCCAGCGAGATGATGGTGTTGAGCACCACGTAGATGATCGAGTTAATATAGCCCGAATACCAGCTGGGATCGGTGAAGATGACGCCGTAGTTGCGCAGGGTGAAATTGCGCGGCCACAGGGTGAAGGCGCCGGTGATCTCCTGATTGGTTTTGAAGCTCATGTTCAGGAGCCAGTAGATCGGCAGCAAGAGGAAGATGATATAGAGTGTTGGCACGAGCCAGCCGAGCCGCAGTGACCGGCGCACCTGGTTGACGGCAGCCGACGGCGCACCCGACCGCGCACGGATTGTCAAGGAGTCCGCCGTGATGTTGCGATCCGTCATGACCCGCTCCCCTGTCCGTAATTGGTCATCACGGTGTAGAAAACCCAACTGAGCAGCAGGACAATCAGGAAGTAGATCAAAGACATGGCGGCCGCCGGGCCGATGTCGAACTGCCCGATGGCCATCTTGACCAGATCGATGGAAAGGAACGTCGTTTCATTGCCCGGCCCACCACCGGTCACAACGAAAGGCTCGGTGTAGATCATGAAGCTGTCCATGAACCGCAGCAGCACGGCGATCAGCAACACGCGCTGCATCTTGGGCAATTGGATGAAGCGGAAGACACTCCAGCGCGAGGCTCCGTCAATCCGTGCCGCCTGATAATAGGCGTCAGGGATGGACACGAGGCCCGCGTAGCAAAGCAGCACCACAAGGCTGGTCCAGTGCCACACATCCATCAGGATGATCGTGGCCCAGGCGTCGAACGGATCCTGCACATAGTTGTAGTCAATACCTAGGCCGGAAAGCGCACGCCCCAGCAGGCCGATATCGACGCGCCCGAACACCTGCCAGATCGTGCCCACCACATTCCACGGGATCAGCAAAGGCAGGGCCATCAGCACAAGGCACACCGGCACGCCCCAGCCGCGCTTGGGCATGTTGAGGGCAATGAAAATGCCCAGCGGGACTTCAATGGCAAGGATGATGGCTGAGAACAGTAGATTGCGCCGCAAGGCTTCCCAGAAACGGTCCGAGTGCAGTGTTTCGTCGAACCACTCGAGCCCCGCCCAGAAGAACTCGTTGTTGCCGAAGGTGTCTTGGACGGAATAGTTCACCACGGTCATCAGGGGGATGATGGCTGAAAACGCCACCAGCACCAGCACGGGCAGCACCAAAAACCACGCTTTGTTGTTCCAGGTTCTGTCCACCTTTCAGCCCTCCAGCGTCTGGCGCCAAGAATTGGCGTAGATGTTGATGCCTCTGGGGTCGAACAGGACCCGTGGCTCGGCCGGGATTTCGTCGTGTTCGGGCACGATGGCGGCAATTTCGGTGCCTTCCACCGCGCCCCGCACGATGCGATGACGGCCGATGTCCTCCACGGTGCGCACCCGGATGGGCATGCCATGCTGCCCTACGCGGACATATTCGGGCCGGATGCCAAGTTCCACGCGCGCACCCTTGTCGGTGCGTGCCGAGCCGGGCAGGGTGATCTGCTGTGATCCAAGATGCGCCGTGCTGCCTTCAAGCTCGATAGGCAAGACGTTCATGCCGGGCGAACCAATGAAATAGCCCACGAATGTATGGCTGGGCCGCTCGAAGAGTTCGGCAGGCGTTCCGATCTGCACAATTTGGCCCTCGAACATCACCACGACGCTGTCGGCGAAGGTCAGCGCCTCGGTTTGGTCATGGGTCACATACACCATGGTATAGCCAAAGCGCTGGTGCAGCTCCTTAAGCTGGCTGCGCAGCATCCACTTCATGTGCGGATCGATCACCGTGAGCGGTTCATCGAATAGGATAGCATTGACGTCCTGCCGCACCAGTCCTCGGCCTAACGAGATCTTCTGCTTCTGGTCTGCCGTGAGCCCGCGAGCCCGCTTATGGGCTCGGTCAGCCAGTCCGATAATCTCAAGGGTTTCCCCAACACGCCGCTTGATGTCGGCGTCACCGACGCCACGATTACGCAGGGGGAAGGCGAGGTTCTCGAACACCGTCATGGTGTCGTAGATCACCGGGAATTGGAACACCTGGGCAATGTTGCGCCGCTCGGTGGGCAGATCCGTTACGTCCTTGCCGCCAAACAGCACGCGTCCACGTGATGGCGCCACCAAGCCCGAGATGATGTTGAGAAGGCTGGTCTTGCCGCATCCCGACGGCCCCAATAAGGCATAGGCGCCGCCATCGGCAAAGCCATGGTGCACTTCCTTGAGGGCAAAATCGTCATCGGTCTGCGGATTGGCAAGGTAGGAATGGCGAATATGATCGAGATCGATGCGTGCCATGTCTCCCCCTATGCCGCTTGCGCCCGCGTGTCGCCAGCCCGGCGGCCTTGCTCGTCGAACACCATCAGCAGCCGTGGGTCGAGAAATACCTCGATGGGTTGCCCGACGGCAAAGCTCTGTACGCCTGACGTCAACATGATCCAGCGCGCGTCGGCAAAACGCAGGTGGACAAAGCTCTCCGATCCGGTGATTTCAAGCGCCGAAACCTCTGCGCGCAGCGCCGCGGCTTCCAGGCTTGATCGGCCAAGTGAAAGGTGGTGGGGCTGAAAGGCAATGGTGTAGCAACCATCGACAATCGGGAGCAGGTCCGGCGGCACCGGCAGCGACAGCCGTTCCCCTAAAACAAATTGGCTCCCGACCTTGCGGGCCAAAATGGTATTGAGGGGCGGATCGGAAAAGGTGCGTGCCGTCACGAGGTCGTTGGGGCGGCGGAACACATCGATGGTCGGACCGAACTGGGTGATGCGGCCTTGCGCGAGCGTGGCTGTGTTGCCGCCGAGCAGCAATGCCTCGGAAGGCTCAGTGGTGGCATAAACAAAAATGGTGCCGCTTTCGGCAAAGATGCGCGGCAGTTCGGCGCGGAGTTCCTCGCGCAACTTGTAATCGAGATTGGCAAGTGGCTCATCCAGCAGCACCAGCCCCGCGTTCTTGACGATGGCGCGCGCCAGGGCAGTGCGTTGCTGCTGCCCGCCTGAGAGGTTCAGCGGCATGCGTTGCAGATAGGGCGTGAGCTTCATCAAGTCAGCGGCGCGTTGCACCGCTTCGTCGATCGCCTTGCGATCGGCACCTGCGACCCGCATAGGGGAGGCAATGTTTTCGTAAACCGTCATGGTCGGGTAGTTTATGAACTGCTGGAACACCATTGCCACGTCGCGTTTTTGTGGCGACACGCCGGTAACATCAGCTCCGTCGAAATGGATCGTGCCGCTCGAAGGCCGATCCAGCCCCGCCATGATGCGCATCAGACTGGTCTTGCCCGAGAGGGTAGGGCCAAGCAGAACATTAAGCGTACCCCGCTTCAGCTTGAGTGAAATGTCACTCAGATGCTGCTCGGCTCCGGCCAGCTTGCTGATATTGCGCAGCTCCAGCATGAACCCTCACGCGCCTATTGGAAGGCGGGGGTGCAAAGCCAGAGCGTCGTTCACGCTCCCATTTTCCATGATGCCCTCCCGTTCTCTGCAGCCGGTTTTCCGGTCTACAGGAACAACGAAAGGGTAAATCGAAAGGAAAACGAATGTCAACTGAACAAAAAGCGCGCCTCATAAGCGGCACGCGCCCGTCGACGCACTCTGCCGCTGCCGCAATGGCGCGCCTGCGCACTTCCAGAGATAGGCGTAAGTGCCTGTTGAGCCAAGTAGACCGATAAAACCAACGCCTCCTGGGCATGGCCTTTCAAGCAGCCGCACCAAGGTTTCTAAGTCGGCGTTTCCGCTAGCATTCGCGGACGTCAGTAGAAAGCTGACAATCCGCGGAATGGGTTGTTGTTGATCGGAAGGAATTAAAACCGGTCTTGAGTCCGTTGATTTATAAAGCTGCGAATAACGGCAGGTCTACTCCGTTCGTCAAATAATTAGTTGACGATGCATTTCCGCCCCCTCCTAAAACACCCGGTAACTTGATACATGTCTCCAAAAGCGGCCGTTCAATCGGCAAATGCGAAAGAGCGCCCCTAGGGGCGCTCCATTGAAATTGGTTACCTCAAGCTTCTGGGGTGATCCTCCGATTGCCAAAGTCCCAAGCCAAAGCCATCTGGGTCCAGAAAGTCAGCGCTCCAGCCGCCAGGCGCTTCGCTCACCGGGGTAACGATTGTAACACCCTGGGCAGCAAGGTCGGACACAATATCATCAATACCCCCATCCGGCACGGTGAAGATGATGGCGGGTGTGTTGCCGCGGATGCCTTCCTGCTGGAAGAAGATGATTTCCAAGCCCCCTTCGAAGTTGCCCTGTAACCAAAAGGGCTCCGCGCCTTCCATCCTTTTCAGGTCGAGCCCGAACGTTTCATTGTAGAACGTTTCGGTGCGCACGATGTCGCTCACAAAATAAACTATACTGGCGGTGCGTGGTTTGAAGCTCATAGCAAGCCCTCCTTTTTCGATAGCGCTGCATGTTGCCGCGGATCCTCCTTTTGTGAGCGCACGATGATCAAATGTCCGTCCGGATCATGGCTTGCAAAGGCTCCTCCGTGGTGGCGCAGCTTTAGAAGCAATGCATCCCGGAGTCGGCCATAGGCGATGTTCAGGCTCAGTCCCGGCATGCCCTCGCTCACCACGAAGCTGGCAGAGCGGGCCGCGCGTTTTAGCGCTATGACGCGCTGACGAAGAGCCGCATCAGTGATCCCTAGCAGGTAGGCAATCTCACGCCGATTATGGCCAGACAAGGTCAATGCCGCCAGGAGCCGCAGCGATGGCGGCAGACCCAGAAGAAAGGTGCTTGTAGTATGCCCTTCAACCTGCTCATCGATATAAGCGGAAGCCTGCCATTGCCCTTCACGACGGCGCCGGCGTGCCGCGCCGCGGATGGCCATGCGGGCTTGATTGCGCATGGTACCAGTAAGCCACCGGATAGTGTCGGTGTTGTCAAGATCGGTGCGGCCGGCAACTACCGCGGCCAACAGTGCTTCCTGCACGACGTCTTCGGCGATTGACGGATCGCGACATTGGCGTCGGGCAATGGCGAACAGTTTGGCATATGCAGAGGGCAGCACTTCGTCGCCTTGAAGAGAGAGATCAGTGCATCACGAATCCGGACAGGGAAACAGTACGATATCTCATATCCGACTTCATCCGCATGCTTGGACTGCTACCGGTTTGCGCCGGACGTGGAGAGTGCGTGACCATGGTGCGTGGCGTTGGTACGATGCGAGGTCATGTCGAGACGCTGCTGATGCAGGAGGTCAGCGAGCCTGACCCCGGTGGCATGCTGCACCTGTCTAAGCTTTTGTCGACTGAGCAGATGGCAGTGCTGAAATCCTTGCCAAACCCAAAGCCGGAGCGGGATGAAGTGATCGAGGCAAATTTCGCCGCAGCACGGGTGTTCATGCCGCGAGCGCGAGCTATGGCCGAGCGTCTTGGAATAGAATGGCCGGACGCGTTTGAGGCAGCGACGCGCAAGCGGTTAGCAGCGACCTTAGGAGAGTGTGTGGGAACGGCCTAGTGAAAACAGAGGGTCGCACTCGTAGCCTTGCGTTGCGAATTCAAGGCATCGTTCCCCCTCGAAACAACTGACTATGTGTTCCTTCGGCCGAATCTGCTCGTCCGCTAGCCATCCCGAAGATACCAGTTGACAATCGCCCTCATCGGTTCATCTGCCTTTACGGTATTGCCATACGGCATCGCCAAAGGTTTGGTATCCTACTTGCCGATGCGCTTTCGATAGAAAACGACCCGCTGCGTTTCTTCAAAACCCAGTGCCTCATGCAGATGCTGACTGGCGATATTGTCCAGAGAGGTGTCTGACGCGAACTCTACACACCCTTTGCTCTTTCCCCACTTCTCGACCGATGCGGAAAGCGCCTTAGCAACACCCTGGCGACGATGTGCTGGATCGACATAGATACCTTCCAGAAAGGCCACGGGAGAGGTTTCGCACCCGTTGACATAGTCGTATCGCAGGCTCGCCTCTGCAAACCCGACAAGCTCACCATCCATGATGGCCACAAACGCCGCTGTCGCCTTTGCTTGATCGAAGAATGCGTTTCTGATGTCACGCTCATGCTCGCGTGCGGACATCCGAGACCACAAGGCGTGCCGCAAATGGGACCACATACCAAGGTGGCTTAGATCGGCAGGCTCAATGACCATCACACGCCCAAGTAGTGTCAGCTTTCGCGGTATACTCTTCTAAGAGCTGCCGGTCCGCAAACTACCCTATTTCTGACGCATGACGAAACCCTATTCGCGGTCATCAAAGCTTCCGACTCGAACAAGATTGCTGATCTTGCCCGACAACTGCAACCTAGAAGTGCCAAGCCTGCCCTTGGCGTGGTGGGCGCGCATCGACGGGGCAAGCTGCCGGGCTCCAGAGGGGGCGGGTTCGGATCCTTCAGCACGGGGGGATCACCCGGTAGTCCACGTGTCTTGGTTTGATGCCAAGGCCTTCGCAGCATGGTGCGGTGGACGTTTGCCCAGCGAGGCTGAATGGGAGCATGCTGCCAGAGGGGGCGAGAATGCGCAGTTCCCTTGGGCGAGGCGGAGCTCGGGGAAGAAGTAATCCATGCCAACATATGGCGGGGTGAATTCCCTCATCGGAACTCGTTAGCGGACGGGTACTTGGGCACCACCCAGTAAAGGCATTCAACCCAACGCCGGGCTATACGATATGGCCGGGAATGTGTGGGAGTGGAGCGCCGACCCTTTCCGGGTCCGCTCAGTAAGTCGCCACGCCAAGGCTCGAAACGAATACGCACTTAAAACGCAGGAGAAGGTGCTAAAAGGGGGCTCTTTTCTCTGCCACAAGTCCTATTGCTATCGCTATCGCATCGCGGCCAGACAGGCACTTACGGCCGACTCTTCGGCGAGCAACACTGGGTTCCGAGTTGCATATGATGGTTGATGACTTAGCAAGAACTGCAACTGACCCGCCTCGCCAAGAGCGCACAGGTGGTTTGGCAGATGCCGCGCTTCACTAGGTGACGACGCCTAGTTAGCGGATTAGTTTTTTGGACAATCCATCCACCAAGCCCCTAGAATGTCAAGCGCATGGTTGTCAGATGGAGAATGTTGGATGTCAGTTCCTCTTCCTCCCGCGTGAGAACCTGGCCTCAAAACTTTCTGCGGGGGCGGCTACTCAGCTGTAGGATCGATGCTCTCGACAGCGCGTTCCATGATGGCGACTTCCGTCTTTGCTTGGCTGTAACCGCTAACTTGCCGCCGCACTATCACGAACCCGTCCTGCGCCAAATCAGAAGCGAGGGTTCTGAGAGAGCGCTCGTCCTCGACAATCGAGGCACGTCCAGAGCGAAGCGTTATCTTGTAAAGGTTCATGGTGTGCCTCAGTGTGCGGTGGCCAGCAGCAAAGAGCTACTACGCTTTGCCGAATTTTTGTTACAAAGAAAAGCGCCCGCCTCGTGTCACAACAAGGGAGCGCAGGATGGATGGGACAAAGGCCCTACACTCTCAATACGCCCACTGAGCTGCACCGGCAATCCTCCGCTTAGTGGTTGGTTAACCCGCAAGCTGCTCGTTCTGCCTGCACAAACGAGCACTTAAGCTCTTCAGTTCACCTCGGCCTTGTTCTCGGCGACGGCCTCATCAATCAAATGCTGCATCTGTTCAAAAACCATGATGATCAGCAGCTCCCGTTCTCCATCGGCCTGACCGATCACCGCCGGCACTTTAAGCATAAACTGCCGTGGAGCAAGATTTCGGCGCATTATGAGAACGGCTTGGCAGTGGCCGTTCTAGCGACGATCGGCGAAGCAATGGTGGGTGGTAAAGTAACGATGATGGCCGCAGCACACGCAGTGCTCATCAGCCTGGTCGTGCGTCTGTGTGCGTTTTTGCTCGTCCGAGCGGACGGACTAGGGCGACGGGAAGGCACCCCATTATGCGAGGGCAGCCTTGCGGCCCTTTTCAGCTGTTCGAAAGAGCCAGCGTCCTCCCCATAAGCAGAGATGGTGGAAGCCTGGTCTAGGTTCAGCCAAGCGCTTCAAAGCAGCATCGCCAGTCATGCAAGTGGGAGCGCCAAGGAACAATTGATCCACCATGATGTTGTGACCGCAAGCATGAACAAGCTAGGCGGACTGGAACATGACCACCACCAATCGAGACGAAGTACCCTCGGAAAACGTCACCGATGCGGCCCATGAAAACGCCAGCGTCATCGACTCAGGTCTACCAGCAACGAGTAGCCCTCCCGCGGCGGTTGACGAAACTCTGGACAGTACAGCTGCAGAGCAGGAGGTGGTGGGCGTTGCAGAGCCAGCCGCAAGCATCCCGGTCTCGGTGCCACGAGCAAAGACCCGCGGGGTGGCAGACATCGTCTTCCTGATCGACATCAGCGGCAGCATGAAGCCCTGCATCGATGCGCTTCGCGCCAATATCGAATTGTTTATCGACTTCCTGAGCAAGGGAAACGCGAACGAAGGTTTGAGGGACTGGCGCGGCAAGGTCGTGGGCTATCGCGACTTCGATGCAGCCGAAGGTGAGGGCCTACCTTGGATCGTGGACAATCCATTCGTTCGTAATGCCAGTGACATGAAGAACCAGTTGGGCTGGCTCGAGGCCGCGGGCGGTGGTGATGAACCTGAATCCCTGCTCGACGCCCTCTACACAGTTTCGACCATGGATGCTCTGCCCAAAGGAGCACAAGCTGAGGATCCCGCGAAGTGGCGCTATCGGAGCGATGCTGCACGTGTCGTTATAGTGTTCACCGACGCACCCTTCAAGGAAACCATGAGCCTTCCCCAGGCACGCGGCGGTTCGCTGCAGGATGTTGCCAATGCCGTTATGGCTAACCGGATCATCTTGAGCCTTTTCGCTCCCAACTTCGAAGGCTACGACCGGATGAGCCAGATTGATAAATGCGAATGGGAAGTGGTTGAGTATGACGGTTTGAGCCCCCAGGAAGCTCTGCGCCAATTCACAGCCGACCCGGCTAATTTCAGGACAACGCTCAAGCAGTTGGCAGCCAGCGTGTCCCGCTCGGCAGAGACCATCGCTCTATAGTGAGCAGGCGGGACTCTCCATGGCCAAGAAGCTCAAGATTGGGGACACCATCAACGGATATCGGATCACCCAGGTTTTCGGACCTGGAATGATGGCCATATCCTACGCCGCCCAGGCGCCGTCAGGCGCTAAGGTGTTCTTCAAACAATACAAGTCACCAGCGCCCAGCGTAGTCTGGTACCCCGCTTTCATTGCATACCAGAAGGCGCTTTCCGAGCGAGTTCAAAACAGCAGGGCGACACATTTCGCGGTGCGGCAAGTTGATGCCTTCGAGGCAGTCTGGGGCGGACGATCATACTTCCAGGCGTTCGAATTCGTCGAAAACGGGGCCGATCTGCAGCATCTTATCGATCAGGATCTGGGTTCCCGCCGGCCCGGCGGACGCCAAACAGCGAGATCCCCCGAGCTGTGGGCACGGCACCTGACTTGGGCAAAGGTGCTGATCAGCGGCATTGCAGCGCTCCACCATGCCAAGATCGTCCACGCCGACCTCAAGCCAGCCAACGCTTACATGATCGAGGACCCTACCATCGGAGCTGGCTATCAGCTCAAGCTGATCGACATGGATTTTTCAGTGCTCGCGGATCAGCGTGCCCCCTGGCACGGCCACCAGGCCTATATCGGCACGGATAATTATCGCTCGCCCGAGCATATGACTAAAGGTGGGGTGCCAACACCTGCGTCAGACGTGTTCACCTGCGGGCTGATGCTTTATGAGCTGTTGGCGGGCTACCATCCTTATTGGCAAGAGGATCAGGCTGAATACGCGAGGCTTGCATATGCCCACGCCGCTTCGCCTCCAGCGCTCTTGGGCCGCATGCCTGATCCCGCGCGAAATGCCGAGGTCAGCTTGGCTCTACACAGGTGCCTGTCACCTAGTGCTTCTGATCGGCCTAGCGCAGTTGAGCTCCAGGCTATCCTGAGTGGTCGAGTAGCGAGGCCTGCTGAAAGCAAAGGAGTGCCACCGGCCTCCGACACGTCCAAGTCAGTGCGGCAGCCATCCCTAACTGTGGGCGCTCACCCTCCAGGAGGTAGTCCGCTGCGCTCAGAAGGTCTTGAGCTGAAGGGTGAAGACGGGCGGGTCCTGCGCTTCAGGATCCGGACTACGCTTGGCAAGGCCATGTTGCGTTCCTGGGGGGCAGACGCAGAGTTCTGGGATGATCGGCAATGCGTGCTGGAGCGCGAAGAGGGGGGTGAATGGTTGCTTGTGCCAAACAGTAGCGCCGTGAACGAAACGCTGGTGAATGGTAAGGCCGTTGCCGTTCCCCAGATCTTGCGGGAAGCAGACGTAATTGCCGTCGGGCGGCAATCCAAGGGCATTGTCAAACTGCCGCTGACAGCGCGCGGGTTCTGACATGTCTGATCCTGAGCTCGAAGGGCCTATTCAATCCCCCAGCGAACCAGCAAAGGCTTCAGAAGCCTCCCCCGGCTTGCCGTGCGACCTTGCCCTTCAGGACCGGGACTCAGAAAAGGATTCTTCCCGAGCCCAGAGCAGGCGCGAAGCAGCCCTGCTTGCAGATGATCCCGTACAGGCGGCAGAGCTCGAGCCCGGTGCAGCGCAGGAGCCACTAGAAGCGGAGTGCCTAAGGGAAGGCGAGACTGCCAACGTAACTCCAGATCCTCCAATCTCTGCCCCGATCGATGTGGTCGATATGGATTGGCATGCTATCTGTGAGCGGGGCCTCGACCCAGAACAGATTCCGCAAATTGCCGAGATCGTTCAAGCACTGGAAAGCTCACTCGATGGGCGCGAGGGCTTACACCTCATGTTCGACGAGGATCGAGGCAGTCCGCTTGACAAGGCCATCAAGATCTCGGCCCAGCGGCCGCTATGGTTTATCGGGGATCTTCATGGCGATCTTCTTGCACTTGAAGCGGCATTGGCTCTGATCGAACGGGAGGTCGAGCCTACCGGCGAGAAGCCCGGGATCGTCTTTCTCGGTGATCTGTTTGACGATGGTGGACAGGCATTGGCGCTCTTGCTGCGCTTCTATCAACTGATCCTCGAAGACCCGCATCGTGTCTGCCTCCTTGCCGGCAATCACGACGAGGCTTTGCAGTTCGAGGACGGGCGGTTCACCTCAAACGTCAATCCATCTGAGTTTGCCGAATATCTAAATGAACACCTTTCTGACGAATGGATCATGCGTGCCGGGCGCCTCGCCATCCGTCTGGCCGAAAGGGCACCACGTGCGTTGTTCTTCCCCGATGGCTTGCTTGCGGCGCATGGCGGATTTCCCCTGGTCGACCTGCATGAGCGACTGAGGAGAAACGGGGATTGGAACGAACCGCAGGTGCTTGAAGACTTCGTCTGGACTCGGGCACATCCGACGGCCCGTAAGAAGCTGCCCAATCGTTACAGCAGGGGAAGCCAGTTCGGGTATGAGGACTTTGCCGCATTTTGCACGCTCAGCGCCGAGCTCGGACGTCCGGTATCCCACATGATCCGGGGGCATGACCATGTGGATGATCGCTATGCCATCTATGGAAGCAACCGCCCGAATCCGATCCTCACCACGGTTGCCCTGAGCCGCCGCCTCGCCCGGGAAAGCACTGGCCCTTACGCGCGGGTGCCCACCATTGCCCGGTTCGTCAGCGGAGCTCTGCCGCAGGTCTATCGGCTGCATGTTCCGCCGGCGTCGGTCGAAGCTTTCTATCCCGCGCATCAGGCGTATCAGACGGAGGAGCAGTGCTCATGAGTGGAGTTGTTCTACGATGCCCGAACTGCGGGACCACCAGAGCGTTACCCGGAGAGTGCGACGCGTGCCACGAGGCCGAGGTGCGCTTCTTTTGCACCAACCACAAGCCTGGTCACTGGTTGAAGAGTGCGCAATGCCCCGACTGCGGTGCACGATTTGGCGAATCTGCAAAGTCTTCCCCGCCTGAGGCCACACCTGTCGACCCGCAGGCACCTCTACCTAGCCGGCGTCCTCGGCAGACAATAGAACCGGCGCGAACACCCTCAACGTTAGGCGGTTCTGGCGCGGGTGGCTCTCCCACAACTGACGTTCCCAGCGACGCTGACGAAGACTTGCGTCGAAAACAGGCCCTACGCAAAGTGATTATGGCCCGCCTTCCGGAGCTATTAGGACCCACACGCAGGAGGCCCCCAGAGGATCCTGATCTGGTCTATCACTCCGGCCGTTCGTCGCTGCCCAATGTGGGCGGCTTCGTTGCGCGAGCACTGTTCCTAGTCGTCTTCATTATGATCGCGCTGTTTTTCTTCGCCTTGCTTCTTGGCAGCTCACTGCTGGGCGGATTTGGCGTTGTAATCTTGTGAGATGCCTGGCGGCGCGCAGGTTGTGCGCGCCCATTCGATCGCCAGCGGCCTAGACGCCAGCCTCTCAGAATTGCTGCACGAACATAGCCATAACACTAACAAATTCCGGATGAGTTTGGCCGAACGATCTATGCGGCGCGCCGCTCTTGCTCTCCGCGCATCTGTGCCCAAACACGTAGTAGCTGCTCTTCCGAATAGTTCAGCTTGAATGTTTCTCGGATCGCTCTTGCGAATGCCTCGAAGTTGGCACTCTTAAACTCGCGAGTACCGAAATCAGCTTCGCTCTTGGCAATGCTGTTCATCATGGTCAACCGACCGTTCGGCAGATGCATGCTTATGATTAGATCTGCTGGAGAAGTCGATCCGTCCGCGCTCGACGCTTTCTCCAGGTTCGCTTGCGCTACCAACAAGCTCCCATAGGAATAAAGGCTCACCCAGCTTCCTCCTACTTCTCGCTGGAGAGTCTTATAACCAGACCTTGGATCGGTGATCACCCGATACAGCGCTCCACACGAGGCTTGAGGACCACGGTTTTCCAGAATGGGTGTAGATGGGCTGTAATTTCCCAGCCCGGCGTCGACAAGCCAGTTTTGCCCTGCGAGCGACACGGTCCAGGCTGAATGAAGCCTCTGGCGGGCACCAGGATTGTCTTGATGGAGTTCGCAAAGAACTGGCCGTACGGTGTACCCGAGACTCTTCAAGGCAGAGCCAAGCAGGCTATTCACCTCCTCGGCGTTGCCGCCCTTCTTTGCAACAACCAGATTGCTCCAGATCCCCGCGGGTGAAAGGTCTGAGGCTTCTCCAAGAAGCTCCCTGATATTCTCGCAAGCTATCGCGCTCATCTGCGCGACCTGAACTTTGCGCAGACCGTCCAAAGTTGCTGACGGGCAAGCCGCAAGCTTGATGCGATCGAGGTAGGCTGCGGTATCGAAGCTCATCACCGTGATCCTCTGTCTTGTTCACTGAGGGATTGCTGATGAGCGTCTCTATTCCTTGCCGTGCTGGCGAACCCCACCCAATTGGGCAGGGTGATACTGTTTTCTCTTGCAGCAACCCGCGTGGATTGACCACCGCACTTATCCTGAGAAAGTTGCTCAACTGCTTGCTGGCGAAGAGCCGTTTCTGATGGTGCCGGATCCTCCGTATGGCGCGGGGTACGATCCGGAATGGCGCAACTGGGTAGGGGTGTCCTTGCAGAGCGCCTGGGCAAGGTCGAGAACGATCATCGGACAGATTGGCGGGAAGCTTGGGCCTGGTTAGGGGAAAAGTAGCCTATGCCTGGCATGCCAGCATCACGCCACCGTAGTCGCGGAGAGCCTGCTTGCATCAGGCTTCCCCCTCCGCTCACAATTCATATGGACCAGGCCGCGCCTGGTGCTCAGCCGCAGGCAATCACTGCCGCACGAACCTTACTGATATGTCGTGCGCGAAAGCGGGCAGGGGCACTGGCTAGGGCGCGCGGAACCAGACTGCCGGTTCGCTCCACCTCGGCCGCCGCCATACCATCGTGAGGGCAGGGCGCCTGACAAGGACCTGAACTGAAGCTGTGGATCCACGCTGACGCAATCACCTTCACCGCCGGTCAGCACAAATTGGATGCTGCCATCTTTTGACAGAATGCCCTTTTAACTCTCTCCGGCCGTTGCTGTTGTATGGAGATCAGTGATGCCTACGGGTCATGTGTTTATCGGAACAAGCGTTGATGGATTCATTGCTCGGAGGGATGGCGACATCGAGTGGCTCACCAGGTTCTCCACCCTTGGTGAGGACCATGGGTATGACGCCCACATGGCAAGGGTGGATGGTATCATCATGGGTCGGGGGACGTTTGATGCTGTCAAAGATCTCGAGCCATGGTTCTATGACAAGACCGTCCTTGTCTTAAGCCGTACACTGACCACCAACGATGTTCCTCAAGCCCTTCTTGGCAAGGTCGAGATCCTCGATGCTTTGCCTCATGATGCTATGAAGATCGCGGGCGAGCGCGGCTGGCGGGGCGTTTACATCGACGGTGGTGCGGTGATCCAGTCGTTCCTTTGGGCAGGGCTCATTGATGATATGGTGATCAGCCGAGTACCAGTTCTGATCGGAGACGGTCTGCCCCTGTTTGGCGATCTCAATGCCGACATTGCGCTCGATCATGTCGACACCAGGAGCTTTCCTTCAGGCCTTGTGCAGTCCTTTTATCGAGTGAAGCGATAGATTGGGAACGCTGCGAGACGGGTAGCTGGAAGCGGTATGCTCAAGCACGCCCGCATGAGGTTGAGAATGTTCATCGCCAGCTTGGCTCGGGTCATCAGCATGGCTGCTCTTGACACGATGTGGGTCACTCTTGAGCGCTTCTAGCTATCCTAAAAGCTGACCTTCCAAGTTCGTAAAGTACGTGGCGCCGCAGCAGATGACCTTTTGGAATGTTTGGGTGATCAAACTCGCCAACAAAGGTCATACCCAGCCGTTCCATGAGGCCCCACGATGCCGTATTGGCTGGCGTTGTGTAGGAGAGCACTCGCTCAAAACCCAGCACGTCAAAGCCATGCCGGAGCGCGGCTTCTGCCGCTTCTCGCGCCAAGCCTTTGCCCTGCCAGCGCTCGGATAACCGCCAGCCGATTTCGACACCGGGTGCGACGGGCAATTCTGGAGGCACGGGCATAAAGCCACAATGACCGATGAGACTCCCGCTCTCGCGCTCCTCGAGCGCCCACCGCCCCCAGCCTTGCGCTGCAAAGTTCGCGTTGGCTCGCTCAATCATGGCCCCGGACTTGTCTCGGGTCAGAGGCCCGAGAAATCGATAGACAGCAGGCTCACAGTTGATGGCAAAAAACGGCTCCTCGTCCTGAGGCTGCCAAGGACGCATAACCAAACGCTCGGTGATGAGTTCAAGATGCTCCATCGAGACCCTTGTGAACTGCGGGTGCCAGCGGATCATCCGCTTCAGATAACTACCTACCCAAGAGCCGCCTGACCATAAACCACCCCCAAAGGGTTGGTCGGCCATCGACCCATGTGACGGTTTCTCCTATAAGTGCGCGACGCGAAAGCTTGAAGCGCAGACCGGCCATAGCTGCATTGAACCTGTCAATCTCAGCAATAGCCCTCATCCACCGGACCGGTGCTGCATTCGAGCAAAGCCTTCAATGCCGACTAGGAATGAAGGGGACACTGGGACTTCTTCGCCCAGATAGAACAAGGCTGTTACCACTCGAACATGCCATCTTACGCTCTGTTTCCCGCTGACGGTGTCGGTCACATGTAAGAAGCCGCAGGTATACTGACGCCCGGATAATGCGTGAGGAGTATACAGCCTCCCTGACAGGAACATAACAAGCTAAGTTATTGTTACGTCATCCTTTCCCTTGGAACAATCAATCACTGTAGCGGTTTAACCGAGGCGGTGGGCACCAAGGAGATCTACGTTATGAATTCTAAGTTTTTGAAGTCAGCTGCCTTAGTACTTGCAATGAGCGCTGCACCCACGGTCATGGGTCTAGCTGGGGCATCGGCCCAGACTGACGAACTCATTAGCGTCAACCTTGAAAACATTCTTAACGATCTAAGCGTTGACCTGAATGTCGAAGACAACGTTATTCCCGTAACGGTTCAGGTGCCGATTTCCGTCGCCGCGAACGTATGCGGGGTGGATGTCAATGCGCTGTCGGGTCAAGTGGATTCCGGCAATGCCACTTGCGTGGCTCAGACAGGTTCGCAGGAACTCACCCAAGTCGTCCAGAACCAGATCGGAACTGGTGCTGGAACTGATGCAGGTACCGATACAGGAACGGACACCGGCACGGATGCAGGAGCCGGTACGGGCACCGATACCGGAACTGGCACTGACAGCGGGACTGGAACAGGCACGGGAACTGGCACCGGCACCGGAACTGACAACGGCACTGGGACAGGTACCGGTACAGGCGAGGACAGCGGTGACGAAGATTGTCCAACTAATGCCAAGGCACTTGCACCGGGCCAGCAGCAAGGCGCTGCTAACTCAGCAGCACCTGGACAGCAGGAAGGCGCGGCTCGTGCAGCAGCTCCTGGGCAGGTGAAAAAGGATTGCGCAGCGAACAGCTGATCGGGTTGGGAGGAGATCGCGGTCTCCTCCCTTCTTCGCAAGGAAACCAAACATGCGAACTGCTCTCATCTTTGCGACGGTGATTCTACTCGGCGTCACTGCGCAATCTAGCGCTCACCACAAGCCTGGCCACCACATGCCCCCAGGGCAGATGAAAAAGGTTTATGACCCCAAAGCCGCAATCCCCAACGAAGCCGAGTACGTCTGTGTGGTAACCACCGAGCGGTCAGATGATCCCTATTCGCCGGTGGTTTTTACAGAGTGGCTATCTAAGAAAGAGGCGATAAGACGATCCGAAAACGGGCGGGGGTTCATCATAATCCATCCTGATGTCAATTACCGCGAAGGATGTGCAGGCTTCTGACAGGTTTCGGCCTATGCGTTGCCGAGGCTTTTCTTTGGACATGAGAAACAAGCACATATCTGCAGAAGGCGCTTGAAGGCTATGCCAAGCTTTCCAAGGCCGCTGCTGCTTATGGCACATCCCCCTGACAAGACCGCATGTTGGATGGCATCAAGAAGTTCGAGAGATTGATCACGAGCTAACGACGGGCTGCGTTCACTTCGGTAGTCTACTTAGTTCATCTTTTGCATGCCACCAGAAAGAAGTCAGTCGGGTATTGCCTCTCCTTTCTACCGTTCACCTTTCTACCGTTCACCTTTTCCGCACCAAAACCGAGAGCAGTCATGTACGCCTTATACTGGGTCCAGCGGCTACACTGTGGCTAAACGATGGACCGTGCATTGCGAGTTCTTGGTTTTTGGGGCACGGCGCGGCGACTACCAGCTCACTTCCTAGATTGGCTTAGGCCTGCCAGCGGGGCGCCCGCCTTACTAGCTTTCTTCTCATAAGCGCGCCTCACAACAGGGCAGCCGAGTAGCAGCGGATCGGATTGTAGCGGAATTCGCCTCGTTGCAGAAAGGTTCTCTGATTGCAGTCTTGCGTAAAGTGTTTATCGCTTAGCGAACTGCCCCAATCAAAGCCGCTTTCGGAACAAAATGCCTCCTAGGACTCCAGCTAGCCCTTTTCCACAGAGTGGTGGGGAATGCGCATCGATACTGTCGTCTATTAATTGGACGCAACATCCGCTTGGTGATCCCGAAACCTGGCCGATTGAACTCAAGACCGTGGTTCGTGTGTGCCTCACGTCCCAGTTCGCGAGTATGGTGCATTGGGGCCCGGAGCTCCATACATTCTATAACGATGCTTATGCCGCTCGGCTCGGCCGCAAGCACCCAGGACATTTGGGACAACCGGCTCGGGACTGGTGGTCGGAGATGTGGGAGCAGCTAGACCCTTTTTTTGAGAAGGTTCTGGCCGGTGAAAGTTATCACACTGAGAACGCTCGATACACGCCCGATCGAGATGGATCAGCAGCGGAAGCCTTCTTCACGCATAGCCACAGCCCTATCTGGGATGATGCAGGGAATATCCGGGGTATTTACCTAACAGTGGTGGAGACAACAGCGCAACTGGCTGCCGAAGCTCGTGCCGAACTGCTGACTAATGAGCTTGCACATCGGATCAAGAATATCCTTGCTGTGGTCATGTCCATTGTAAGTCAGTCCTTGCGCCAGGCGAGTGATCTGTCGGAAGCACAGCTCTCGACCTCCAATCGGCTGCTCGCTCTGAGCCGCGCCCAGGACCTTATTACCCAGTCGGGTGATGGTCCTGTATCTTTGAGACGAGTGGTAGAGGACGTCGCACGCATTCAGGAAGATTCCGCGGCGCGTGTAAGTTTCAGCGGGCCAGATATAGAACTCACATCTAAGTCTGCACTAGCATTCGCTCTGGCACTACACGAACTCAGCACCAATGCTATCAAGCACGGCGCGCTCTCCGACCCAAGTGGGCATGTGAGCATAGACTGGGCTGTCAACGAACAGCAACTGGCCATGCGCTGGGTAGAAACTGGGGGACCAAGTGTCGAGGCCCCTAAGCGTACAGGGTTTGGGTCCAGACTTATGCGAGGTCTAGCCAACGATCTGGGAGGCACTCCGCAAACGGACTACCTCCCGCTGGGCCTCCGATGGGCGCTGCGGGCGGACTTGCGCTCAATCGGTACTTCTTAGAATGCCTACGGATCGGCTTGCAGAAGTATGCCATCCAGCAACCGGTGGATGAAAGGCTTATAGCCGTGCTGGCGTTACTTTCACTGATGGTTTGTGCAGCAGTGCGCAAAATTTGCTGCTGAATGTAGATCCCATACCAGGTCGAAAGCTGCCACTATGTAGTTGCGCAGCACATGGCAGCGGCTTCGCTCCAGTTTAACGGCGGGGGCGCAGCTGAATGGGCCGAAAACTGCGATGAGCTAACAGGCGCTTGTGATGATTGGTCGAAGATATCCTACGCTGGCCGAAGCTAGCCGCATCTGGGCGCGTATAGGCTTGCTAAGCTTCGGCGGTCCTGCCGGGCAGATCGCGCTCATGCACCGCATTCTTGTTGAGGAGCAGCGCTGGCTTGGCGAGAAGCGGTTTCTGCACGCGCTGAACTACTGCATGCTTCTACCTGGTCCGGAAGCCATGCAACTTGCGGTCTATATCGGCTGGTTGATGCACCGCACCCTGGGCGGCATCATCGCGGGTCTGCTGTTTGTGCTGCCCGGCGTGATCGCTATCATGGGGCTAAGCTGGGTCTATGCGCTTTATGGTGACGTCGGGACCGTTGAGGCTCTGTTCTTTGGGCTCAAGGCGGCCGTATTGGCTATCGTGGTTCAGGCAGTTATCCGTATCGGCTCTCGCGCACTGAACAACCGGGCAATGGTTGCCATCGCCGCCGCTTCGTTCCTGGCCATTTTTGCATTTTCGGTACCGTTTCCCATCATCATCCTCGCCGCTGGCGTGATCGGGTTTCTTAGCGCACGTGCGGGCCTGCCCGCCTTTCAGGGGGGCGGCGGGCATGGCAAGGTGGGCAGGGTTCAGGTCGATGATGCTGACACAATCCTAGGCGAGGAAACCCCCGAGCATACAAAGGTCAACCGCAGCTGGGCGTTTCGCATCTCGGCAGTTTTCCTCGTGCTCTGGTTGGCTCCAATCGCCTTGCTGTTCGCCGTCTTTGGTCCGGCCAATGTCTTTGCGCAGATCGCGGGCTTCTTCAGCATCATGGCGGTCGTGACCTTTGGCGGTGCATATGCCGTGCTGGCCTATGTTGCGCAGGAGGCCGTACAGAACTACGGCTGGCTCGCCCCGGGCGAGATGCTGGACGGGCTTGGAATGGCAGAGACCACGCCCGGGCCGTTGATCATGGTGACGCAGTTTGTTGGCTTCATGGGAGCTTTCAGAGACGCGGGCAGTTTGTCCCCAATAATGGCGGGGACCTTAGGGGGCCTTCTGACCACTTGGGTGACTTTCACCCCCTGCTTTCTCTGGATATTTCTCGGTGCTCCCTTCATTGAGCGCCTGCGCGACAACAATGTTCTAACGGCGGCGCTTACCGCAATCACGGCTGCAGTGGTGGGCGTCATCCTGAACCTCGCAGTCTGGTTCGGCCTACATGTGTTATTCGGTGAGGTGCAAACTATCCGATCGTTTGGTCTCGACCTTGATGTGCCGGTATGGTCCACACTAGACCTCGCTGCGATGGGATTGGTCCTAGCGGCTCTTGTAGCAGTGTTCCGCTTCAAGCTCGGCCCGGTGACTGTCCTTGCGGCTTGCGCAACAGCTGGTCTCGCCTTGAGTGTTGCGGGCGCTGCGTGACGAGTTCCGGTGCGAGCCCTTGGCTCAGTACAGTGCAGATAACGCCACCTGCAGAAGCTACTAGGATTGAAACCGGAATAGGCCGGCCAGAACCGCTGAAGGTGCGGAGCAGCTGCCACTCCCCGATCTTCAATTGCGGCGAGGTGATTAGTTTCAGAAGGAGCTGAGGCGCCAACTAACAAAGGCTGACGCAGTGGCTTACGATAGGAAAATATTGGGGGCGCCATGCGCATCGCAGTGACAGGGACGCACGGCGTCGGCAAGACGACATTCATCGACGACTTCGCGGCCGCCTATCCGGGCTATGAAAGCGTGGCGGAGCCATATTGGCTCCTTGACCAGCAAGGTCTCCCATTTTCCGATGGAGCAACAATAACTGATCTTGAGAAGCAGCTTACCGAGAGCTGCAAGCTGATCGTGGGTTACGTTGGTGGCGGTAATGTGATTTTCGACCGGTGCCCACTGGACTTCCTCGCCTATCTTGATGTGGTCAGTGCTAGTGAAGGTTTTGAGTGGCTGCCGAGCGGCCGTGAACTGGCGCAAGTTAGCAAAGCAGTCGCTTTGATTGATGTAGTCATCTTTGTTCCGCTCTCATCTCCCGATGACATTCCAGTCCAGATCGAACGTCCTCGACTGCGCAGCCGCATGGACCGGCGGCTCAAGACCATGCTGCGCGACGACGATCTGGGACTGTTACGCGAAGGACCGCGCATAGTAGAAGTCGTCGGCTCCCGAGCACAGCGCGTGGCGATCGCCGGGTCGCTTCTTGGAAGGGGGTAGGCCCAAGAGCCGCCCGCTTCAGCAGTTTTCCCGCCAGAAGCGCTTGTTCGCACAAAAACCTAAAACAGCCAAGTTGGGGCTGCGCTTGGCTGAACCTGCGCAGCACGTAGCAACCTGCATCAGTAGAATTTCGTTTGCACCTCTGACAGGAGCAATTACTAATCACTGGACACTGATGATCGCCTTTCTGGATTTCGAAGCATCATCGCTTTCCGACGACAGCTATCCCATCGAGGTCGGCTGGGTTTTCGAAGATGGGAAGGCTGCCTCGTACCTGATCAAACCTGCGCCGGATTGGACAGACTGGTCGACTGAGTCAGAACAGATCCACGGACTTTCCAGATTTGTGCTCGAGAACGAAGGCATTGCGGTTGAAGCGGTCGCAAAGGAAATGCTTCAATCGCTTGCCGGTCATGATCTTTTTGCCAGTGCGCCGTCTTGGGACGGCAAATGGCTGAGCGTTCTCCTGAGACGCGCCGGACATCCGAGACATGCCCTTCGATTGCAAGACAGCGAGGAGGCATTCGCCCGTGCAGCGCGCGAGGTTCTAGGTGCGTTTGCGGACGAATCCTTGATTTCGGGCGTTGTTGCGAAGAGCATGCGGGTCAAGGAAAGTAGCCGGCCCAGTCATAGAGCTCTGGCCGATGCGAAGGCAGAACACGCTTGCTGGTTGCAAGTCCGCAGTGCCGCCTTGGCTCAGGCTGCAAGCGATGATCAACGATACTAGCAGAGGGCGCCTGAGATGCGCCGGATAGGGGAGCCCTTCAGCGGCGGCAAGCGAAACCTTCCTTTCCCGCGACAAAGGTCGGGGAAGACCTCAGTTGCCAACTCCGTTCCGACCACACAGTGATTTACTTAAAGGTGAATGTTCGTCAGATTTCGCTATCAAGCCAGATGGTCACTTTGCCACGGCTTTCCGCACACTAGTCGGCAACTCAATACAGCGGGCTCAACGTTTGCGTGGCTTTGCGTGCCAATCAGATGCCCTGCTGTTCGACATCAAGGCGCTTCAGTTTGAAGCGACTTGATGCTGGACCGAGATTTACACGTTGGCCTCGTCGGCTTCTGCTACCGGAATCAGCACTGGGGCGGGCGGAGCCGGGAGCTCCGCAGCTGCGAGCAGTTCCCCGCACAGCTCAGCAGCACCCTTCGTGACCTTGGTCTGACCGGCCAGAATAGTCCAACCACCATCATCGATGATTTTGTTGCGCTTTCGCACGACGCTTTCCGCTTTCAGAGCAACCAAACTGGCGTGCGCATCAGGCGACGCCATGAACTTCTCGAAGCAGACTGCACCGGCCACCTGGGCTACGGCGCGTTCAGAGGCGGCCTTGGCCTGTTCGGCAGCTGTACCGCCAGTGACCCAGCCCCCCAAGCTGAAGCCCACTATCATGGTCAGCACTGACGCACTTGCGCAGTACCAGAACAAGGATTGGATGCTCGATAGGAGCTAAACTTTTCGCCGAGACTGCTCGTCTTGTGTCCTCTTCCTACTATTGAAGCCCGGCCGAATGAGCCGCGGGATTAATGGACCGTTCACCTCGTGACGTTTCCACCTCGGTAGGGGACACAAGTACGTGAAGCCGTCTCCACTCGATAAGTTTCACGTGTTCACTTTTAAGCACCCCGAGAAAACTCTCGGCGCGTGCAGGCGGGATGGGCAAGCCATAAACTCTCGCCTCCAGGAGCCCCGTAATCGAACATGGTTCTGCTGCTGAATGTAGATCCCGGAAAACCTCGAAAGCTGCACTGCTATGTCGCTGCGTGGCACATGGCAGCCGGCGTGCGCTCCAGATTACCGACGCCCTAAGATAACTGATTGGTTGTGGTGATTAGTCGAACGTATCCGAATCTGGCGGAGTCTGGGCCCGAGTAGGTTGCTAGTCTCCGGCGGTCCTGCCGGACGATCGCCCTCATGCTCCACATCCCTGTTGAGGAGCAGCGCTGGCTTGGCGAGAAGCGGTTTCTGCAAGCGCCGAACTACTGCAGGCTACTAACGGGCCCGGAAGCCCGAGAAGCCGGAAGAGGGAACTACCGGGATCGAACCAGGGAAACGCCGACTAAAACCGCTGCCCAGTGCGACGCGGCTGCCGCCACCACATGCCCGTGCCAGATGGCCTTGGCGTATTGGAGCCGCTTATTGAGGTAGAAGACCACGCCAGTGGAGTAGAAGATCCCACCCACGCCAAGCAGCGCCAGGACAACCCCTGAGGTAACGTCTGCGAGGGGGAATGCCGCAATGGCACCAATCCAGGCCAACCCGAGATAGACCGGCACCCAGATTTTCTGGCTCATCGGCGGAAGGAATATCTTTCCGAGGATACCCAGCCCAGCCAGCGTCCAGAGGCTCGTAGTCAGGGCCCAGGCCCAAGTGCCCGACAAGAGATATGCTGTGAATGGGGTGTAGGTGGCCGCGATCATGAGGAAGATGCCCATGTGATCGAGCCGGCGAAGAAACGGCTTCCATTCCGTCCCGGCGAAATTGTACGCGGTGGAAAAGCCGAACATGGCGATGGCGCCAAGCGAGTAGATAGACACGACGACTAGTTTGCCAGGGCTGGGGTCCTGAGCACCTAGCCAGAGCAGGACAACTCCGCCGAGAACAGCTAAGCCGAGGCCAAGGAGATGCACGAAAAGGTCAGCGGAGCGGGCTCGCGGGCTGGGGTAATGCGGACGTACTGTCATCGAGCCTCGAAGTGGGTCAGGTCTGGCTCTTGATATAGGAACGTAGAGACCGCGATATGACGAATGCGCGCGGTAAAGTGAGCGGCTTGAATAGCGCCTAGGCTGCGAAGTGTATCCCGGTCAACGAGCTGTGCTGATCCCACCACCCCATTTCAAAGCCTTGCGGGCAGTACGCGAGGGGAATAGGGCAGGGCTCGTGACCAATGTCACCGTGTGTTTAGCAGGTGGAGAATGTTGGAAACTAGTTCCACTTTCTCGACCAATCTTTCAGCAACAAACATTTTCTGAGCCGTCGAGAAGGGCTGAGAACCTTAGCTTCTGCGGGGCTTTGCAACTGGACCTGATGACTGGCGATCTGGCCAAAACAGCGAAAATGCTCTCTCTCCGGGCCCAGTGTTCTCCGTAGCTAGTGACTTCGGGATTTTAGTAAACACCTTTTTCGTTGTTTGTTCTCATTGATTTTAGCCATGCCCGGATTCGAGTTGCACGTACTGATCTCGGCTCGCGAGAGAACACCGCAAAAAATCTGATCGTCTCGCGCTGTAGGGGACATACATAATTTGAAGTCCGCCGGGCGACCGGTGCAACTGTGAGCGTTTTGCCTCTTGCGTATGCCTTCTCTGTACGCCGATAGAAGGGCCCTCTGTTTTCTCCAATGAAAGCCTTGTCTTGAACCCTTGGGTCCTGATCGACACCGTTCCGCTACCAGATGGTCGTGGCGATATTCGCCTCATTCAGCGCGCTGATGAATTTTCGATTATGCTCGGTACCGTTGCTTTGATGAACAGCCGTCTCAGCGGTTCGGAAGAAGCTATGGCCAGCTTGTCGTGGGCACGCATCAGCGATCGTCAGCGCGCCCATGTGCTGATTGGCGGCCTTGGCATGGGATTTACCCTACGCGCCGCCCTGGAGGAGTTGCCTAGGACTGCCAAGATCACCGTGGCTGAGCTGATACCTGCCGTTCTTACCTGGGCCAGAGGGCCAATGGCATCGATCTTCGAAGGCTGTCTCGATGATCCCCGCGTCGATATCAAGATCAATGACGTGCGTAGCTTAATCAAGTCTGCTCAAGCCAGCTACGACGCTATCCTTCTTGATGTGGACAATGGCCCTGATGGGCTAACCGTGGAAACTAACAACGCCTTGTACAGCATGAAAGGACTTGCAGCTGCTAAAGCAGCCCTACGGCCGGGTGGCGTATTGGCGGTATGGGCTTCTGCCCCTGACCGCTCCTTTACTCAGCGACTGCAGCGAGCGGGATTCCTAGTGGAGGAATAGCGGGTTAAAGCCAACCGCAAGAGCCGGGGCTCACGCCATGTGATCTGGTTGGCCACCAAGGAGGCGCGAGCTCCCATTGGCCATCAATCCAAGCCGAAAGAGGCCTGAGCAGCCCTTGTCTGCCCCTCCTGCCCGCCGAGCCAATTGATTGCGCTCCGATCTGCACGTCGAACGTCCAACACGAGTTTTCAAGAGCGGACAACATGTGTCAGGTTCGGCGAGCGCAACGGGTGCTCTGACTTAGACTGCCGCCAAGGGCAGATGCGCTTGGCGGCAAAGATCACCGCCGGAGATAAAGTATCATCCCGGCGTGATGAAGGACGCCGTTGATGAAATCGCCATCAGCAGTGAAGCCGGTGTCGTCCCAGTACTCGATGTGATCGCCGGTAACTTCATATCGTCCTTGATAGGCGCCTTCTCGAGTTCCGCGCGCTTCGACATATCGCCCGTTGGGCAGCAGCTCGTGGCGGATATGACCATCTGCCGTTACCCACATGCCGATATAGGGGTGGCTCATGACAGCATCGCTCATTGGGTCAGGCGCTTTCCCAGGACCGGTTCGATGCTTTCCGGTTCGACGACCCAGGCGTAATTCATCTCCTGCTTGATTTTCCATTCGCCATTGGCGCATGCCCATCCAAGCTGGGAGCGAGCATCAAAGGCGATCACCTCCCCAGTCAGCCGCTCGAGGCGTCCTACAAAGCCCAGCGTGGTCGAAGCGACATCCTCGCCTACGATGGCGTCATTGCCATTCGTGATCCCGTGCTGAACCGAACGGGCGCCGTTCTGGAGGTCTTCCCAGTTGGCGCCATAGAGGGATGCATTATCAAAGAGTTGGGTATCGCCTGGAGCAAAATTGTCCCAGTAGGTGCCGTGGGGATCTTCCAGATCGTAGTACTTGCCCATTTTGGAGATGAAGTTGAATTGAGGATCACCATCGCGGCGCTCCCAACCCTCCAATATCCACTCTTCATGGAGCGCCAATGGCGAACCATCGCCCCCTTGCGGGCATTGGGCCGGTTCCTGGGCGAGAGCCGCGCTTCCCGAGGTGAGGGTAACGATTGCTGCAAAAATAAATTTCGTAATGTGCATGATGAGCCTTCCTTTCCGTCGCTCGATGGTGGCGACGGGGGCCAAGGTAGAAGCCGCCATTGGTTTGCGGTACTATCGCATCATTTGCCACAGAGGTTAGGTGTGCTGGACAATGAAAGTGGATCCGAACCTCATCCCACTGTTCCTAGCTGTCGCTGAAGAACACAACTTTCGTGCGGCGGCTGACCGCCTGGGCGTCACCCGGTCTGCTGTCAGTCAAGGCATGCGGCGCCTGGAGGACGTGCTGGGCGTGTCGCTGGTAAACCGAACCACGCGATCCGTGCACCTCACCGAAGCGGGCGCGCAATTGCATCAGTCGCTCGCCGGCGCGTGGGCAGAAATTTCCTCCGGGCTGGAGATGGTGACGGCAAATCGGGCGCCACGCGGACTGCTGCGTCTAGCTGTCACCTCAATTGCCGAACCTTTTCTTTCAGGTCCCCTGATCGGTGCTTTCGCCGCCGCTAATCCTGGGATCACGGTCGACGTTACAGTCACCGACGAGGAACTGGACATTGTCGCCCAAGGATTCGATGCAGGCGTTCGTCTCGGAGCCGTTATCGAGCAGGACATGATTGCCGTCCCAGTGG
>JAESFT010000274.1_pt1 | contig 43050 bp, 33 predicted proteins | sample 9269451 | NCBI WGS metagenome assembly JAESFT01 (sample SAMN14502557, study PRJNA617106) | algae metagenome | isolation source: Scytonema hyalinum WJT4-NPBG1 and co-occurring heterotrophs from well... | place: USA: Mojave Desert, Joshua Tree National Park, California | collected 2006-05-25
TCGTCACCGGCGCGATGCCCGGCACCACCGTGGCCGGTGTCGTGTCGCTGATGGTCATGCACGTCGTCACCGCCGCGATCGCCGTCACCGCCTACCGCCGCACCATGCCCACCTCCTGACCCGCCCGCCCCACCCCTGCGGCCACCCCGCACCTCTCCGATCCGGAGCTCGTCATGACCCTGCTGGACCCCACGAGCAGCACCACCGCCGCCGCCGACGCGCGTATCGACCCGCGCCACCCCTTCGTGCGCCACCTGCACCGGGTCGCCGCCCTCGACACCGCACGGCCGCACCGGGCCTGGACGCCCGAGGACGGCCCGCTGCCCTCGCTCTACATCAGCCACGGCGCCCCGCCGGTGTTCGAGGACGCGCTGTGGATGGAGCAGATGCTCACCTGGGCCCGCACGCTGCCCAAGCCGGAGGCGATCCTCATCGTCTCCGCGCACTGGGAGTCCGACGGCCTGGGCATCAGCAGCACCGCACCGGAGGGGCTCGTCTACGACTTCGGCGGCTTCGACCAGACTTACTTCGACATGCGCCTGGACACCCCCGAGGCGTCCGGCCTGGCCCGGCGGGTCCTGGACGTGCTGCCCGACAGCGAGCACGTCCACGAGCACCGCGGCCGCGGTCTGGACCACGGGGCCTGGGTGCCGCTGAAGATCATGTACCCGCACGCCGACGTCCCGGTGCTGCAGCTGAGCCTGCCCACCCGCGCGAGCACCAAGCGGCTCCTGGAGATCGGGCGCCGGCTGCGGACCCTGCGCGAGCAGGGCGTGCTGGTCATCGGATCCGGGTTCATGACCCACGGCCTGCCCTACATCACCCGGGACATGTGGCAGGACAACCAGGTGCCCGGCTGGTCGAGCGAGTTCGACGCCTGGGCCGCCGATGCGCTGTCCCGCGGCGACGTCGAGGAGCTCTCGGCCTTCCGCGACCGCGCCCCCGGCCGGCGCTACGCCCACCCCACCGTCGAGCACTTCACTCCGCTGTTCGTCACCCTCGGCGCCGCCACCGACCCGACCGCCCCGGTCACCACCGCCATCGACGGCTTCGCCTGGGGCCTGGCCAAGCGCAGCTTCCAGGCCGCCTGACCCGCCGGCGGTCGCCGCCGCGGTAGCGACCCGACCCACTCCGTCCCCATATGCGCGGCCCCGCCGCGAGGAGCCCGATGACCGCCCCCGACCCCACGACGACCACCCGGCACGCCTCCCGAGCGGACGTCGTCACCGACATCCCGGCGCGGTACGCGAAGCAGCTCGTCAGCCACTTCGGCCGCAAGGTCGCCTTCGTCGAGGACCAGGGCGGCTGGACCGCCACCGCCCTCGACGCGGTCATCCGCATCACCCCCGGTGACGGCGTGCTCGTCCTGCGGGCCGAGGCGCCCGACGTCGAGTCCCTGGCCCGCGTCGAGCACGGCCTGGGCAGCCACCTCGAGCGCTTCGGGCAGCGCAACCAGCTCACCGTCACCTGGCGGCGCAGCGCGACCGCGCCGGCCTGACCGCCCCCGGTCCCGCGAGCCCGCGGGCCCCCACCCACCGCACACCGAAGAAGAACCCCCGTGAACATCGTCCTGTGGATCATCGCTGCCCTGCTCGCCGTGGCCTTCGCCGCCGCCGGCCTCATGAAGCTCACCCAGCCCAAGGCCAAGCTCGCCACGTCCGGCATGGCGTGGACCGAGGACTTCAGCGACGGCCAGGTCAAGGCCATCGGCGCGGTCGAAGTGCTCGGCGCGATCGGCCTGGTCCTGCCCGCCGCCCTCGGGATCGCCGCGATCCTCACCCCGCTGGCCGCCGCCGGCCTGGCCATCACGATGGCCGTCGCTGCCGCCGTCCACCTGCGTCGCGGGGAGCGGAGCGCGGTCCCGGTCAACGTCGTGCTCGGCGGACTCGCCGTGTTCGTCGCCGTCATGCGCTTCGGCCCCAACGCCTTCTGACCTCAGCCCCTCTTCAGGGGAAGCGCTCACCCTCCGCTCGCTCCGCTCCCCTCGACGACCCACGACCACCACTCAGCAAGATCACTTCGAAGGAGTCCCCCGTCATGCGCGCTCTGCACGTCCCCGCCGCCGGTGAGCAGCCCCAGCTCTCCGACCTGCCCACCCCCGAGGCCGCCGAGGGCACCGTCCTGGTCCGGGTCAAGGCCGCCGGACTGAACCCGATCGACAACGGCGTCGCCGCCGGGATGCTGGCCCAGATGGGCCTGCCCCACGAGTACCCGGTCGTGCTCGGCCGCGACGCCGCCGGCGTCGTGGAGGCCGTCGGCGCCGGCGTGGACCACGTGGCCGTCGGTGACGAGGTGCTCGGCCACGTGCTGCTGGCCCCGCCGATCTCCGCGGGCACGCTGGCCGACTACGCCGTGCTGCCGGGCGTCGCGGTCACCCGCAAGCCGGCCGGGCTCGACTTCACCCGCGCCGCGGCCCTGCCGCTGGCCGGCGCGGCCGCGGTCCAGTCCATCGAGGCCATCGACCCCCAGCCCGGGCAGACCGTGCTGGTCAACGGTGCCTCCGGCGGCGTCGGCTCCTTCGCCGTGCAGCTGCTGGCCGCCCGCGGGGTCACCGTCGTGGCCACCGGCACCGCCGCTGACGCCGACCGGCTCACCGCCCTGGGCGCCGCCCGGGTCATCGACCACACCGCCGGCCCGGTGGCCGACCAGGTCCGCACCGCCTACCCCGACGGGGTCGACGCGCTGGTGAGCCTGTACGGCATGGACCCCTCCGGCACCCCGATCGCCGCGGTGCGCGCGGGCGGGAAGGTCGCCGGCGTCGCGGCCGTGCCCGACGAGGCCACCCTCACCGCCGCCGGGCTGACCGGCACCTCGGTCATGGCCGCCCCCACCCGCGAGGTCCTCGCCCCGCTGGCCGAGCAGGCCGCCGCCGGGGACCTGCAGGTCCCCGTCGCGTCGGTCCTGCCGCTCGACCAGGCCGCCGAGGGCCTGGGCCGGCTGATCTCCGGCGGCGCCGGCGGCAAGATCGTCATCACCGTCGAGGACTGACCGCACCGCAGGGGTGGGGCCGGCGGCCGCGAGGCGCGCCGGCCCCACCCGGCGGAGCCCGGCGATCGGGAGAGGCAGGCCGGTGGCGGACACCCCGGCCCACGACCCGCTCCACCCCGCCGTCCCGGCCGGCGCCTACGACGACCTGCTGGCCCGGCCCGGTGGTAGTCGGAGGAACCTGCATGACGTCGCCGGGGCCGGACCGGGTGTCCGTCAGCGGTCGCGTTCGGGGAGCTTCGGACGGTGCCCGGGACGGGCGGCGCGCACGATGGTCTCGCTGATCCGCTGGAGCTGACCCACCTGCTCGGGCGTCAGGTTGTCGAACACGAGGCGCTGGACCTCCTCCGCGTGACCGGGGGCCGCGCTGACGACCTTGTCCCATCCGGCGTCGGTCAGGCTCGCGAGGGTCGCGCGTCCGTTCTGGGGATCGGGAGCGCGGCGCAACCAGCCGCGCCGCTCGAGACGGGTGGCGATGCGCGACAGGTGCGACAGGGACACGTTCGCGGCCGCGGCGATCTCGCTCATCCGCGCGGTGCGCCCGGGGCTCATCGAGAGCCAGGACAGCACGTTGTACTCGGCGTGGGTGACCTCGGCGTCGCGCTGCAGCTGCGCGTCGATCGCGGCGGGCAGCCAGATCAGTGCGGCCACCAGCGCCAGCCAGGCCTGTTCCTGGTCGGGGGTGAGCCAGCGGGGCGAGGTGTCGGGAGTCACGAGCTCACCTTACTTGACGCGGAAACACATCAGGGTGCACGATGGTTTCCACGTCAAGTGATCGGCACCCGGCCGAGCACCCCGCCCCACACCTCCTGGAGCCTCCGATGGCCGTCTCCGTCACCACCCCGACCCGCCCCGCCGTCAGCGTCCGCTCGGCCCTGACCACCGGCGCCGTCGCCGCCGCCCTCAGCGGCGCGGTCAACGTCGCGATCTCGGTGTTCGCCCGCGGCCCGCTCGGGGTCAGCGCGGAGTTCCTCCCGCTCACCCCCGGCCCGATCGCCCTGTGGACCGTCATCGGCGTCCTCGTCGGCGCCGCCGGCTGGCGCCTGATCGTCAACCGCTCCGCCCGCAGCAGCGCGGTGCTGCGCACGCTCGTCCCCACCGTGCTGGCCCTGTCCCTGATCCCGGACGTGGCCCTGCTCGTCACCGGCGCGATGCCCGGCACCACCGTGGCCGGTGTCGTGTCGCTGATGGTCATGCACGTCGTCACCGCCGCGATCGCCGTCACCGCCTACCGCCGCACCATGCCCACCTCCTGACCCGCCCGGCTGCCGCACTCCCGCTCGATACGCCCCCGCCCCACGAGGAGCCACCCCCATGTCCATCGTCGTCACCGGAGCGACCGGCCACCTCGGCCGGCTCGTCGTGGAGGCGCTGCTGCGCCGCGGCGTAGCCGCCGGGCGGATCGTCGCCACCGGCCGCCGCACGGAGACCCTCGACGACCTCGCCGCCCGTGGCGTCGCCGTCCGCCGCGCCGACTTCGAGGACCCGCAGTCCCTGCGCGAGGCGTTCGCCGGCGCCGAGCGTCTGCTGCTCGTCTCCTCCAGCGAGGTCGGCCGACGCGCCCACCAGCACGCCAACGCCATCCGGGCGGCGAAGGACGCGGGCGTGGGCCTCATCGCCTATACCAGCATCCCGAAGGCGGACCGCTCCACGCTGATCCTCGCCCAGGAGCACCGCGCCACCGAGGAGCTGCTGGCCGGCTCCGGCGTCCCGCACGTCGTGCTGCGCAACAGCTGGTACATCGAGAACTACACCGGCCAGCTGCCGGTGTACCTGCAGCACGGCATCGCCGGTGCCGCCGGTGACGGCCGGATCAGCGCCGCCACCCGCGCCGACTTCGCCGACGCCGCGGCCGCGGTCCTCGTCGAGGAGGGGCACGCCGGGGCGGTCTACGAGCTGGGCGGGCAGGCGTTCACCCTGCGCGAGCTGGCGCAGGTCGTCTCCGACGCCTCCGGTCAGCAGGTCGGCTACACCGACCTCCCCGTCGAGCAGTACACCCGGGTGCTGGTCGGCGCCGGGCTGCCCGAGCCGGTCGCGGCCGTGTTCGCCGACGGCGACCGCGGCGCGGCGCAGGGCGAGCTGCTCGTCGACCCCGCCGAGCTGGAGAAGCTCCTCGGCCGTCCCGCCACGCCGCTCGCCGAGGCCGTCGCGACCGCCGTCGCCGCTCTGCGCGGCTGAGCGTCGGGCCCGGGGACGCCCCCGTGGAGAGCCGGGACCCGGCTCTCCACGGGGGCATCGCCCGTGGGGCGTCAGGTGTTGGAGCCGTCCGCCGGGACGTCGGCGGGGAGCTCGGCCGCAGGGGTCGACCCGTCGCCGGCGCCCGGGCAGGGCAGGTCGAGGGTGTAGGCGGTCATGGACAGCGAGCCGTAGGCGCACCCCTCGATGAGCACGTCGGTGGTGGCGCCGTCGCTGCGGCCGGCGTCGGCGAGGCCGGCGAGGTAGAGCAGCGGGAGGAAGTGGTCGGGGGTGGGCACGGCGGTGTCGAAGTCGCGGTGGGCGTCGAGGCGGCCCACGCCGGCCGGGTCGTCGAGCATCAGGGCCTTGGCCTCGTCGTCGAAGCGCTGCGCCCAGTCGTAGCCCTCGTCGGGCAGGTGGGGGTTCGCACCGGCGAGGTTGTGCACGGTGTTGCCGCTCCCCACGATCAGGACACCGCTGTCGCGCAGCGGGGCGAGCTTGGCGCCGAGGTCGAGGTGGTAGTCCAGCGGCTTCATCGCGTTGAGCGAGAGCTGCACGACGGGGATGTCGGCGTCGGGGAAGGCGTGCACGAGCACCGACCAGGTGCCGTGGTCGATGCCCCAGGAGTCGATGTCGGCGCCGACCCAGGTGGGCTCGACGATGTCGCTGACCTCGTCGGCGAGCTCGGGCAGGCCGGGGGCGGGGTAGTCGACGTCGAACAGGGGCTGGGGGAAGCCGAAGAAGTCGTGGATGGTGCGGGGCCGGGGCATGGCGGTGACGGCGGTGGCGCCGATGTACCAGTGCGCGGAGACGACGAGGATGGCGCGCGGGCGGGGGACGGACCGGCCGAAGGCGCGCCACGCCTGGGTGTAGCGGTTGTCGTCCAGGGCGTTCATCGGGCTGCCGTGCCCGAAGAACGCGGCGGGCATGCGCGTCGGGGTGCTGTCGGTCATCTCGGTCTCCCTCGCCGGCGTCGATCGATTCTGCCCGGGGCGGCGGCGGGCTGCACCCGCGGCGCCGGACCCGGTCGTGCGCCGGATCGGGAGGTTCCCGAGCGGTGCGGACCTGCAGGACACCCCGGCCGGGCCGGCTCCGGGTGACGCCCCTGCCGTCGTCGGTCCCGGTGGTCGGCCGCGGCTGGTGGCCGGGTGGATCTGCTCGCCGGCCACCTGAGGACAGCAGCACCGTGAAGTCGTCCACGGCGTTGTGCTCGACGATCCGGCCGCCGCGCACCACGTCGACGGCGACGGCTTCGGGACGGGTCGTCCTGCGCGGGGCGCGCCGGCCGTGAGGTCCCCGTCCGCGGGCTGACCCAGGACGTCGTCGTCCGGTCGGGCGCGGCTGCCTCCCCACCGATGTCGGACTGCACCCACAGCTCGCGGTCCACCGCCCACCCGTGGTGCCGGTCGACCGGGTCCTGCGCGAGCTGCGGATGAGGCGTCGACTCCTACCGCACCGCGACGGCCTCCGGCCGCGCCGACCGGGTCTCCCCCCTCGACCTCTCCGGCGTCGGGTTCACCGTGCCGGAGCTGCTGGGCTGATCCCGGCGCGCGCCAGCACGTCGCGCACCTGCTCGGCCACGACGACGTCCTCGCGGGCGGTGACGACCACGGTCCGGGCGGCCGCGCCCTGTCCGGTGACGTCCGCGTCGCCGTCCGCGGCGGCGTTGCGCGCGTCGTCCAGGCCGAGCCCGAGGAACGCGAGCCCCTCGACGATCCGGGCGCGCAGCACGGGCTGGTGCTCGCCGACCCCGCCGCTGAACGACAGCACGTCCAGCCCGCCCATCGCGGCCGCCATGGCGGCGACGAGCGCGCGGGCGCGGTGGGTCCACACGTCCAGCGCGAGGGCGGCCTCGTCGTCCCCGGCCGCCGCGTGGGCCACGACGTCGCGCATGTCCGACGACCCGGCGAGCGCCTTGAGGCCGCTCTCCCGGTCCAGCGCGTTCCCCACGTCGACGCCCCGGCGGGCCAGGTGGACCGGCACCGACGGGTCCAGGTCGCCGGTGCGCGTGCCCATGACCAGCCCGGCGGTCGGGGTGAAGCCCATCGTCGTGTCGACCGACCGGCCGCGGTCGACCGCGCACAGCGACGCCCCCGAGCCGAGGTGGGCGGTCACCGTCCGCAGCTCCCCCACCGGGCGCCCGACCAGCTCGGCGGCCCGCCGGGCCGACCAGGCGTGGGCGAGGCCGTGGAAGCCGTAGCGGCGCACGCCGTGGTGGGCGCGCCACTCCCGCGGCACGGCGTAGGTGTACGCCGAGGCCGGCACCGTCCCGTGGAAGGCGGTGTCGAAGCAGGCCACCTGGGGCACGTCCGGCAGCGCCCGCCGGGCCCGGCGCAGGGCCTCCAGCGCCGGGCCCTGGTGCAGCGGGGCCAGCTCGGACAGCTCGGCGATGCCGTCCACGACCGCGTCGTCGACGAGCACCGGCCCGGTGAACCGGGCGCCGCCGTGCACGACGCGGTGCCCGACGGCGGTCGCCCCGAGCTCGAGGAACTCCCCCAGCGCCCCGCCCGCCGCGTCCGGCTCGACCGTGCGCGACGCGACGACGTCGGCGCCGTCGAGCAGGGCGAGCTTGACCGACGACGAGCCGGCGTTGACGACCAGGACGCGGTCGGCGCCGGCCTCCACCGTCACAGGTCCGGGCCGGTCGAGTCGTCCGGCCACACCCAGTCGCGCACGTCGGGGGCGTCCTCGCCGTGCAGGCGGGTGTGGCGCCGGCAGCGCAGCCGCTCGTCGAGCATGAACTGGCGCAGCCCCGCCTGGCGCACGGCGAGCCCGGGCACGCGGTCGATGACGTCGACGACCAGCCGGAACCGGTCGAGGTCGTTGAGCATCACCATGTCGAAGGGCGTGGTGGTGGTGCCCTCCTCCTTGTAGCCGCGCGCGTGGATGTTGGCGTGGTTGTGCCGGCGGTAGGTCAGGCGGTGGATCAGCCACGGGTAGCCGTGGTAGGCGAAGATCACCGGCTTGTCGCGGGTGAACAGCCCGTCGAACTCGGCGTCGGACAGCCCGTGGGGGTGCTCGCGCTCGTCCTGCAGGCGCATGAGGTCCACGACGTTGACCAGGCGCACCTTCAGCTCCGGCAGGTGGCGGCGCAGCAGCGACACCGCGGCCACCGCCTCCAGGGTGGGCACGTCACCGGCGCAGGCGAGCACGACGTCGGGCTCGGTGCCGTCGTCGTTGCTGGCCCACGGCCAGATCCCGATGCCGCGGGTGCAGTGCGCGATCGCCTCGTCCATCGTCAGCCACTGCGGGCCCGGGTTCTTGCCCGCCACGACGATGTTGGCGTAGTTGCGGGTGCGCAGGCAGTGGTCGTAGGTCGAGAGCAGGGTGTTGGCGTCCGGCGGCAGGTAGACGCGGACGACCTCGGCCTTCTTGTTCACCGCGTGGTCGATGAACCCGGGGTCCTGGTGGGAGAACCCGTTGTGGTCCTGGCGCCAGACGTGGCTGGTGAGCAGGTAGTTCAGCGACGCGATCGGGCGGCGCCACGGGATGTGCCCCGTCGCGGTCAGCCACTTGGCGTGCTGGTTGAACATGGAGTCGATGATGTGGATGAACGCCTCGTAGCAGTTGAAGACGCCGTGGCGGCCGGTGAGCAGGTAGCCCTCCAGCCAGCCCTGGCACAGCTGCTCGTTGAGCACCTCCAGCACCCGCCCGGCGCGGGCGGTGTGCTCGTCGCCCTCGCGGATCTCGCCGGCGAACTGGCGGTCGGTGGCGGCGAAGACGTCCTGCAGCCGGTTGGACGCGGTCTCGTCCGGACCCATGATCCGGAAGTTGTCCGGGTTGCGGCGCACCACCTCGGCGAGCCAGCGCCCCAGCACCGCGGTGGCGCCGACCGGGCCGGAGCCGGGCTCGGGCACGTCGACCGCGTAGTCGGTGAAGTCGGGCAGGCGCAGGTCGCGCAGCAGCTCGCCGCCGTTGGCGTGCGGGGTGGCGCTCATCCGCTTCGTGCCCCGGGGCGCGAAGGCCGCGATCTCCTCGCGGAGCGCGCCGTTCTCGTCGAACAGCTCCTCGGGGCGGTAGGAGCGCAGCCACTCCTCGAGCTGGACGCGGTGGGCGTCGTTGGTGCGCGTCTCCGACAGCGGCACCTGGTGGGCGCGGAAGCTGCCCTCCACCTGCTTGCCGTCCACCTGCCGCGGCCCGGTCCAGCCCTTCGGGGTGCGCAGCACCAGCATCGGCCACGCCGGGCGCGCCACCTCCTCGCCGGCGGCGAGCTGCTCGGCGGCGACGGTGCGGATGCGGCGGATCTCGGCGGTGATGTCGTCCATCACCTCGGCCATCCGGACGTGCACGGCGTGCGGGTCCTCGCCGTCGAAGCCGCCCTCGAGCACGTACGGGCGGTGGCCGTGGCCGCGGAGCTGGTCGAGCAGCTCGGCCTCGGGGATGCGCGCCGGCACCGTCGAGTTGGCGATCTTGTAGCCGTTGAGGTGCAGGATCGGCAGCACCGTCCCGTCGTGGACGGGGTGGGTGAACTTGTTGGACTGCCAGCTCCCCGACAGCGCGCTCGTCTCGAACTCGCCGTCGCCGATGACGCAGGCGACGAGCAGGTCGGGGTTGTCGAACGCGGCGCCGTAGGCGTGGGCGAGGGCGTAGCCGAGCTCGCCGCCCTCGTGGATCGAGCCCGGCGTCTCCGGGGCGGCGTGGCTGGGGATGCCGCCGGGGAAGGAGAACTGCCGGAACAGCTCCTTCATCCCCTCGGCGTCCTGCGGGACGTGCGCGTAGCGCTCGGAGTAGGTGCCCTCCAGCCACGCCGTCGCGACGACGGCCGGTCCGCCGTGCCCGGGCCCGGTGACGAACAGGGCGTCGAGGTCGTCGCGGGCGATCACCCGGTTGAGGTGGGCCCACAGGAACGTCAGGCCCGGGGTGGTGCCCCAGTGGCCCAGCAGGCGCGGTTTGACGTGCTCGGGGGCCAGCGGCTCGCGCAGCAGCGGGTTGTCCATCAGGTAGATCTGGCCGACCGACAGGTAGTTGGCGGCGCGCCACCAGGCGTCGAGGGTCTGCAGGTCGGTGCGGGAGGGGGAGGCGGTGGGGGCGACCATGCGCCGGGAGTACCCGTGGGGGTGATCCGGACACGCGGTCGCCCCTCCCGCGTCAGGCCGCGACGGGCGTGCGCCGCCGCTGCCGCAGGCGCAGCGCCGCGGTGAGCGCGACGACCAGGACGACCGCCACCGCGGCGGCGCCGGCGAGCACCGGCTCCCCGGCCCCCGACGCCCCGACCACCACGGCGGTGAAGGCCCAGACGGCGGTGCCGGCGTAGGGCAGCAGGCCGCCGGTCCAGCGCAGGATCGCCAGCGCGGTGGCCGCCGCGCCGCCGAGGACCGCGAGCTGCGCGACCACGGCGACCGTCCCGGTGATCGGCCCGCCGGTGCCGGCGACGGCGGTGGTCATGTTGACCCAGTTCGCGATCGACGCCCAGCCCGTGTAGATGCCGAGCAGGCCCCACAGCAGGTTGCGGCGGGCCGGGCTCCAGGCCGCGATCTCGTCCTGCGCGCCCAGGACGGTGCGCATCGCGACCAGCAGCCCCGCCAGCATCACGAGGAAGATCGCCAGCGGCAGCCAGTTCGGGTCGACGAAGGTCACGGCGAGCAGCCAGAGGGTGAACCCGGCGAAGGTGACCGACAGCGGGAGCGCGATCCGCTCGGACAGCGGGGTCGGGCGGGCCACCGACCAGACCGCCCAGGCCAGCGCCAGGGCCTCGATCAGGCCCCAGATCGCGAAGGCGTAGCCCGCCGGCACGATCGGCGGCTCGCCGGCGCGGTCGGCCTGGGTGAAGGAGTTGTCCCGGATCGCCGGGACGAGCGGGGCCGCGATCTGCGCCAGGGCGAGCACGAGCAGGAGCCAGGCGCGGGGGGTGGTTCTCGACATGTTGTCTCCATCATCGTTCGTCTCGATGAGAGAGATAGTAGGTCCTGGAGCGGATCTGCGCGAGTCCACCGCGCCCCCGGTCGGCGTGCGGTCCGCGGCGATGGCCCGAACCCGGCTCGGTGCGCTGATCGACCCTGATGCGGGCGCCCCCCCGGGGACGACGCGCTCACCCGGCGGGGGCGCGCCCAACCGGTCGAGGCGCGCCCGCCGGCCCCGCGGCTACCGGTCCGAGGCGCGACGCTCGCCAGGACGTGCCAGCCGCCCCGGTGCTCACGACGTGCGCGCCGTGCTCACGGCCGACCCTCCCACCGGTCTGCGCACCTACTGGCCGGTTGCGCACGACCGGACATGCGCAACCAGCCAGTAGGTGCGCAACTGGCCGGTCGTGCGTGGCCGCCCTCACCAGCCGGCCGGCCGGTCGTGGGGTGCGCGAGCGTCGACCGCTGCCGAACCGCGCACCCACCGTCCGTTCGCGCACGTACCACCGTGCGCTGACGGCTGGACGGTGCGTGATCGACCGGACGGTGCGCGGCCCGCCGCGACCGGCCGGCCACCTGGCGAGCGAGGAGTGCAGCGTCCACCGCCGCCGAACCGCGCACCCACCGTCCATCCGCGCACGTTGCGACGTACGCCGGTGACCGGGAGGTGCGCGACTGACCGCACGACGCGCGGCCCGCCCTGACCGTCGGGCCGGCACGCACGCGATGAGGAACGGTATGGCCACCGCCGCCGTGCTGCGCACCCACCGTCCGCTCGCGCACGGCCCGACGGGCGTTACAGCGGGAGGTGCGCGATCGACCGGACGGTGCGCGGCCCGGTCCGGCGCGCAGAGCACCGGCGCGCACTCGTCGTCATCGCCCCCCGGCGCTCACTCCGGTCCCAGCACCGCCGCCGCGCCCAGCGGTTCCGCACCGCCCGCCCGGGTAGTCGGAGGGAGATCACCCGCGGGGCGCACGCCCCGGTCGGGACCGGACGGATGAGGGCGCGGGATGTCGAACCTGAGCAGGAACGCGGCGGTGGCGGTGACCACCGCCACCGAGATGGCGCGGACGGGGGCGCGGCTGGTGGGCCGGCTCGCCACGAGGCAGCAGACGCAGCGGCGGGACGAGCCCCGGCGCTGGCTCGGGGTGACGGTGCTGCGGTCCCCCGCGGAGGTGGTGGTGTCCGGGCCGGAGGCGCCGGAGCCGCTGCGGCGGCTGGGGACGTCTGTCGAGCTGCGGGTGCAGCCCGCGCCCGGCGACCGCGGGACGGAGCTCTACGCCCGCCCGATCCCCACGACGACGGCCGACCCGGACCGCCGCCGCGAGGTGCGGGCGGCGCTGCGCGAGGCCAAGGCGCTGCTCGAGACCGGCGAGGTGGTGCCGACCCCCGGGCCGGCCACCACCCACCCGGGACCGGCGGGCCGCGTGCTGGCCGCCGTCGACCGCGACGCGCAGGGGGAGGGCCGGCTGTGAGGGCGCTGTGCTGGGAGGGCGTCAACGACGTCCGCGTGCAGACCGTGCCCGATCCGGAGCTGCAGATGGACCAGGACGTCATCCTCAAGGTGCGGGCGAGCGCCGCGTGCGGCTCGGACCTGCACCTGCTCGGCGGCTACATCCCGGCCATGCAGGCCGGCGACGTGCTGGGCCACGAGTTCCTCGGCGAGGTCGTCGAGGTCGGGGCGGGCGTGCGCAACCGCAAGGTGGGCGACCGCGTGGTCGTCAGCTCCTTCGTCGGGTGCGGGCGCTGCTGGTACTGCACGCACGACCTGTGGTCGCTGTGCGACAACGCCAACACCAACCCGACCTACGCCCAGGCCCTGTGGGGCTACGAGCCCGGGGCCTGCTTCGGCTACTCCCACGTGATGGGCGGGCTGCCCGGCAGCCACGCCGAGTACGTCCGGGTGCCCTTCGCCGATTTCGGCACGTTCGTCGTGCCCGAGGCGATCGACGACGACCTCGCCGCGGTGTTCGTCTCCGACGCGGGGCCCACCGGCTGGATGGGCGCCGACCTCGGGCAGGTCCGCCCCGGCGACACCGTCGCCGTGTGGGGCGCCGGCGCGGTCGGGCAGGTCGCCGCCAAGGCCGCCGAGCTGCTCGGCGCGCAGGAGGTCGTCGTCATCGACCGGCTGCCCGAGCGGCTGGAGCAGGCGCGCCGCCACATGGGCGTGGAGACGATCGACTACACGGCCACCGACGTCGGCGCCGAGCTGCGCGAGCGCACGGGCGGGCGCGGCCCGGACGTGTGCATCGAGGCCGTCGGCATGGAGGCCCACAGCGAGGGCATCGGCTACCTCTACGACCAGGTCAAGCAGCAGCTCCAGCTGCAGCAGGACCGGCCCACCGCGGTGCGCGAGGCGATCCACGCCTGCCGCAAGGGCGGCTCGGTGTTCGTGCTCGGCGTGTTCGGCGCGTTCGCCGACAAGTTCCCGCTCGGCGCGGTCGTCAACAAGGGGCTGACGCTGCGCGGGGCGCAGATGCACGGGCAGCGCTACATCCCGATGCTGCTCGACCGGGTCGCCAAGGGCGAGCTGCCCACGCGGCACTTCGCGACGCACCCCATGTCGCTGGAGGACGCGCCGGAGGGCTACCGGCTGTTCAAGGACAAGAAGGACGGCTGCGTGCGGCCGGTGTTCCTGCCCGGTCGCTGACCCGCGGTCGCGGGCGGACCGGCGCGGAGCCCGCGCCGGTCCCCCACCGCAGCCGGGCCGCGGAGCGCGCCGGCACAGCGGGGCGGGCCGTCGCGGCCGCCCGGAGCGGGACCGCCGATCGGCGCCGGGGCGGACGCCGTCCGCAGGCCGGTCGCGGGCCGCACCGATCGGGCCGCGGCGGTCGCACGACCCGCCCGTCGCGGACCACCCCGCTCCGGACCGGTGCTACCGGTCCGGAGCCCGTGCGCCGCGTCGAGGACACGAGCGCCCCTGCGCGGCGCCCGGTCCAGGGCCGCGGGTGCGGTTCCGCTCCTCCCCCTCCCCCGCGGGTGGGAGGTCCCCGCCTGCGGCGAGCGACCTCCCACTCCTGATCGGGCTCAGAACCGCTCGGGGTCGTCGTACCCCTCGGGCGGGGTCGCGGCCCGACGGCGGCGGGTGACCACCAGCAGCAGCAACCCGGACAGCAGGGCCGCCAGGCCGAGCACCGCGATCTCGACGACCGGCGCGCCCGTGTAGGCCAGCCCCCCGCCCGCGGCGCCCGAGCCACCGCCCTGACCGCGGGGGCGGTCGGTCGGGTCGTCGCCCGGGTCGCTCGGGTCGTCGTCACCCGGGTCGGCCGGATCGACCGGGCTGGTCGGACTGGACGGGTTGACCGGGTCGACCGGGTTGACGGGAGAAGTCGGGTCGGTCGGGTCGGTCGGGTCGGTCGGGTCGGTCGGGTCGGTCGGGTCGGTCGGGTCCGTCGGGTCCGTCGGGTCCGTCGGGTCCGTCGGGTCCGTCGGGTCCGTCGGGTCCGTGGTGGTCGTTGAGGTCGGCGGCGTTGTCGTCGTGGACGGCGATGTCGTCGCGGACGGCGGCGTCGTGGGCGGCGTCGTCGTCGTGGGCGGCGTCGTCGTCGTGGGCGGCGTCGTCGTGGGCGGCGTCGTCGTCGTGGGCGGCGTCGTCGTGGGCGGCGTCGTCGTGGGCGGCGTCGTCGTGGGCGGCGTCGGCGTCGTGGACGGCGTCGGCGTCGTCGTGGACGGCGTCGTCGTGGGCGGCGGGCCGGGGTCACCGACCGGCCGCGGGACGTCCACCACGGCGATCTCCCCCGCCTCGACGGTCGCCGGGCGCTCGACCGGGCCGGCACCCCCGGCCTCCGCCGGCAGGCGCACCGCGTAGGTGCCCGGCGGCAGGGCGGTGACCAGGTAGCGGCCGTCCTGGCCGGTCACCACCTCGGCCACGAGCCCGCCGTCGGCCCCGACGACCCGCACCGGGACGCCCGGCAGCGCCGGCTCGCCCGGGTCGCGGACGCCGTTCCCGTCGAGGTCGCGGTAGACGACCCCGCCGATGCCGCCCGCCTCGACGGGCGGGGGTGTCGTGGTCGTCGGCGGCGTCGTCGGCGGGACCGTCGTCGTGGGCGGGACGGTGGTGGTCGGCGGGACCGTGGTCGTGGTCGGCGGCTCGACCGTCGTCGTCGGCGGCTCGGTCGTGGTCGTGGGCGGTTCGGTCGTGGTGGTCGGCGGGTCCGTCGGGCTCGTGGGCGGCTCCGTCGTCGTGGTCGGGGGCGTCGTGGTCGGGGGCGTCGTCGTCGGCGGGGTCGTGGTGGTCGGCGGTGCGGTCGTAGTGGTCGGGGGCTCCGTAGTGGTCGGCGGGGCCGTCGTGGTCGGCGGGGCCGTGGTGGTCGTCGGCGGCTCCGTCGTGGTGGTCGGCGGCCCCGTCGTGGTGGTGGGGCCGTCGGCCGGGAGCAGGCCCGCGTCGACCGAGCCCACCTGGGTGATGCCCCCGTCCGGTCCGACCGCGATCGGGAGCGGGCCGCTGGTGGCGGTGGCCGGGTCCAGGTCGGAGTCGGCGGCGTCGTCGCCGCCGGCGTCGCGCGTGGTCGGGGTGCGGCCCTCGGGCAGCTCGACGGCCACCGCGTACTCCCCCGCCGGCAGGTCGGGGAAGGCGTAGGCGCCGCGCCCGTCGGTCACCGTCTCGGCGACGACCGCGCCGGCCCCGTCGAGCAGGCGCACCGGGACGCCGGGCAGCAGGGGCTCCCCCGCGTCGCGGACGCCGTCGCGGTCGTCGTCGGAGAACACGACGCCGGACACCGAGCCGAGGCGGTCGCCGAAGTCGGCGGTCGCCCCCGCCCCGGCGGTGACGGTCACGGGCACGGTGTCGGGCGTGGTGGACCCGGTCCCGGCCGGCTGCACCTCGCGGACGGTGTAGTCGCCGGGGGCCAGCCCGTCGATGCGGTAGGTGCCGTCGGGCGCGGTCGTCGCGGAGCCCGCGACGGTGCCGTCGCCCGCCACGACCTCGACGGTGACGCCGCCGCGGCCGGGCTCGCCGGGCCCGCGGACGCCGTCGCCGTCCCGGTCGAGGAAGACCGTGCCGGTGACCGCGCCCGGGTCGGGCGCCGCGACCGGCAGGTAGCCGGCGTCCACGACGACCTGCGTGATGGTGCCGTCGGGGGCGACGACGACGGTCAGCGCGCCGCTGGTCCCGGCCGCGTCCACGTCGGAGTCGACGGCGTCGTCGGCCCCGGCGTCCGGCGTGGTCGGGGTGCGACCCCCGGGCGCGTCGACGACGACGGAGTAGGTGCCGGCGGGCAGGTCGGGGAAGGCGTAGCCGCCCTGCGCGTCGGTGGCGGTCGTGCCGAGCTCGACGCCGGCGGCGTCGCGCAGCCGCACGGTGACGCCGGGCAGCGGGGGGTCGCCCGCCTCGCGCACGCCGTCGCCGTCGGCGTCGGTGGTGACGACGCCGGAGACCGACCCGAGGCGGTCGCCGAAGTCGGCGGTCGCCCCGCCACCGGGCCCGAGGACGACGGGCACGGTGTCGGGCGTGGTCGACCCGACGCCCGGCGGCTGCACCTGCCGGACGGTGTAGTCGCCGGCGGCCAGGCCCTCGAACCGGTAGGTCCCGTCCGGTCCGGTCACCGTCGTCGCGACGACGGTGCCGGCGGCGTCGAGCAGCTCGACCGCGGTGTCGGGGCGGGGCGGCTCGCCCGCGCCGCGGACGCCGTCGCCGTCCCGGTCGAGGAACACGGTGCCGGTGATCCCGGCGCCGGTCTCGGCGAACAGGTAGCCGGTGGCGGCCTGGCCGCCGCCGAGGCGGACGCCCTCGACCGTGTCGGGGGCGACGGGCTGCCCGCCCGCGGTGCCGGCGGTGTCGGCGCCGTCGCCCAGCCCGGCCGGCTGCTCCTCGGTCAGGGTGTAGTTGCCGGCGAGCAGGCCGTCGAAGGCGAACCGGCCGGCGGCGTCGGTCGTCGTGGTGCGGTCGACGGCGGCGCCGAGGTCGTCGAGGCCGGTGAGCCGGAGCACGACCCCGGGCACGCCGGGCTCGGTCTCGCCGCGCCCGCCGTCGCCGTCGGCGTCGCGGAACACGGCCCCGGCGAGCGAGCCGCGCGGGTCGGTGAAGACGTAGCCGGTGGCGGCCTGCGCGGGGGCGAGGACGACGCCGGTGACCCGGTCGGGGCCGTCGGCGGTGCCGCCCGCGTCCCCGGGCGCGGCGCCGCCGGGCCCGTACCCGGCGGGCTGGGTCTCGGTGACGTCGTAGGTGCCCGGGGGCAGGTCGCCCGCGGTCCAGTTCCCGTCGGCGTCGGTCGTGGCGGTCCGCGTCACCGGGCCGGTGACCGTGACGACCACGCCGGCCAGGCCGGTGCCCGTCTCGTCGACGACCCGCCCGGACAGCGACGCGCCGACCGTCTCGGAGAAGACGTAGTCGACCGCGTCCTCACCGGCGTCGAGCGCGATCTCGAGGATCGTGTCCGGCGGCAGCGCGCGGCCGCCGGCGGTGCCCGGGGTGTCCGGGCCGTCGGTGAAGCCGGCGGGCTGGTCCTCGACCAGCTGGTAGGTCCCGGCGAGGACCCCGGCGAAGACGAACCGGCCGTCGGCGCCGGTGGTGGTCGTGCGGGTCACGCCCGTCCCGGCGGCGTCGGTGCCGATGAGGGTGACGACGGCGCCGGGGATGCCGGTGCCGCCCGCCCCGACGTCGACGACCGAGCCGCTGATCGAGCCGCGGCGCTCGGCGAAGACGTTGCCCGGGGCGGCGCCGCCCGAGGGCAGCACGATGCCGGTGATGGTGTCCGGCTCGACGGCGCTGCCCCCGGCCGGGCCGGGGACGTCCGGCCCGTCGGCGTAGCCGGCCGGCTGGGCGGCGGACGTGGTGTAGGTGCCCGGCGGGAGGTCGGTGACCGCCCAGGAGCCGTCGGGCCCGGACGTGGTCGTGGTCGTGACCGGCCCGGCCACGGTGACGACGACCCCGGCGATGCCGGTGCCGGTCTCGTCGACGACCCGGCCGGAGATCCCGGCCTGCACGGTCTCGGCGAAGGAGTAGCCGTCCGCCGGGACGCCCGGCTCGACGGTGATCCCGTCGATGGTGTCCGGCGCGACGGCCGTGCCGCCGGCGCTGCCGGGGGTGTCCGGGCCGTCGGTGTAGCCGGCGGGCTGGGTCTCGGTCAGCGCGTAGGTGCCGCCGAGCAGCCCGTCGAAGCGGAACACGCCGTCGGCGCCGGTGACCGTCGTGCGCGGGCCGGTGGGGTCGCCGGTGAGCGTGACCGACACCCCGGCCAGGCCGGGCTCGCCCGCGTCGCGGACGCCGTCGCCGTCGAGGTCGTCGAAGACGGTGCCGGTGAGCGAGGTGCGGGTGTCGGTGAACAGGTAGTCCTCCGCCGCCTGCCCGGGGGCCAGGACGATGCCGCCGATCGTGTCCGGCGCGGTGGGGGTGCCGCCCGCGGGGCCCGCGGTGTCGGGGCCGTCGCCGTACCCGGCCGGCTGGGTCTCGGTCACCGCGTAGGTGCCGGGGCGCAGGCCGGTGAAGGCCCAGGCGCCGTCGGGGGCGGTCGTGGTGGTGGCGGTGAGCCCGTCCGGCCCGGTCAGCACGACCTCGACCCCGCCGATGCCGGCGCCGGCGTCGTCGGCGACGCGCCCGGACAGCGACGCCGCGGCGAGCTCGCCGAACAGGTAGCCGGTCTCGTCGACCCCGGCCCGGACGACGAGGCCGGTGATCGCGTCCGGCGGGGTCGCGGTGCCGCCGGCGGTGCCGGGCGCGTCGGCGCCGTCGAGGAGCCCGTCGGGCTGGGTCTCGGTGAGCGTGTAGGTGCCCGCGAGCAGGCCGGTGAAGGTGAACGCGCCGTCGGCGCCGGTCACCGCGGTGCGCGGGCCGCCGGGGCCGTCGAGCACGACCGGGACGCCGCCGAGGCCGGGCTCGTCGGGTCCGCGCAGGCCGTCGCCGTCGAGGTCGGAGTAGACCGCGCCGGACACCGACGCGAGGCGCTCGGCGAAGACGTAGCCGGTGCCGGTGGTGCCGGAGCCCACGACGACGCCGGTGATGGTGTCCGGCTCGGTCGCGGTGCCGCCGGCCGTGCCCGGGGTGTCGGGGCCGTCGCCGTAGCCGGCGGGCTGGGCGGCGGAGACCGTGTAGGTGCCCGGGGGCAGGTCGGCGGCGCTCCAGGTGCCGTCGGGGCCGGTGGTGGTGGTGACCTCGACCGGGCGTCCGGCCCCGTCGGTGCCGGTCACGCGGACCTCGACGCCGGGGATGCCGGCGCCGGTGCCGTCGACGACCGAGCCGGACAGCGACGCGGCCGCGGTCTCGGCGAACGTCGTGCCGGCCGAGACGCCGCCGGCCGGCAGGGCGACGACGACCGTGTCGTCCGCCGTCACCGTGCCGAACTCGCCGGCGGTGTCGACGCCGTCGCGGTAGCCCGCGGGCTGGGTCTCGACGACCGTGTACTCCCCGGCCAGCAGGCCGGTGAACGCGTAGGCGCCGTCGTCGTCGGTGGTGGTGGTGCGCGGCCCGCCGGGCCCGTCGAGGGTCACGGTCACGCCGGGCAGGCCGGGCTCGCCCTCGCGCTGCGCGCCGTCGCCGTCCGCGTCGACGAACACGACGCCGCGGACCGCGCCGCGGACCTCGGTGAACACGTAGCCGGAGCCGGCGGTGCCGGAGCCGAGGACGATGCCGCCGATGGTGTCGGGCTCGGTGGCCGTGCCGCCCGCGGTGCCCGGGGTGTCGGGGCCGTCGCCGTAGCCCGCGGGCTGGGCCGCGGTGAGCGTCCAGGCGCCGGGGGCCAGGCCGGTGATCGCGTAGGTGCCGTCGGGGCCGGTCGTGGCCGTGGCGGTGGCGCCGCCCGGGCCGGTGGCCGTCACGAGCACGCCCGCGATCGGGCCGCCGGCCTCGTCGAGCACGGCGCCGGACAGCGAGCCGGGCCGCAGCTCGGAGAACAGGTAGCCACCCGCGGTCACGCCCGGTCCGAGCGGGATCGCGGTGATCGCGTCGGGCGGGGTGGCGGTGCCGCCCGCCTCGCCGGGGATCTCGGTGCCGTCGAGGTAGCCCGGCGGCGGGGTCTGGGTCAGCGCGTACTCCCCCGCCAGCAGGCCGGTGAAGGCGTAGAGCCCGTCGGCGCCGGTCACCGTGGTGCGCTCCAGGCCGTCCGGCCCGGTGAGGGTCACGGTGACCCCGGCGACCGGCGGCTCGCCCTCGTCGCGCACGCCGTCGGTGTCGAGGTCCTCGAACACCGCGCCGGACAGCGCGGAGCGGGTCTCGGCGAAGACGTAGCCGGTGCCGGACGCGCCGGAGCCGACCACGATGCCGGTCACGGCGTCGTCGGAGACCGTGCCGCCGAGCGTCCCCGCGGTGTCGGGGCCGTCGCCGTACCCGGCGGGCTGGGTCTCCCGCACGTCGTAGGTCCCGGGGGCGAGGTCGCCGACGGTCCAGGTGCCGTCCCCGCCGGTGGTCGTGGTGACGGGCGCGCCCGGGCCGTCGGTGCGGACGACGGTGACGGTGACGCCGGCGATGCCGCCCCCGGCCTCGTCGACCACGCGGCCGGACAGGGACGCGGCGACGGTCTCGGCGAACGTCGTGCCGGCCGAGGCGCCGCCGGCCGGCAGAGCGACGGCGACCGTGTCGTCGGCGGTGACGGTGCCGAACCCGCCGGCGGTGTCGACGCCGTCGCGGTAGCCCGCGGGCTGGGTCTCGACGATCGAGTACTCCCCGGCCAGCAGGCCGGTGAAGGACCACCCGCCGTCGCCCGCGGTGACGGTGGTGCGCTCGCCGCCGGGCCCGGTGAGGGTCACGGTGACCCCGCCGAGGCCGGGCTCGCCCTCCTCGCGCAGGCCGTCGCCGTCGAGGTCGGTGAACACCGACCCGCTGATCGTGCCGCGGGTCTCGGTGAACGCGAAGCCGGTGCCGGTGGAGCCGGAGCCCAGCACGACGCCGGCAATGGTGTCCGACGCGGTCGGCGCGCCGGACGGGGCGCCGTCGACGACGCCCGCGGTGTCGGGGCCGTCGCCGTAGCCGGGCAGCTGCGCGGCGGTGACGTCGTAGACGCCGGGGCGCAGGTCGGTGAACAGGTAGCCGCCGTCCGGACCGGTGGTGGCCGTGAGCGGGCCGCCGGGGCCGGTGAGGGTCACCTCGACGCCGGGGATCGGGTTCCCCGCGTCGTCGGTGACGGTGCCGGCGAGGGAGGCGCCGCGGTACTCGGCGAACAGCTGGCCGTCGACCGCGCCGCCGGCGGGCAGGACGACGCCGGTGATCGTGTCGGGCGCGACGGCGGTGCCGCCGCCGGGGCCGGGGGTCTCCGGGCCGTCGAGGTAGCCCGCGGGCTGGGTCTCGATGACGGTGTAGGTGCCGGCGAGCAGGCCGGTGAACAGGTACGCGCCGTCGGGGCCGGTCACCGCGGTGCCCGGGGTCGGGCCGTCCAGGGTGAGGACGACGCCGGGGACGCCGGGCTCGCCCTCGTCGCGCAGGCCGTCGCCGTCGAGGTCGTCGAACACGGCGCCGGCGATCGAGGAGCGGGTCTCGGTGAACAGGTAGCCCGGGGCCTCCTGCTGCCCGGAGGTGATGACGATGCCGGTGATCGAGTCCGGCGGGGTCGGCGTGCCACCGGCCGCGCCCGCGGTGTCGGGGCCGTCGCCGTACCCGGCGGGCTGGGTCTCGGTGACGGTGTAGGTGCCGGGCGACAGGTCGCCGAAGGCCCAGCTGCCGTCGGGGCCGGTCACCGCCTCGCGGGTGACCGGCGCGCCGGCGCCCGTCGTTCCGGTCAGGGTGACGGTGACCCCGCCGATGCCGAGCCCGGCGTCGTCGACGACGAAGCCCGAGATCCCGGCGAGGCGCTCCTCGCCGAACAGGTAGTCGGTGGCCGCCTCGCCCGGGTCGAGCCGGACGCCGGCGATGCGGTCCTCGCCGTCGGGCGCGCCGCCCGCGGTGCCCGCGGTCTCGACGCCGTCGGCGTAGCCGGCCGGCTGCACGTGCGCGACGTCGTAGTCCCCGGCGAGCAGCCCGGCGACGAGGAACCGGCCGTCGGCGTCGGTGACGGCGCGGCGCACGACCTCGGCGCCGGTGTCGTCGGTGCCGGTCACGACGACCTCGGTGCCGGCGATGCCCGGCTCCCCGGCCTCGCGGACGCCGTTGCCGTTGAGGTCCTCGTACACCGACCCGGCCAGCGAGGAGGTGGTCTCGGCGAAGACGTAGCCCGCGCCGGTCGCGCCGGGGGCCAGGACGATGCCGGTGATCGTGTCCGCCCCGGCGGTGCCGCCCGCGTCGCCGGCCGTCTCCGGGCCGTCGCCGTAGCCGACGGGCTGGGTCCCGGTCAGCGCGTAGGTGCCAGGGCGCAGGCCGGGGAAGGAGAACGCGCCGTCGGCGCCGGTCGTGGTGGTCGCGGTGACCGGGCCGCGGTCGTCGGTGCCGGTCAGCACCACCTCGACGCCGGCGATGCCGGTATCGCCGGTGACGACCCGGCCGGACAGCGCGGCCCCGTCGAGCTCGCCGAACAGGTAGCCGACGGCCGCCGTGCCCGGCGGCAGGGTGAACGCGATCGTGTCGGGCTCGGTGGCGGTGCCGCCGGCGCTGCCGGGGGCGTCGGTGCCGTCGAGCAGACCGGGGGCTTGCGTCTCGGTGAGGGTGTAGTCGCCGCCGAGCAGTCCGGTGAACAGGTAACCGCCGTCGGGGCCGGTCGTGGTGCTGCGGGGGCCGCCGGGGCCGTCCAGCACGACGGCGACGCCGGGGACGCCGGGCTCGCCGTCGTCGCGGACGCCGTCGCCGTCGAGGTCGCGGTAGACCGCGCCCGCGACGCTGCCGCGGACCTCGGCGAACACGTAGTCGGCGCCGCTCGCGCCGGAACCGAGCACGATGCCGGTGACCACGTCGTTCCCGGCGGTCCCGCCGGCCGTGCCGGCGGTGTCGGGGCCGTCGCCGTACCCGGCGGGCTGGGTCTCGGTGACCGTGTAGGTGCCCGGGGGCAGGTCGGTGACGACCCAGCTGCCGTCGGGGCCGGTGGTGACCGGGCGGGCCGGGAGCGGGGCGCCGGCCCCGTCGGTGCCGGTGACGGTGACGGTCGCGCCGGGGACGCCGGCGCCGGTCTCGTCGACGACCCGACCGGACAGCGACGCGCCGCGGGTCTCGCCGAACGTGTAGCCCGTGGCGGCCTCGCCGCCGTCGAGCGCGATCGCGGTGATGACGTCGTTCCCGGCGGTCCCGCCGGCGGTGCCGGCGGCGTCGCGGCCGTCGGCGTACCCGGCGGGCTGCGCTCCGGTCAGCGCGTACTCGCCGGCCAGCAGGCCGGTGAAGGCGTAGCCGCCGTCGGCGCCGGTGACCGTGGTGCGCGGGCCGCCGGGGCCGTCCAGGCCGACGGTCGCGCCGGCGATGCCGGGCTCGCCCTCGTCGCGCGCGCCGTCGCCGTCGAGGTCCTCGTACACCGACCCGGCGAGCGAGCCGCGGGTCTCGGTGAACAGGTAGCCGGTCGCGGCGGCGCCGGGGGCGAGGACGATGCCCTCGATGCGGTCCGGCTCCACGACCGCGCCGCCCGCGGTGCCCGCGGTGTCCGGGCCGTCGCCGTACCCGGCGGGCTGGGTCTGCGCCAGCGCGTAGGTGCCCGGGCGCAGCCCGGGGAAGGACCAGGCGCCGGTCGCGCTGGTGGTCGTGGTGGCCGAGACGGGCGCGCCCAGGTCGTCGGTCCCGGTCAGGGTGACCGTCGCGTCCGCGATCGGGCCGCCGGCGTCGTCGAGGACCGCGCCGGAGAGGCCGGTCGCGGCGACCTCGCCGAACAGGTATCCGGTGGCGGCGGTGCCCGCGGGCAGGGCGATGGCGCCGACCGTGTCGGGCGGGGTCGGGGTGCCGCCGGCGGTGCCGGCGGTGTCGCGGCCGTCGAGCAGGCCGGCGGGCTGGGTCTCGGTCAGCGTGTACGTCCCGGCGAGCAGGCCGGTGAACAGGTAGCCGCCGTCCGGCCCGGTCACGGCGGTGCGGACGCCGCCGGGGCCGTCGAGGGCGACGGTGGTGCCGGGGACCCCGGGCTCGCCGTCGTCGCGGACCCCGTCGGCGTCGTCGTCGCGGTAGACCGCGCCGGCGAGCGACGAGCGGGTCTCGGCGAAGACGTAGCCGGTGCCGGCCCGGCCGGACGGGAGCACGACGCCCTGGATCCGGTCCGGGGCGACGGCGGTGCCGCCCGCGGTGCCGACGGTCTCCGGGCCGTCGCCGTAACCGGCGGGCTGGGTCTCCACCACGGCGTACGTGCCCGGCGGGAGGTCGCCGAAGGTCCAGCCGCCGTCGGCGGCGGTCGTGGCGGTGCGGGTGATCGGCGCGCCGGCGCCGTCGGTGCCGGTGAGGGTGACCACGACCCCGGGCAGGCCGGTGCCGGCGTCGTCGACGACCCGACCGGACAGCGACGCGCCGCGGGTCTCGCCGAACGTGTAGCCGGTGGCCGCGGTGCGGGCGGGCAGCGCGATGCCGCTCACGACGTCGTCGCCGAGCACGCCGCCCGCGGTGCCGGCGGCGTCGCGGCCGTCGGCGTAGCCGCCCGGCTGGGTCTCGGTGACCGTGTAGGTGCCGGCGCGGAGCCGGGGCACCGACCAGGTGCCGTCGGTGCCGGTGGTGGCGGTGCGGGTGACGGGGTTGCCCGCCTCGTCGGTGCCGGTGACGGTGACGGTCGCGCCAGCGAGGCCCGGCTCTCCCGCGTCCCGCACGCCGTCGCCGTCCGCGTCCTCGTACACCGCGCCGCCCAGCGAGGAGGTGGCCAGCTCGGCGAAGTCGGTGCCGGTGCTCGCGCCGCCCTGGGGCAGCACGATCCGCACGGCGTCGTTCCCGTCGGCCACGCCGAACGTCCCGGCGCGGTCGCGGCCGTCGTCGAACGCCGCGGGCTGGGTCTGCACCACGCGGTAGGTGCCGGCCGGCACGCCCGCGAAGGCGTAGGTGCCGTCGGCGGCGGTGGTCGCGGTGCGGGTCAGCGGGGCGCCGCCCGCGGTGGTGCCGGTGAGCGTGACGGTGACGCCGCCGATGCCGGTGTCGCCCGGCTCGGCGACGCCGTCGTCGTCGACGTCGGCGAACACCCGCCCGGCGACCGAGCCGAGCGTGGGCGCCGGCGCGGTCGCGGTGGCGGTCACGGGGCGGGCGAGGGCGTCGACCGCGGTGACCGTGGCGGTGTTGGCGTCGCCCGGCAGCGGCGCGACGGCGGTGCAGGTGGTCGTGTAGCTCTCGCCGGGGGCGAGCGCGGGGCGCGTCGACGCGCACGACGGCACGGCCGCGTCGGTGACAGCGACCCCGGTGAGCGGGGCGTCGCCGCTGTTGCGCACGACCACGGTGAAGGTGATCGTCTCGCCGGGCGCGTAGCCGGGCCGGTCGGCGGTCTTGGTGATCGCGATCGCGGGGTTGATGACGTCCACGAGGGCGCCGTCGGTGGCGGTCAGCGGGTCGCCGAAGGGGCTGGTGCCGGTGACGGTGGCGGTGTTGGTGACGTCGGTGCCCGGGGCGAGCCCGGTGCAGGTGTAGGTCCGGGGCAGGTCGGCGACCAGGGTGCCGAGGTCGCGCTCGCACGAGGGGTAGAGCGCGTCGGTGACCCGGACGTTCGTCGCGGGCGCGCCGCCGGGCTTGAGCACGGTGATCGTGAACGTCACCGGCGCGCCGGGCGGGAACGGGCCGCCGACGGTGTCCTTGGTGATCGACAGCGACGGGATCGGCGCGGAGAACACCAGGTTCTGGGCGAGGTAGGAGTCGCCGCTGGTGGAGAACGCGACCGTCGCCGACGTGGCCCCGGCCGCGACGTTGGTGATCGTCACGTCCTTGGCGTCGACGGAGAAGTTGTTGGGGACGCTGGGCGCGGTGGTGCCCTGCGCGTTGGAGACGAAGAAGTTCGTCGTGGCGCCGGACAGGCGCTCCGCGACGGGCGCGCCGTTGATCGACAGCTGGTCACCGGTGATGTTGAAGTCGCCCTCGTAGGCGGTGACGCCGATGCGCACGTTGGGGTCGGCCACGCGGAAGCCGGAGATCGTCGTGGTCGTCGGGGCGTCGGTGGCGGCCTGGCGGACGTGGCCGTCGTAGACGAAGACCGAGCGCTTGAACGGGGCGTTCGGGTTGGGGGTGTCGTAGGCGTAGACGAGCACCAGCGACCAGCCGGCGAAGCAGCCGAAGCCCTGCGGCGCCCACACGTTGCCCACCGTCACCGGCACCGGGGCGCCCGTGGGGACGCCGGCGAAGGCCGCGGTGACGTCGGCGTACGCGGAGTAGTACTGCGGGTTGTTGTTCGCCGCGAACGCGGACTCGGGGTCGCGGGTGAACACCGACGCGCCGACCGTGCGGGTGGCGCCGGCGCCGACGGTGAGCCGCACGGGCGTGGCCTCGGGGGTGCCCGGGGTGTTCGCGACCGCCGGGCCGCGCGAGCCGCACTGCTGCGGGGTCTGGGTGACCGCGCCCGTGGAGCCGCGGTAGCCGCCGGTGTTGCCGGCCCAGTTCAGCCGGGCGAACTCCACCCGCGCGCCGGCGGGGACCGTCAGGGTCGAGCGGCTGGAGTTGAACGTGGCCGCGTCGGTGTCGACGTCGGCGAAGCGCAGGGCGAAGCTGTCGTTGACCCCGGGGCCGGTGAGGTCGGTGCGGGCCTGGGCGCCCGCGCACACGGCCAGCGACACCGGCGCCGTGGGCGCCTCGGCGGCGGTCGGGCAGCGCATGCTGCCGTTGCCGATCTCGATGAAGTCGCCGAAGACGTCGGTGTCGTAACCGATGGCGAACGGACGCACCACCACCGCCGCAGCGGGCGGGGCCGCCACGAGGGTCAGCACCCCCGACGCCAGGGCCACGACCAGCCCGAGAACCGCCCACCGACGCACGTCCGCTCCCCTGCTCGACTCCGCACCTCCGGTGGGCGTCGGCGCGGGCGGTCACTGCGTTCTGCAGTCACACCAGCACCATGCGTCACATCGGAGCGGCCACAGCATCGGGGCCGCGGCGTCGACACGCCGCACCGGACGGCGAAGTGCACCCGGTCGAGGGACGGACGGGACCCGGGGATCAGCCGACGGAGACGTCGTCGAGGGGCAGCAGCGGCTCGACCGCGGGGAACACGACCGTCCACAGCAGCGCGACCACGACCGCCACCAGCAGCGCGGCCAGCAGCACCCGGACCGCGGTCGGGCCGGGCAGCCGGCGCCAGATCCGCGCGTACATCAGGCCTCCCCCAGCTCGGCCGGGCGGCCGTCCGCGACGGGCTGGGAGCGCACCAGGACCGCGTGCACCACCAGCCGCTCCCGCGCGGAGAAGCGGGGGTGGCAGGTGGTGAGGGTGAGCAGCGCGGCCGTGGGCTCGGCGCCGGGGCGGCCGGGCACGGGGGCGAGGACGCCGCGGTCGTCGGGCGCCACGACGCGCACGCCGGGGACGCGCGCGTAGTCGGCGGGGAGGTCGGGGCCGCAGGGCAGGACGCGGTGGATCCACCAGGCGTCGCGGGTCTGCAGCACCAGCGGGTCGCAGGGGCGCAGGGCGTCGGCGGCGTCGAACGGCGCGCCGCGGGTGGTGCGGTGCCCGGCCAGCGCCAGGTTGCCCGGCTCCCCCGGCTCCGGCGACCCCGGGTAGCGGCCGGGCCCGCGGGCCAGCACGGCGGCGTCGACCCCCTCCAGCACGGTGAACGCCCGCCCGAAGCGCGGCACCTCCAGGCGCAGCACGGGCTCACCGGCGGCCGGTGGTGGGGCCGCGGCCGGGTCGGGGGACGCGGTCGGGTCGGGCGCGGTCGCGTCGGGTGCGGTCGGGTCGGGTGCGGTCGGGTCGGGCGCGGCGGCGGGGGGCGCGGCCCACCGCGCCGCCAGCTCCTCGGCCGCCGCCTCCTGGTCGCGCGCCGCCGCCCAGCCGGTGCCGACGACCAGGTAGCCCGCGAACAGCAGGACGACCGCGCCCAGGGTGACCAGCAGCTCGCCCGCCGCGGTCAGGACGGCCGACCCGCGCCGGGGGGTCCGCGCCGCAGTCGTCCGCGCCGGAGTCGTCCGCACCCGCCGGATGGTGCGGCCCGCACCCGCCGCCGTCCACCCCGGCCACCCGTCCGGGGACCCGGTGGACGTCGGGGGTCGCGACTAGCGTCGCCCCCATGACCGCCATCGCCACGCTGGGCGCGATCGCCCTCGACTGCCGCGAGCCCCGCCGGGTCGCCGACTTCTACTCCGCCGTGCTCGACGTGCCGGTGGAGCGCGACGACGGCGAGTGGGTGCAGCTCGCCCCCATCGGCGGGGTCGGTCTCGCGTTCCAGCTCGCCCCCGACCACGTGCCCCCGGTCTGGCCGGGCGCCGAGCACCCCCAGCAGATGCACCTCGACCTCGAGGTCCCCGACCTCGACGCCGCGGAGGAGCAGGTCCTGGCCCTGGGCGCGATCAAGCACGAGCACCAGCCGGGCACCACGTTCCGGGTCTACCTCGACCCGGCCGGGCACCCGTTCTGCCTGTGCGCCTGCTGACCCCGGGCGCCCGCTGACCCTCCGGGCGGCGGGGTCAGCTCGCCGTCGCCCGGATCCGCGCCACGATCGCCGTGGTGGAGTGGTCGGACAGGTACTCCAGCACCCGCACCTCCCCGCCCAGGCGCTCCACGACAGGGGTCTCGGGCAGCATCTGCGCGGTGTAGTCGCCGCCCTTGGCGTAGACGTCCGGCCGCACCTGCGCGATGAGGTCCACGGGGGTGTCGGTGTGGAAGGCCGTGACGAGGTCGACCGCGTCGACGGCGCCGACCACGCCGGCGCGGTCCTCCAGCGGGTTGACCGGGCGCTCGGGGCCCTTGAGCCGCGACACGCTGTCGTCGCCGTTGAGGGCGACGACGAGGACGTCGCCGAGCTCGCGGGCCTGGCGCAGGTAGGCGACGTGGCCGCGGTGCAGCACGTCGAAGCAGCCGTTGGTGAACACGATCCGGTGCCCCGCGCGGCGGTGCTCGGCCAGCGCCGCGAGCAGGTCGCGGTGCTCCAGCACGCGGCCGCGGTCGGCGGCGGCGAGGCGCGCGGTGAGCGCGTCGGCCGAGCACACGGCGGTGCCCGGCTGCGCGACGACGACGTCGGCGGCCGACTGGGCGAGCGACAGCGCCAGCTCGGGCTCGGCGCCGGCGGCGCGGGCGGCGGTCCAGGCGGCCACGAACGTGTCGCCGGCCCCGCAGGCGCGGGCGTCGGGCGCCGCCCCGGCGGTGGGGCGGTGCAGCGGCGGGCCGTCGCCGAGGCGGACGGCGCCGTCGACGTCGAGGGTGAGCAGCACCTCCGCCCCGCCGGTGGCGGCGCGCAGGGCCTCGTGGCGCGCCGCGGCCCACTCCAGCCGGTTCCCGTCGACGGCCGGGGCGCGCTCGCCGAGCAGCGCGGCGGCCTCGGCGGCGCTGGGGGTGACGGCGTCGGGGGCGAGCTCGGCCCAGGGGGCGAGGTCGTGGGCGTCGACGACGAGCAGGCCGCGGCGGACGCGGGCCAGGCTCGCGCGCACCCGCTCGGAGCAGACCCCGAGCCCGTAGTCGGCCACGAGCACCGCGTCGGCGTCCGGCACGGCCGCGCCGACGGCGTCGGCCAGCGCCGCCTCGGTGCTGCGGCGCACCGACGGCTCGCACGAGGTGTCGTAGCGGGCCACGGCCTGCCCGGCCACGACGAGGCGGCGCTTGGCCGGGGTGGAGCGGCCCAGCTCGACGACGGCGTGGTCGAGCCCGACGCCGGCGGCGGCCAGCGCGGCGCGCAGCTCGCGGCCGTCGGTGTCGTCGCCGAACACGGTGACCAGCTCGACGTCGGCGCCGAGCGCGGCGAGGTTGGCCGCCGCGTTGGCGGCCCCGCCGGGGGCGGTGCTGGAGGAGTCGACCTCCACGACGGGCACGGGCGCGTCCCGGCCCAGCCGGTGCGCGGGGCCGGTCATCCAGCCGTCGATCAGGGCGTCGCCCACGACGACGACGCGGGGCCGGCGGGCGCGGACGTCCCCGGCCAGGCGGGCCGGGGCGGCGGGGGCGGTGAGCAGCGGGCGGGCGGTGGGTCGGGCGGTGGGTCGGGGGGCGGGCGGGAGCATGGTCACGATCGGTCCTTCCGGGGGCGCGCCAGCTCCACGGCGGCCGCGGCGACGCGCTCCGGGGTGACGTCGAGGCACTGGAGGTCGAAGGGGCACTGGAGCTGGCGGCACGGGGAGCACGGCACGGGCACGCCCAGCACCGCCGCGGGGACCGCGCGGGGCCGGGCGTCGCCGAGGCGCTCGGTGCCGGCGTAGGTCACGGCCACGGGCGTGCCCAGGGCGTCGGCGAGGTGCATGCCGCCGGAGTTGTTGGTGATCGCCACCGCGGCGCGGCGCACGACCCCGCCGAACACCGGCAGCGGGACCGGTTCGAGCGCGGTCACGTGCGGGTGCGCCGCGGCCGCGACGACCTCGGCGACCAGCGCCGCCTCGGCCGGGGGCCCGGACACGCGCACGGGCAGGCCGGTGGCGGCGACCAGCGCGGCGACCCGGCCGAACCGCGCCGCCGGGTAGCGGCGCGAGGAGCAGGTGGCGCCGGGGGCGAGCACGGCGAACGGGGCGGACCCGACCAGGCGCCCGGCCGCGGCGTCGTCGGCGGCGGGCACGCGCAGCCGCGGCACCGCCCCCCGCGGGGCGACCCCGACCGCGGCCAGCAGGTGCAGGCTGCGGTCGACGACGTGGGTGGTCTCGGGGGGCGGGGTGACCCAGTGCGTGGCGACGGCGCCGCCGAACTCGCGCGAGTGCACCACCCGGGTGCCGATCCCGGCGAGCAGGCCCACGTGGGCCACCGGCCACGGCGACTGCGACCAGGAGGTCAGCACGATCATCGTGTCGTAGTCGCGGGCCCGCAGCGTCGCGACGACGCGGCGCTCCTCGACGTCGGTGTCGGTCGGCCGGCACGTCAGCTGCTGCCAGCTCGGCGACACCGTGACGACCTCGGTCAGCCCGGGCACGAGCGGCGCGACCGCCGCCCCGGCCGGGGAGGTCAGCAGGTCGACCTCGGCGTGCGGCGCGAAGTGGCGCAGCGCGCGCAGCGCCGGCGTCGCGGTGACGACGTCGCCGGCGTTGTCGGCGCGGACGACGAGCACCCGGCGCAGCGCGGCCGGGTCGAGGGGCTCGCCGCGGTCGGCCCCCGGGTGGTGCCCGGGGACCGGCGGCAGCGGGCGGGCCGGGGCCGGCGCGACCGGCACCGGCGCCGCGGCGCTCAGGGCCACGAGGGCTCCGTCGCCGCCGCCACCACCAGCTCGCGCACCTCGCACCCGGGGGGACGGGTGAGCGCGAACAGGACGGTCGCGGCGACGTCGCGGGGGTCGTTGAGCTTCGCGTCCGGGCCCGGCTTGTACTGGTCGGGCCGCCCGTCGAAGAACGCCGTGTCCATCCCGCCCGGGATGAGCGTGGTCAGCCCGACCTCCCCGGCCAGCTCCGTGGCCAGCGCCCGGGACAGCCCGATCACGCCGAACTTCGACGCGCAGTAGGCGCTGGCGTCCGACAGCGCCCGCAGGCCGAGGGTGGACGCGACGGTGACGATGCGCCCGCGGCTCTCCTTGAGCGCGGGCAGCGCCCCGCGGATGACGGCGGCGGTGCCGATGAGGTTCACCGCGACGACGGTGTCCCACTCCGCGCCCGGCACGTCCTCCAGCCGCCCGCAGCGGTCGGTGCCGGCCGCGGTGACGACGGCGTCCAGGCGCCCGGCCCGCTCCGCCAGCTCGGCGACGGCCGCCTCGGCGGCGCGGGCGTCGGCCAGGTCGGCGACCACGGCCAGCGAGCCCTCGGGCCCGTCGGTGATCTCCACGCGGTCGAGCAGCAGCGCGCGCCCCCCGGCGTCGGTGACGGCCTGCGCGACCGCCCGGCCCAGCCCGGAGGCGGCGCCGGTGACGAGCACGGTGCCCGGGTTCGGCCCGGTCGGGCCCTCGGAGCCCGGCCCCGAGGCGATCAGCGGCGCGCTCATCGGGCCATCCGCTCGGCCGGCGCGGCGGGGGCGGCGAGCGCCTGCTCGTACACCCCGATCACGGAGGCGGCGACGCGGTCCCAACCGTAGCAGGACACGGCGCGGTCGCGTCCGGCGATGCCGAAGGCCTCGACCATCGCGGGCGCGGCGAGCAGGTCGCGCAGGGCGGCGGCCAGCTGGTCGGGCCGCCGGGCGGCCACGTGCAGGCCGGTGACGCGGTCGACCACGGTGTCGGTCAGCCCGCCGACCGCGGAGGCCACGACCGCGGTGCCGCAGGCCATCGCCTCCAGCGGCACCATCCCGAAGGGTTCGTACCAGGGCACGCACACCACCGCGTCCGCGGAGCGCAGCAGCGGCGGCACCGCGTCGCGCGGGATGGCGCCGAGGAAGCGGACGCGGTCGGCCACCCCGGCGGCCACGGCCGCGGCGCGCAGCCGGGCGACGTCGGGGTCGGCGTCGAGGTGCGCGAGCGGGGGGCCGCCGGCGACCAGCAGCTCCGCCTTCGGCACCCGCCGCAGCGCGGTGATCAGCTCGTCGACGCCCTTGCGGCGCACGAGCCGGCCGACCGAGACGATGCGCGGCACGCCCGGACGGCGGTCCGGCACGCCGTCCGCGGACGTCGGGCCCTGCGCGGTGAACTGCTCGGTGTCGACGCCGCACGGGACGATGGACACCCGCGACCGCGGGACGCCCAGGCGGGCCAGCTCGAACGCCTCGTCGCTGCAGGTGGCGATCACCCGGGCGGCGCGGCCGGCCACGGCCAGCTCGGCCGAGACGCGCCCGCGCGGGCTGGTGTCCTCCTCGCCCTGGTGGCGGCGCTTGACCGCGCCCAGGGCGTGGAAGGTCTGCACCACCGGCACCGCGGGGCGCCGGGCCGCGGCCACGGCGGCGAGGCCGGACATCCAGAAGTGGCCGTGGACGACGTCGGGCGGGTCGGCCGTCCAGGCGTCCTCCAGCACCTGCGCCATCCGGGGCACGTGCGGCACCAGCTGGTCCTTCGGCACGGGCTCGGCGGGGCCGGCGTCCATGTGCCGGACGGTCACCCCCGGCGCGAACGGCACGGCGGCGGGCAGGTCGGGGGCGTCGCGGCGCGTCCACACCTCCACCTCGTGCCCGGCCCGGGCGGCGGCGCGGGCCAGCTCGGCGACGTGCACGTTCTGCCCGCCCGCGTCCACCCCGCCCAGGGCGGCCAGCGGGCTGGCGTGCTCCGAGACCATCGCGATCCGCATGCGGTCAGCTCCTTCCACCGACGGTCGTGCCCGTCGTGCTGCGTCGGTCGTCCGTGCGGTGCTCGGCCACGGTCGTGGCCAGCAGGTCGTCCCAGTCGGCGAGGAAGCGGTCCAGCCCGTAGCGCGCCAGCGCGTGCGTCCGGGCCGCGCGGCCGGTCTCCCGGGCCAGGCCGGGGTCGGCCACGAGGTCGCGGACCGCGGCGGCCAGCCGTGCGGGGTCGGTGCCGCAGTACCCGGTGCCGGGGGGCACCGCCTCGTGCGCTTCCGTGGTGGCCAGCGCCACCACCGGCATACCCAAGTGCATGGCCTCGATCAACGCGAGTCCGAGTGACGTCCAGCGGATCGGGTGCAGGTACACCCGTCTGCGCGCCATCTCGGCGTGCATGCGGTGCTGGGGCAGGTCGCCCCGGCCCCGGACGGCCGGGGCGGGGGCGAACCCCTCGGTGCCCATCCCGAACACGTCCAGCGGCGCCGCCTCCGCCAGGGCGGGCAGCAGGTCGGTGCCGGTGATCCGGCCGCGCCGCACCGGCTCGTTGATCACGACGGCCGCGTGCGGCAGCTCGCCGGTGTAGCGGTACCCGGGGTCGACGACGCCGTGCTCGATCACCCGGGTGCGGGTGGTGCCGGTGTCCCAGGCCAGGGCGTTGAAGTGCGTGACGTGGGCGACGACGAGGTCGTCGCGGTCCGCGGCGGGGTGGCGGGTCTCCACGGCGGGCCCGCGCGGGGTGTTGTGCTCCAGCCAGACCGCGGGCACGTCGCGGCCGGGCACGCGCCCGCCCAGCCACTCGGTGGCCAGCTCGATCTCCTCGCCGCGCTGGAGCACCACGACGTCGACGTCGGCGTCGGCCAGCTGCGCCGGGGAGGTCTCGACGGCGGAGGCGGGCCAGTCCCAGGCGGCGGGGCGGCCCCCGCCCCAGGGACCGCGCTCGGGCAGGGTCGGGATCAGGTAGCGGTGCGGGCCCTGCACGAAGGCGGTGGCCCAGGAGCCGTGCACGTGCCAGAACAGGACGTTCACGCGGGCACCTCCAGGGACGCGGGGGCGAGCCGGGCGACGGCAGCGACGACCCGGGCGGGGTCGACCCCGGCCAGGCAGGGGTGCCCGGCGATCGGGCAGGTGCGGGCGCGGCTGCCGGCGCACGCGGCGGTCTGGTCGCCCAACAGCATGTGCGGCACCCGGTAGGGCCGCCACCGGACGGCGGGCACGACGGGGGCGAACAGCGACACGACCGGCGTGCCGACCGCGGCGGCCAGGTGGGCGGCGGAGGTGTTGCCGACCACGACGGCGGCGGCGCCGCGCAGCACCCCGGCCAGCGCGGGCAGGGTGGTCCGCCCGCCCAGGTCCACGACGTCCGGACGGGTCCCGGCGACCCGCGCGGTCAGCTCCCGCTCCCCCGGCGACCCGGTGACGACGACGCGCCACCCGGCTTCGGCGAGCAGCTCCACCGCCTCGGCGTGGCGCTCGGCGGGCCAGCGCCGGGCGGGGGCGTCCGCACCCGGGTGGACCACGACGTACGGGGAGCCCCCGGCCAGGTCGGCCGGCGCCGGCGCCGACCGGACCGCGAGGCGCCCGTCGTCGTCGGCGGGCAGGTCGAACCCGGCGGCCGCGGCGATCGCCCGGGCGCGCTCGGGCTCGGGCAGGTCCTCGGGCAGGTCCTCCCCGGGCCGCAGCCGCACGTCGAGCAGGGAGCCGGGGTAGTCGACCGAGGCGCCGCTGATCCGCGGCACGCCCGCCAGGCGCAGCAGCATCGCCAGCGGCAGCGGCGACTGGTGGAACGAGGTCAGCACGACCGCCTCGTCGATCGCGAGGGCGGCGAGCTCGGCGACCAGCCCGTCGACCCCGGACCGCGTGACCGGCGGCGGATCGGCGAGCACCCAGGGCGCGGCGTGCACGAGCACGTCGTCCACGCCGGGCAGCAGGCGGGCCGCCTCGGCCCCGGCCGGGCCGGCCAGCACCGTCACCCGCGCGCCCGACGCCGCGACGGCCCGCACCGCGGGCCCGCCGAGCAGGACGTCACCGGCGCCGTCGAGCCGCGCGACCAGGACGTGCCTCACGCGCGGACCCCGGCGAGGACCAGCTCCACGGCACTGCGCAGGTCGGGGGCGACCACCGGGGCGGCGGCCACCTCCTCGGGCCGGGTGACCGGCGTCGGGACGAGCACGCCGCGGGCGCCCGCCGCCGCGGCCGCCTGCACGTCCGCGCCGATGTCGCCGATCACGACCACCTCGCGGGGGTCGACGCCGAGCTCGGCGGCGGCGTCGAGCACCATCCCGGGCGCCGGCTTGCGGCAGCGGCACCCGTCGTCGGGACCGTGCGGGCAGGTGCGCACCGAGCCGAACGGCCCGAGCAGGTCGACGACCCGCGCCGTGACCGCCGCGGCCTGGTCGGCGGTCAGCCGACCCCGGGCGATCCCGGACTGGTTGGTGACGATCCCGGTGGGTATCCCGGCGCCACGGAGGAGGTCGAGAGCGGAGCGGGCCCCGGGCACGGGACGGACCAGTGCGGGGTCGGAGTTGTAGGGCACGTCGACGACGAGCGTGCCGTCCCGGTCGAACAGGACGGCGCCCACGGGCGGTGGCGGATCGAGCGTCACCTGAACAAGGTCACCGCCGTGCCGACGATCAAACCTGTCCGGGCTGACTACTACTCGCAGTAGTTCCCACTCACGGGGAGTAGCAGTTGGTTTGATCGTCACCGGGTGCGGACACCTCAGCGCCGTGAACCCACGCGCCGTGAGCCCCCGCGCCGTGCCGCGACCCGAGGTCGAGGTGCTCGTGCCCACCTGCGACCGCCCGGCCGAGCTGGCCGTGGCGCTCGCCGGGCTGGCCGCGCAGGACCACCCCTTCGACGTGCTGGTCAGCGACCAGTCCACCGGCGACCCGTCGTACGCGACGCCCGCCGCCCGGACGCTGCTGCGCGCCCTGGAGCTCGACGGCCGCCGCGTCCGGACCGTCCGCCACCTGCCCCGCCGGGGCCTCGCCGAGCACCGCGACGCGCTGCTGCTCGCCTCCCGCGCCCGGTACGTCCTGTTCTGCGACGACGACGTCTGGCTGCGGCCGGGCACGGTCGCCCGCCTGCACACCGCGATCACCGAGCTGGGCTGCGGGTTCGTCGGCGCCGCCGTGGAGGGGCTGTCCCACGCCGGGGACCACCGGCCCGCCGAGCTGGCCGCGTTCGAGCGCTGGGACGGCCCGCCGCAGCCCGAGCGGTTCGGCCCCGGGTCGCCGCAGTGGGAGCGCTGGCGGCTGCACAACGCGGCCAACCCGCTGCACCTCGCCGCCCGCCACGTCGGGCCCGGTGAGGACTGGGTCGCCTACAAGGTCGCCTGGGTGGGCGGCTGCGTGCTCTACGACCGGATGGCGCTGGAGGCCGCGGGCGGCTTCGCGTTCTGGCCGCAGCTGCCCGTCGAGCACTGCGGCGAGGACGTGCTGGCCCAGCAGCGGGTGATGGAGCTGTTCGGCGGGGCCGGGATCCTGCCCTCGGGCGCGGTCCACCTGGAGGCGCCCACGACCCTGCCCGACCGCACCGCGGCGGCCGACGCCCTGCTCGGCGGGCCGGAGCGGGACGCCTGGGCCCCGGACGCGCCGGACCCGACCGGACCACCGGTGGACGAGCCGCTGCGGGGGGGACCGCTGCGGCGCGAACCCGCGCTGGGGGTCCGCGCATGACCCCGCTGGTCGTGTTCGGCGACGTGCTGCTCGACACCGACGTGGACGGGCGCACCGACCGGCTGTGCCCGGACGCCCCCGCCCCCGTCCTCGACGTCGAGCAGGAGCGCGCCCGGCCGGGCGGCGCCGGGCTCGCCGCGGTGCTCGCCGCCGCCGACGGCTCCCCGGTGCGGCTGGTCGCGGCGCTGGACCGGGACGCGGCGGCCGCGGAGGTCCGGGCGCTGCTCGAGGGCTGCCTGACGCTCGTCGCCGGACCGGGCACCGGCGGCACCGCGGTGAAGACCCGGCTGCGGGCGGGCGACCGGGTGCTGCTGCGGGCCGACCGCGGCGAGGGCCGCGCCGCCGACCGGTTCGGCACCGCGGTCCGCCCCGGGCGCCTGGTGCACGACGCCGGCGCGGTGCTCGTGTCGGACTACGGGCGCGGGGTCGCCGCCGACCGCCGGGTCCGCGCCGCCGTGGCCGCCGCCGCCGCGGGCGGGCTGCCGGTCGTGTGGGACCCCCACCCGCGCGGCCCCGCCCCCGTCCCCGGCGTCACGGCCGTCACCCCCAACCTGTCCGAGGCGGCGGCCGCGCTCGGCGTCGGCGCGCCCGACCCGGACGACCACGCCGCCGTCGAGGCCCTGGCCGCGGCGCTGCGCGAGCTCTGGTCGGTGACCGAGGTGGTGATCACCCTCGGGTCCCGCGGCGCGTTCGCGGCCGGCGCGGTGCACGCGGCGCCGCCCGCCGAGGGCGGCGACCCGTGCGGGGCGGGCGACCGCTTCGCCGGGCGCCTCGCCACGGCCCTGGCCGAGGGCCTCCCGCTGGGCGAGGCCGCCCGGAGCGCGGTGGCCGCGGCGTCGGCCTTCGTGGCCGGCGGCGGCGCCGGTGCGGTGCGGCGCACCCCGACGGGCTGGCGCCACCCGGTGCCGACCCCGGCCGCGGCCCGCCCCGCCTGACCCCCCTCCCCCCGTTGCAGGAAGGCCACCTTCACGCAAGCTCCTTGCGTGAAGGTGGCCTTCCTGCCACCCGGAGGGCCGCCACCCGGAGGGCCGCGGCGACGACCTCCGGCACCTCCACGCCCAGCAGGGCCGGGTCCGGGTCGGCGGCGAACCGGTCGCCCCGGCGCCGGTCGGCGCGGGTCAGGGTCTCGTGCGGGCCCCCGGCCGGCGGGCCCCACCGCTCCGGGCCGACCGGCCCGAACAGCACCACCGACGGCACCCGCCACGCGCTGGCGAGGTGGGCGACGCCGGTGTCGCCGCAGACGACCAGCGCGGCGCGGGCGACGACGGTGCACAGCTGCGCGAGCGACGTCCCCCCGGCCAGCACCGCCGCCGCGTCCAGGCCGGCGGCGCGGGCGACGGCGTCGGCCAGGGGGCGCTCGGCCGCCGAGCCGGTGATCACGACGTCGTGCCCGCTCTCGCGCAGCGCGGCGGCGACGGCGGCGAACCGGTCGGCGGGCCAGCGCTTGGACCCGAAGGCCGCGCCCGGGTGCACGACGGCGGGACCGTCGCCCGTCCCGGTGCCCAGCAGCAGGTCGTCGGGGTCGGCCGGCACGCCGTGGGCCGCCAGCAGGGCGCACCAGCGCTCCCGCTCGTGGACCCCGTCCTCGGTCCACGCCGGCCCGTCCCACCCGGGCCCGTCCCACCCGGACGGGGCGAAGCCGATGCGGCGGTGCGGGCGCAGGGCGTCCAGGGCGCGGTGGCTCTGCGGCCCGGCACCGTGCAGGTTCACCGCGACGTCGGGCGCGGGCCCGGTCCAGGCCACCGCCTCCGGCCCCGCCGTGGGCAGCAGCGCGGCCCCGACCGGCTCGGCGAGCACCTCCAGCCCGGCGGGTGCGGCGAGCACGAGCCGGTGCCCCGGGAACGCCCGCCGCAGGGCGCGCAGGGCCGGCACGGCGACGAGCAGGTCCCCCAGCCCGAGCGCGCGCAGGGCCAGCACGGCGGGCAGTTCCACGATCGAGGACTACCCCGCGCAGGGCCGGGTAGTCGGCGCGCGTGACGACCGCCCCACCCCGGCCCGCGCCCGTACCCGTGTCGGCCCCCGGCCGCTCGCGGAAGGGGTCCCGGTTCCTGCACCTGCTGCGGACGACCGATCCCAAGGACATCGGGATCATGTACCTGGTCACCGCGTTCCTGTTCTTCCTCGCGGGCGGTGCGATGGCGCTGCTCATGCGGGGCGAGCTGGCGGCCCCGGGGCAGCAGTTCCTGTCCCCCGAGCAGTACAACCAGCTCGTCACCATGCACGGCACGGTGATGCTGCTGCTCTACGCGACGCCCATCCTGTTCGGGTTCGCCAACTACATCGTGCCGCTGCAGATCGGTGCGCCCGATGTGGCGTTCCCGCGGCTCAACGCGTTCTCCTACTGGTTGTTCCTGTTCGGCAGCCTGGTCGTGCTGGCGGGCTTCCTCACCCCGGCGGGCGCGGCGGACTTCGGCTGGTACGCCTACGCCCCGCTGTCGGGCCCGCGCTACTCCCCCGGGGCGGGCGCCACCCTGTGGTTCTCCGGGCTGATCGTGTCGGGCCTGGGCACCATCCTCGGCGCGGTCAACATGATCACCACGATCGTCTGCATGCGCGCGCCCGGGATGACGATGTTCCGGATGCCCATCTTCACGTGGAACATCTTCGTCACCTCGATCCTCATCCTGGTCGCGTTCCCGATCCTCACCGCGGCGCTGTTCGGCCAGCTCGCCGACCACCACCTCGGCGCGCACGTGTTCGACCCGGCCAGCGGCGGGGCGATCCTGTGGCAGCACATGTTCTGGTTCTTCGGCCACCCCGAGGTCTACATCGTGGCGCTGCCGTTCTTCGGCATCATCACCGAGATCATCCCGGTGTTCAGCCGCAAGCCGCTGTTCGGCTACCGGCTGATGGTCTGGGCGACGATCGGCATCACGGTGCTGTCAGTGGCCGTGTGGGCGCACCACATGTTCGCGACCGGCGCGATCCTGCTGGCCTTCTTCTCCTTCACCACGTTCCTCATCGCCGTGCCCACCGGCATCAAGTTCGTGAACTGGATCGGCACGATGTGGAAGGGCAAGATCACGTTCGAGACGCCGATGCTGTTCGCGATCGGCTTCCTCGTCACGTTCCTGTTCGGCGGGCTCACCGGCGTCCTGCTCGGCTCCCCGCCGCTGGACTTCCACCTCAACGACACCTACTTCGTCGTCGGGCACTTCCACTACGTGCTGTTCGGCACGATCGTGTTCTCGGTCTTCGCCGGCATCTACTTCTGGTTCCCGAAGATGACCGGGAAGTTCCTCGACGAGGGCCTGGGCAAGATCCACTTCTGGACGATGTTCATCGGGTTCCACCTGACGTTCCTGGTGCACCACTGGCTGGGCCCGCAGGGCATGCCGCGCCGCTACGTCGACTACCAGCCGCAGGACGGCTTCACCGTGCTGAACTCGGTCTCCTCGGCCGGCGCGTTCCTGCTGGGCATCTCCACCCTGCCCTTCCTGTGGAACGTCTTCCGCAGCTACCGGTTCGGCCGCCCCGCGCTGGCCGACGACCCCTGGGGCTACGGCAACTCGCTGGAGTGGGCGACCTCGTCGCCGCCCCCGCGGCACAACTTCCACGAGCTGCCCCGGATCCGCTCCGAGCGCCCGGCGTTCGAGCTGCACTACCCGCACCTCGTCGAGCGCTACCGGGCCGAGGCGCACCTGGGCCGGGCGTCGATGGGCGAGGTCGCCGCCCAGCAGGCCAACCAGGAGTCCGAGCCGAACGACGACCCCAAGAGCCGCTGACCCCCCCTCTGCTGACCCGACCCGACGGGAGATCCGTGTCCGACGCCCTGCCCCTGCCCGACTACGACCACCTGACGACCGGCGACCTCGCCTCCCGGATCCGCTCGCTGGACGCCGGCGCGCTGCGCGCGCTCGTCTCCCACGAGGAGGCGCACGGCCACCGGCTGCCGGTGCTGGAGGTGCTGCGCCGCCGGCTCGCCGACGTCGAGGACGGCGCCGAGCTGTCCGGCGGCGACCCCGACGCGGCCCGGCCCGAGCAGGCCCCGCCGCCGGACGGCGGGTCCGCGGTGAGCGGGGCGGGCACGCCGGTGAACAACCAGCCGCTGCGCCACGGCGTGGCCGGTCAGACCCCCAACCGGGACATCCGGGCCCGCTGACCCCGGTCCCGCCGGCCGCGACGGCCGGGCGACGGCTGCCGGGCCCGCCGGGCGCAGCCCCGGCAACGGCTGCGCCCGGTGCACGACGGCTGCGCCGGGGACGGGCGGGCACCTCGCGCAGCCCCCGCCCGCCCCGTGGTCGCCCCCGGGCCGGGCCACCACCCGCACGGCACCGGCCGGGGGAACGCGGCACGACGGGCCCGGCGCCGTGCCCCGCCGGACCGTCCGCGGCCGGGACGGGGGCGGTCGGGTCGTGCCGTCCGCACCGGCGTTTCCCCCGATCATCCCGGGGCACCCCGACCGGGTGATGCTGCTGCGGCCGCCCGGCGTGTACCGGGCCCAGAGTGACACCGAGGTCCTCGTCGACGCGATGACGCGCGGGGGCTACGCCGCCGGCCGGCACGTGCTGGACCTGGGCACCGGGGCGGGCGCGATCGCGCTCGCCGCGGCCCGGGCCGGCGCGGCGTCGGTGACGGCCGTCGACCTGTCGTTGCGGTCCGTGCTCGCCACCCGGCTCAACTGCCTCAAGCAGCGGGCCCGGCGGCGCGTCGCCCGGATCGACGTCCGGCAGGGCGACCTGTTCGGCCCCGTCCGGGGCCGCCGGTTCGACCTGCTCGTCGCCAACCCGCCCTACGTCCCCGCGGAGAGCGACGTGCTCCCCCGGCACACCCAGGCCCGCTGCTGGGACGCCGGGACGGACGGGCGCGCCCTGCTCGACCGGATCTGCGCCGGGGCCGCGGACGCGGTGGCCCCGGGCGGGCACGTGCTGGTCGTGCACTCCGCCCTGTGCGGGGCGCAGCGCACGGTGGACGCGCTGGCCTCGGCGGGGTTCACTGCGGGCGTGCTGGCCCGCGCGTCCATCCCGTTCGGCCCGGTGATGCGCGCCCGCGCCCCGATGCTGGAGGCCCGCGGACTCATCGCCCCCGGCGAGCGGGTCGAGGAGCTCGTCGTGGTCGGCGGCGCCCGCCTCGACGGGCCCGCGTGACGGCCCCCGGGACCGACCGGCCCGACCTCGTGTTCTGCGAGGGCGGCCCGCTGCTGGTCCGCGGACCGGTCGTCGTGGAGCTGCCCGACGGCAGCCGCGTGCGGTCCGACCGCCCCGTGTCGGCGCTGTGCGTGTGCAAGCGCACCCGCCGCCCCCCGTTCTGCGACACGAGCCACCGGAGGAAGGTGCGCGATGACGGCCCCACGACTCCCTGAGCCCCGAGGCCCGCTGTCGGCCGCGGTCCTGGCGTTCCTGCGCGGCGACGAGCTCGCCCTCGCCGCCGCCGACCCGACCGGCGCCGACCCGCTGGGCGAGGACCTGCAGCTGGCGCTGTACTGCTGCTACGAGCTGCACTACCGCGGCTTCGCGGGCGTCGCCGACGACCTGGAGTGGCACCCCGGCCTGCTCGGCCTGCGCGGCGCGCTGGAGCGGGTGTTCGAGGCCGAGCTGCGCTCCGCGGTCCCGGCGTCGGACGGCTCGGACCTCGACGCGGTGCTGGGCGAGCTGCTCGTCGAGCCGGTGTCCGGTCGCGGCCCGTCCTGGCACCTCAAGGAGGCCGGTGAGGTGTGGCAGGTGCGCGAGTACGTGACGCACCGCTCGCTCTACCACCTCAAGGAGGCCGACCCCCAGTCCTGGGTGGTCGCCCGGCTGGACGGGGAGGCCAAGGCGGCGCTGGTCACCGTGCAGCACGACGAGTACGGCGGCGGCGACCCCGCCCGCATGCACGCGCGGCTGTTCGCGGAGATGATGACCTCGCTGGACGTGGACGCGACCTACGGCGCCCACCTCGACGCCGCACCCGCGCCGACCCTGGCCGAGGTCAACTTCATGTCCCTGGCCGGGCTGCACCGGCGGCTGCGGGGGGCCCTGGTCGGCCAGTTCGCGATGGTCGAGCTCACCTCCTCCCCCGGCTCGGACCGGCTGGTGCGCGCCCTGCGCCGGCTCGACCTGCCCGAGGCGGCGGTCGAGTTCTACGCCGAGCACATCGAGGCCGACGCGGTGCACGAGCAGCTGCTGCGCCGCGGCGTCGTCGCCCCGCTGGTGGCGCGGGAGCCGGAGCTGGCCGCCGACATCGTGTTCGGGATCCGCGCGAGCGGCCTGCTCGCCGACCGGCTGGCCGAGCACCTGCTCACCAGCTGGGAGCGCGGGGAGTCCTCCCTGCGGACGGCCCCGGTCCCGGTCGGCTGACCCCGTGCGCGGATGCGGTCGCTCCGGCGACCGCATCCGCGCACGAGGGGGTCGGGCCGGCTCGCCGCCGAGCCGCTCGACCACGGACCGCTCGACGCCGACCCCCTCGACGCCGACCCCCTCGACACCCGGA